>WNFR01000126.1_pt1 | contig 107275 bp, 102 predicted proteins | sample 5400221 | NCBI WGS metagenome assembly WNFR01 (sample SAMN13153357, study PRJNA577476) | soil metagenome | isolation source: 40 cm soil under Madrone tree | place: USA:California | collected 2016-06-14
GCCCACTCAGCTCCTGCTCGCGCAGCAGGCGGACGATCTGCTCTTCGTGAAATCGGCTGACCCGCATCGGACGTCCCCTCTCGGGCACCCTGTAGCATATGTCTCATATCCTTTGGTCCGAAAGACGGGGAGCACTCCACGCTGTCCATCCCACTCGCCATAAAACACGCGCTGCCACGGCCCGAAATCCAGCTTCCCGGCAGTAATCGGCACGATCACTTCATGGCCGATGGTCAGGCTGCGAAGGTGGGCGGCCGCGTTGTCCTCACCCGTCTCGTTGTGGCGATAGCGGGGCGGATCCCACGGCGCAATCGTACCCTCCAACCACTTCAGGATGTCTTCCCACAATCCGGACTCATGATCGTTCACGAAGACGGAGGCCGAGATGTGCATGGCGCTGACGAGCACCAGTCCTTCACGCACCTTGCTCGTTTCGACTTGCGTCGCAACCTCGTCGGTGATGTCGATGATCTCCTGACGCCGCTTCGTGTTGAACCAGAGGTAGTGTGTATGCGCCTTCATGAATCCCCCGTGTCGAATTGTCACAGGCGCAACGAATCCCTAGATTGGCCGCAAATATGGCGCTTCCCTTCAGACGGCGAATCTTCGTCATCCTCGTCGTCATGACCGTGGTGCCGACGGTGTTGGCGGTCGCTGGCTGGGTGTTGTCGATCCGCCGCCTGCTGCCCGCCGCAGGCGCCCGAGCCTCCACCGAGCGCGTGGCCGCGACCGCGCGCTCGCTGCTCGAGGGGGTGGATACGCTGCACCTCACCGTGCCCGAGCGCGCGCTGCTGCGCCACCATCTCGACGAGGTTTCGGCCTCTGTCAGTCTCGCGCGCCGCGCCGAGACGTTTCTGCGCTATTACACGGCGGGCTTCGCCGTGGTCATTCTGCTCCTCGGTGCCGCCGTTCTCTACGCCGCCGTCAACTTCGCGGGTCACCTCTCACGCCAGCTCTCACGTCCCATCGACGAGCTCGTCGGCTGGACGCAGCTGATCCGCCGGAACGAGCCGCTGCCGATCGGCGCCCCGACACGCGGTGCTCCCGAGTTCGAAGCGCTGCGGGAGGCGCTGCGCGAGCTGGCCGCCGCCCTTGCCGCGGCCCGCGACCGTGAGCTCGAAGCCGCGCGGCTGCGCGCGTTCCGCGAAGTCGCGCGCCGCGTCGCGCACGAGATCAAGAATCCGCTGACCTCGATCCGGATCGCGGTCGATCAGATGCGACGGACGGTTGGACCGTTGGACGGTCGGACCGAGACGGCGGTTCAGGTCTTGGAGGCCGAGACCGATCGGCTCGAGCGGCTCGCGAAGGAATTCTCCGAGTTCGGGCGCCTGCCCGAAAGTCCCCAGAGTGAAGTGGATCTCGTCGAGCTGCTCGAAGAGCTGAGCCGCACCGGAGTCCCCCCGGAAGTCGCCGTGCGAATCACGACGCACGACGGACGACGCACGGTCTTTGGCCACTACGAGCCCCTGCGGCGCGCCTTCGCCAACCTCTATCGCAATGCCGCCGAGGCGATGCAGGGGCGCGGCGCGATCGATGTGACCGTGACGGGCGACGGCTCCGGTCTCGCGGTCACGGTCGCCGACCACGGTCCCGGCATCCCCGCCGACCTGCGCCAGCGCGTGTTCGAGCCGTACTTCACGACGAAAGACGACGGCACCGGCCTCGGCCTCGCACTCGTGCGCGTGACGCTCGAGGCGCACCGCGGCACGATCTCCGTCGGTGAGACACCCGGCGGCGGGGCGACGTTCGCGATTGTCTTTCCGCCGGCCAGATCATGAGCCCACGAGTTCTGCTCGTCGACGATGAAGCCAATATCCGCCGGATGGTTGGGGCCCTGCTTCAATCGGACGGTTTCGACACGGTCGAAGCGCCCGACGGCAACGCGGCCATGGTGCGCCTCGTGGAGGACGCGCCCGATGTCGTGCTCCTCGATCTGATGATGCCGCCGGGGCCGGACGGCCTCGCGACGCTCGAACAGATCCGCAGGCGCGCGCCGCACATTCCCGTCGTCATGATGAGCGGCAAAGCCAATCTCGCCGATGCCGTCCGCGCGACAAAACTCGGCGCGTTTCAATTCCTCGAGAAGCCGCTGACGCCGGAAGGCGTGCTCGTGGCGCTGCGCAGCGCGCTCGAGCTGGGCCGGACCCTCGCCGAAAACAAGCGGCTGCATGCAGAGCTCGGCCACGCCGATCCGCTGGTCGGGAGCAGCGCCGCCATGGAAGAGCTGCGCGCGATGATCGCGCGCGTCGCGCCGACCGAGTCGCGGGTCCTGATCACCGGCGAGTCGGGCACGGGCAAGGAGCTCGTCGCGTCGGCGATCCACCGTCAGAGCGCGCGCGGCAGCAAACCGTTCGTCACGGTCAACAGCGCAGCGCTGCCGCGCGACCTCGTCGAATCGGAGATGTTCGGCCACGAGCGCGGCGCGTTCACCGGAGCGACGGAGCGCCGGCAGGGCCGATTCGAGCTGGCCGACGGCGGGACCCTGTTTCTCGACGAGGTCGGCGATCTGGGGCCGGAGGCGCAGGCCAAGCTGCTGCGCGTCCTGGAAGGCGGAGTCGTCGAACGAGTGGGCGGTGAGCGGCCGTTCGCGGTGAACGTCCGCGTGATTGCCGCCACCAACAAGGATCTGCAGCACGCGGTGCGCCAGGGACAATTCCGCGAGGACCTCTGGTTCCGGCTCAACGTGCTGCCGATTCACATCCCGCCGCTGCGCGAGCGCCCGGAAGACATCGCCCCACTGGTACGTCACTTCGCCGAGCGCTGCGCCGCCCGCCTCGGCCGCCCTGTCAAATTCGACGCGGGTGCCCTCCCGCTGCTCGCTGCCTATGGATGGCCGGGGAACGTCCGTGAGCTCGCCAACATCGTCGAGCGGATGGCGATCCTGGCAACCACCGAAGTCGTCAGCGCGGCGGATATCGCCCGCGTGCTGCCGTCCGACGGGACGGCGCCCCGTCCTAGCACGGACAACGGCGGGGAGGGCGTGTGGCGCGACATCGCGCTCACGGAAACGCTCGACCACTACGAGCGCGAGCTGATTGCGAAAGCACTGTCGGCGTCGCGTGGCAACGTCGCCGAAGCCGCCCGGAGACTGCAGACGGACCGGGCGAATCTATACCGCCGGATGCGCCGCCTCGGGATCGAGCCTCCACTGAAAGCCGACCTATGATCTCTCTTCTGTTCGCCTTGGTGACCCTGCAGGATACGACGATCGTCATCCACGCCGACAGCTCGAGCGCGACGCTCGAAGCACGCGCGCTGCCGCGGGTCGTGTCCGAGGAAGTCATCCGTTTCTACAACGCGCCGGGCACGACGCGGCTCGTCGGCCGCACGCGGCTGCCGCGCGGCAACGAATGGCGCGGCAATGTGGCCATCCGCAGCGGCCCGGTGCTCGTCGCGGGCCGCGTGCAGGGCTCGCTCGTCGTGATCAACGGCGATCTGCTCTTCGACTCGGGGGCCGAGGTGACGGGCGACGTCGTCGTCGTCGGGGGGACGGTGAATGACACCACCAAGGCGCGCATCGGCGGCGAGGTTCGGCAGTACCGCGAGCCCCTGCTCTATCGCCTGCGCCATGAAGGCGACGAGCTTGTGTACGCGCCGAACCTGCGGCGCCGGCTCTTCAATCCCGGCGCGCGCGTCTCGTGGGGCGCTGCGGACTCGCGCTCCTCGCTCACGATCGCCACGGGCGGCACGTTCAACCGCATCGAGGGGCTGCCCATCGTGTTCGGCCCTCTGCTCGACTGGAAGCTGCACCAGAACTTCCGGATGCGCGTCGACGCGTTGGGCGTCTTCCGGTCGGCCGGCGATCTCTCGGACAAGCGCAGCGATCTCGGCTACATGGTCCGCGGCGAGCTGCGGTCCGGCGATGTCCGCCCTCTCGGTTTCGGTTTGCGCGCGTTCGACGTGGTCTCGCCCGTCGAGGATTGGGGACTGCACGACGCCGAGATCGGTTGGAGCGCGTTTCTCTTCGGGCGCGACTACCGCGACTACTTCCTGAACAAGGGATGGGCCGCCCGCGCCTTCGCCCAACCGGAGCGGCAAATCGCGCTTTCACTCGAGTTGCGCCGCGAATGGCAGACGAGTGTCGCCAACCAGGATCCGTGGACCGTATTCCGCAACTCCGAGATCTGGCGGCCCAACCCACCGATCGACGAAGGCCACTTCACGACGATCGCAGCCGGCGCCGTGCTCGACACCCGCAACGATCCGGAGGAACCCACGTCGGGGTGGCTGGTGCGGACGACGCTCGAAGATTCCCGCAGCAGCGACGTCGTGCCGCATAGCGGCGTGCCGGCATCGGTGCGGGACTCGATCCCGGCCGGGCCCTACCGGTACGACCGCATGTTTTTCGATATCCGGCACTGGGCTCGCATCAGTCCCTCGGGCCGCGTGAACGTCCGGCTGGTCGGCGGCGGGTGGGTCGGTGGCGACCCGCTGCCCCTGCAGCGCCGGCTCTCCCTTGGTGGCCCCGACCCGATGCCCGGCCATCCGTTCCGCTCGAGCGCATGCAACACCGCATTCACCGATCCCACGTTCACGGAGGCGCGCGTGGCGGCGTGCGATCGCGTGATCGCGTTCCAGACCGAGTACCGCGGGCACGTCAAGCTGAATTGGAGCTACAACCCGTCCAAAGATGACAAGGGCGATCGCGAGGAAGGAAATGTGCCGCGGTTCTTCTGGCTCGAAGGACTCGACGTCGTCGTCTTCGCGGACGCGGGGCAGGCGTGGCTCGTGGGCAACGGTCCCAACCGGCTGCCGGCGGGGAGAATCCCACGCTTCGACAGCTGGCTCGTGGATGTGGGATTGGGTGTCGATTGGGGTGGATTCGGTGTGTACATAGCCAAGGCGGTTACTACCGGCGAACGACTGCGCTTCACGGCCCGGCTCGATCACCGGTTCTAGGATGCGCCTGCTTTGGTGGGCGGCCCTTGCTCTGGCCACCCTCACGCCGCAGGTGGGGATGGCGCAGTCGCCCCCCCCGCCGCCGCCCACGCCCCCGCCCCCGCCCACCTCCCCCACTCTCACCGTCACGGTGCAGAACAGCACTCCGCGCGTGCGCAGCGCGGGCCTCCTGGCCGATGGCAAGTTCGTCGGACTGATGCGCTCGGGGTTCCCACTGCGGCTCCACTATCGGCTCGAGCTGTGGCGAGTTCGCTCCAGCTGGTTCGATCAGTTCGTGCGCGAAGTGAGCTGGGATGCGGTGGCGCGCAACGATCCTCTTGCCGACGACTTCGTACTGATCCGCCAGGGTGGCGCGGTGAGTCGGTATGCGACGCCGGACGAGCTGTCCGCCGCGCTCGACATCCCGTACACCGTGACACTTCACCCAACGAGCCCATCAGGCGGACGCTACTACTTCGTCGCGCGGCTCGAAGTCACGACGCTCAATGACACCGATCTACAGGAACTGTCGCGGTGGCTGTCGGGGGACGTGGGTCCCGCCGTATCTGGTGAAGGAAACTTCGGCGAGGCGTTGGCGCGTGGAGCGCAACGCGTGTTGGTGCGCCTGGCGGGGTTACCGCGTCAGCGGCTGGAAGCGCGAAGCCCTACGATCCGAATTGGCGGTCAATAGCCGCGCGGATATCCATCAGCGACTGACCGCGCGCCGCCATCCCGCTCGCGAGCATCGCCTCGCCCATGCAGATGTCGCAGTAGGCGCCGTGAGCGGACTCGAAGCAGGTGAGCAGCGAGCGATGCCCCGAATGCTTCGAGCAGTCGCAGTGGCAATACGCGCCGTCGAGCGTCGGAGCGGCGCGCCGCGCCGCCGCGTACGCCTCCAACGCGCCGGGATTTCTCGGAATCGCAAAGTCGGGGAGGACCTTCTCGGCGGTGACGCCGGGCCGCGGCGTCGGATGCATCGATCCACTCGCAGGACGGGTGAGGAAAACCACTCCGGCAAGCGCGACCGCCGCGGCGCCGGCCACCATCCACGGCGCCTTCGACATTACAACGCCTCGAGCGTCGCCAGCACATCGGCCCCGTAGAAGAGCCGGATGTACTTCGCCTGCGTCCGCGTCAGGCGGCGCACGGCCCACGAGAGGTGCACGAAGTGCGGCTCGTGAGGCGCGCGCAGGGGATGCATGCCCACTTCTTCGGGCAGGAGGTTGCCCTTGCGGGTGTTGCAGCTCGAGCAGGCGGTCAGGACGTTCGTCCAGGCGTTCGTGCCGCCCCGCGAGAGGGGGACGAGATGGTCGCGTGTCAGGCACTCCCGCTGGCGCAGCTCCTGCTGCGAGCGGCCACAGAACTGGCAGCGGTAGTTGTCGCGGGCAAACAGGAACGTGTTGGTGACTTGGCGACGGAAGCGGCGAGGGACGTGGACGAAGCGGACCAGCCGGATGACCGCGGGGCGTGGTACCGCCATGCGCTCCGAATGGACAGGCGTGCCCTCAGCCTCGACGACCTCTGCCTTGCCATCAATGACGAGCCGCAGCGCCCGGCGCACGGGCACCATGGTGAGTGGCTCGAAGGAGGCATTCAGGGCTAGGCAGCGCATGCGATATGCTAATACCGGACAGCAAGTTGCAGCAAGGGACGCGCTTACGCACTCGCTCCGGGCTGAAACGACCGCCGTAGCTCGTCAATCTGCGACTCGACGGAGGCGCGCGAGGCACCTCCAGGCGTGGCACGGCTTTCGACGCTTTGCTCCCAGGTTCCGAGCTGGGCAAGGGCGGGTCCCAACGCGGGATGGATCTCGGCCGCGATCTTGGCCGGGACTTTGTCGAGTGTGACGCCGGCCTGTTCCGCCGCACGAACCAATCTGCCGATCAATCCGTGACTTTCGCGAAATGGCACGCCCGACTCGACCAAGAGATCTGCGAGATCGGTGGCTCGCATCGCAGGATCGAGCGCCGCCGCCATGCGCTCGACGTTCACGGTGAGTGTGTCGATCGCGCCGGTGACCGCCGGGAGCACGGCCGCGAGCGTGTCGCACGCGTCGAACAGCAGTGCCTTGTCTTCCTGCAGATCCTTCTGATAGCCGGCGGGGATGCCCTTGAGCGTCGTGAGCAGCGCGACCAGATCGCCCAGCATCCGCCCCGACTTGCCGCGCGCCAGCTCGAACACGTCCGGATTGCGTTTCTGCGGCATCAGGCTCGAGCCGGTGCTGAAGCTGTCCGCCAGCGTGATGAATCCGAACTCACTGCTCGCGTAGGTGATGAGCTCCGCACCCAGACGAGACAGATGGCTCCCGACGAGCGCGATGGCGAACAGCACGTCGGCGACGAAGTCACGATCGCCGGTCGCGTCGAGCGCGTTGGCGGAAATCGCCCGGAAGCCAAGCGCTTCTTTCAGGAGGACGCGGTCGACGGGAAACCCCGACCCGGCGAGCGCGCCCGATCCCAGCGGCATCTCCGCTGTGCGGCGGCGCGCATCAGCGAGTCGCTGGCGGTCGCGCACGAGCGGCCAGGCGTGCGCGAGCAGCACGTACGCCCAGCGCACCGGCTGCGCGCGCTGGCCGTGGGTGTAGCCGGGGAGAATCGCGTCGAGTCCGTCCTTCGCCTTGGCGACGAGCGTGCGACCCAGTGCGGCGACCGCGGCGTCCAGCTCGTCGATCGCGCCCAGCGTCCACAGACGCAGGTCGGTCGCGACCTGGTCGTTGCGTGAGCGGCCCGTGTGGAGCTTTCCCGCGACCGCGCCGACCTCGGCGTAGAGCAGGCGCTCGACCAAGGTGTGCACGTCCTCATCGGGCGCGCCGACCGCGGCGCCGTCGGCGAGCTTGTCGGCGACGCGATCGAGACCGCCGAGGAGCTGCGCTTCTTCACTGGGAGTCACAACGCCGGCGTGACACAAGGCGTGCACCCAGGCCTTGCTGGCGGCGACATCCTGCGGCCAGAGACGATGGTCGACCGGGAGACTGCGGTTTAAAGCGTCGAGTACTTCGCTCGGACCAAGAGCGAAGCGCCCCCCCCCACCCCACATGTGGTGCGTGTCAGCTTGTTGGGACATCCGTGCGCTCGGCTGCTAACCCGGCGGCGATTCTGCTGGCGAGGCCGTACAGCCGGATGAAGCCCTCGGCGTCCTTCTGGTTGTAAACGTTGTCCTTGCCGAACGTCGCGTACGACGGCTGGTACAGCGCGTACGGGCTTTCGCGGCCGGCGACGATGACGTTGCCCTTGAACAGCTTCAACCGGACGGTCCCGGTGACGTGCTTCTGCGTCGCCGTGACGAGCGCGTCGAGCGCTTCGCGCTCCGGCGTCCACCAGCGGCCGTCGTACACCAGGTCGGCGTAGCGGAGCGCCAGCTCGTCCTTCATTCGTAGCGTCCGGCGGTCGAGCGCCATCTGCTCCAGCTCGCGATGCGCGGCGTAGAGCACGGTGCCACCCGGCGTTTCGTAGACACCGCGCGACTTCATCCCGACGAGACGATCCTCGACGATGTCGGCGCGGCCGACTCCGTGCTCACCCGCGATTTCGTTCAGTTGCTCGAGCAGCTCGACCGGGCCGAGCGGCACCGCATCGACGCTGACGGGATTGCCTTCCTCGAAACCAATGGTCACGACGATCGGCTCATCCGGCGCCTCGAGCGGATTCTTCGTCATGACGAAGATGTGCTCGGGCGCTTCCTGCGACGGATCCTCGAGGATGCCGCCCTCGTGCGAGCAGTGCCACAGGTTGCGGTCGGTGGAATACGGTTTCTCGGCGGTCGCCTGGACCGGCACGCCCTTCGCGTGCACGTAGGCGATGAGATCTTCGCGGCTCTGGAATTTCCATTCGCGCCACGGCGCGATGATCTGCAGCTCGGGGGCGAGCGCGGCGTAGGTCAGCTCGAAGCGGACCTGATCGTTGCCTTTCCCGGTGCAGCCGTGGGACACCGCGCCGGCGCCGAGCCGCTGCGCGGCCGCGACCTGGTGGGCCGCGGTGAGCGGCCGCGCCATCGACGTACCCAGCAGATAGGTCCGCGCGTAGACGGCACCGGCACGCAGCGTCGGGAAGACGAAATCGCGGACGAATTCCTCGCGCAGATCTTCGACGATGCAGTCGTCCGCACCGGAGTGCTTGGCCTTCTCGACCAGACCCTTCAGCTCACCTGCGCCTTGCCCTACGTCGGCGGCAAAACAGACGACGCGTGCGCCGTAGGTCTCACGCAGCCAGGGAACGATGGCAGACGTGTCGAGCCCGCCCGAATAGGCGAGGACGACGAGGGGGCCTTCGCGGCTGTTGTGTTGTTTATGCATATGGGTGCATAAAAATACACTTCACCGGCCTCGGTCCGCAAGACCTGAAAAGCAGGTCCTTCGCGCCTGCGGCACTCGGGATGACAGCCTCGATCTCCTGCTTTCTTAGAAAAAGAGAAGCAGAACTGTCATCCTGAGCGAAGCGAAGGACCTGCTTTTCTACCACGTCCAACCAGCGCGATACCGCGGCTTCGTGTACTCCTCCGGAATCCCCTGCGTGAGGACCACACCCGTAGCGGGATTCACGTCGATCGGCTGCGCCGTGCGCACGGCCAGGTTGCCGAGCAGCACCATTTCCGTGAGTGGCCCCGAGTGCTCGGGGATGTTGGATCCTGCCGGCTTTCCGCCCTTGCAGGCGGCGATCCACTCGGCGTAGACGCCCTCGGTCCGGGGATACTTCTGCGGCACGGGATGCGCGGTGACTTCGGCCTGTTTGGCGTCATCGAGCAGTCGCGGATTCTCGCCGTAAATGCCCGCGATCAGCTTGCCGGAATCGCCGATCCAGAGCTGCCCGCTCGTGTCGAACGGCCAGGCGGCCGGATCAGTGATTTCTTTCGGCCGGGGTGGATAGAGGCTGCCGTCGCGCCACACGACGGTCACGGGCGGACGATTGCCCTTCGCCGCGAATGAGTAGGTGATGCGCGAGCAGGCGGGCGCGGTCTCGGAATACAGTTTGGTCGACTCCGCTTCGATCCGCGTCGGGTAGCCGAGATCGAGCGTCCAAAACGACGCGTCCATCGAGTGACAGGCGATATCGCCCAACGCGCCGGTCCCGAAATCCCACCACCCCCGCCACTTGAACGGTGCGTACGCCGGATGGTACGGGCGCTCGGGCGCGGGACCAAGCCACAGATCCCAGTCGAGCCAGGACGGCGTGTAGTACTCGTCGAGCGGCCGCTCGATCGCCTGGGGCCAGATCGGGCGGTTGGTCCACAGCTCCACTTCACGCACCGTGCCGATCAAGCCAGCCTCGACCCACTCGCGGATCAGGCGCGTGCCCTCTTCGGCGTGGCCCTGGTTTCCCATTTGCGTCTGCACTTTGTATTTCCGGGCCGCGTCTTCGAGCTGCTTCACCTCCCACAGCGTCCGCGCGAGCGGTTTCTGAATGCGCGTGTGTTTGCCCAGCTTCATCGCCATCATTCCGGCGACCGTGTGGGTGTGATCGGGCGTCGAGACCGTGACGGCGTCGATGTTCTTTCCTTCTTTATCGAGCATCACGCGGAAATCCTTGAACCGCTTGGCGAGCGGAAATGCGGAGAACGAGCCCGCCGCCTGCCGGTCGTCCACATCACACAGCGCGTAGAGGTTCTCGGTCTTCCCCACGCCGCGGACGTCGTTCGCGCCCATTCCGCCGACGCCGATGCACGCGATGTTGAGCTTGTCGCTCGGCGCTAGGCGGCCACGCCCGCCCAGCACGTGCGCCGGCACGATCGTGAACGCGATCCCGCCGGCTAGGTCCCCGACAAAACGGCGGCGCGACATGGATTTCCGTTTGCGACTCATGGCAGCACTCGAATTTTGATGTTGCGGAAGGCGACGACGTTACCGTGATCCTGCAGCCCAATATGCCCCTGCGCGTTTTTCCCGAAGCGGGCATGGGGTTTGAACTTGCTCGCCGCCACTTTCGAATCCCAATCGCGGCTGCCCAGCTCGAACTCGACCATCTTGAAACCGTTGAGCCACTGTTCGACGTGGTTGCCGTTCACGACGAGCCGCGCCGAGTTCCACTCACCGCCAGGGTGCACGTAGCCGGGCGGGGCCGGATAGAGATCGTAGGCCGCCCCCGCCGACGTCAGCGGCGACTGGCCGTCGGGGTGCTTCGCGTCATCCAGGACCTGCATTTCCGGCGCATTCCAGTAGATCGCATCGCTGTCTTCGCTCGCGCGCCAGAAGATGCCGCTGTTGCCGCCAATCTCGATCTTCCAGTCGATCGACAGCGCGAAGTTCTTGAACTCGTCGTCGCTGATGATGTCGCCGCCGGCGCCGACGCGCGTGAGTGCCCCGTCCTGCACTTTCCAACCGTCGGAGATGGTCGGCTTCCCATAGTTGCGCCACCCGGCGGTGGTCGTGCCATCAAACAGCAATTTCCAACCCGCGGCCTTTTCAGCGTCGGTGAGGGAATTCTGGGCGGTCGAGGCTGGTGGAGGGTCTGGAGGTTGTGACTGTGCCTTGCAAGAGTTCGGGACCAGAAGGAGCGCGACGGCGGCAAGGTGAGTTCTCAAGCAGGGAGTCCCGCGAGCTCCTGCAGCCGCCCCTGCACGGCGCGGCGGCCTCGCTCGCTGCGAGTGATGACCAGAATCGCGTCGTCACCTGCGATGGTGCCGATGATCTCGTTCCAGCCGGCGCCGTCGAGCGCCAGGCCCAGGGCCTGCGCGCCGCCCGTGGTCGTTTTCAAGACGAGCAGCGGGCCGACGCCTTCAGCGGAAACGAGCATGGTGGGAACGAGCTGCTCCAGGTGCGGTCGGACGCCCCCCCCGGAGGCGCCTTCCGGACCCGCGGCGTAATGCGAACCGCCATCGGGGGCCGCGACCTTCGCGAGTCCGAGCTCGCGAATGTCACGCGACAGCGTCGCCTGCGTCACGTTATAGCCTTCGGCCTTGAGACGCTCCCGCAGCTGCTCCTGGCTACCGACCGTCTCTCCGCGGACGATCCGCAGGATGGCCGCGTGACGCTGCGTTTTCATGGGGCGGAAATCTGGTGTACGATACGGCCGCTGACTACTGTCAGTCGGACGGTCGGACGGCCTGACGGCCGGACGGTCTGAACGACGAGATCTCCAGCCTTTCCAACCTCCAACGAACCGATCTCCCGCTCCCAGCCGAGGGCGCGCGCCCCTTCTATTGTAAGCGCCCGCAGCGCCGCGTCACCGCGCAAAGCGGCTGCTTCGGCCTCGGCCCACAGGTCCAGCTCGCCGACGCTGACGACGGAGTCAGTACCCAATCCCACCGGCACGTTCGCCGCGCGGAACAGACCGAACGGCATTTTCCCGTGCCGATGCGCGGCGTTGGACCGGGGGCAGTGGGCGACTGAGGCCCCGGCGTTGCGCAACAGGGTGACGTCGGCTTCGTCTACTTGCACGCAATGGATGCACAACGTGCCATGCTGTACGACGCCACGTTGCACGAGATAGGCGACGGGCGACCGGTGTTGTGGCTGCACCATGATCCCACGCGACCGCAACGCCTCCGCGAACGGACCGGCGCCATCTCGAACCAATGCCGTCTCCTCCGGCGACTCGGCGACGTGCACGGCGATGGACAGCCTTTCGTGGCGCGCGAATGCGGCAACCGCTTCGTACAGCGGGGCGCTGACCGTGTATGGCGCGTGCGGCGAGACTCCCAGGACAAGTTGCGACGTTGCAAGACGGCGAAGCGGGCGAATGGTTACTTCCAATTCGGCCATACTTGCGGAACACTGTGCCGGATCGGGACCGAAGACCTCCTGATACACGATCCCACGCCCACCCAGGTCGTGGAGCGCGCGCATCCCCGCTCCTGTGCTTCCCGTTTCGGCGATGCACGTGACGCCGCGCGCCCAGCAATCGCGGATGCCGGCCACCGCCGCCTCGTGAAACGCCTCCGCGCTGGTCGTCTCTTTCAGCTCGCGGATGCGGCGGATCCATTTGAGAAATTCCGGTTCGGAGTGCTTCGCACCGCCGCCGAGATACGTGAGCTCCAGATGCGTGTGGCAATTGACGAGCCCGGGCATCAGCTCCGCGTCGGGAAAATGCAGCGCGTTGGCGCCCGCGGGCTCCGCCACGCGATTGTTCGGGCCGACGGCCGCGATCCTGCCGTTTGCGTCAACAAGAACGGCGCCGTCCTCGAGGGGCGGCGCCGTGACGGGATGAACCCGGCCAGCTCGGATCCGAAGCACCTCACCCCCTGACCCCCTCTCCGCGATGCGGAGAGGGGGAACGCTTATGGGGTGACACCTACGCCGAACGGTGAATGCACCTGGCACACCTGCGTGGGCTCGGTGCCGGGATAGAACCATTCCCAGCGCCGTACTTCGAGGGGGCAGAACGGCGTCGCGAGGAATCCGTTCGACCAGTCGACTTCGCGTGTGACGAGATCGTCCGGACGCGCCCAATCGCCGGGCGAGGGGCGGCGCTCGTACACGTCGCGCATGAACTTCGTCCATGCGGGCGCCACGATGCGGCCGCCGCCGGCGTTGTTCATGATGCGCTTCTGATAGTCGTAGCCAACCCAGATTCCTGTCACGATCTCAGGCGTGAAGCCCAGGAACCAGGCGTCCGTGTAGTCGTCCGTCGTTCCGGTCTTGCCGGCCATCGGGATGCGCAGACCACCCACCGCCCCCGCGGCCGTGCCGCAACGATGGAGACCGGAGCCGGGCTGGCAGCGCATCACGTCGCGCATCATGTCGAGCATCAGCCAGTTGTGCTCCGGATCGAGCACCTGCTCGCGCTTGGGCGTGGACTGATACAGGATGGTGCCCTGGCGGTCCTCGATGCGCTGGATGCCGATCGGCTCGACCCGCGTGCCGTTGTTCGCGAACGCTGTGTACGCCGCGACGAGCTCGATCGGCTTCACCTCACGTGCCCCAATATGAATGGACGGATAGGGTGGTAGTGGCGTCGTGATGCCGAAGCGCCGCGCTTCACCGATCACCGTCTGCTCGCCGAGCGCCATGCCGAGCTTGATCGTCGAGAGGTTGCGCGACATGTACAGCGATTGGCGCATCGGGATGAGCCCAAGCGTCGTGTCGTCGTAGTCCTTCGGCTGCCACAGCGAGCTGTCGAGCTGCCTGACCGGCGGATTCAGCGGCGTGTCATCGAGCATCTCCGTGACGGGATGCCCCGCGCGGATCGCGGCCGAGTAGACGAACGGCTTGAACGTCGAGCCCGGCGGCCGCACCGATTGCGTCACGTGATTCCATTTCGAGTCACTGAAGTCGCGGCCGCCGACCATCGCCAGGATGTTGCCGGTCTTGGCATCGAGCGCGAGCAGCGCGCCCTGGAGATACTGCGCGTACGGGGTCTGTTCGTCGGGCGCGGCGCGGCCCTGTTCGATGTACTGGCGATAGGACGTGCCCTCGAACTTGCCGTTCGAGTACACGCCCGATTCGATCTCGTCGAGCTGCGACTCGAGCGACTGCTCCGCCGCTTCCTGCATGTCGAGGTCGAGCGTCGTGTAGATCCGCAGGCCTTTCTCGTACAAATCGCGGCCGAAGCGCGGCTCGAGGAAGGAGGTGCGCAGCCACTCGACGAAATACGGCGCGACGTCGCCGTAGTTGGTACGGCGCGTCGTCAGGACGAGCGGGTACGCCTTCCAAAACTCCGCGTCCTCGGGCGCCAGGTATCCCTGATCGCGCATCAGGTTGAGCACCGCATTGCGGCGCAACACCGCGCGGTCGGGATGCGTGCGCGGATTGTAGTTCCCCGGCGCCTTGGGCAACGCGGCCAGCGTCGCGGCTTCGGCGACGTTCAGGTCGCGCGCGGACTTTCCGAAGAACACCTGCGACGCCGCTTCCACGCCAAAAACGTTCGGCCCGAGGCTGATCTGGTTGAGATACAGCTCGAGGATCGTGTCCTTGCTGAAGTTGCGCTCCAGCTCCACCGCCACCCGGGCCTCGCGCAGCTTGCGGGCCAGCTTCTTTTCGCGGCCCAGGCGCTCGGGGAAGACGTTGCGCGCCAGCTGCATCGTGATCGTCGAGAAGCCCTGCGTGTAGTGCAGCGTCAGGATGTTGGCCTTGAGCGCGCCGAGGATGCGCCAGTAGTCGATGCCGTTGTGCTTGTAGAAGCGTTTGTCTTCGACCGCGATGAACGCCTGGCGTACGTGCACGGGGATCTGGTCGAGCGGCAGGACGGTGCGCAGCTCGATGCCGAGCTCGCTGATCAGGCGGCCATCGGCGGCGTAGACCTTCGACGTTTGGAGCTGCGCATGGCGCTCGTTGTCCGGCTGGAGCCGCGTGATACTGGGGCAGCGGTCGCCCGAGCAGACGCGCGTCCACGAGCCGTAGACCAGCCCGCTGCCGTAGAGCAGGGCCAGCACGGTCGCGATGATCGCCCGCCGGCGCTGGACCGGATCGTACCACCAGCGAATGAAAAACGGGCGGCGTGATCCTGCGGCGGCGTGGGGCGGCGAAGGGGGGGTCAACGTGGCCATCTCCACTAAAACCTAGTAAGGCCGTAGATTCGCCGCCATGACGATGCCTAACGTGTTGCAGGAACTGGAGTGGCGCGGGTTCGTCCAGCAGGCGACCCCCGGCCTTGCCGCGCATTTCGCCAAGGGGCCGGTCACCGCGTACTGCGGCTTCGACCCCACGGCCCCGTCGCTGCAGCTCGGCAACCTGATGCCGCTGATGCTGCTCGCCAATCTGCAACGCGGCGGGCACCGCCCCATCGTGCTGATGGGCGGGGGCACCGGATTGATCGGCGATCCGTCCGGCAAAGCGGGCGAGCGGCCGTTGCTGTCGAAAGAACAGATTCGCGAGAACCTGCAGCATCAACGCGATCAGATGGCGCGTTTTCTCGAGTTCGGCGCCGGGCCGACGGCGGCGCTGCTACTCGACAACGCGAAATGGTTAAGCTCGCAGGGACTCATCGATTTCCTGCGCGACGTCGGGAAGCATTTCACCGTCAACGTGATGCTGCAGAAGGAGTCGGTGAAAGCGCGCCTCGAGGCCGGCCTCTCGTTCACCGAATTCAGCTACATGCTGCTGCAGGCGTACGACTTCCTGCACTTGTTCCGGGAGCGCCAGTGCACGCTGCAGGTGGGCGGCAGCGACCAGTGGGGCAACATCACGGCCGGCGTCGATCTGATTCGCCGGATCGAGAACGCCGAGGCGCACGGCCTCGTCGCGCCACTCGTGACCATGGCGTCGGGAAAAAAGTTTGGAAAGACGGAGACGGGCGCGATCTACCTGGATGCGAAGCTCACGACGCCGTACAAGTTCTATCAGTTCTGGATCAATGTGGACGACCGCGACGTGGCGGGCTACCTCAAGCTCTTCACGCTGAAGGCGCAGAGAGACATCGACGAGTTGGCTGCGCAACAGAAGCGCGATCCCGCCGGGCGACCGGCGCAGCGCGCGCTCGCCACCGAAGTCACGACGCGCGTGCACAGCGCCGACGTGCTGCAGAGCGTCCAGGCCGCTTCCGCGATCCTGTTCGGCGACGAGCAGGCGGAGGTGCATCCGCAGGTGTTCGAGATCCTGGCGGGTGAAATCCCCACGACTGTGGTCGAGGGCGATTCGGACAGCATGACGCTGGTCGATCTCGTGGCCCGTTCGGGCCTCGCCAAATCCAAAAGCGAAGCGCGCCGCAGCATCGAGCAGGGTGGGATTTACGTGAACCAGCGGCGCATCGATGATGTCGCGCGCACCATCACCTCGGGCGACTGGATCGGCGGCCGGAATCTGCTCCTGCGCAAGGGAAAGAAAGACTACGCGCTGCTGCGACGAGCCGTCTGAACATGGACGCTCGAGTCCAGCTGCTGCTCGAAGTCTTCGATCAAGCCTACACGGCCCCGTCCTGGCACGGCACGCCGCTCAAGGGAACGCTGCGCGGTCTCAGCGCACGTCAGGCCCTGTGGCGGCCAGGCGCCACGCGTCATTGCGTCTGGGATCTCGTCCTCCACACCGCGTATTGGAAATGCATGGTCCGCGGCCGGCTGCTGCGCGATCCCGACTTCGCATTCCCACGCCCCGGTTCAAACTGGCTCCCGCTTCCCGACCGGCCTAACGACGCGGCGTGGAAACGCGATCGCGCCCTGCTCGACGAACAGCACCGGCTCCTCCACAACGCGATTGCCAAGCTGAAACCCGCCGACCTGGGCCGGCGCGGCTGGCGCTCAAGGTGGCCGATCAAGGCGGAGATCTATGGGATTGCATCGCACGATCTGTATCACGCGGGGCAGATCCAGCTGCTAAAGAGACTCATGCCAAGATAGAGGTACTCTCACATCAAATCATCCAACACCTCGATCACCTTCTCCATCTCCTCGACCGTGTTGTAGCAGTGGGGCGATAAGCGAATCGAGCCTTCGCGCAGGCTGCACACCACGCGCGCACGCTTCATCCCGTGATATGCCTCGGCCGGCTTCGCCGGCGCGATACAGAGGATCGCGGAGCGGTGCCCGTTCTCGGTCGGCGAAGTGATCCGTACGCCGTTCTCCTGCGCCCATTTCACGATCGGCCCGTGCGTCGCCCGAGTCACCTCGGCGATGTCCCGCACGCCGACTTCCAGCAACAAGCCGAGCGACGCCGTCATTCCGACAAAATCCTGATAGGGGAGCGTGATCATTTCGAAACGGCGGGCGTCGGCGCGGAACGTCGGGTTGTACTCCGTGAGCCGCGAGAAGTCGTCCGTACCCTCGAACGCCATCCAGCTCGTGATGGCCGGCTCGAGCGTCGGCACCAGCTCTTTGCGCACGTACACGAATCCGGAGCCCCACGGCGACAACAGCCACTTCTGACCGCCACAGGCGAGGATGTCGACCGGCGTCTCGGTCACGTCGAGGACCGAATTGCCGATGCCCTGAATGCCGTCGACGACGAGATAGGTGCCGTTAGCACGGCAGGCGGCGCCGAGCTTCTGGAGATCCGCACGATAGCCGTTGGAGAATTGCACGAAGGACACGGCGAGCACACGCACTTTCGGATCACGCAGCCGCTGCAACAAATACTCTTCGTCGGGCCACCCTTCGGGACGGCAGCGCGCCATCTCGACCGTGATCCCCTGATCGCGCAGCATCAGCCACGGATAGACGTTGGCCGGGAATTCCTTGTCGGACAGCAGCACGATGTCGCCGGCCTTCAGCGGCAAGGCGCGGGCCGCGAGGTTCAGACCGAAGCCGGTGTTGGTGGCGAGTGCGATCTCCGACGGGTTGGCATTGATCAGTTGCGCGATTCCAAGGCGGGCGGCGGCGAGACCGGCGAACAGCTCCCGATCCGGGAGAAGGTGTGGCGCGGTGCGTTTGGCGGTGAATTCGTCGAGGGCTCGGCGCGTGCGTTCGGGTATCGGTCCGATGGAGGCGTTGTTCAGATAGATCGTGTCGGCGGTCCACGGGAATTCCGACGTGCGGAGCGCCTTGAACGTCTCACGCAGCGCGCGCACGTGCGTGGGATGATAGGCGATTTCGGTCATGCCATCCGACCCAAGCCGCGCACATCCAGCGCGTCGCGCAGACCATCACCCAGCAAATTGAGACCCAGTACGGCGAGACCGATCGCGATGCCGGGCGCGATCGACACCCAGGGCGCGACGCGCAACAGGTCGCGCCCCTCGGCGACCATTGCGCCCCACGACGGCGTGGGTGGCTGTGCACCGAGTCCGATGAATGAGAGCGCCGCTTCGGCCATGATCGCTCCGCCGATGCCGAGCGTCGCCGCAACAATCACGGGGGCGATCACGTTGGGCAGGAGATGACGCGCGAGGATGCGCGCATCCGACGCGCCGAGCGCACGTGCCGCCTGCACGTACTCGAGCCTACGGGCGAGCAGGACCTGGCCCCGGACGATGCGCGCCATCCCCGCCCAGCCGACGATGCCGATGACGACGAACACGATGGGGAGCGACGGCTTCACCGCGGCGGCAATGGCGATGAGCAGCAGCAGCGACGGGAAGGCGAGCGTCACGTCGGCAACGCGCATGATCACGCCGTCCATCCAACGGCCGTAGTAACCCGACACGAGTCCTAACGTCACGCCGAGCGCCAGCGCCACGCTCTGGCTGATCAGGCCGACGGCGAGCGACAGACGGGCGCCGTACAGCACCCGCGAGAGCACGTCACGGCCCTGGGCGTCGCTGCCCAGCAGAAACGCGCCGGAGGGTGGATGCAAACTTGCAGAGAGATCACCGCGGTACGGATCACCGGGGGCAAGCCATGGGGCGAGCAACGCCAGGAGCGCTAAAACTGCGACTAATCCCAGGCCGAAGCGCGCCCAGGGGTCACGCGCGAGTCGAGTCCAAAAGAGTGGCGCCGCCATGGGGGTGTCGACTACGTTACTCGGGACTCAACCCCCCGGGCAAGCGGATAGGGCCGTGAAACGCGATACACCGTTCACCCTCGTGCTGGGCGGCGGCGGGATGAAGGGGCTCGCCCATGTGGGCGTGCTCCAGGCGCTGCTCGAGCGCGGCCACCGACCGACCCGTATCATCGGGTCGAGCGTAGGCGCGCTCGTCGGCGCGGCGTGGGCCGGCGGGATGGGGATCGCCAAGCTGCGCGAGATCGCGCTCAGCCTGAGGCGCAAGGACGTCTTCGCGGTCGCGCGCGCCGACATGGCGTTCAAGCGGCTGCGATCGCCTGCCTTGTTCCGGCGCGAGCCCCTCGAACAGCTCATCGCGCGGACGGTCGGGGACCTCACGTTCCAGCAGCTCGACCCGCCTGTCGTCGTGAATACCGTAGACCTGAACTCGGGAATGCAGGTGTCTTGGGGCCTCCCCGGACTGGACGACATCCGCGTCGCCGACGCAGTCTTCGCGTCGTGCGCGCTGCCGGGCTTTTTTCCGCCGCACGAGATCGGCGGCCGTTTCTTCATGGACGGCGCCGTCGTCGCCAACGTGCCGTTCGAGACCGCGCGCGCGCTCGGCCCCGAGCTCATCGTCGCGGTGGATGTCTCGGCATCGAGCGTGCTGACGGCCGACGCCCAGGATGAAGGGTTTGCCGGAGTGTTCGCCCGCGCCAGCGAGATCCTGATGCAGGTCCTGCTCGAGCAGCGCGTGCTCACGTGGACCACTCCGCCCGCTTACTACATCCAGCCGCGGGTCGAGCACGTCTCGCTCTTTTCTTTCAATCACCTGCGGGAAGAAGTCGAGGAGGGCTATCGCGCGACGAGCGCGGCGCTGGACCGCCCCGAGGAATGGCCCGAGCCGGGCGACGTCGGGTTCTTCCCGAAGCGTCCCGTGACCGTGCGCGTGGAGCGCGAGCGGTGCATCGGCTGCGGCGCATGCCTGGTCCACGGACCCCAGGGACTGTTCGTCCTCGACTCGGAGCGCAAGGCCGTCGTGACGCAGCCGGATCAAGAGTGGTCGCCGATGGACGGCGGCTACATCCGGCACTGCCCGACCTACGCGATCATCGCGCGGCCGGCCGATCAGGCGAAGGAGATGCGGAGGTCGGGATAACGGAACACGCGCCTGGGGCCGACGCCGTAGATTGGGGGACCCCAGCTCGCTTGACGCGAGCCACCCTCAGAGAGGTCGTATGACCCCCCTCGCATTCGTCACCGCGATTGCCTTACTGCCCGCACCCACCATGATGATCGCCCAGGACATCGCGCCACTTGCAACCGGGCAGCGCGTTCGAGTGACGGCCCCCACGATCTCCAACGTTCCGATCGTTGGTGCGTTCGCGCACATGAACGCCGATACCTTCCTGGTGGAGACACACGGGGACACATCGCGCGTTCCCCGCGCGGCCGTTACACGACTCGACGTGAGCATGGGCCAGAAGTCCAACGCCGGCAAAGGCGCGCTCTTCGGGGGTCTCTTGGGCGGCGGGATCGGGGCGCTCGCTCTCGGTTCCAGTAGTTTGTGCGTAGACCTCGGGACATCGGGGGCGTGCGCATTGGTCGGCGCCGGAGCTGGCGGCCTCGCAGGGTTGTTGCTCGGTGCGCTCATCGGCTCCACCAGCAAGAGTGATCGGTGGGGATCAGCTTCTGTCGATCGCCTGCGCGTGAGTTTCATGCCTAGGGAACATGGGCGCTTTCTCTTGGCCACGTCGGTGAGCTTCTAGCGGGAGATGCGGCGTGTTGGACATCGGTAGGTTCTTCGGCGTCGCATTGATCGTGGCCGTCATCTATTTCGTCGGCCAAATCCTGTTTGTTGCGGTCCCGGTTTCGGGTACCGGGAACCTGCAGCGCGCCATTTATCTGCTGTTCTTCATCATCAGTCTCCCAGCGGTTCCCTTTCGGCTGCTCTTTCCAGGTGCGTCCCCTGAAGTGGCGCTAGCGGTTGCGTGCTTCGGGTGGGGGGCGGTGTTCTATCTCGGGGGTGTGTTGCGCCGGCGTCTCAGCGCACGCCGCCTCACACGCGCGTGAAGCATCTTCTATTGACCCGGTTGAGGGCGCACGCTTCAGCGTGTCGACCGATACCGCCGATCTATTTCAATTAGGTCTCTCGCCACTCGATCCCAGTTGTAGTAGCTCTCCACCGCTTTGCGTCCCGCGGCGCCGAGCTGTTTCCGCCGCTCCGGATTCCCCAGCAGTTCAGTGATGCCCGCCGCCACGGCGGCGGGATCGTCAGGATCCACGAGAATCCCGGTCTCCCCATCACGCACCGCGTCCGGTACGCCGCCGGAGCGGCCGCCGACAACCGCGACGCCGCTCGCCGATGCCTCGACCAGCGAGATCCCGAACCCTTCCGCCAGCAGCTCGACGCGCCGTGACGCACCGACATAGAGATCCGCCGAGTTGTAGAGCGCGGGCAGCTCGGCCTCGGGCACCGCACCGAGGAACCGCACGGTCTCGCCGACGCCGAGCTCCTGCGCCAAGCGCTCGAACTGCGGCAGCAGCTCACCGGTCCCGGCGACGGCGTATCGGGCGTTCGGGTGGCGCGCGCGAATCACGGGCAAGGCCTTCATCACCGTGTCGATGCCCTTGTGCCATTGCAGACGCGCGACCGTCAGGAGCCAGGGACCGCCGTGCATGCCGTATTTCGCGCGCACGGCACTTGGATCGACCCCGGGACGGAACTGCGACGGCGTCGTGCCGAGCGGCACGGTTTCGATGGGCACCTGGAGATCGAGCATGCCCAATACCTCTCGCGCCAAATCCGCCGTCCAGCGGCTGATGGCGACCAACACCCGCGCGTTCCCCAGGATGCTCCCCGCCGTGCCGCGTTTGAAACGGCTGCGCCGGATTTTCTCCTGGATCAGGAGCAGCTCGGTGCCGTACACAGGCACGCCGTACGGTACGCCATGGCGCGCGGCCAGCCAACGCGCCGGGTATCCGGCCGGCTTCAGCTCACCACACCAGGTGAATCCGGGGCGCCACCGTTTCACGAGCGCGCCTGCGCGCCACGTCCACAGCGCGAGCCCCTGCACCGTGCGAAGGCGCGTCGCGCGCATGCGGATCCGATCGATCGGCTGGGGGAAGCGCGCGTCGCTCGCGGCGCTGTTGTCGTAGGCGCCGGTCGAAACAACGAGGGTGTTGGGTGGATATCGGAGCGCCAGCTCGCCCATCATGCGGGCGATGCCGCCGCCGTGCGGCGGAAAGTTGAACGCTAGGAGGAGACTTGTGATTCGATGTCCCGCAGGTCGCGGATGACACGGTCCCAGTTGTAGTAGGTCTCGATCGCCTTGCGGCCCGCCTGGCCGAGGCGACGGGCGAGCAGTTGGTCGCCGAGCAGGCGCTTGAGCGCCGCGGCAACCGCTTCGGGATCGTCCGGATTCACGACGAGCCCCGTCTCGCCGTCATTCACCGCCTCGGCCAGCCCGCCCGATTGACCGGCAATCACCGGCAGGCCGCAGGCGCTCGCTTCCGCCAGCGCGACACCGAACCCCTCGACGCGGGAGCCGTCGTCGCGGCGCGACACGCCCACGTACGCGTTCGCGATATTGAAGACCGCGGGGAGCTCCGCTTCCGGCACGTTGCCGACGAAGCGCACGTGCTCGGCGATCCTCAGCTCCTCGGCGAGGCGCTGATAGGCTTTGCGCTTCTTCCCACTGCCCACGACGAGATAGTTCACATCCACACCATCCTGCCGGCACTGGGCCACGGCCCGCAGCGCCATATCCACACCCTTATACGGCTCGAGCCGCGCGACGGTGAGCACCCACGGCGCGTTGCCATTCAGGTGATAGCGCGAGCGGACGGCCTGCGTATCGACCCCCGGTCGGAACTGCTCGGGATCAGTACCCAGTGGAACCAGCCGCACGGTCTCGGCGAGCGGATCGAGTCCCAGCTCGCGCAGCACCTTTTGCGCCTGCTCACGCGTCCATTGGCTGTTGGCGACGACGGCGACCGCCGAGCCGAGCAGCGCTTTCGCGGTTTTGCGCGCGAAGCGCGAGTGATGGATCGCGTGGAGCTCTTTCAGAAGATCGCCGCCGTGGACGAACACGCCGTACTTGGTCCCAACGCGCTCGTGCATCCATTTCGCGGGATACGTGCAGGGCCGGATCGAATCGCACCAGGCGAAGCGCGGCTTGTGCTGGCGGGCGAGGCTCGCGACGCGGCGCGACCAGAACAACAGACCGGCGAGATTGCGCAGCGCCTTGCTCGACACCGGCATCCGATCGACCACGGCCCCGCTGAAGCGCACGTCCGAATCCTGCGAGTCGCGATGCTGGCCGGTCGAGACGAGCAGCTCGCCGCGGGGATAGCGGCGCGTGATCTCGCCCATCATCCGGGCGATGCCCGTCTGCATCGGCGGAAATTCGCCGGTCAGGAGAAAAGTCTTAGCTACGGCGCCCCCCCTGTCGTTCCCATAAGAAAGCATACTTAAAGAACACCGACGCCGCACTCATCCCGGCGTGAATGACACCGAGCCGGCCGTCGAAGATGCTGCCGTGGAGCACATAATCGCGGCAAAACCGGAAGGCGGGCCGCAGGGCCACGTCGCTGAAGGAGGCGCGCCGGCCCCTCGCCGCGAGATCGGCCGCGCTCATGCGACTGTAGGCGATGATCTTGTCCAGGTGATGCCCCAGGTCCTTGTAGGGCGTATGGTCCAGCTCGTGGATGAGCTCACCCTGTTCGCGTTCAGGGATCTCGAGGCCGGGATGCGCCGTCTTGCCGCCGAATCGCCGGCCGCGACGAAACAGCCGTACCACCCAGTCCCGACCCCAGTGCCCACGCCGGAGCAGATGGCCGTGAAAAACGTTGCGCCGCTTCACGCGATACGCCTCGTGCCGCGGCGCGCGCACCACCTGCGCCAACTCTGCCGCGAGCTCCGGTCCGATCCGCTCGTCGGCGTCGAGTGCAAAAACCCATTCGTTTTGCGCCGCTGCGATGCCCGCGTTGCGCTGCGCGGCGATGCCCGGCGCGATGCCATCGAGAACGCGCGCCCCGGCCGCCGCCGCGGCGGTTGCCGTGCCGTCGTTCGAGCCCGCATCGACGACGATTACTTCACCGGCCCACGCCAATCCGCGGACGCAATCGCCAATCTGACTCGCTTCGTTCAACGTGGGGATGACCACCGTGAGCGGTGCTCGTGCCGGCATGTGCCGAATGTTAACGAGAGGCGATGGCTTCGCGGTAGACGACCTCGGTCCGGTCGGCGGTGCGCGACATGGTGAACTGACTGCGCGTCAGCGTCTGGCCCGCGCGCGCGACGCGCGCCCGAAACTTGTCGTCACCGAGCATCCGGTCGAGGGCTCGGGTCCAGGCCGCGGGGTCGAGCGGCGCGACGAGCAGTCCCGTCTCGCCCGGATTCACGAGCTCCGCATTGCCGCCCGCCGCCGACGCGATGACCGGGAGGCCGAGCGCCATCGCCTCGAGCAGCGCCTGCGACAAGCCCTCGATTCGTGACGGCAGCGCGGCGATCGTCGCAAAGCGATAGAACGCCAGCGGCCGCTCGGTGAACGGCACGAATACTACGCGGTGCCGCGCGGGCACCGCCGCCTGGGCTCGGGAGAGCTCGTCATCGGGCCGAATTCCCACGAAGGCCACGGTCACGGGACGCTCGAGCGCCGGCAAGGCGCGGAGCAGGATCTGTTGATCTTTGCGCCGCGCAACGACGGCGACGACCGGCCGTCCGGAATCGCCCAACGTCGCGCGCGCCGCCACGAGTTCGTCATGCGACGGCTCCGCCTCGACGCGCGCCAGGTCGATGCCGTTCGGAACGACGCGCAGCCGGCGGCCGGGATGCAACCGCCGGCGCAGCGCGCGGGCGACCGCCGCGCTGACGGCGATCGTGCGGTCGGCGGTGAGCCCGACGGCGATCAGCTCCGGCGGCAGCGTCAGCGGCATTGTCCGCCGCGTGACGACGAACGGTTGCTTGAGACGGCCGTGCCAGCGCAGCAAGGTGAGCGCCCGTCGATCGCCGGTGGCGTGACTGTTCGCGACATCCACCTTCTGCTCCGACATCACATAGGCAATCGCGTTCGCCGCACCGCGGAGCGAGGAAAAATCGAGGGGGACGTGCTCGAGTGACGGCGTGGCCGCGACGTGGCGGGCGAGCAGCGTTCCCGCGGGACAGCCCACCAGTATCCGATGGCCGCGCTGCGCCAGCTCATGACTCAGACTAAAGATGGATTGCGTGGAGCCGGCGCCCTCGCCCTGATGTGTGAGTTGCAGAATCGTGAGACGCGCAGGACTCTCCGGCATGTGCCGAAGCTAGTTATACTGGGACCTCGATGCACGTCGTGATGGCTTCTCATCACCGGCTCCCGGTCGAGGGCTATGGCGGACCGCAGCGCGTCGTCGTCGCGCTGATACGCGGGCTCGCGGCGCTCGGCCATCGCGTGACGCTGCTTGCGCAACCAGGAACCAAAGTCCCCGAAGCCGCGAAAACTGTCGAGGTCGCCCCCCGCGTATGGAAGGATTCCGCCGTCGATCTCAGAAAGTTCATCCCCGAAGGCGCCGACATCCTGCACGCGCACTTTCCCCTGAAGCAGGGACCCAAAGGCGTGCCGTTCGTCCAGACGCTGCACGGCAACTGGAAATCCGACACGCCGCTGCCGCCGAACACGATTTTTCTTTCACGCGATCACGCCAAACGCCACGGCAGCACGATCTTCGTTCACAACGGGCTCGACCCCGCCGAATACATCTTCCGGCGACGCAAAGAGCAGTGGGACTTGTTTCTCGGCAAGCTGCACCGCGACCGCGGCTACCACTGGGCCGTGGACGCCGCGAAGCGCACGGGCCACCGGCTCATCATCGCGGGCGGCTGGCGACCGACCTTCACGGGCGGCATCAAGTACGTCGGCGAGGTGGACGGCAAGCGTAAGGCGGTGTTGCTCGCGCGCGCCCGCTGCCTGTGGATGCCGGCGCAGTGGGACGAGCCGTTCGGCCTGCCGACGATCGAGGCGCTGCTCTCCGGCACTCCCGTGATCGGGACGCGGCGCGGCGCGCTGCCGGAGATCGTCACGCCCGCCGTGGGCGTGCTGCGTGATACGCTCGACGAGCTGATCCTCGCGGCCGACAAAGTCAGCGAGCTCGACCCGCGCGCTTGCCGCGAGCGGGCGGAGCGACACTTCAGTCACCTGGTGATGGCGGAGAGCTACGTACGGATCTACCAGAACCTTCTGACGTCGGGCGCACTCGAGTAGACCGGACGCTGCAGCGCGTCCTCATCATTGGCGCGCTGTTGAGGCTGCTCGCCGCAGTCTTCAGCGGCGGATTCCTCGCGAGCGACGATCATCACGTCGTCATAACCGCCGCAGACCAGATCGCGAGCGGCATCGGCCTGCCGCTGACCTACGCACGCTCCGCGCTCTTCCCCGGCGTCATCGCCGGGATCATGACCGTGACGCGCGGCATCGGCATTCACGATCCCGGCGTCGAGATGCTGGTCATCCGTCTGGTGCAGGCCGCGTACTCGCTTCTCGCCGTCTACTTCGTGTATCGCTTGCTCGAGCGGTCGCTGGGAAGTAAAAGCGCGATGCTGGGCGGCCTGCTCGCGGCGGCATTCTTTGCGATGCCCGTCACTGCCGTGCATCAGCTCGAGGAGTCGGTGTGCATTGTGCCGTTGCTCGCGGCGTGCTGGTGGTGGCAGCGCGCCGACGACCGTCATCAGCGGCCGGCGATGTGGGGCGCGCTGGCCGGCGCGGCGCTCGGAACAGCGCTGATCCTCCGCTTTCCTTTGTTGGGGTTCGTGCTGGCGTTCGTGGCGCTGGTGCTGGTGCGCCCGCGTCCAGTCACCGTCGGCGACAAGCTCGCCTTCCTCGGTGGGCTGGCACTCGTGGTCGTATTACAGGGCTACAGCAATTGGGTCGTGAATCACCAGTGGGGGTACTCGTTCATCCACCGACTCGGCCCAATGCTCCATCCCCAGCACATGGCCGCCGACGCCGACGGATATCCGAGCAGCCCGCCGTGGCATTACGTGCTGACGCTGCTCGCCGCGCTGATTCCGCCCGTTTCGATCTTGCTGTTGGCGGCCGCGGTGAAGGGCGGCCGGCAGTTCCCGCTCTTGGGGCTAGCGACGCTGGCGTTCTTCGTGACCCACAGTCTGATCGCGAACAAGCAGGAGCGATTCCTGCTGCCCATTCTCCCAGGGTTGTTCATCCTGATCGTCGCCGGGCTGCCGTGGCTCGCCTCGCGCCTCGCGCCCCCTGCCTACCGCGGCATGTGGTGGTATTTCTGGAGCGTGAACGCCACGCTGCTGCTGATCGTGTCGTTCAGCTTCTCGAAAAAGGATCGCGTCGAGCCGCTGCTGATCGTGTACCGCCGTCACGACGCAACGGGGGTGCTGGTCGCGCAATACAACCAGAGTTTCAGCGTGCCGGAGTACTACCTGGGTAAACCGCGCCCGGCTCTGGCCGTGGTGGAACGAGGACAGGATGTGGACAGCTCGACGCGGGGACTACCGATCAACTACGTGATCGTCTACAGCGACACGCCGGAGGCCGATCGCGTGTCCCTGGCGGGAGCGTTGCACCGCAATCTCACATTCCTCACCGAGATCCAGCCGAGTCTCACGGACCGGCTGGCACATGCGATCAATCCGCACCACAACCGAGCCCATACGGCCGTTATCTACACGACCTCGTAGTTGCGAAACTCAAACGGACGGACGCCCGTCAGCCGCTCGATCCAGCCGGAGATATAGAGTCGCAGGTGCGCCGGTTTGACCCGCGCCGGCTCGATCGCCGGAGGCGGCTCGTGTGCGCTCGCGGCGATCCATGCGCGCGCCGCCGCCGGATGGCTGCCGGTAAAGGGGCGCAGTAAGGGAATCCACTTCAGGGTGCCGCGTTTCAGCTCGCGATCCAGGCGCTCCGACGCCCACGGGTACATCTCCTTGGTGACCTCGAGCTTGCCACGCACGGCTTGCGCGGGACGAGCCCAGCCGTAGTGAAACATCTGCGCGGTGGTGGCACGCGCGCGGATCTTCCGAAAGCCGGGGCCCACGCGGAACCCTTGAGCGTCCTGGTAGGGCCGGATGTCCCGGCCGAGCCGGATACAGCGAACTTCTCGCGCGTACCACTGGCGATTCGTCGCGATGCGGTCGAAGCCGCCGTAGAAGTGCAAATAGTTTACGAGCATGCCTTCGACCCGCTCGTCCCGGTCGCACTCCGCAACGGCTTCGTTCAGGATCTGCGCGCCACGGTCGTACAGGACTTCATCGGCCTGGATGTAGATGCCCCACGAGCCGCGACACGCGTCCATCGCCCGCTGCGTCTGGAGCACGAGGACGTCGCCGCCCGTGCTCATGTCCCATTCCGTATCGATGATGCGAACGCGGGGATCCGCGATCCCCGCCACCAGCTCGCGCGTGCCGTCGTGCGACTTCCCGACGTTGACGACGACTTCGTCGCACGCCTCGAGCAGCGACGTGACCGCGGGAACGATGGGGAAGTTGAGCTGGACCGCGTTGCGGACCAGCGTGAAACCAGACAGCAACGTCAGGTCCGGAACTGCAGGTTATACAGACGGCGATACAAGCCGTCACTCGAGAGCAGGTCGGCATGGGTGCCGCGCTCGACGATCCGCCCTTCCGCCAACACGACGATGAAGTCGGCATGCTGCACCGTAGCGAGCCGGTGGGCAATCACGAACACGGTGCGATGTGCCATCAGCCGGTCGATCGCCTCCTGCACGAGGCGCTCGGATTCGGTGTCGAGTGCGCTGGTCGCCTCGTCCAGGATCAGAATCGGTGGATCGCGCAACAACGCCCGAGCGATCGCGATCCGTTGGCGCTGCCCGCCGCTGAGCCGGGTGCCGCGCTCGCCGAGCACCGTGCTGTAGCCTTCGGGCAGCCGCATGATGAACTCGTCGGCGTTCGCGGCGCGCGCGGCGTCCCGCACCTGCTCGAGCGGCACGTCTTTCAGTCCGTAGGCGATGTTCGCCAACACGGTGTCGTTGAGCAGCACCGTTTCCTGCGACACGATCCCCATGAGGCGCCGCAGCGACGTGCGCGTGTAGCTGGTCAGGGGCACGCCGTCCAGCAGGATCTCACCGCGCGTGGGCTCATAGAATCGCGGCAACAGATCGACCATCGTGGTCTTCCCCGCTCCCGACGGGCCGACGATCGCGACGACCTGACCGCGCTCCACGTCGAGATCCACGTCGCGCAGCACCGATTCCGAGGGCTCGTACTCGAAGGAGACGCCGCGGAACTCGATGCGCTCGCTGAACTCCGCCGTCGTCTCGCCCGGACGGTCGACTTCGGCGGACGGCAAGTCGAGGACCTCGAACACCCGCTCCGCGGATGCGACGGCTGTGGCCATGATCGCGGGATAGTTCGACACCGACTTGATCGGCGACATCAGTCGCAGACTGACGGCGAGGAAGGTGATCAGCACGGCGGGATCGAGGCTCGCCGCGGTGCCAAGCGCGAGACGGGTCCCCACGACCAGGATCAGGACGATCATCACGCCCCCGAACACCTCGCTCACCGGACTCGTGAGGCTGGAGTAGCGGTTGGCGCGCATGACCCGGCGGCGATAGCGCTCGGCGAGCTCCTGGAACCGCCCCAACTCGAACGCTTCGGCCACGTACGCGCGCACCAGTTTTGCCGATGCGATCATCTCGCCCACGTGGCTCGTGACCTCACCCCGCTCGGCGGCCAGCTCGCGTGAGCGACGGCGCAGGCGATTGATCATCGGACGGATGATGAGCAACAGCACCGGCGCGAGCAGCAGCGAGAGCAACGCGAGTTTGACCGAGAGTCCGAAGAGAATCACGATGTAGACGATGATGACGACGACGTTTTGCAGCAGCGACGCCAGCGACGCGCTCACGGCAGTCTTCACCTGATCGGTGTCGCTGATCACCCGTGCGATCGTCTGTCCGGCGCGCGTGCGCTGGAAGTAGCCGAGCGGCAGGGTTTGCAGGTGGCGGAAGAGCCGAATGCGCAAATCGCGGACGACGCCTTCCTGAATCGAGACGCTGCCGAGCGACGCGAGATACGAGGTGAGGTTCTTGAGCAGCAGTGCCACCAGCAGCACGATCACGACGTTGCGGAGCGCGAGCTCCGGCGTGCCGGCCTGAAGGAAGGGTCCCGCGATTCTGTTGAGCACCGTTTCGACCTGCGAGCCGCCCTGCGCCGGCAGCGCCGCATTGCCGAACAGCGTGCGCAGGAAGGGGATCAGCAGGACGAACGTGAAACCGTCGAGCACCGACGAGATGACTGTCGCAGCGATCGTGGCGGCGAACAGCAACGAGTAAGGTCGCAGGAGCGACAGCAGCCGCGCGCCGCCTTTGGCGCCGCTCATCAGCGCGCGCGGCGCGGCGTGAGCAGCGCGACCGGCAAGATCATCTCTTCGGGAGTTGCGCCGCCATGGAGGAATGCGCCGCGATAACGCGCCTGATACTCGCGCAGCTTCGTCGGATAGACGAAGAAGCGGTCACCCGTGGCGAGCAGCAGCCGAACACCGAGACCTTTGTCCGGAAGTCCGTAGGCCTTCAAGTCCTCGACCATGATGGCGGCCTCGGGATCCTCGGCGCGCAGGTCCTCGCCGAACTTATAGCGCAGGTTGGCGGTCGCGTCGCGCTTGGCGAACACCGTCGCGGGCGTGTTGCAGTGAATCGAGCCGTGATCGGTCGTGAGCAGCACCGGCACGTTGCGGCGCTCGGCCTCCTGGAGTGCGGCGAGCACGGGTGAACGCTCGAACCACGTCTTGGTCAGACCGCGGAGCGCGTCGGCATCGCGCGCGACCTCATAGAGGATCGCGTTCTCCGAGCGGCCGTGCGTCAGCTGATCGATGAAGTTGAAAACGAGCGCCGTCGCGCCCGGCTGCGCGAGGTGCGCGGGCAGACGCCGCAAGAGATCCGCTCCATCCGCGGCGGTGAACAGCTTCTCGTAGCGGACCGGTACCTCTTCGCCCACCAGCTCGCGCAGCTGTTCGGTCAGCAGCTCGGCCTCATGGGCGTTGAGACTCTCCTCGTCGGTCGGCGCGCCCCACCACTCGGGATGTCGTGCCGCGATCTCCATCGGAAACAGCCCGCTGAAAATCGCGTTTCGCGAAAACGGCGTCGCCGTCGGCAGAATGCTGTAATAATGCGATTCCTCCACGTCGAACAGCGGCGTGATGAGATCGCGCAGCACTTCCCACTGGTCCAGCCGCAGGCAGTCGATCAGGATGAACACGACCCGGCCCGTGCGCTTGAGCGCGGGCACGAGGAACTCGGCGCCGACGTCCACGGACAGCGGCGGCCGATCGCGCTCCGGATCGGCGAGCCAGCGCGGATAATGCTTGACGATGAATGTCTGGAAGTCCTTGCGCAGGCTTTCCTGCAGCGCGCGCAGTGCTTCCGAGAGCCCCGGCTCGTCGCCGGCGGCGAGCCGGACCTCCCACCGCGCCAGCTCCGCCACCAGCTCGCTCCACTCGCGCCACGCGAGCGCGCCGCCGCGCCGGCCCTCGAGCTCGCGGAAGCGCGTGACGAAGTCGCGCGCCAACCGCTGCTGGCGGATACGGTCGCCTTCGAGCAGGCGCGTGACGACGGACAGCACCTGGCGCGGATGCACCGGCTTCACGAGGTAGTCGTCGATCTCGGTGCCGATGGCGTCGCGCAGCAGACCATCGTCTTCGCTCTGCGTCACCATGACGACGGCCATGGCGGGATCGATGGCGCGGATCTCGGGCAGCAGGTCGAGGCCGCGGCGGCCCGGCATCTGCTCGTCGAGCAGCACGACGCTGTACGGTTGGCGCCGCAACATCGCGAGGGCGTCGTCGCCGTGCGCCGCCTGCGCCACCGCGAATCCCTGCTCCTCGAGAAAGCGGCGGTGCGCGGCGAGGCCGTCGACTTCGTCATCAATCCAGAGAATGCTTTTCGGACGCGGCATCTTGCGATGCAAGCTAGTCCCGCTGGCGAAGCCGGGCAACGCGCGACTACATTGGCCGCGTGTTGCGCGTCCTGTGCGTCCGGTTCAGCTCCATCGGCGACGTCCTCCTCACCACTCCCCTCGTGCGCGCGTTGCACCGGCGCCATCCCGACGCCGAGCTGTATTTCGTCACCAAGCAGGCGATGGCGCCGCTGGTCGTCGAAAATCCGTATCTGGACCGGGTCATCGAGCTCGAGCCGAACGAGCGAATCACCGACCTCGCCCGCCGGCTGCGGGCCCTCCGGCCGACCCACGGGCTCGATCTGCACGGCAGCCTCCGCAGTGCCGCGCTGCGGCTGCTCGTCCCGTGCCAATGGGGCCGCTACTCGAAACGCAAACTCGCCCGAACCGCGTTGATCGCGGCGAAGATCAACATGTACGGGAAGCACGTGTCGGTACCCGAACGCTACTTCGAGGCGGCGCGCGCGCTCGACGTGCACCCCGACGGCGGCCCACCAGAGTTTTTTCTGGCGCCCGCGGCACGCGAGCGCGTCGCGCGCTGGCTCACCGAACGAGGCCTCGACCGGCAACCCTTCGCGGCGCTCGCCCCCGGCGCCGCGCACGCGACCAAGCGCTGGCCGATTCGCCACTGGACCGCACTGGCCGAGCAGCTGCGAAAGATGGGATACGGACTCGTGGCGGTCGGTGGTACTGGCGACCGCGAGCTCGCCGCCCAAGTGGGTTCGGGCGTTCACAACGCGGCCGGAGAGTTTACGCTGCAGGAAACGGGGGCCTGTCTCGCCCGCGCCACCGTGCTCGTCTCCGGCGACACGGGGGTGATGCACATGGCAACGGGTGTCGGCACGCGCGTGGTCGCGCTCTTCGGGCCGACGGTCGAGCTGTTCGGTTTCTTTCCGTACGCGAGCCGCGCGGAGGTGCTCGAGCGCGATCTCGGCTGCCGTCCGTGTTCGGCGATGGGGACGGAACGCTGCCCACTCGGTCACCATCGCTGCCTCGAGGAAATCTTCCCCGATCAGGTGGCTGCCGCGGTGCAGCGACTCGTCGCGTGACCACGCCCGCGGAGGAGAAGCTCGTCACGCTGATTGCGCGATCGGCGCGCGGTCCCCAACGCGAAGGGCTGTTCGCGCTCTGGCTGGTCGTCCGGGCCGCGGAGGCGTTGCTGCCGCCGGCCCCGGTCAGCGCCAAGAATCACCGCCGCCGCCTGCAAGCGCTCGAAACGCGGATCGGCAGCCTGGCGCTGCCAGGCCCCCTCAAGCGCGCGCTCGCCGCCGCGCGGCAACACCTCGAGTCGGCGACGCCCAATGCCGCCGCCCTGGTGCTCAGCCAGCTCACCGCGCCCGCACGCGAGGTGCTCGGCGTCGAGGCCGGGGATGCCGTGACCGTTGCAGCGCGCACGGCCAGATTGCATCTATAGACCATGCCTTCCTCCGCACGTCGTTTCGAGAAACAGCCATCCCTCGACACCCTCGTCGCGCGGGTGGACGCGCAACGTCCCGGGGAGATCACCGGGGACACCGTTCCCACGGGCTTTGGCTCGCTCGACAAGCTGCTCGGCGGCGGCCTGCGGCGGCGCGATCTCATTCTCCTGGGCGGCGACATCGGCAGCGGCAAGTCGGCGCTCGCCCTCGGCATCGCGCTGCGCGTCGCACAACAGTCGGTCGGGGTCGCCTATCTGTCCGGTGAGATGAATGAAGAACGGCTGATGGAGCGCGCCCTCGCGATCGAAGGCAAAGTCGCCGTGGACGAGTTGCGCGCCGCGAAGCTCAACGACCAGACCCGCGCCGGGGTCGGCGCGGCGGCGGTGCGGTTGCGCGGTCTGCCGCTTTCATTATTACCGTTGGCCGGCGAGGACTTCGAGACGGTGTTCGAGCGGCTCGATCCGCTGCGCCAGATCGGGCTCGTCGTCGTGGACTATCTCCAGCTCGTGCCGCCGCCGAAGGCGCGCACCACCCAGGACGAAGACACGGCGCTGGTATTGCGGCACCTCAAAGCGCTGGCGCTCGCGCGTCAGGTGGCGCTGCTGGTGGTCGCCCAGCTGCCGAGTTTCCAGACGGGTCGGGACGCGAAACGCCCTACACTCGACGACTACGGCGTCATGGGCGCGCCGAAGCAGCATGCCGACGTGATCCTGTCGATCTTCCGCGAGGAGATGTACAACCCGGGCGGCGGCGTGGACGGCGCGACCGAGCTGATCGTCGCCAAGAATCGCAACGGCCCCACCGGGTTCGCGGATCTTTATTTCTATCGACGCTGGATGCGGTTCGAGGATATGCTCGATCCTGACAGATGATGTTAGTTTGAGATCGTTGAGACGCAGCAGACGCAGCAGACGCAACAGACGCAACAGGTAGGCGGGAGCGGAATATGGCTGGTCACAGTAAGTGGAAGCAGATCAAGCGGAAGAAGGCGGTCACCGATCAGAAGCGCGGTGCCGCGTTTACGCGTCTGATTCGCGAAATCACGATCGCCGCCAAGCAGGGCGGCGGGGATCCGGGCGGCAACGCCCGCCTGCGCACGGCGATCGACGCGGCCAAAGCCGAGAACATGCCGGCCGATAACATCGACCGCGCCATCAAGAAGGGGACCGGCGAGCTGGAGGGCGTGACCTACGAAGAGGTCACGTACGAGGGCTATGGGCCTGGGGGCGCGGCACTCCTCATTCAGGCTACGACGGACAACCCCAATCGCACCGTCGCCGAGATCCGTAACGTTTTCCAGCGCCATGGCGCCAACCTGGCGGCGAGCAACGCCGTCGCCTGGATGTTCGATCGCAAGGGGCAGATCGTCATTGACGCCAAGGCCAACGAGGATGCCACGATGGAAGCGGCCCTCGATGCCGGCGCGGAAGACATGGAGAAAGAGGGCGACATCTATCTGATCACGACGCCGCCCGCGCAGCTCCACGCGGTCGACCAGGCGCTGCGCGGCAAGAAGCTGCCGGTGCAGAGCGCCGAAATCGCTCTGGTTCCCAAGAACACCGTGAAGGTCGAGGGCAGCGACGCCAAACGGCTGCTGCAGCTCGTCGAGGGCCTCGAGGAGATGGACGACGTCGCGAAGGTCTTTTCCAACTTCGACATCGACGCCGAGGCGATGGCGGCGGTGACGGGATGACGTGAGGGTCCTGGGCGTCGACCCCGGCACCGCGATCACCGGCTACGGCGTGATCGAAACGGGAAACGGCGGCGGGGGGGGGGGGACTCCCGGGATGGGGCGTCTCATCGAATGCGGTGTTTTTCGGTTTGGTCGGAACACTTCGCTGCCCCATCGTCTCGCAGAGCTTCACCACGAAATCGCGCAGCTCATCCGGCGCCACCAGCCAGCCGTGCTCGCCCTGGAGAACGCCTTCTATCATAAGAACGTACGCACCACGCTCGTGCTCGGTCATGCCCGGGGAGTCATCCTGCTGGCCGCTGAGCAAGAGGGACTGGAAATCGCCCAGTATGCGCCGGCCATGATAAAGAAGACCGTCGCCGGCGCCGGCGGCGCGAAAAAGTCCCAAGTCGGTGCGATGGTGGCGCACTTGCTGCGGCTCAAACACGCGCCGAAGCCGGCGGACGCGGCCGACGGAGTAGCGGCGGCGTTGACGTATATCCTTCGGTCATGATTGCTCATCTGCGTGGGCGGTTGGCGGCGAAATCGGCCGACCGAGTCGTCGTCGCGACGCCGGGTGGTGTCGGCTACGAGGTCGTCGTGCCGCTGGGCGTGATGGAGCGCTTGCCGGCGACGGGCGCCGAAATCACACTGTCGACCGAGCTGGTCGTGCGCGAGGACGGCTGGGCGCTGTACGGATTCCTCGACGAAGCCGAGCGCCGTTTCTTCCAGCGCCTCACCAGCGTCACAGGGGTCGGACCGAAGATCGGCATCGCGCTGCTGTCGGCGCTTGGCGTGGAGCGGGGAGCCCGGGCGCTGCGCGAGAAGAACATCGCGTTGCTCTCCTCAGTGAGCGGCATTGGCCGCAAAACCGCCGAGCGCCTCGCCCTCGAGCTGGGGGACAAAGTCGAGGACTTCACCGAAGCACCGCCCATCGCGGTGCCGGTCGGTGCCGAGGCGGCGCTCAAGGCGCTCGAGCGGCTGGGTTACGGAGTCCCGGAAGCCGATCGCGCGATTCGCCAAGCGCTGGCGGGCAATGGGACAGAGACCGAAACGGAGACACTGGTGCGGCGCGCGCTGCAGATTCTCACGACGGGATGACAATCTCCATTCCCGCTGAGATCACTGCTGAGTGGATCTGCGCCCGGTGCGGCTCCACCAACCGGCGCCTCGTCCCCGCGGGCACGACCACGGCCGAGGATACCTGTCTGCGCTGCCACACGCTGCACATCATCGAGGCCGAAGCCCGGCCGGTACGCTGGCGTTCATGGCTCGCGCGGAAATAACGACGCCCGAAGCACTCGAGAACGAGCGGCTCACCGACGTCGCGCTGCGGCCACGCGGCTTGGCCGAGTTCGTCGGACAGGCCAAGGTCAAGGAGTCACTCCAGATCGCGATCGATGCGGCCAAGCAACGCAAAGAGCCGCTCGATCACGTGCTGTTCTTCGGTCCGCCGGGACTCGGCAAGACCACGCTGGCGCTGCTCATGGCGAAAGAGCTGGACGTCAACATCCGAACCACGTCCGGCCCCGTGCTCGAGCGGCCCGGCGATCTGGTCGGCATGCTCACGTCACTCAAGACCGGCGACATCCTCTTTATAGATGAAGTGCACCGCCTGCGGCCCGCGCTCGAGGAGTTCCTCTACCCGGCGATGGAGGAGTTCCGCGTCGATGTCCGCATCGCGGACGGCCCGCACGCCCAGACGCTGCCGATGCAGCTCGAGCGCTTCACGCTGATCGGCGCCACGACGCGGTTCGGTCTGCTGACGCCGCCCCTGCGCGCGCGCTTCGGACTGGTCGAACGCCTGCATTACTATCCGCCCGACGACCTCGTCCAGATCATCACCCGCTCGGCGGGCATCCTCGGCGTCGCCGCCGACGCGGCGGGCGTCGCGGAGATCGCGCGCCGCAGCCGCGGCACGCCTCGGGTGGCGAACCGTCTGCTCAAGCGCGTCCGCGATTACGCCCAGGTGCGCGCCGGCGGCAAGATCACCGCCGCCGTGGCCGGCGAGGCGCTGAAGCGGCTCGACGTGGACGAGTTCGGCCTCGACGACATGGACGCCCGCATCCTCAAGGCCATCATCGAAATGTTCGACGGCGGTCCCGTCGGTGTGCAGACCGTCGCCGCCGCGGTCGGCGAGGACCCGGGCACGCTCGAAGAGGTCTACGAGCCGTTCTTGATGCAGCAGGGCTTTCTCGCGCGCACGCCGCGGGGTCGAGTGGCGACTCCGGCGGCCTACCGGCACTTCGGATTCGTCCCTCCCAAAACAGCTGAGCAGGCGAACATCTTCGATGGATAAACCCCGGGCCACCGGCCCGGGGTCAGCCGAACCGAACACGCCCAGAGCGGCTGACCCCGGGGCGGCGCCCCGGGGTTATCGAACCTCCGACTTCGACTACGCCCTCCCTCCGGAGCAGATCGCACAGCATCCGCTGCCCGACCGCTCGGCGAGCCGATTGCTCGTGCTCGATCGCGCAGGCGCCGGCACTCGGCATCTCCACTTTCGCGACTTGCCGGAGCTGATCTCTCCAGGCGATCTGCTGGTCATCAATACATCTCGTGTCATACCGGCTCGGTTACGCGGCAAGCGAGAAGGTGGACAGGACGCCGAATTTCTGGTCGTGCGGGAAATTGAAGATGGGACTTGGCTCGCGATGGCGCATCCGGGCGGCAAACTCAAACCGGGACGACGCGTCACGATCGGCGCTGACAGCGCGATCGAAATCGTGGAAGTCCTGGGTGGCGGTCTCCGTCGCGTTCGGTTCGTCGGTGCCCTCGACGGAGGTGGCACGATCGCGAAATACGGCGAGGTGCCGCTGCCACCGTACATCCGTCGGCCACCGGTGTCGGCGGATCGCGAGCGCTATCAGACCGTCTACGCGACGCACGACGGCAGCGTCGCCGCACCGACGGCAGGTCTTCATTTCACGACGGAATTGTTGGCGCAGATTCACGAGCGACGCATTCTCGTCACCGCGCTCGACCTGCACGTCGGTCCAGGAACGTTCAAACCGGTCGAGACGGACACGCTGGAGCAGCACACGATGCACCCCGAGGCGTACGAGATTGCCCCGGGCGCCGCGAGCGGGATCAATCACAACCGGGGGAAGGTCTGGGCTGTGGGGACCACGGTCGTGCGTGCACTCGAGTCAGCCGCTGACGCTCAGGGTCAGGTGCGCGCCGGCGCGGCCGAGACGAGTCTGTTCATTCGGCCGCCGTATGACTTCAAGGTCGTCAACCATCTGATCACGAACTTCCACCTGCCCCGCTCGACGCTCCTGATGCTCGTCTGCGCGTTTGGGGGATACGAACGGGTGATGGCAGCGTATCGGGAGGCGGTGCAGAAAGGATATCGGTTCTATTCTTATGGCGATGCGATGCTCATCGTTTGATTGGGGATTGTGGATTGCGGATTGCGGATTTGCGTTGCTGGTGTCAATCCGCAATTCGCAATCCGAAATCCGCAATTCCTGATGTTCGACTTCTGGATCGACGCAGAGTCGGGCGCCGCCCGCTCGGGCTCGCTCACCCTGCCGCACGGCACGGTCGAGACGCCAATGTTCATGCCCGTCGGCACCCAGGCAACGGTGCGCACGCTCTCGCCGGCCGATCTCAAAGCAGTGGGCGCACAGATCGTGCTCGCCAACACCTATCACCTCCACGTCCGCCCTGGCGAGGACGTCATCGCGCAACTTGGCGGGCTCCACAAGTTCATGGCCTGGGAGCGGCCGCTGCTCACCGACTCCGGCGGCTTTCAGGTCTTTTCGCTCGCAGGCTTTCGGAACGTGGATGACGACGGCGTCGAGTTTCAGAGCCACGTGGATGGTGGGCGGCGCAAGCTGACGCCCGAAAAGGCGATCGAGATTCAGGCAACGCTCGGATCCGACATTGCGATGGCGTTCGACCACGTCATTCCGGGCGGCGCCGACGAGGCAACGGCACGGGACGCGCTCGACCGGACACTGCGCTGGCTTGCGCGCTGCAAGAAACGTCATGAGGAGCTGAAGACCAGCGAGCAGACGCTCTGGCCAATCATTCAGGGCGGGACACTACCCGCGCTGCGGACTGAATGCCTCGATCGCATCCTGGAATTAGGTCCCTGGACAGGGATAGCGATTGGCGGACTGTCGGTTGGAGAGCCGAAAGACCGGATGTACCAGACGATCGACGTCCTGGAGTCGCGGCTGCCCGCTACATTGCCCCGTTATCTTATGGGTGTCGGATTTCCGGCGGATCTGGTCGCCGCGGTGGAGCGTGGTGTGGACCTGTTCGACTGCGTCGCCCCCACACGCGGCGGCCGCAACGGCTCGGCCTACACGCCAGAAGGCACGGTGAACATTCGCAATGCCGCCTACCGGACCGATGAGGGGCCGCTGGACCCGAGCTGTGACTGCGAGACGTGCACGACCTATTCGCGCGGATACCTGCGCCATTTGTTCGTCGCGGGCGAGCTGCTCGGATTGCGGTTGCTGTCGCTGCACAACGTTCGCTATCTGATCCGCCTCGCGGCGGAGATGCGAGCCGCCATTCAGCGGGGCGGCGACGCGTTCGCCACATGGGCCGATGACTGGCGCCGCCGCTACCAACACACAGGAGTCGCATGACCACGGCACATCTATCCCTGCTCTTGATCGCGCCCACCGGTTCGGGTGGGCCGGGGGCGAGCGCATTCATCATTCAGATCGGGTTATTCATCGCGATCTTCTATTTCCTGCTGATCCGGCCGCAGCGCCGCCAGGCGGAGCAGCACAAGCAGCTGCTCGCATCGCTGCAGCGCGGCGATCAGGTGGTGACCTCGAGCGGCATCGTGGGCGAGGTCCTGCACATCAAGGACGATCAGGTCACGATCCGCAGCGGTGAATCGAAATTCGTGATCCTCCGCAGCGGCGTCGCCAGTATCACCAATCGCACCGCCGTCGAGGCGAAGCCGGCGTGACGGTTCGCATGCTGCATCTGCTCGGCTCACCGGTCCTGCGGCAGAAGTCCGCGCCGGTCGCGCAGGTGGATGACACCGTGCGCCGGCTCGTCGATGATCTGTTCGAAACGATGCGCGCCGCCAAGGGCGTCGGCCTCGCCGCCAATCAGATCGGCGTCGCCCGCCGCGTAGCCGTCGTCGACATCGGCGAAGAGGATCCGCCGGCCCTCGTCCTCATCAATCCGGTCATCGTCGAGCGGGGGGAAGAGGACGAGACCGCCGAAGAGGGGTGCCTGTCGATCCCCGACATCTTCGGCGACGTCACGCGTCGCCTGCACGTCGTCGTCGAGGCGCTCGATCAGGAGGGCCGCCGGTCGCGCGTCGAAGCGCACGGCTACAAGGCGCGCGCCATTCAGCACGAGATCGACCACCTCGACGGCATTCTGTTTCTCGATCACTTGAGCGCCGTGAAGCGCAGCCTGCTGCTCTCGAAATGGAAGAAGGCGCGCAAGGGACAGACCGGATATCTCAAGGAGGTTACGCCGGAGCCGGCGGGTGAGCTGTAAGTGCGCGTGGCGTTCTTTGGTACGCCCGAATTCGCGGTGCCCGCGCTGCGCGCGCTCGTCGGTGAAGGATTCGACGTGGTCGCCGTCGTCACACAGCCCGACGCGTCGCAGGGCCGCTCCCGCTCGACGCTGATCCCTCCCCCGGTGAAGGTCGCCGCCGAATCCGAAGAGCTGACGATCTTCCAGCCGGCGAAGCCGACGGACGCCGCATTTCTCGTTCAGCTGCGCGATCTCCGCCCCGACATCGGCGTCGTCGTCGCCTACGGCCACATCCTCAAGCCCGAGCTGCTCGAGCTGCCGGCCCGCGGGATGGTGAACGTGCATCCATCGCTGTTGCCCGGGCTGCGCGGCGCGGCGCCCATCGAGTGGGCCATCATCCGCTGCTACGAAACGACGGGCGTCACGATCATCCAGCTCGACGCCGGAATGGATTCCGGTCCCATTCTTCATCAAATCCCGCACCGCATCGAGCCCGACGTCACCGCGGGTGAGCTGTCGGCACACCTGGCGGAAGTGGGGGCGCAGGCCCTCGTCGAAACGCTGGCGATGATGGCGCAGAGCGACCCACCGCCGCAACCCGTCCCGCAGGACGAGCAGCGTGCGACGTTCGCGCCCAAGCTGACGCGCGAGATCGCGCGCATCGACTGGACCAAGGACGCGCGCGCGATCGGCTGCCTGCTGCGCGGCCTCGATCCGCGGCCCGGCGCCTGGACCGAGCTGAAGGGCGTCGAGATCAAACTCTTCAGTCCGAAAGTCAGCGAGCAGCCATCTCCTGGCGCCCCCGGCGAGGTTCTCTCGACCGGCGGCTCCCTTGTGATCGCGACGGGCGGCGGTACGATCGAGATTTTCGAGGTGCAGCCGTCGGGGAAAGAGCGGATGGCGGCGAAAGACTGGCTGCGGGGCGCCCGTCTCGAGGCCGGCGCGAAGTTCTCGTGAGATCGCCGCTGCCACGGCTGCATGCGATCACCGACGAGCGCATCGCGCGGCGCGCCGATTTGCCGGACATTGCGCGCGAGCTCGCCAAAGGCGGCGGTTCGGAGCTGGCGTTTCATGCGCGCGGCCGCTCGCTCAGCGGCCGCGAGCATTACGAGCTGGCCGTCCGACTGTCCGACGGTCAGACCGTCAGACTGTTCGTCAACGATCGTTTGGATGTGGCGCTGAGCGTTCCAGCCGCCGGCGTACAGCTCGGCCACGGCAGTCTGCCCGTCAGTGCGGCCCGCGCGCTCAACCCGATGTGGTGGATCGGTAAGTCGGTGCACACCCTGGCCGAGGCCGAAGCCGCAAGGACCGAAGGGGCCGACTATCTTGTTGTAGGGCCGGTTTTCGCCACCGCCTCACATCCGGGAGGCGCCCCGCTGGGGCTGCAAGGCCTGCAGGCGATTGCGGCGGCGGTTGACGGACTTCCGGTGATCGCGATCGGCGGCATCAGTGTCGATCGGGTGCGCGAGGTGAGAAACAGCGGAGCCTATGGTGTGGCCGCGATTCGTGCCCTGTGGGACGACGTCGAGCCGGCCGAGGCTGCGCGGAGGATGCGGGAGTGGATGTCGTAATCAATGGAGAACGCAAGCGAGTCACACCGGGGGCGTCGTTGCTCGACGTGCTGAGCCAGCTCGAGCTCGATCCGCGCGCGGTCGTGGTCGAGCACAATCGCCGCATTGTGCGGCGGCCCGCGCTGCGCGACGTGAAGGTGAACGAAGGGGACGCGATCGAGCTCGTTCACTTTGTGGGGGGCGGATGACCACTGCTGTCGAGACGGTGCGCGATGAGCCGCTGACGATCGGCGGGCGCACGTTCCAGTCGCGCCTCATGGTCGGCACGGGCAAGTATCCCGATATGGATACGATGGTGCGCGCAATCGAGGCTTCGGGCGCCGAGGTCGTGACGGTCGCGGTGCGGCGCGTCAATCTCGACCGCTCCAAGGAATCGAGCGTCCTGCACTTCCTCGATCCCAACAAGATCTTCCTGCTCGCCAACACCGCCGGCTGCTACACCGCCGGCGACGCGATTCGCTACGCGCGGCTCGCGCGCGAGGCGGGGTTCAACGACTTCGTGAAGCTCGAGGTGATCGGCGACGAAGAGACATTGCTTCCTGACGTCGCAGGCCTGCTCGAGGCGGCGAAGGTGCTCGTGCAGGAAGGCTTCAAGGTGCTCGCCTACACGAATGAAGATCTCGTGACGGCGCTGCGGCTCGAGGATGCCGGGTGCGCGGCGGTGATGCCGCTCGCGTCGCCGATCGGCAGCGGGCTCGGCCTGCTGAATCCATTCAGCGTGCGCACGATCAAGCGCCGTCTGCACGTGCCGGTCATCGTGGACGCGGGCGTAGGCACCGCGTCCGACGCGTGCATGACGATGGAGCAAGGTGTGGACGGGATCCTGATGAACACGGCGATCGCCGCGGCGCAAGATCCGGTGGCGATGGCGCAGGCGATGCGCCTGGCGACGATCGCGGGCCGCGCCGCCTATCTCGCGGGCCGGATGCCGCGCCGCGAAGTCGCGATGCCGTCTTCCCCCACGCGGGGGATGCTGGATTAAGGAAGCAACCGCCGCTCGCCGGGCGGCTCTGGAGATTCTCCGCGACGTACGCGCCGGCGCGCCACTCACCGATGCTCGAGACCGCCACCTGGAGGGTCTCGCCGAACGCGACCGCCGGCTCGCCTACGAGCTCTCGGCGGGCGTGCTCCGGCGCCAGCGGGAGCTCGACAGTGCCCTGGAGCTCGATCGTGCCGATCCCCGCCTCCACGATGTGCTGCGCCTCGGCGCCTATCAGCTGCGCTGGTTGACCCGTGTGCCGTCGCATGCTGCCGTCTCGACCTCTGTCGAACTCGCCCGAGAGACTGTCGGTGAGGGGAGCACAGGTTATGTAAACCGGACTCTGCGGGACCTGCTGCGGGAAACGGGAAACGAGAAACGGGAAACGGAGACGCACCCTGCATGGCTTGTAGAGCGATGGCGGGCACGCTTCGGCTTTGACGACACAAAGCGGCTGCTCGCGTGGAATGACACTCGGCCTGCCCTTATCATCCAACCGATTCGGTGGGATTCCGAAACCATCGCCCGGCAACTGAACTCAGCGGGACTCGAGACTAGAGAAGCGCCCTGGGGCGCCGGTCTCGAGGTCCGGTCCCACGTTTCCCGTGTCCCGTTTCCCGCGAATCTGCCGGGCTTCGCGGAGGGTGGGTGGATCGTTCAAGACCCCGCCCACGCCCTCGTTGCGCGCTTTGCTGCGATCCCGAGAGGCGGGCAGGTGTACGACGCCTGCGCCGCGCCCGGCGGCAAAGCCGTCGCACTCGAGGCGCGCGGAGCGCGGATTCTCGCCGGTGACGCACGCCACGAGCGCATCGGCCGGCTCGCCGACACGACGCGGCGCGCAGGAGTGGAAATTCATTGCGTTGCCGCCGATCTTGAGGCGGCGCCGATACGCCCGGCCGCCGTCGATGCGGTCCTCGTGGACGCGCCGTGCAGCGCGACCGGCACGATGCGGCGCCATCCCGACGCGCGGTGGCGGATCGACCCGGCAGTGTTTGCGCGCGCCGCGTCGCGTCAGGCGCGACTGCTCGCGGCCGCGGCCCCGCTCGTTCGGCCGGGCGGGCTGCTCATCTACGCAACGTGCTCGCTCGAGCCGGAGGAGAATGAACGCGTCGTGGAAGATTTTCTGAGCCGGAATCCGGGATTCGCCCGGGCCCCGCGTAGCGAGACGTCGCTCCCCGCGGAGCTACTGACCGATGCCGGCGACTTTCAATCGCTGCCGCAGCGGCATGGCATCGATGGCGCATACGCGGCGCGGCTGGTACGAGCGGGGGGGGGGGCGAGTTGATGCGCGTTCGCCGCCACTTCGAGTCGTTGGACGACTTCAAGGTCACTCCCAAGGTCTGGAAGTGGCTGGGCATCGGCATCGGCATGGTGCTCGCCGGTTACCTCACCGCTTACCTCATTCTGTTCCCCGCGCCGATCCTGCCTGGTCACCAGTCCGTGCCCCGCGTGCTCGGGCTCACGCTCGCCGAAGCACAGTCGGAAATTCAAAAATCCAAGTTGCAAGTCACCGATGGCGGCGCCGAGCCGCACCCGACCGCGCCCGCCGGCATCGTCATCTGGCAGGATCCGCCGCCGGGCATCGTCGCCCCGGAAGGAACGAAAGTCACCCTGGTGTCGAGCGGCGGCCCGCCCAAGATTCCGGTGCCGGACGTGGCGAACCTCGACGGCGGGCTCGCGCAATCGCTGATCGCGGCCGCCGGATTGGTCGCGAGTCAGGTGGAGTCGGTCCAAGCGGCCGCACCGACCGGGCTCGTGATGCTCACGCGGCCGCCCGCGGGAACCGCGCTGGCACCGGGTACCAGCGTGACCGTCGTCATCAGCCGCGGCGCGCCGACGATCCCCATTCCCGATCTCCTCGGCATGGCATCGGGGGATGCGCGCACCAGACTAGAGACGGAAGGACTGCAGCTCGGCACGGTGACACGGCGGCGTACCGCCGACGCATCGCCGGGAACGGTAGTGGGCCAGCGGCCGGCGGCGGGAACGCTGGCGGCACCCGGCACCGTGGTGGACATCGTCGTGGCGCGGAGTCCGCAATGACGACGAACGGCATCCGCATCGCCCCCAGCGTTCTCTCGGCCGATCTGGCGCGCCTGCCGGAACAGGTCGAGCAGGTCTTGGCCGCGGGAGCCGACTGGCTGCACGTGGACGTGATGGACGGGCGATTTGTCCCCAACATCACGTTCGGCGCCAACATGATCGAGACGCTGCGCAAGCTGACGGACAAGCCCATCGACGTGCACCTCATGGTGGTGGAACCGGAGCACTACATCGAATCGTTCGCGGCCGCCGGCGCGTCGGTGTTCACGTTTCATCCCGAGGCGACCGTTCACGTGCAGCGCCAGCTCGACGCCGTGAGGCAGCAGGGAATGATGGCGGGCCTCGCGCTCAACCCCGCGACGCCGATCGCGCATGCCGAAGAGGTGGTGCGCGATCTGGATTTGTTGCTGATTATGACTGTGAATCCGGGTTTCGGTGGGCAGACCTATCTTCCAGCATCGAACGACAAGATTGGGCGCGCCCGCGCACTGCTCACCGCGCGCCGCGCACAATGTTTTCTCGAGGTCGATGGTGGGATCACGAAGCAGACCATTGCCGCGGCACACCAGGCCGGCGCCGATACGTTCGTGGCCGGCAACGCGGTGTTCGCGAGCGGCGACCCTGGGCGGGAAGTACAGGAGCTGCGCCGCCGCTGCATGGTGACAGTATGACGAACCGGCAGCAGTGGACGCTGATCGCCAGCGTCGTGATGACGGCGGTGTTCGGCGTGGCCTTGGCCATCAAGCTGCGGCCCCAGATGAACCCGGTGGAGATCGGGTCGCGCGCGCCGGATTTCGCCGCCACCGATTTGCGCGCGCACAAGCCGGCGAGCATCACCGATTATCGAGGCACGGTGGTGCTGCTCAACATCTGGGCGACGTGGTGCCCGCCCTGCCGCGCGGAAATGCCGTCGATGGAGCGGCTGCACAAGAAGCTCGCCGGCACCGACTTCCGCATCGCGGCGGTCAGCGTCGACGGCGATGCGTTCTACGCGCAGGAACAAGCGGGGCCGAAGGAAATCATGGCGTTCGCGAGCACCCTGGGTCTCACATTCGATATCCTGCACGATCCCAGTGGCGAGATCCGGAAAGCGTACGACATTTTCGGAGTGCCGGAGAGTTACCTGATCGATCGTGACGGGGTGATCGTGAAACGCGTCATCGGGGCCGCAGATTGGGAGGATCCGGTCAACGAGATGCTGATCCGGCGGCTGTTGAATGAAAAGTAGCCTGCTGCAGCTCATCACGCGCAATTGGCCGATCAAAGGCGCGGCGGTGTTTCTCGCGCTGATGTTGTACGTCGCCGTACAGCTGCAGCAGCCCATCACGACGAGCTTCGACGTGACGCTCAACGTGCTGCTGCCGCGGGGACGCGCGCTCGTGCACAAGCCGCCGAAGGTTCAGGTCCAGATTTCGGGCAAGGGCAGCCAGATTCTCAAGCTGCGTTCGCTATCGGGGGACATCACCCGCCGCGTTCCCGACACGTTGACGGCGACCACCTGGTCGATCCACCTCGACCCCGCCGAGGTGGAGCTCGCGCTCCCCAAAGGCGCCGACGTCCGCGTCATCGAAGTCCGGCCGAGCGAGGTCACGATCGCGCTGGACAGCGTCGCCCGCAAAGAAGTGAAAATCGTGTCGCTGGTAAGCGTGACACCCGATTCCGGACAGGTCCTGCATGGCGGCCTCTCGATGACGCCGACCACGGTACGGCTCGTCGGCCCCGAAAAGAGTCTCGCGACGATCGACTCCGTTACCACGGTGCCGATGGAGATCACCGACGTCTCGGGTGAGTTCACGCGCAATGTGCCGATCGATACGATGCCGCTCGGCATCGTGCGTCTCTCGCCCAAGCAGGTGACCGTGACGGGCGACATGGGCCGCATCGCCGAGCGTTCGTTCGCCGGTATTCCGGTTGAGAGCGGCGGGGGCGCGATCACGAGCTTCATCGTCACGCCGTCGCGCGTCTCGGTCGCCATCCGCGGCCCCGAAGAGCGGGTCCAGGCGATCACGCGCGATTCGCTGCGCGTCGTCGCGCACATCACGGGAACGAATGGTGGCGCAGCCAGGATCACCGTCGTCGCGCCGCGCGGCATCACCGCCCGCGCGATTCCCGACTCGGTGACGTTGCGGCGGCGCACGACGCCCACCCCCCCCCGCCGACGTGGCTGACGCCGTCCTCGGCATCGAGACGTCGTGTGACGAGACTTCGGCCGCCGTGCTCGTGAACGGTGAGCTGGCGAGTCTCGTCATTCTCTCCCAGGACATTCACAAGGTCTTCGGCGGCGTCGTCCCCGAGCTGGCGAGCCGCGCGCACCTCGCTGCGCTGCCCGCGGTCGTCGATCGGGCGCTCGCGGAAGCGGGTCTCGCGCCCTCCGCCATCGACGCGGTCGCCGTGACGGCCGGGCCGGGGCTGGCCGGCGCACTGCTGGTCGGTGTCGTCTACGGCAAATCGTTTGCATTCGCCGGCGATCGCGCCCTCATCGGCGTGCACCATATGGAAGGACACCTGTTCGCGCCGGCGATCGAAGATCGCGATCTCGCGCCGCCGTTCGTAGCATTGCTGGTATCGGGAGGCCATACTCTGCTGCTCGACGTGCCCGCGTGGGGCCGCTACCGGCTGCTGGGCGAGACGCGCGATGACGCGGCGGGTGAGGCCTTCGACAAGGTGGCGACGCTGCTCGGCCTCGGGTATCCGGGCGGGCCCGCGATCGAGAAACTGGCACGCGAAGGTGATCCGACACGTTTTACCTTCCCGCGTCCGATGATCGCGGAGGGATTCGAGTTCTCCTTCTCCGGACTGAAGACCGCGGTCCTGCATGCCGTGCGCGCGTCGACGGACCTGGAGCGCGATCGCGCGCACCTCGCGCGCGGGTTTCAGGACGCCGTGCTCGACGTGCTGGTGACCAAGCTGGAGCGCGCCGTGCGCACCACAGGGTATTCGACGGCAGTGCTCGGCGGCGGCGTAGCATGCAGCCGCGCGCTCTCGGCGCGGGCGGCGGAGCGCCTGGCCGGGGTCGCGCGCGTTGCGGTCGCGAGCCCGCGGCTCAACGCCGACAACGCCGCGATGATCGCGCGGGCCGGCTGGCACCGGCTGCGCCTGGGTGAGCGCAGCGACTGGACGCTCGATGCCCGTGCCGACCTCCCGCTCCCAGGACTCGAGATGAGCGAAACCACGCACGACGCACGACGCACGGCCTTTCCATGACCGTTTATCCCCTCGCGATACACCTGGGACCCCTGGAGCTCACGGGCTTCGGGCTGATGATGATGGCCGCGTTTTTGATGGCAGGGTGGGCGATTCAGCTCGATCTGCGTACGCGCGGGCTCGACGAAGACTACGCCGCCGACATCGTCATCGCCGGCGTCATCGGCGGATTGATCGGCGCCAAGCTGTGGTATGTGTTGCTCACCCGCGACCTGGATACGCTGTTTCGCCGCGGCGGCTTCGTTTGGTACGGCGGTTTCCTCGGCGCGACGATCGGCATTCTCCTGAACGGCTGGCGCCGGCGCGTGCCCGCACGATTCACGGCGGAGCTCTGTGCGGCGCCCCTCGCCCTCGGCTATGCGCTGGGCCGTGTCGGCTGCTTCCTCGTGAATGACGACTACGGGATCCCCACGAGCCTGCCGTGGGGAATGAAGTTTCCCAACGGCCTGCCGCCGACGATCGTCGGGAATCTGCAGGGGATGGGCGTTCACTTTCCCGCGATGACTGATCCCAATACGCTGGTCGCTGTGCACCCGACCGAGATCTACGAGACGGCGGTGATGCTCTTCGTGTTCTGGTGGCTGTGGCGGCACCGCGATCACGGTCACGCGATCGGCTGGCTGTTCGCGTGCTACCTCGTGCTCGGGGGCTTGGAGCGCTTTCTGGTGGAGTTCCTGCGGGCAAAGGACGACAGGTTCGGGGGAGTGTTTTCGCTCGCGCAGGCCACGAGTGTGCTGCTGATCCTGGTGGGGGGATATCTATTGCTCAAGTGGCGCGCACCGGCAGGCCCGCAGCCGCTGCCCGAATCACTGCGACCGAAGCAGATCCCGCTCCGAGGCAGCGGCTGACGGCTTTGTTTTGAGCCGCAGAGCCCAGACCGCGGCGACGATCGCGAGCGCCAGCAGCAGTCCCTGAACGATCAACGACTCGACGGTGGGATAGATCCCGAACACCGGAATGCGCGGCGCGCCTTCGATAACGGTCAACGGTAGGATCCCCGCCCCTTGCAGCTCCGCAATGCCCTTCCCCGCAAAGACGAACGCCATGTAGTAGAGCATCACGCCCGTGACGGCGAAGAACGGCTTCATCGCCACGCGGAGGCCGAGCTGATTCACGAGCAGGTAGATCGCGACCAGCCCGACCGAGCCGGCCGCGATTCCGCCGACGACCGGCACAGTGCTCGCCCCCGCCGAATTGAACAGCGCCTTGTAAAACAGGATCGTCTCGAATCCCTCGCGATACACGGCCAGAAACGCGACCGCGCTCAGCGCCAGCCCGGAACCGGACGAGAGCGCGCTCCGCATTTTGCCGTGCACGAAGGCGGTCCACTTGGCGGCTTCGATCTTGGAGAGAAGCCAGTAGCTCACATAGAAGAGGACGGCAGCCGCGAGCAGCATCGTCACGCCCTCGATCAGCTCGCGCTGTCCCGCCGTCACCTGCAACAACAGCTCGACCAGCACCCAGGTGAGGACGCTCGCTCCCACGGCGGCCCACGCGCCGCGCGCCACCTCGCGCCGCCGCTCCGACGCGCCCGCTTTCGCGAGGAACGTCATCAGCGCGGCAACGATCAGGATCGCCTCGAAACCTTCGCGCACCAGGAGGAAAAACGACGCAACGAAGAGACTCATCCCCGACGGTCGATCCGCCACGACCCGCTCGGCACGCTCGAGTCCGGCCAGCAGCCGCTCGCGAATCGTGTGACGCTCGGCGTCGTCGGCCTTCGCCACGCGGGTGCGCAGCCACGCGAAGTTTCCTTCCAGCTCGCTTGCCAATCCCGGGTTGTTGGCGCGAATCGCGGTTTCGACCTGCTCGAACGTCATGTACGCGTCGACCGCGATCTTGTCGGACCGCCGCGCCAGCGCGGAATCGATCTGGTGCCGCACGGCCGCAAACGTGGCGGCCGTCGCCGATCCACCGTACTGCATCGCGGCGACGTACGACGCGACCGCCCAACGGTCTGAGGCCGGAAGGTCTTCGGCGAACTCCGGCATGGCGGTCCCCGGAGTGCCGACCGCGATCCGCCGGAAGATGTCGAGCAGCGACTTGTTGCCCATCACCGCCGGATCCGCCAGGTTCGCCGGCGGCGGTCCCTTCAGCGATTTCGCTTTCGGGCCGTCGCCGCGCCCCGATTCCCCGTGACATGCTACGCACCGCTCCCGATAGACGATCGCCCCGCGCTCGAGAGACGGTGGCCGGGCGGGCAACGGTTCGACAACCTTGGGCCCCCCGGCTGCCGCAGTGATGAGCGCCACCAGGCTATCGGTGGCGCGGTTGACCGAATCGGGAGGAGCCAGCGATTCGAGGAGCTGGGCGATTTGGGCCAGCGCATGCTGGGACTTGGCCCGGGCGGGGACCGGCAGCCCCGGGACGTCGAATTGCGCCTGCTGAATGAAGAGCTTGGCCTCGTCCACTTCCTCAGGCTGGGTGATCTGCCCGCCGGCCGGGACTACGCCGAGGGCATACTCCTTGGCTGCCAGGGAGGCGGCGGCAACCACGCGCCGTGCCAAGGCCAGAGAGTCAGTCGCCTGCCCTGCTAGTGGCTGAGCAAGGCAGGCGGTGATCAGGAGGAGAGTTTTGGACAACCGCACGACAAATACTAGAGTAACTTTGTCGGAATTTCAATCTGTTGATAGGACTGCGATTGCGACCGCTGCCTCATGCGTATGGGAGAGGGACAGCAGGACCCGCGTCACCCGCAGCTCCTTGGCCCTCCGTTCCGCGAGCCCTCTGAGGGCCACGTCCGGACGGCCGTCTGGGGCCCGGGTAACCTCGATGTCCCGCCAGCCGATCCCTCGGGCCGCGTCGCTCCCCTGCAGCGCTTTGTAGACCGCCTCCTTCGCGGCCAGCCGGACGGCGACATGCTCGGCGGGATCGGGTCGGGAGCGGCAGTACTCCGCTTCCGCCGGTGTGAGGAGGCGATCGAAGACGTGCGCGCCTTTGTCAGCGAGCATCGCCCGCGCGCGCGACACCTCCACGAGATCGACGCCGACTCCCACCGCGCTCATGGGGCTGGGCGCGCCACGAACAGGCGCCGCCGGTAGCGGTGCCCGTCCACGTCCACGACGATGATGTACGCGCCATTCACCACGTGCCGCGCTCCTCCGCCAATGGTGAGGTCCCAAACATATTCGTTCGTCGGCGCCGCGACCGTGGCCTGATACAGCCGCTCGCCGATGAAGCTGAACACCGACAGGCGAGCGTCCCCCGTGCCTACAGGCCACGAGATCACGACCTGATTGCTCCGCACCGGGTTCTCGGACACCTCGGCGCCCGCCGCCGCCGCGAGCTGATCGAACGCCGTGCTCGCATCGGTGGCGAAGCCGACGGCATCCACCCACCACGTGAAGTTCTCCGAGATCAACCGCACCCGCGCCCCACGCCGGCCCTGGGCCTGCGGCAGGTCCACGCGCATCGGATACCAGCTCGGCCCGTCGCCGACGATCATGGCGACATCGCTCCACGTCACGCCCGAGTCGGCGGAGAACTGAATGATGCCGCGTTGCGCCGGCGTAAACGTCGAGCCGTAGTGCCGGGTCCACAGATGCAGCCACACCGCCGTCCGGCCCCGCAAATCGACGACGGGCGACGTCAGCGTATCGGTTCCGGCTGTGGCCCAGGAGTATTGGCCCGCCACATGCGCGGTGTCACGCAACCATCCCCCGCGCCATCCAGCATCAAGCGGCTCCGCGCCCGCGATCGACAGCAGCTCGGCAGCGATCGGCGTAGCATCCGCGCGCAGCGCCCGGACGGCGTCGAGGTGGAGATCGGTGCGCCACACGGTGCGCAGTGTGCCGCGTCGCAGCGAGTCGGTCAGCGAGCCGCGGGGGACCAGCGCGCCGGTCCCGGTGCGCAGCGTCAAGAGCGGCTGCGCCGCCGAGGCATCGAGACTTAGCCACGAGACCGGCCACAGCGACATGAATCGCTCCGGCACGGGCACCGCACCCGTGACGCCGGGCGAGCGCGCCAGATCGCCCGATGCGGCGATCAACGCGCGCGCAAACGGCAGATTGTCGCGGAAGACACGCTCGACCATCGCGCTGTCATCCGGAAACTCGAAGCCGTAATACAGCCCGTCGACGCAGCAGCCCCTCGTCAACTCAGTGGTGAACGCGATCGTGCCAAACGTGCGGTAGGCCCAATCGGTGTACTCGCCGTTCGTGGTGTAGAGATTCCAGCCGGGACCGGGGTGATAGTGGTCAATCGCCGAACCGGGGACGCCGTCGGTGACGGCGGGCGTCAGATCGGTGCCGGTGAGCGCCTGAAAGCGCGGCAGGTCGGGCGGCAGCTCGCCGGCGCGAAAGCCCCAGGGATAGAGCACGAGTCCGCTGTAGCTGTGATACGAAACCGAGACCACCGGCGGGTGCGCGGCATGAAACGCCATCACCGCCTGCGTTTCACGCTCCGAGCCGGGACTCGTGCCGCGGTAGGTCTCGGCGTCCTGATAGCCGCTCGAACCGACGTCATCGGCGCCCCAGAACGTCGGGTAATTGCGGTTCGGGTCCACGCCGGAGCTGCCGTTGTCGTTGGGACGGCGGTTTTTCCGCCAGTATCGGTCGTTCGTAAACGTGTACTGGTAGCCGTCCGGGTTTTCGACCGGAATCACCCACACGTCGTGCGAGGTGATCAGCGCCGCGCCCGAATCCGCGAGCCAGCGAATCAGCTTCATGACCACCGCGGTCGAGATCCACTCGCGGGCGTGATGCGTCCCCATGAACAGCACGTTGGGCCGGTTGGGGGAGTCGTCCGGCGGTCCGATCTTCACCGCGAGAATCGGCCGGCCTTCGTAGGACGCGCCCACCGAATCCAGATGGATCGCCGTATCGGCCGCGGCCCAGGCGGCGAGCGTCGCGCGAATGCCGTCGCCCGGCTTGTCGAACGAGTGGAACATGCGAAACGTGTCGGCGGCCGCGCCGGTCGTTACGCGCGCGACGCTCGGCGCCGCGACTCTGAAGCCGCGTGTGGCGAGCCGCGATTCTGTTTCCGGGGATACCACGATCACGGCGCGGAGTGTGCCGCCAATCGATCGCAGGTCCGCGATCTCGAAGCCGAGGCGGGCAAGCGAGTCGAGACTGGCCCGCCCGGCGATCGGGACCTCGACGACGCGAAGCTGAGCGGGGGCCACCGAGGCCGCGCACAGCAGACAGGCTAGAAGCCCAGTTGCGACGCGAGCCATGCGGGAGCGGCGACGTAGCCGCCGAGCATCAGGCCGAGCCACACGAGCAGAGCAGCGAGAGGAACCCAGACGACGAAGATCGGCCAGAGCGCCGGCCGCCAGGCGGCCAGCGTCTCGATCTCGGGATTCCAGCGCTCGCGCTCCGCGTCCACCTCGGTCTCGAGGGCAAGCCATGCGGCTTCCAGCCGCCGCGCCACAGTCCGGAGCGACTCCTGCCAGGCAGCGTGCGCGTCTTTTTCAAGCACGGACGCGTCGCCCGCTCGCGCCGCGTTTGCTTCGAGCTCGTCGAGCGCCGCGACGAAGGGACCGCCGCCCGTTCCGAGCCGTGCCACGATCGCGCGCTTTTCGGCATTGGTAAGCAGATGGCGTCGCAAGCCGTGCCGGGGCAGGCGTACCTGCCGCGCGGTTCGCGTGATTTCGGCGTCGAGCGCATCGGCCACACGGGCTCCGGCGCGCCGGACCGCGTGGTCCCACGCGGCGGCCCAGGCTCGGCGCCCGGTGATTTCGAGCACGCGCGCCCGCGAGTCGCCATCGCCTTCCCGCGCCGCGGCCGCCCGGCCCTCACCTCCGAGCTCGAGCACGAGCGTCGCCAGCTCCTCGCGAATGTCGTCGACCGGCACCCAGGGATCGAGCAGGCGGCGCGGCACGATGATACGCCCGAGCGAGGGCGCCAACTCGGGGATACGCAGCGGCATGAGGAGCTTGAGCGGCTGATTCATTCGCGCCGTTTGAGCCGGCTCACGCGAGCCACGCGGCCCGTGCGTTCTTCATACGCGGCGGTGAAGTACGGAAGCGACTCAGCCAAGAATGCATCGCGTGGCAGACCGGTGGCTCGGACCGCGCCTTCGATGGCCTCGGGTTGTCCTTCGACTTCCATCAGCACATCCATGGCCGGATACCACTCGAGACGGAGCGTTGCCTCGCCGAGACGATATTGCTCGACGGCGCGATCGACGCGTAGCGAGATCTTATATCCCATATGTCGCAGGATGACGAGCACCGCTTTCGGGTCGTCGACGCGCGACTCCCATTCCTCCCGCAGCCGGTATTCGCCCCGGCGCTGCACGGGACCCTTCCAGCCCAGCACTCCCCACTCGGGGGACTTGTCGGCCGGATGGTAGACGCGCAGGCGCACCACTTCATCGCGTCCTTCCAGTCGCCCGCGGCGATCGAAGCGCCGGTCCATCATCGCGCCGCGGTACATGAGCTCAGCGCCGGCCGCCAGGATCGCTTTTCGCACCGCATCGGGGTTCTCCACTCGAGCCTTGAGCTCGACTTCTTCCCGCACGACGGTCACGAAAACAGCGCTTCCAGCACGGCCTGCGTGTCGCCGAGGTCCGCAAAGACATGGGTGGCGCCGGCCGCGCGGAGCGCGGGCACGTCGTAGAAACCGGTCGCGACACCAACGGAGCGCGCGCCCATCGGCTTGCAACAGGCGACGTCGTCAGGCGTGTCGCCCACGATCACGATGTCCGCGCCGCTGAAGGGGCGCCCGGTGCGCTGCGCCGCGCGCTGCGCCGCGACGGCGGGCAAATCGGGACGGGAATGGGAATCCGAGCCGAAGGCGCCGACCACGAAGCGCGCAGGATCGAGGCCAGCTGACCGCAGCTTCAATCGCGCCCCATGCTCGACATTTCCGGTCAGCAATCCGACGAGCGCGCGGCCGTCGGCCTCATACGGCTCCAGCGCGCTGAGCAACTCCTGAATTCCAGGATAGATCTTCGTTGCCTGCGTCGGTTTCTCGAGTTCGGCGGTGAGCAATTCGACGTAGCGCCGGCAGACCGCCGTGACCCGATCGTTCGAGCCGGCGTCCGGATGCCCCGCCAGCTCCAGGAGCTCGCGCACGATCTGTGGATCGGTCTTGCCGTCGAAGCGGTACCCGTCGATCGGACCCGCGGTGCCCACTTCATCGAGCATGGCGCGGTGAATTGCCCGTCGTCCTGCCCCTGCGGTCCAGAGGAGAGTGCCGTCGATGTCGAAGAGAATCAGCCGCATGACACAAAATAGCGCGCTACAAGCGCCGAACTCCAACGAGGTTATCGCGTAGACGGACCAAGCGTGGCTCATCACCAAACAGATGGTCACCGCCCACGCCGCCCCGCCCCAGCGCCGAGTGCACGATCCGTCCCGCGCCGGCCCAGAGCGCCACGTGCGACACACGCCCCCGTTCCGCAAAGAACAACAGGTCGCCGGCCTCGTAACCCGCGCCGTCCGCCGCTATCGCGATCTCGTGTCCCTGGCCGAACTGCTGGTCGCTGTCGCGCGGCAGCTTGATGCCACGCGCCGCGTAGACCGCCTGTACGAGCCCCGAACAATCGATGCCCCACTCGGTGCGCCCACCCCACAGGTACGGCGCGCCCGCGTACCACTTCTGCGCGAGCTCCGGCAGCGCGAGATGGCGCGCTTCGACGCGCAGCTCCTGCTCGCGGCGGACGTTTCCCGCGGCCACCGCACCGCGCTGCCCGTCGGCGAGCTCCACGACGCCACGCCGGAACGCCACGTGCGCGCCGTTCGGCAGTCTGCGTCGGCCCTCCGTCGTCAGAATGTCGGCGCTCAGCGAGCGGGCCGTTGCTCGTTCAGCCCAGTCCTCGGCCCAGTCCGCCGGACCGGTCGCGACATATCCCGCGTTGAGCCAGGCGATGTAGCCGTCGGGCGCGCGCACCCGGAGCCAATCGTCTCGCTCTTCCAGCACGTCGAGCACCTCGCCGTGCAGGACTTCGCTCGCGCGCGGCGCCGAAACCCGGGGCTCGCCGAGCAGCGGCGCGAGCGCCGCCGTGACGACCGCGGCGGGCGCCACGACGCCATTGGGGGGGGGAATCAGCTCGACTTTTTCGACGAGGCCTGCGTCGGCGGCCAGGCGGCGCAGCGCATCGCGCGCGTCGCGGCTCGACGTGACGCCACCCACTCCCTTCGGCAACAGCGAGATCTCGAATACGGCGAGCCGGCCGTCAGGCGCCCATTTGCGGCGGATGTCGTCGACCGCGCGCTCGATCTTATCCACGTCGCACCGCCCGCTCGACCGCCTCGGGCACCACGAGAGCGGCGATCGCGTCTACCTGCATCGCAGACTTCGGCGGCACCACGGCGGTGCTGACCGCAAAGATCACGTCGCCATCAAACAGCGAGCCGTACGGCGTGATGCGCCGCGCCAGCGCATCGCTCCCCGATTGCGCGAGCGCTTGCAGTTGTACTCGATCCAGGGCCGCGTTGGTAGCAATGACCGCGAGGGTCGTGTTGCGATTCAATCGTTCGGGGTCGCCGAGCGGCGCGCCGCCGGCGGCCAGATATTGCAAGCTGTCGACGAACTTGCCGTCCGATCCGCGACCCGCGGCGATGAGCTCCCCGCGCGCGTTGCGGACGTCGCCGACGGCGTTCACCACGACCAGCGCCGAGACGATCACATCACCGAAGCGCGTGGCCCACGACCCGATCCCCGCGGGGACCATCTTTTCGATCCCGGCCGCCTTGCCACACGTGGCGCCGCGACCCACGCCGACGCGCCCGTCCGCGTAGTCGACGGTCGCGTTGTCGCACGCCCGATATGCATCGTCAGCGCTGGGCCAACCCAGCGGCTTCCCAGCATTGCCAAGATCGAAGATGACGGCCGATGGAACGATGGGAATCGTCCCCATATCCCCAACCTCTAGCCCCCGACCCCGTTCACGCAGCCAACGCATCACGCCGTCGGCGGCGCCCAGGCCCAGCGCCGAGCCGCCGGTAAGAAGAATCGCGTCGATCCGCTCGACGAGATGACGCGGATCCATGACGTCGAGCTCGCGTGTGCCGGTGGCGCGGCCGCGCACGCAGACCGCGGCTCGCAACCCCTTCTCCGGCGCGAGGACCACGGTGCAACCGGTGCCATGATCTTCAATGGTCGTATGCCCGACGGTGATGCCGGGGACCGCCGCGAGATTCGTCCGTGACGTGCTCATTGACGGGCCAAGATAACGTGGGCAACGTTGACGGCCATGACATCTTCCAACGTGCCCCCCTCCACCCCCGCCCCCGCCGATCGCACAACGGTGCTGGTCGTGGACGATGAGGATGGCATCCGGCAGGCGCTGACGCGGTTTCTCAGTCGCCTGGGCTATAACGTGCAAGCGGCGTCGAACGCGACCGAGGCGCTGCAACTACTGTCGGCGCACAATCCCCAGGCGATGCTGTGCGACATCCGCATGCCCGAAACGAGCGGGGTGGAGCTGCTCCCCAAAGTGCTCGCCCAGGATCCTGATCTTGCCGTCGTCATGCTCACCGCGATCGACGAGCCCCGCACCGCGATCGAATGTCTCAAGCTCGGCGCGTACGACTATCTCATCAAGCCGGTGGACCTCGAGGAGCTGGAGTTGTCGTTGCAGCATGCATTGCGACAGCGCCAGCTGGAAGTGGACCGGCGCGAGCTCGAGCAATGGCTGGCGCGCGAGGTGGCCGTGCGCACGCGGGAGCTCGAGGAACGTTCGGCCGCCATCGAAGAGGTGGCGCTCGATGCGTTGGCGGCGGCGCGGGATTGGGAGGGCACGGAGGCGGCGTTGAGCAAGCTGGCGGAAGAGCTCGGCGCGCCGCGCGAAGAGCTCGCGCTGGAGCTGAAGCGGCGGCGAGCGGGAGCTTAGGCCTTCGCGGCTTTCGCCTTTGCCTCGCAGGCCTTGCAGCGCGTCACACCGCGGAATGTGCAGATCAGACAGATGAAGGTGCCGCAGTCCGAGCAGGGATAACCCTCCGACGCCCGCTCTTCATTTCCGCAGGAGCGGCACTGCATTCCATCGTGTTCTTTGAGCTTGGGCTTCTCCATAGTCTCAAGATAGCACTTCTGGCTTAGATCTTCAGGCTGTAGGCTTTGATTTTGTTGATCAGGGTCGCGCGCGAAATCCCCAGCTCCATCGCGGCCCGCGTGCGGTTCCCGCTATGATGCCGCAGGGTGCGCTCGATATGCTGCCGCTCCACCTCGGACAACGATTGCGCGGTGTAGCGCCGGTCGGTCGCGGAGCGTTGCCGCAGCTCGGTCGGCAGCTGTTCGAAGCCAATCGTTGCTTGCCCACGCGCCAGAATCATCGACCGCTCGACCACGTTCCGCATCTCGCGGACGTTCCCCGGCCACGGGGCCGATAACAGGCGATCCAGCACATCCGTCGTGCATTCGCTCGGGCAACCCGGCAGCTGCGCCTTCAGATCAACGAGGATCCGAGTGATCAGCTCGAGCCGATCCTCGCGCGAGCGATCGCGCACCGGTGGAAGCACGACCGGCATGACGTTCAGCCGGTAGTACAGATCTTCCCGAAACCGCCCGGCTTCGACTTCACGGACGAGATCGCGGTTCGTCGCCGCGATCAGCCGGACATCCACACTCAGCTCGCGCGTACCGCCCAACCGTCGGAATTTTTTCGTCTCGAGCACTTTGAGCAGCTTGGGTTGCAGCTCCGGCGTCAGCTCGCCGATCTCGTCGAGGAAGATCGTGCCGTGATCGGCCAGCTCGAAGAGACCCACCTTCCGTTCCTTGGCGTCGGTGTACGCGCCCTTTTCGTGCCCGAACAATTCGGAATCGAGGAACGTCGCCGAGAGGCCGGCGCAGTTGACTTCGACGAACGGACCACCGGACCGGGGAGAAAGATTGTGGATCACGCGCGCGACCCACCCCTTCCCCGTCCCGCTCTCGCCGGAAAGCAGCACGGTCGACCGCTCGCTCGCCGCCAGCAGCTCGATCTGACGCGCCAGATCCTGCATCGCGCGCGAAACTCCCAGCGAGCCGATGCCCTCAGCCTCGTGGTCCAGAGCCCTGAGGCGCGCGTTTTGCCGTGACAACCGCACCTTCTCGGCAACGCGCGCGATCGCGGCAGCGAGATGCGTCATGTCCACGGGCTTGGTCAGAAAATTCTCGGCACCGAGCTGCATCGCTTTCACCGCGGTCTCGATGTCGCCCTGGCCGGTCAGCAGAATCACCGCCGCACCCTCCCGGCGCAGCCGCTCCAGCACGTCGAGCCCACTCGAGTCGGGGAGATGCAGATCGAGCAGCACGACGTCGGGGCGCACGCGGTGGAACGTGTCTATCGCCTGCTCGCCGGTCCCGTCGCGCCACACCTCGTAGCCGACGCGCTCGAAGTAGTCCCCGATCGCGCGGAGCACGCTCGCGTCATCGTCGACCAGCAGCAGCGTGTCAGCCATGATATGCCTTGAATCGGGTGCCGACGAGCACGGCGAGCGCGCCGGGCAGGAGCCGTGCCTCGAAGGGGGTCGTCCCGGTCACCTCGCCGTCGAGCTGCACGGGACGCGCTGTGCCGTTCGGGACTTCGACGCGCACTTCACGACCGCGCGCCCACCAGACGCGCCGGCCTTTCTTCTCTCCGTTGCCGAGCAGCAGCTCGATCACCGCGCTCGCGCTCTGAAACACGCCGTCGGCGTCGAGCGCGACGATGTCGAGCCAGCCATCATCGGGCGCGAGTGTCGATCGCAGCGTGAGGAATCCAGGCGGCAGCTGCCCGCAGTTCAGCACCAGCAGCATCGCGGCAGGGACCTCGTGCACGGTGCCGTCGACGGTCACACGATGAGGTGCGCTGCGGACCGTGTTCAGCGTCATGGCGGCGCGGGCAAGGTACGCGCCGAGCTTCCAGCGGCGCTTCGCCTGCAGCCCGGTGTCGGCCATCAGCTGCGCGTCGAATCCCGTGCCGGCCGCGACGGCGAAGTAGTGCGGCCCATCGGACCGCTCCACCACGCCGAGGTCGATGGGACGGCGGCGTGCCTTGAGCAGGGCGCGCGCTGCTCCAGCAGTGGTGCGCGGCAGTCGCAGATTGCCGGCGAGGACATTGCCCGTGCCGCCGGGCACGACTCCCAGGGCGATTCCGCTGCCGGCGATGCCCGCCGCGACCTGCATTGCCGTGCCGTCCCCGCCGTGGCTCACCAGGACATCGAACCCCGCGCCGCGCGCTCCCTCGGCGATCCGGCGCGCGTCGCCAGGCCCGGTGATCGTTTGCAGATCGACATTCCAACCGCCGCGGCCCAGAATCTTGAGAATGGCGGTGACCGCTCGCGCGTCCGCGCGCGCCGCGAACGGATTGGTGATCAGCAGCGCGCGGGTCATCTAGTAGCGCCGCTCCCAGAACACGTCGAAGCCCACCTGGCGCGGAACGGTCGTGGTGTTGAGCTCCAGGTCGCCGACGGCGCAGTTGCGCACCGGCTCGAAGCTCGCCTCGGTGCGCCACTCGGGGCTGAACCGGAACTGCAGGGTGGCGCCGAGACTGTTCGTGAAGCGCGACGCCTGCCGGGTGCGCTGGGCGCTGCAGAAACCCGCGTTCAGCACGAGAAACGTCTTCGCGCCGATCGCCCACCCGGCTGCGACCTGCGCGCCGGAGAACGGGTTGTTCGGATCGCCAGGGCGAATTTCGAAGTAGTCGAGCGGCACGCCCAGATCCGATACGACCGTGCGCTCCAGCTCGCCCGCAAGGAGCGATGCGCCGACGCTGTAGACGTAGGCGCGTTGTCCGCCGCTCAGCTCGACCGACGGCCTGCCGGTGAGCAGGTACGAGATCAACTCTGCCTGCGAGTAATTCGCGTTCTCCGCCTGGAGCGTGAGGCGCGGCAGCCGCAATGTGCCCCCGATGTGGGCGATCACCGTGATCTCGGGCGGCTGCCCCGGTCCCGGCAACGGATGGACGACGTGGTTGGCTTCGATATCGAGCGCGGCATCGAGATCGGGCGTGCCGAAGTACTGCACCGTTCCTCGTTGGACGACGAACTCGCGTGTCACCGGTCCGATGATCAACCGATACGTGCCGCGCGGCGCCTGCAGCGTGCCGCTGAGCAGGTAGTTGTCGCGCACCTTGTTGACCGTGACCGATCCCGAGAGCTGGATGTTCGCTTCGTTGGACCGGAGCCACACATCCTCGCCCATCGTCAGCTGCAGGTTCCTGACTTGCAGGCTGTCGAAGAAGAGGCTCTGGAACTCCGGGCCGAGCCGCTGCGTGCGGATCAGCGACGTGTCGATGAGGTCCTGTACCCACGGCTCGTCCAGGTTCACGACGCGCTTGTTGACGAGATCGGCGAAATGCAGCACACCCGACGTGACCGTGCCCCGTCCGGTGAGTGCCGCGCCGAACACGGGACCCGTCAGGGCGACGCGGCCGCTCGCCGTCAGGGCGAGGTAGCCGCGCAGATCGAGCGCTTTGAACTCGGACGTCGCGATGTTCATCGCGAGGACCGGCTTAGTGAGCCGCTCCAGGCGCATGTAGCCGGTCAGCTCCGCGTGGCCGCGTTCACTCGTCGCGGTGATGCTGTCCACGCGGATCGTGTCGCCCCGAAGCGACAGGCTGCCATTCATGTTCGTATAGCGCACGTTGAGCGCGGGGATCGTGGCCGCCGCATGGCCGATCTCGAGGCCGCCCCTGAGCCGCGGCGCTTCCCACGTCCCGCCGATACCGAGGTCGGCGTTGAAGATGCCTTCGACGTCCTGTAACGTCGTCGTCACCGCCGCGAGCACGCCCAGATCGACGCTGTCGGCGCGCGCCTGCACCGACAGCGTGTCGGGCAGCTGGCGCTGGGCCACGGGCACGAGCGCGAGGTCGAGCGGCAAGTGTGCGGTGACATTCAAGACCTGCTGTCCCGACCGCCACAGGTGCACCTCACCGTTTAGACGGCGGCCGCGATAGTCGATGATCCCGTCCATGAACGGCGCGCGGAACGAGCCGAACGAGGCGTTGGAGAATGCGAACGAGCCGCTGTACGTCGGGTTCGCGCGCGTGCCTGCGGCGGCGACCGTGCCCGTGACCGCGCCCGCGACCCCCAGCGTGTCGCTCTGCAGCAGCGCATAAATGCCGGTGAGCGGGAAACCGTCCAGCCCTACATGGGCGTCGATCGCACCCCGGCTCGGCAGATCACCGCTCAGCGTGAAACGACCTGCACCGGCGGAATTCTTCAATGCCGCTGAATCCACGTGCAGGACGGAATCGCCGAACGCGAGTGCCGTGGGACGCTCGAGGAACCACACGCCGCTCGGCACCAGCACGGCGAGCGAGTCCACCACCGCGTACTGCGTGCCATGACCGCCCGGCCGGGCGTAGCGGCCGCCGGCCAGGAACGCCCCGAGATCGCCGACGCGCGAGCGTGCAAACCAGGTGAGCGAGTCGCGCGTCCCACGGGCACGGGCGGCGGCCGCGCCGAACCCGAAGCGCCCGTACCCGAGCGAGTCGATGTTCGCCACGACGTCGAACTGCGGGACGGGTCCGGGCTGATAGGCGATCGTGCCTTCGCCCTTCGGCAGCCGCCATCCGCGCCACCGCAGGCCCAGGACGTGCGCGTCGCCGCCGATGGAGAGCGAGTCGAGCGCGCCATCGAGGGTCATCCGCACCTGGGCCGATCCCTTCAGTTTGTCTTCGCTCGACGCGCTTGCCGAGCTTGCGCCGGCAAACCAGGTCATCAGGGAATCGAGCACGCTGAGGCTGTCGGCGTCGAACGCGAGCGACAGCGTGCCGTGGTCGGGACGTTGCCATCCGAGGGAGCCGCCGCCGCTCGTCAGCAGCCCGGGCTGCTGCAGCCGTAACGAGTCGACGATCAGCCTGCCGTCGACGAACCGGACCTTGGTTGCGCCGCTGTCGATGATGGTGCCGGCGAACAGCGACGGGGCCAGCAGGACCGACAGCTCGCCCGTCGGCTTGGTGACGCTGTCCGCCGCGACGCTGCCCGTGGCCGTGAAGGTCAGCCGCGACGGCGGGGCGCTGCCGCGGGTCAGCCAGCGTTGGAGGTTGACATCCTGCGCGTGCAGCGTGAAGTCGCGGGCGCCGAAACCAGGATGCATGTCGCGCGCGCCGAGCAGCAGCGTTCCGTCGCCGCGCATCGCTCCGCCCCCGCCCAGCATCGCGAGATCGGCATGCGTCTCGACGCCGGTGAGGTCGCCGTTCATGCGGATCGTTCCGGCCAGCGTGCCGCGCAACGGAAACGCGGCGATCCCGCCGGTCAGGCCGTCGAGCGACAGCGAATCGGCGCGGACATCGGCGAATACGCCCAGGACATCCGTGCGAGTGTCGAGGCCGATGACGCCGCGGATGGTGCTTGCCGGGCGCTCGCCATCGTGATGGCGCAAGGTACCGCTGAACGTCGTCTTCTTCAGCGTACCGGTGAGCGTACCGATGGCGTCGAGCTCTCCCTGGAGGTCGAACCCCGGCACGAGCCGCCGGACCGTGCCGATGTCGATGCGGCCCGCGTCCACGGCGAATGGCTGAAACGCGAGATCCTTGCCGCCGATATTGACCTCGCCCTTCCCGCGGATCTGCGACTCGGGCCAGCCGGGCACGAGCGAGTCGCGGAACGACCAGTCGGTCTCGATCTTCAGCGCGCTCATCGGCCCGTCGACGATCGTCCGGCCATTCAGGCGTCCGTAGAACGGGAGCGAGTCGATGTACACGCGCGCGAAATCGAGCGACAGATCACGCGCGACGAGATCGCCCTGCCGCAGCGCCACGAGGCCCGAGTCGGCGGCGCTGAACGCCGTGACGCGCCCCGTGAGCCTACCCTGCCCGAATGCCAGATCCAGGGGCCGCAGCTGAATCTCGAGCACCCTGCCCCCATGCGACGCGAGCGTCACGCCGCCGTGCAGCACGGCGTCCGAGGGGAAGCGCGGATCGAGGAAGCGGATGTCGGTGAGCGTCGCGGAGTCGGCGCGCATCGCGAGGTTCCAGAGCAGCGTGTCACGGGGCCACTGCACGGTGCCGCGCGCGCTGAACTGGGTGCCGGGGAACCGCACGCGCGAGAGATCCACGCTCAGCGTGCGGCCGTCGATCGTAACGCTTCCGACGACGTCGGCGATCGACACCTTCGGATCGCTGCTCTCGGTCGCGAGCCTGAGCACGTCGATGCGGATGCCCTTTTCGCGCGGCGCCTGGATGCGGAAGGCGGCGAGCCGCGCGTTGAGGTGCTCGAAGCGCCGGACACGGTAGCGTCCATCTTCACCGGAGAACTCGATCTCCTCGTTGGCGCTCGTGACTTGGCCGTGCTTTTGCAGCCGCAGCGTCAGCGAACCGTCCATGATCTGCACGTTCCGCAATAGAATGAGCGACCGCGGTCCCGCGGGACCGAGCGGCCTCACGGTGACGGTGTCTTTTTCGCCGAGGCGGAGGAGCTCGTCGAAGTTCGTCTTGCCGTTCGCATGCTGCACGATGTTGATGATGGGGCGCTCGAGCCGCACTTCCATGAAGACCACGCGCCCAGCAGCGAAGTCGATCGGGTTGTAGCCCAGCTCGGCTCGCGGCAGCCAGGCGACGAGGGTCGAATCGGGATCGAGCAGCCGCACGTCCGTGAGCACCACGCCGGTGAGCAGCGATCCGCGCACCTCGCCCACCTCGATCGAGCCGTCGACAGCGCCTTCGACCACCGTACTGGCCACGCGCGCGAGCAGCGTGCGGCCTGCGTGGGTGCCGACGAGCGCGTTGAGCGCGCCGAGGAAGCAGGCAAGCAGGCCGACCAGAGTCCAGAGCGCGACACCCAGGGAGCGGCGCATTTAGAAGGCCTGCCCGACGGCGAACTGGATCACGACTTTCTGCCAGAAGGTCTTCCGGGCGAGCAGCGGGGGATACGGGGAGTGCTCCGGCAGTTGCGTAACCGTCTTCGTCGTGTCGTTCAGGTACAGGAGTGGTCCGCGCTCCGTCTGATAGCCGTTATAGGCGGCGTCGATACGCACTGGACCGAGGGGTGTGGCGAACCGCACCCCAACACCGGGGGTGACGCGGACACCGCGAATGCTGACGAGTTCTTCTCCACGCTCCCATACCTGCCCGAGGTCGCAGAACACACCGAGCCGCATTCGCTGTGCAAGAATGGGCGATGGGAAACGGAGCTCGGCATTCAGAATGATGGCGGTGTTGCCGCCGGTCGGCGCTGCGGTGACACCCCGCCACACTTTCTCGCCCGCTTGCAGGGTCGCCGCCGAGTCGATCGCGTTGTTACTGGTGTCACTAATGACGTAGACACGGGGGCCCAGCTCGTTGCGCCCGTAGCCTCGTACCGAGTTCGGACCGCCGCCGTAGAAGCGCTGATCGGGCGGCACGTAGGGGACGGGGACCCCGGTGAGATTGATGTTGCGCGGGAGAATCGTCCCGCCGCGAACCCGCCATGCAAACACCGTGGCCCGCCCCAGGGGGTAATACTTCGCGACCTCGATTTCGCCCCGGTTGAATTCGTAGGGCACCTGCGATCCGACCAAGCGCGACGCGTGCAGGAACGTCGCGGTGGTGATACTGCCCTCGGACGGGTCGAGGAGGCTGTTCACCCGATCGCGCACCGCGGTGATCGTCACCGCGCCGAACCTCCGCCGGTCACGGAGGAATTTGCGGCTCGCCTCGTCGCACAACCGGAACAGACTGCAGTAGATCCCGTCCGCCGCGAGCGTCCGTCCGACGGAATACGAGTATCCGACGGTGACGGGAAGCCGGCTGCGGGCGTTGAACGTGAGATCGGCGTTTCCGCCGATCGCCTCGCGAGTATAGATCCCGAACTCGGAGCGCCGCTCCGCGACGAACCCCAGGGTGGCCACGTGGGAGCGAGACAGGAACGCCGGCTGTCGGAGCGATATGCCGAGCGTGTAATTCAGCGTATCGATCGTCCACGTGCCGGCGAACGGATTGCAAAACTGATTGAATCCCGTCGTGTTCGTGGGTGTGCCGGCCCCCAGCTTCGACACACGAGCCGACAGATCGAGCGTGCGCGCGCCGCCCAGGAAGTCATGTGCCGTCCAGCCGCTCTGCACGCGGAAGCACTCCACCGTCGCGTAGCCGAAGCCGATGCGTACCTGGTGGGCGGGACCTTCCAACACCTGGATGAGGGTGCGCACCATCGAGTCGCGTTGGACCGTTTCCTGGGGCGGGACGGAATCCAGGAGCGCGACGTTGACCGAACTGAACACCCCCATGCCGTAGAGATCGCGCTGTGTCTGATACAGCGCGTCCTGCTTGAACAGGTTACCCGGCCGCACCGACATGACGCGCCGCACCGTACCGGTGTCCACGTCGCGGAGCCCGCGGATCATCACCTCGCCGATGCGCATGCGCGGACCGGGCTGCGCATCCAGCTCCACTTCCGCCTTCAGGATTCCCGCTTCCGAATCGAAGTTTCGCAACACGTCGGCGTAGGGATACCCGCTGTTGCGCAGCCGTCCGACGATCGTGTCCGCCGACGCCTGCATGAGGAAACGATTGAAGGGATCACCGACCTGCAGCGGGAGGTCGCGCTTCAGCTTCTCGACGTTGAAAATTCCGTCCACACCCATGACGTCGAGCCGCGCGACCCGAACCGGCTCGCCCTCGTGAATCCGGAACGTGATATACACGTCGCGGGGTGTGCGTCGCACCGACGTGTCCACCACGGCGTTCATGAACCCGCTTTGCCGATAGAGCAGAATGAGACGGACGACGTCGCGGCGGAATTCGATTTCGTTGAAATAGCGCTTCTCACCGAGTCCCAACCAGCGAACGATGCCGTATCGAGCCCAGGCGCTCGATTTGGTCGTGGCGATCGCGCTCTCGAGCGTGTAGTCGTCGAGCGCTCGGTTACCGACAAACGACAGACCCCGAACCACCCGCTCCTGTTCTTGAGCGGCGAGGACGGTTGTCGCTACCAGGGCGGCGAGCAACAGGCAGGGTATGACGCGCAATTGACGTAGTTTGCCGATCTTTGCTATGTTGCGACACTTGCTCCGCACTGTCAACCTTTTCGACACCGCGAAGAGCGCCCTGTTCCTGTGTGTTCTCGCCGCCTGCCGTGGTCAGACGGGCGGCGGAGATCAGGCCGGAGCGGGGAGGGGGCTCGTCTACTACGAGACCTACGACCCACGCTCGCTCGACCCCGCGCTGTCGACCGACGTGCCGACGGGCGAGATGGTGACGCTGCTGTTCGACGGACTGACCCGGTTCGACCCCGATGCTCGGCTCCTGCCAGGCCTCTCAGACCGCTGGACGAGCGATCGGAAGGGACAGCGCTACGTCTTCCATCTCCGCCCCGGTGTCAGCTTTCATGACGGGCGACCACTCGTCGCCGCGGATGTTAAACGCTCCTTCATACGCGTCCTCAATCCCGCGACTCACGGCGGGCGCGTGTGGCCGCTGCTGCCCATCGCGGGAGCCGGCGACTTCGCGGACGGACGCGCGCCCGATGTGCGCGGCATCGAGGTGCTGGGGGACACCGGGGTGGCGTTCACGCTGACCGAGCCGCTCGCGATTTTCCCGAAATTCCTCGCCATGCCGGTGGCGTCGGTTGTGCCGTCGTCCGTCCCGGCCGACTTCGGCCAGCGGCCCGTTGGAACGGGGGCGTGGCGCTTCGTCGCGTGGCAGCACGACGACTATCTGCGCTTTGCCAGGAATCCGGGCTACTGGGGCGGAGCACCGCTGAGTGAATCACTCACCGTTCGGATCATCCCCGAGGCGCTGACGCGCGCCGCCGAGTTCCTGTCAGGACGGATCTCGGTCGTCGAGATCCCGTTCGGCGAGACGGTCAAGTGGGAGCAGGAACATCCCGCCTGGCTGAAGCGCAAGGCGGCGCTCCGCGCCGTCTACGTGCCGCTCAACAACCGGCGCGGTCCCTTGCGCGATCCGCGGGTACGCCAAGCGATCAATCACGCGGTCAACGTGCCCGAAATCTTGCGCACCGTGTGGAACGGCCGCGGTGCTCTGGCGGCGGGAGCGATTCCCCCGACGTTGGGGGGAAGTGATTCTTCACGCCGGCCCTACGCGTACGACACCACCGAAGCGCGGCGCCTGCTGCGCTCGGCCGGATACCCCAACGGGTTTTCGGTGCAGCTGTGGCGCTCCGGCACCAACGTGGAGATGGGGCGCGTCGCCCAGGCGATCCAGTCGCAGCTTGCCGCCGTGGGGATCCGGGTCGAGATCGTGTCGCGCGACGCTTCCAGCATGCGCGAGGCGGTGCGCAAAGGTGACACCGACATGGCGATCACCGACTGGTGGGCCGACTATCCCGACGCCGACAACTTCCTCTATCCGTTGTTTCACAGCGCCAGCTTTGGGCCGGGCGGCAACTATGCCTTCTACAGCGATCGCGTCACGGACTCGCTGATCGTGCTGGCGCGCCGCACCGTCGACCAGTCGGAGCGCGAGGCACTGTACGCCCGAATCGACAATCGCATCTTTGAAGCCGCGCCCTGGCTCTATCTCTGGTTTGCCGTGGACCTCTGGGCGGAACACCCCGCCATCGCGGGGTGGGATGTTCCGGCGATCTTCAACGGCCAGCGCTGGACCAAGGTTCGTGTTGCGGCTCGTCGGTAGGCGGCTGCTCGCCACGATCCCCACGCTGTTCGGTGTTCTCGTCGTGGCCTTTCTGCTGCTGAACGTCGTCCCCGGCGATCCCGTCGCCGAGATGGTGGGGGAGCGGGCGGACTCCGCCACGATCGCCCGGCTGCGCGGGGAGCTGCACCTCGACGAGCCGATTCCCGTGCAATTCGGGCACTACCTGTGGGGCGTCGTGCGTGGCGATCTGGGCCGGTCCTACATCACGCAGCGCCCGGTGCTCGGCGACCTCGCCGAACGCTTTCCCAAAACGCTGCAGCTCGCGGGCGCCGCCATGCTGCTCGCGGTGACTTGCGGCATCACCCTTGGCGTCCTCGCGGCGATCCGGCCCGGCGGCTGGATCGATCGCTTCAGCATGCTCATCGCGTACGTCGGCGTCTCGTTCCCGGTCTACTGGGTGGGGCTCTTGCTGATCTTGCTCTTCGCGGTGGCGCTCCGTTGGCTGCCACCGTCGGGATACGGCGGCATCGCGTTCCTCGTGTTGCCGGCGCTGACCCTCGGCACCCGCTCGATTGCGTTTCTCGCGCGCATGACGCGTGGCGCCATGCTCGACGTCCTGCCGTCGGATTTCGTGCGCACCGCGCGGGCCAAGGGACTCGGCGAGCGGCGGGTGATCGGCCGGCATGCATTGCGCAACGCCTTGCTGCCGATCATCACCGTGCTCGGACTCGACGTGGGCAACTATCTGACCGGCAGCATTCTGACGGAGACGATATTCTCCTGGCCCGGAGTGGGTCGTTATGTGCTCCTTGCGATTCAGAAACGGGACCTGCCGGCGGTCCAGGGGAGTATCCTGTTTTTGTCCGTGATCTTTGTGCTGGTCAACCTTCTCGCAGACGTGCTCTATGCGAAAGCTGATCCTCGCGTCGCTTACGATTAGCGCCGCGCTCTCGAGTCAGGCCGGGGCGCAAAACCGCGGCTCGCTGCAGCAGCGCCTGACGCGCCTGCTCGATCAGCCGCCGTTCGACCGCACGACGTGGAACGTCTACGCGCAGGACGACCGCGGGCGCGTGCTGTTCAATCGCAACGGAGACCGGTTTTCCGTGCCGGCGAGCAATACGAAGCTCGTGGTCTCGGCGGCGGCGACCGTCCTGCTGCCCGCCGACTATCGCGCGCGCACGAGCCTCTATGCCAACGGCACCATCACGAATGGCCTACTGCAGGGCGACCTTGTGCTGTACGGCCGCGGCGATCCGACGTGGTCGGAGCGCTGCTACACGGTCGACACGCTGGCGCCGGGCGGCTGCGACTCGACGTGGACCGCCGTGGATGCCATCGCCGATTCCTTGCGCGCGCATGGGATTCGGCGCGTGACGGGCCGGATCGTCGGTGACGGCTCGTATTTCGAGTCGATCCTGACCCATCCGGGCTGGAATTCGTTCGATCTCAACTGGTGGTACGCCGCGCCCATCTCGGGGCTCGGATTTCACGACAACAGTGTGGATTTCCAGATCACACCCGGGCCGGTCGTCGATGCGCCGCCCGTCATCACGTGGAACCCCGATCTCACCCTCTTCACGTTCGAGAACCGGGCCCGCACGGTCGCCGCCGATTCGTCGACGACGATCGGCGACAACTTCTTCCGCAAGCCCGGGACGCTCGATATCTGGGCGGAAGGCACGGTGTCGTTGAGCCGTTCGCCGTGGATCGAGAGCTTCGCGCTTCCCGATCCGAATCTGTACGCCGCCCGCGCACTCGAGATCTCCTTGCGGAAGAAGGGAGTCTCGGTCGGCGGCGGCGCGGCCAGCACGACCGACTCGATGGTCTATCGCTCGCTGCGGTGCTGTGGCAGTCCGCTCGCGGAGTACCGCGGTCGCCCGTTGCCGGACATCGTGTTTCCGATTCTCAACACGAGCCAGAATTGGTTCGCGGAAACGCTCCTGAAGATCCTGGGGCGCGAGGTGGGCGATACCGGTAGCTGGGGAAAGGGTCTCGACGTCGAAAAGCGGTTCCTGGTCGATTCCGTGAAGATCGATTCCACGGCGTTTTCGCTCGAGGACGGCTCCGGATTAGCCGCCGGCAACCTCGTGACCCCGCACGCGTTCGTGCAGCTGCTCGCCTATATGTACCGCCATCCCAAACGCGCAGCGTTTCTGGCCGGCTTGCCGCGGGCGCAGCAGCGCGGCTCGCTGCTCCGGCGCTTTGCCGGGACACCGCTCGAGGGACGGGTGCTCGCGAAAACGGGATCGATCGATCGCGTGAATACGCTGTCGGGGTACATCGAAAAAGCCGACGGGCGGGTGATCACCTTCTCGATTCAAGCAAACGCGCACGACGTACCGACGCGTCAGATGCTTGCGCAGATCGATTCGGTGGTGGTACAGCTGGCGCGCTAGTCTTCTTTCTGACCAAAGAGTGCCATGTTGGACGAATGCCCCGGCATGACTTTGGCTGCCGGGTTCAGGAAGTGCGCGATCTGGTTCACGGCGATGCACGCTTCCGAAAAGCCCGTCGCGATGAGCTTCAGCTTCCCCGGATAGGTGGTGATATCTCCGGCGGCGTAGATGCCGGGGATCTTGGTTTCCATCGTCTGCGCCACCTTGATGTCGCCCTTCTCGATCTCGAGCCCCCACTCCGCGATCGCGCCGAGCGATGAGACGAAGCCGAGCTGCGGGATCACGCAGTCCATCGCCAGCGTCTCTTCTTCTTTCGTCTTGTTGTTGAAGATCGTGACGCGCTCGATGCGGTTTGCGCCCGCGATGTCTTTCAGCTCCCAGAACGTGCGCAGCTCCATCTTGCCAGCGGCCGCCAGCGCCTGCACCTGATCCACCGTCGCCTGATGGGCGCGGAAGCCGTCGCGGCGGTGAATCATGACGATCGATTTTGCGACGGGGTACAGGTTCACCGCCCAATCGAACGCCGAGTCGCCGCCACCGACGATCAGTACGCGCTTCCCGGCGAACTCGCGCGGATTCAAGACGCGATCGTGCAGGCCTTTGTCGTTCCAGCGATCCACGTCTTTGAGCGGCAGCTTGCGCGGCGTGAAGGCGCCGATCCCGCCGGCGATCAACACGGAGCGCCCGGGATACTCGTCCTTGTCGGTGACGATGGTGAACAGCGGCTTGCCGTTGTCCTCGCTCCGCCGCAGCGCGACGACTTTTTCGGCGAGGTGGACCGGGGGCTTCCATTGCAGGCCCTGTTCCGCGAGCGCTTTCACCAGATCCTTGGCGAGAATCTTCGGAAAGCCCGCAACATCGAAGATGTATTTCTCGGGATAGAGCGCGGTCAGCTGGCCACCGACCTGGTCGAGGTTGTCGATCAGACGATGTGACGCGCCGCGCATGCCGGCGTAGACGCGCCAACGCTAGCGTGCTTCTCGTCTCGGGTCTACTGGCCTGCGCCAGCGGCGGGCCGCATGCCGCGCTCGGCTGGAGCCTGGGCGGCGAAGCGCACGTGTTCATCACCGGGAACCGCTTCGCCCGGAATTATTACCATCAGCTCACCGGCAACCGCCATCTCTTCGACTCGCTGCAACACCGACCACTCGTCGCCGTCGAGGCTCGCGAGGCCGAGGGGGCGACCGTGCTGTCGGCCAATGGCGCTGCCCCTGCGCACCTCACCCTGGCCCGCTTCCATGCACCGCAGACCTGCGGCGCCGCCGAAGCAGTAACGGAGCTCGTCCTCGCCTTTCCGCCCGGAGGCGCTGGGGGCCGTAGCACGCCGCCATCGCATGTACCGGTGGTCGCGCTCCTCGATGCGCCGGCCTTCGCCGGCGGCGCGGGCGCATCGCGCCCCGCGTTGACGCACGCCGCGGCACTCGATCTCCTCTCCCGCGTCGTCCGGCGCGCCCAGCCAACCACGCCGCTCCGGGCGCTGGTTCTCGACGCCGACCAGGCAGCGGATGCGGGTGAAGTCGTCCCGCTCGCATCTGGCTACGCGGTCGGATTCCGAGCCCGCTTTCCAAACGGAACCGATACGGTATTGGTGACCGGCGTCGCGACGACGGACGTCGCTCTCCACCACCTGCGCTGGGTCAGAGAACCAGAGCGCCTGCGGCTCGTCGGGGGAATGGTGCGTTCGAACCCGGGGACGCGGTACTCGCTGCGTGGAGCGGTCGCCGCTGCCGGCGGTGACCGGCTTCTGCTGCTCGACGAAATCACCGACATCTCGGCGCGGGATTCACGCGCCACGGCGGTGGATCCCGCGACGCGCCGTGTCCTCGCCACCCAACCGCTCGCGCTCCGTTGCCCCTGAGCATAGGTTCCAAAAACGTGCGTCGGAGGACTCCTGAGGATCTACACGAAGACGGGTGATGCAGGAGAAACGGGACTGTTCGGTGGGGGCCGCGTCCCCAAAGACGACCCGCGCGTGCAGGCCTACGGCGACGTGGACGAGCTGAACGCCTGGATCGGCTTCGCCGTGGCGATTCATTTGCCCACCTTCGAGTCCAACGTCCTCGAGGCGATTCAACGCGACCTGTTCACGATCGGCGCCGAGCTCGCGACGCCGAATGCCGCGAAGCTCCGCACGTCGCTCGACGCAGACACCGTGAGCGCCCTGGAGCGCGTCATTGACTCGTACGATCCGAAGCTGAAGCCGCTGAAGAATTTCATTCTGCCCGGCGGCTCGCCGAAGGGCGCCGCGCTGCATGTCGCGCGTACAGTTTGTCGTCGTGCCGAGCGCTCCGTGGTCTCGCTGGCGGGCAAGCAGCAGATCAACCCGCTGATCATCCACTACCTGAACCGGCTGTCCGATCTGCTCTTTGTGCTGGCGCGCGCGGTGAACATGCAGGCCGGCCATGACGACATCGCGTGGTGACCATCCGGGTCCCGCTGGTCGAGCGGCGGGATGCCTCCTATGACATCCTGATCGCCCCGGGTCTTGTCCGGCGCCTCGACAGGATCCTGCCGCAGTACTGCCCCGCCGCAGCGTACGCGGTGATTTCCGATTCGCACGTCGGGAAGATTTACGGGGAGGACCTGGAAAAGCGGCTATCGGCTCTCGGCTATCGGGCGGAACTGTTCACCTTTCCTGCCGGCGAATGGAATAAGACCCGCGATACCTGGGCATCGCTGAGCGATCGGATGCTCGCGGCTCATTACGGCCGCGACTCCGCAGTCATCGCACTCGGCGGTGGCGTGGTGAACGATCTCGCCGGCTTCGTCGCGGCGACTTACCTGCGCGGGGTTCCGCTGGTGCAGGTGCCGACGTCCCTGCTCGCGATGATCGACTCATCCATTGGCGGAAAGACGGGCGTCGACGTGCCCGCCGGGAAAAACCTGCTCGGGGCATTCCATCAACCACGTGTCGTCGTCGCCGATCCGGAGCTGCTCGCCTCGCTGTCGAGCGTGCAGCTGGCGGCCGGGCTCGCCGAAGCCGTGAAGCACGGCGCGATTGCAGACGCGGAATACTTTGCGTTTCTCGAAAACGAATACGCCGCGATTTTTGCGAAACACGCTCCGGCGCTCGAGCGCGTCGTACGCCGCTCAGTCGAGATCAAGGCGGCCGTCGTCGCGCAGGATGAGCGCGAAAAGGGCAAGCGCGCGATTTTGAACTTCGGTCATACCATTGGTCACGCGATCGAAGCGACGTCCAAATACGAAGTGCTGCACGGCGAAGCTGTGGCGATCGGCATGGTGTACGAGGGCCGGCTCGCCGAAACACTCGGAATTGCGGCGACGGGAACGGCACAGCGCATCCGCTCGGTTCTGGAACGGCTGCATTTGCCCGTCGAGCGGCCGGATGCCAGTCACGTCGACGACCTCATCGCGGCGATGCGCGCCGACAAGAAAGTACGGGCAGGGGAAATCCGTCTCGCGCTGCCGAGCGCGATCGGACGAGCCCACGGCAACGACGGTCAGGGCTGGACGGTCGCCGTGGACGAGGCGACGATACGTCAGGTCCTGGTCAACACATAGCCCACATTCCTTTCCACGTCTCCACAGCAGGAAACTCATCCTTAGGATTGACTTGCTGCGGCATGCGTTTTCTTGCCTCTCTTCCATTTTCCACAGGATCTGTGGATAGTGGACAAACGGGGGAATCCCTACAAACCCAAGAATTTGTGATGTGGAAAACTGGGTTTATTTGCACCTATTGGCAGGAAAACCTATATTGGCGCGTGGTTTACGTGGTCTAACCGGCGGCTTCGCCCGCCGTTTCCACACACCCGTCGCGTTTCAAGGGGAGTCGCGCATGGCGAGGTCGAATGCCGGCAAGGCGAAGGCTTTTTTCCGCACCACCCCATCCGGAGCATTCGACCAATACCTGCAAGACATACAAAAACTTCCCCTCATCAAGGATCCCGCTGAAGAACGTCGTCTCGCGCGTCGTGTGCAGCGCGGCGACGAAAAAGCTGCCGAGCGTCTCGTCACTGCCAATCTCCGATTTGTCATCTCCTACGTCAAAAAATATCAGGGCCACGGACTCGATCTCTCCGAGCTCGTCGCCATCGGCAATGAAGGTCTGCTGAAAGCGGTGAAGAAGTTCGATCCCGACCAGGGCGTCAAATTCATTTCGTATGCGGTGTGGTGGGTGCGGCAGGCGGTGCTGAAAGCGTTGGCGGAGCAGACGCGCAGCGTCCGCATTCCGCTGAATCAGAACTCGCAGCTCATCCGCATGAGCCGCACGGAAACGTATTTGTCGCAGGAGCTCGGCCGGGAACCCACCGACAACGAAATCGCGAAAGCCCTCGAAGATACCGTCGAGAACGTGCGCACCGCGCGCCGGATGACGGCGGCGGAGCTGTCGCTCGACGCGCCGGTCGATCGCACCGACAAGGATGCCGCGACACTCGGCGAGCGCTTTGCGGGGCAGGAGGGCGGCGAGATCGAAGAGCGCACCGACGGCAAGTTGATGCGCGAGTTCATCGATCGGATCTTCCAGAAGTATCTCACGCCGCGCGAGCGCAAGATTCTCTATCTCTACTACGGACTCGAAGAGGGCAGCGAGGCGATGACGCTCGAGAAGATCGGCGCGCTCATGGGAGTCACTCGCGAGCGCATTCGCCAGATTAGGGAACGGGCATTTGAGAAGCTGCGCGAATCGCCGGATGGCAAGGCGCTGAAAGGATTCTGGAGAGCGGCCTAGGCCAGGCGGTTCTTCAAGACGAGGGGGGTCAGGACAGACTGTCCTGACCCCTTTTCGCTAGTATATATGCATGCTTCCAACCATCGCACGTGACCTCGCTGCCATTGTGGGCCCGAAGCACGTCCGCGCAGCCCGCGCGGAGCGTATCACGTATGCGATGGATGGCCTTCCGACTCATCGCCGCGTTCCTGATCTCGTCGTTCTTCCCGGCACTCGTGAAGAGTTGATCGCCATCGTCCGTCTCCTCGCCACCCATGGTGTCCCCTTCGTGCCGCGCGGCGCCGGCACCGGGCTCTCGGGCGGCGCGCTCGCCGACGAAGGCTCGGTGCTGCTGGTGCTGACACGGCTCAACCGCATTCTGCGGATCGACCGCGACAACCGGCTGGCGGTCGTCGAGCCCGGCGTCGTCAACGCGAAGCTCGGCGCGGCGGCTCGGCCGGCCGGCCTGCAGTACGCGCCCGACCCGTCAAGTCAGAGCGCGTGCACGATCGGCGGCAACGTCGCTGAAAACGCCGGCGGGCCGCATTGCCTGAAGTACGGCGTCACGGCGAATCACATCCTCGCCCTCGAGGTGTTGCTCGCCGACGGCTCACTTGCCGAAATCGGGAGCCCGGGCGGCGAGTCGTGGGGACCGGATCTCGTCGGGGTGTTCGTCGGGTCGGAAGGCAACTTCGGCATCGCGACCAGAATCACCGTGCGGCTCACGCCACTGCCGCGTGCGGTCAGAACATTGCTCGCCGACTTCACCGGTCTGCGCACCGCAGGCGAGGCGGTGTCGGCCATCATCGCAGCCGGAATCGTGCCGGCGGCACTCGAGATGATGGATCAGTCCTGCATCAACGCGGTGGAGGACTCGGTGTACGCGGCGGGATACCCGCGCGACGCCGCGGCCGTCCTGCTTGTCGAGATCGACGGCCGCAATAGCGACGCCGTGGTGGCGGAGACGGAGGTGGTCACCGATCTGCTGCGTACATCGGGCGCGCGATCCGTGAGATCTGCGGCGACCGAGGCGGAGCGCGAGCGGCTGTGGCAAGGCCGCAAGAAAGCCTTCGGCGCGATGGGACGCCTGTCGCGTGACCTCGTCGTACAGGACGCGGTCGTTCCTCGCTCCGCGCTGCCGCGGGTCCTCGAAACGATCGCTACCATCGCCAAGCGCTACGGGCTCGTCGTGAGCAACGTCTTCCACGCGGGCGACGGCAACCTCCATCCCAACATTTCGTTCGACGCGACCGATCCGGTCCTCAAGAAAAAGGTCGAGGCGGCGAGCGCGGAGATCATGCAGGCCTGCATTGCGGCGGGCGGCACGATCACAGGCGAGCACGGTGTGGGAATCGACAAGTTGCGGTACATGCCGCTGATCTTCGACGCGGAATCGCTCGGGGCGATGCACGCGGTGCGGTTGGTGTTTGATCCGGAAGAGCGGGTTAACCCTGGAAAAGTGGTGCCCATCCATGCATGCCGCGAGTGGTCGGCCGTGCGGCGTGACGCGCCCGGCGTGCGACGTGTAAATGGAGGCGTCAACGCCGCACGCCACACGCCGCGCGCCAAACCGGTTGGTGCCTTGTGACCATTCTCGACAAGGTTACCGCACTCCTCGGCGAAGGCGCCGTTCTCGAAGCTGCGCAGGACCGCGTCCCTCGCATCGCACCGGGATCTCCCGATGCGGTCGCGCTCCTTCTCGGCACGGCGCATCAGGAAGGTTGGCGCGTGCGCATCGAGGGCGCCGGAACGTGGCTGCAGAGCGACGCCCCCGCCGACCTCGCGCTCACGACACGCCGCCTCGACCGCATCCCCGCGATCGAGCCCTCCGACCTGACGGCGACCGCCGAGGCGGGCATCGGGCTCGATCAACTGCGCCAACAGCTCGCCGACCGCGGCGCGTGGCTCGGCATCGATCCGCCTGGTCTGGCCGGCCGCACGCTCGGCTCTGTCGTCTCGACCGCGACCGCGGGTCCGCTGCGACACGGCTTCGGACCGATCAAGGACCATCTGCTCGGCGTCACGTTCGTGACCGGTGACGGCCGGATGGTCCAAAGCGGCGGGCGCGTCATGAAGAACGTCGCCGGCTACGACCTCACGAGGCTTCAGGCCGGCGGGTTCGGCGCGTTCGGCGTGATCGTGCTCGTGCACTTGCGACTGCGCACCCTGCCCCGCGCCGACGTCACGTATGTCCTCGAAGGCGCGCGCGAGGATCTGACGCAAGTCGGCGAAGACATCGCGGGCGCCGGACTGACGCCCGCGGCGCTGGAGCTCGTTTCACCGGCACTGGCGCGGCGGGAGCGCTGGGTCCTGGCGGTGCGTCTTGCCGGCTCGCCCGCGCTGGTGGCGGCGGACGAAGCGGGACTCGGCGCCGCGAGTGGCGGCGGCCGGTTCTCGCCGCTGCGCGCCGAGGAGGCGCATGCATTCTGGATGCGCCTGGCCGAGGGATTCTCGGTGCGGCCCGTGACGTTCCGCATCGGCGGCGTACCCACCGCGAGCGATGAGCTGCTCGATCTGCTGCAGCATCAGCTGGGGGACGAATGGATCTCCGCCTCTCCCGCCGCCGGCGCGATTCGCTGGACCGGTGACACGAACATCGACCGCTTGCAGCGGCTGCGCCGCACCCTCGCCGGGCTCGAGGTGCCGCTCACCCTCGAGCGTGCGCCGTGGCCACTGCGTGGCGCCGTCGGACACTTCGGGGCGTATCGGGAGGGGGTCGGGCCGCTCGTCGCCGGCCTGCGCCGCACGTTCGATCCCGGAGGTGCTCTCGTCGTCGCCACCGAAGGCTCATGACGGAGGCAGGACGAGGGGGATTCGAGGGGCTGGACGCGTGCGTGCACTGCGGGTTTTGCCTTCAAGCTTGTCCGACATTCCTCGCTACCGGAGATGAGTCCGACTCACCACGTGGCCGCATCGAGCTGATGCGGGGGCTCGAGCGCGGCGACATCGCCGTGACCGACGCTGCCCTCGTCTACCATCTCGACCGCTGCCTGGGTTGCCGCGGCTGCGAGCCGGTCTGCCCATCGGGCGTGCAGTACGGCCACGGTCTCGAGGCGGCCCGCTCTCGCGTCACCGCGGCGCGTCCTGTGCCCCGTGTGGCTCGGTTGGCGCTCTGGGCGCTGACGACGCCTGGAGTGAGCTCGGTGGTTTATTGGTTCGGCCGCATGCTGCGCGCCACGGGACTGCCGCGACTGCTCGCCGGGTGGGGACGGTTCGGATTTGCGATGGGGATGCTGGCGGCGACGAAACCAAAGGGCGGCAAAAGGCGGCAGAAGGCGGCAACGGAACAACCTTACCGCCCGTTGCCGCCCGTTGCCGCCCTTTTGTTTCGTGGCTGCGTCATGGAGGGCCTGTTCTCGCACGTCCACGAGGCCACGCAACGCACCTTGGGCGTGAACGGCTACCAAGCCATCGAGGTCGCCGCTCAGGTGTGCTGCGGTGCGTTGCACGCGCACGCGGGGCTGCTGGAGGAAGCGAGTGCCCTCGCCCGCGCCAACGTCGAGGCCTTCGGCGATGGCGACGACCCGATCGTGGTAAACAGCGCCGGCTGCGGGGCCCTTATGAAGGAATACGGACGGCTGCTCGGCAACCCACGGGCGGAACGATTCGGCGCGCGGGTGCGCGACGTCACCGAGCTGCTGGCCGGCAGCGGCATGAAGGGACCGGTCGCCGGGGCGCCGCTCGATCTGCACGTCGCGTACGATCCGCCGTGCCACTTGCTGCACGCGCAGGGCATCGCCGTCCAACCGCTCAAGCTGTTCGCCGCCATCCCGCTGCTCGAGCTCGTTCCCGTTCCGGGGGCCGCGGAATGCTGCGGCAGTGCCGGGCTATTCACTTTGCTCGAGCCCGAGATGTCGCGCGCCGTCCTCAAGACGAAGCTCGAGCGCCTGCGCGAAGCTGCGCCGCAGGTGGTCGCGACCGGCAATCCGGGATGTCTCATGCAGATCGGCGCTGGGCTCGCGGCCGCCGGCATCGCGGCGCGCGCGCGCCATCCGGTCGAGCTGCTCGACGATGCGTACCGCGCGGCGGGGCGGTACGAGTGACCGGCGGTGCGCTCCCCCGGCGACTGACCACGCCCGACGGCGTCGAGCTCGCTTTGCATCGGCTGCGCGCCCATCGCGATGGCCGCCCCGTCGTCCTCCTCGTGCACGGAGCATTCACGAACCACCGCTTCTGGCTGCACTCCAGTGACGGAACGTCCGCCGGCGGGATGGCGCATTTTCTTGGTGCCGCCGGGTTCGACGTGTGGCTCGCTGACATGCGCCATCACGGCGAGAGCGCGCGCGAACCACGGCGCGGTGCCTGGACGTTTGAGGACTGGGTCCTCCATGACACCCCCACTCTCGTCGCGCGGGTGCGCGAAGAAACGGACGGCGCGCCGCTCGCCTGGCTGGGGCATTCCGCCGGCGGCGCCGCGGGCTTGTGCTGGCTCGCGCGAGTTGCTGCGGCGGCGCCGATTCGCGGCATCGTGACGCTCGGAACTCCTGGGCCGCGCCGGGTCGGGCCCGTACGGCGGGCCCTCGCCGCGACAACGATGGCTGTGTCGCGACTGCTCGGTCGGTTCCCCGCGCGCGCGCTGCGCTTCGGCAACGAAGACGAGGCAGCCGAGATCATCGCGGAATGGATGGAGTGGAATGTGCGCGGCAGATGGCTCGGTATGGATGGCTTCGACTATTTTGCCGGACTCGCGGCACTGAGCACACCGTATCTCGGTGTGGCCGGCGGTGCCGACTGGATCTTTGCGCCGCCGAAGGCGTGCCGGCAGGTGGTCGAGCGGGTCGGTGCCGCCGATAGGACGCTCGCGGTCGCGCCGGGGTTGTCGCACCGCGGACTGGTGTTGAGCGAGCATGCCAGGACCTCATGCTGGCCTAAGGTGGTCGCCTGGTTGAAGGAGACACTCTGACCGAAGCCGTGCTGTTCGACTTCAACGGCGTGCTGGTAGACGATGAGCCGCAGCACTGCGAGGCGCTGCGGCGCGTGCTCGTGGACGAACGCATCACACTGACACGTGAGCAGTACTACGCTCAGTACCTCGGCCTGGACGATCGTACCGGCTTCGTGCTGGCGTTCCGCAACGCCCAACGGACGTTGACGACTGAGATGCTGAAGCATCTCGTGACGAAGAAGTCGCAGATCTATCTCGAGCTCGTCAGAACGTCGCTGCGGCTGGTCCGCGGCGCGCCGGAGTTCGTGCGCGACGCGGGAAAACGATTCCGCCTGGGCATCGTGTCCGGCGCGCTACGGCGCGAGATCGATCACGTGTTGGGCCAGACCGCACTCGGCGATAGCTTCGAAGTCATCATCGCCGCCGACGACGTGTCTCGCTCAAAGCCGGATCCCGCGTCCTATCTCGCGGCGCACGACGCATTCAACCGCCGTCGCCCCATCGCGCCCCGCGCGTGCGTCGTCATCGAGGATTCGCTGCCGGGGTTGCAGGCCGCCCGCGCCGCGGGGATGCCGTGCGTCATGCTGACGACCAGTCATGCCGCAGGAACGCTCGAGGGAAAGGGTGCCGCGTTGGTATGGGAGTCGCTCGCGGGGCACTCCGCCGGCGAGCTGGCCGACCTATGAGCGACGTTTTTCCCACGGCGCCGAGCGCGACCGTCACGCGGCTCGAGCGCGACGCGGTGCCCGCCGAGATCGTCGATCAGCTGCGCGCCGGCGCCATTGTTGCACCGGCCGATGTCGGGGTTATCGACCTGCTTGGACCCGGTGAAGGCGCGATCACGTGCTTTCAGGGCTTGCTCACCAGCGACATCGAGAAGCCGGGCGACGGCGCGTTCGTGTACGGTGCGCTGCTCACACCCAAGGGGATGATCGTGGTAGACGGCTGGGCGGCGCGGCTTGGACCACGCGTGCGCTTCACCGTCCCGGTGGAAGGCCGCGAGCGCGCTCTGACGATTCTGCAGCGCTCGGTCCCGCCCCGCCTGGCGCGCTCCAGCGATCGCACGGACGACACGGCGGTCCTCCGCATCGCGGGCGCCCACGCCGTCGCCGTCATGGGCGCAGCCGGCTTCCCAGTCCCGCACGCCCCGAATCGGGTGCTGGAAGCGTCGGCTGGTGGGATCGCGCTCGAAGTCGCCCGCGCGAGCGATGTCGCGCCGTTTGTGTTTCAGCTGACGGCCGCGGCCGACCAGGTCGCCGCTATACAACGACGGTTGGTGGACGTCGGCGCGCACGCCGCGACGCCCGAGGCCCTGGAGCTGGCACGGATCCTGGCGGGGTGGCCTCGACTCGCGTCCGAGGTGGACGAGAAGACCATACCGCAGGAAGTACGCTTCGACGAAATCGGCGGCGTGTCGTACACCAAGGGCTGCTATACCGGCCAGGAGACGGTGAGCCGCCTGCATTTCCGCGGGCACGCGAACCGGCACTTGCGTGGCCTGCTGTTCGAGACCGATCCACCCGCCGCCCCGGCGAGCGGCTGGAGCGCCGTCACCCACGAGGAACGTGATGTGGGACGTGTGACCAGCATCGCCTGGCTCCCGGATGCCGGCGGGTCGGTGCTCGGCCGCTGGATCGGCCTCGCCATCGTCCGGCGGGAGGTGCCGCCCGGCGCGACCGTGCGCGCGGCGGGGCGGGAAGCGCGCCTCGTCGAGCTGCCGTTCGACGCTCCCCACGTCACTCCCGCGTGACGGTTCTCGTCACCGGCGCCGCCGGGCTCGTCGGCACCCACGTGCTCGACGCGCTGCGGGCACGAGGGGGGGGCGAGACGCCCCGCGCCCTGGTGCGCGAGCACTCGGTCGCCACGGTCGAGGCGTTCGGCGCCGAGGCGGTCATCGGCGACGTCACCGACGTGACTTCGTGGCAACGCGCTGCCAAGGACGTCAGCGCGATCGTTCACGCGGCCGCACTCGTGGCATCGCACGATTCGTTCGACGAGTTCACGCGCGTGAACGTCGGCGGCACTCGCCTCGCGCTCGAGGCGGCCCGCCGCACCGGTGCGCGCCTCATTCACATCTCGACGGTCGCTGTGTACGGCCGCGCCGCCGTGTTCAAAGCAGGCGACCAGGGAATCACCGAGGACTATCCGTTTCAGCCGCTCCCGGGCAAAGACTTCTACGCCCGCAGCAAGCGAGCCGCGGAACAGTTAGTTCACCAAGAGGCGGCGCGCGGCGGAGTCTCGGTCATCGCGATCCGGCCGAACGTTATCTACGGGGAGCGGGATCTGCTCTTCACGCGGCGCCTGATCGCAAACCTCAAACGTGGATTCCTCCCCGAGATCGGACCCGGGACGAATCATCTGTCGTGTGTCTACGCCGGTAACGTCGCGTCGGCGATTCTCGCCGCGCTCGACGCGCCCGCCGAGCCCCGGTTCCGCGCCTACAACGTGACGCGCGACGCGCCGCCGCTGCTCACGCAACGGGAGTTCTTCGCCGCCTTCGCGGAGGCGTTAGGGGTGCGGCCGCTCCGAGTTCGGATCCCGGTGCCGCTCATTCGAACTGGTGTGGCCGCGTGGAGCGTGTTGATGCGCCTCGTCATGCCGGGCCGCTACACCGCGCTCGGGAATGCGGCGATGTCGTTCATTCTGGGAGAGAACCCGTATTCGGTGGAGCGGATCCGCGGTGAGCTGGGCTGGACGCCGCCGTTTGAGACGCGCAGGGCGATCGTCCGGTCGGTCCAGCAAAACAAAAGCCCGGGCGGCGCCCGGGCTTGATTCCCACCTGTAGCTACGCGACGCTACGGGCGCCGCGTCGTTGTCGGACGAGTCGCCGGTTTGCGCGCCGGTGCCGGCGGCGGCGTTGGCGCATGTGCCTTCATCGTATCGGCCGCCATATGATGCGTCGTGTCAGCCGGCGCCATCATCTTCATCGAGTCCGCCATTTTCATCGAGTCAGCAGGCGGGGTGGCAGTATTGCTTTGCGCCGCCTTCTTGCACGCGCCTGCAGCCATGACGACGAGCGCCACGGCCAATGCGATGCGCTTCATGCTAGCTCCTGTTAAGGTTCGAGGTCACGGACCGCGAAACGTACATAGGGGACCTGCACAGTCAAGCAGCGGTAAATTATAGGAATCATGCTGCGTTCTGATCGTCGTACATTCCTGGGCTTGCTCTCGTCGCTCGCCGGATCGCTGGCGAGCACGCGACGCGAGTCACAGCAGCCGGTGATCGAGGTCCGCCCAACCGCGCTCTTTCAACAGCCCGAAGGCCGCAAGAACCTGGTGCGCATCACCGTCTCCGGACTGAGCGCGCCGGCGGCGCGCGCGCGCGTGACGGACCGTCGGGGCGCGTTGGTCGGCACCGCGGGGCTGCTGCCGTCTGCGCAGGGCGTGGCGTTGAGCGGCGAAGTGTGGATCCCGCTGTCGGAGCCGTCGGATTTTCAGTTCGACATCGAAGTCGGACGAGACCGCGCGGCGCGCCGGCGGCTGCGCCTCACGCCGGCGAAGCGCTGGACGCTCTACTGGCTGCCCTCGATCCACACCGACGTCGGCTACACCGATCTTCAGGAGCGAGCGCTCGAGGTGCATCGCAAGAATCTGGACGCGGCGCTCGCGTGGACCGCGACGCACCGCGAATTCCATTTCACCGCGGAGTGCGCGCTCCAGGTGCTGTCGTACCTGGAGAACCGCTCGCCCGAGGCGGGCGACGCACTGCTGCAGGCGATTCGCGACGGCAAGATCGCGTGGCAGGCGCTGTTCGCGAACATGCTCACCGGCATCCTCGATCACGAGACGTTCGCCCGGCTCGTGTGGCCGGCGGGGAAGCTGGCGCGCGAGCGAGGCCTGACGTTCCTGTCCGCCCAGATCACCGACGTCCCCGGGCAGACGCTGACCTTCCCGACGCTCCTCGCCGCAAGCGGCGTGAAGTACCTCGCCAGCGGCCCCAACCCCGAGCGTGCCGTGCCGCTCCTTCCGGCTACCGGCACCGAAGGCACCGTCTACCCACAGCTCTACTACTGGGAGGGGCCCGACGGCAGCCGCGTGTTGCATTGGCGCGCGCACCACTACGGCGACGGCACGCGTTTCGGCTTCGACGTCGGCCCCGACGAGATGGGTCACCGTCTCTCCGATTGGCTGCTCAATCAGCCGGCGTTTCTCGCGCAGAACTGGCCGTATGACACCGCCCTGCTGTACGGTGCCGATTGGCAGGACAATGCCCTTATGAAAGAAACGATCGTTGCCAACGTCCAGGAATTCGCCCGGCGGTTCACGTTCCCGCGCATCGTCACGGGTCGGGCGGAGGACTTCTTCCGCGACGTCGAGCGCCGCTACGGGACGAAAATTCCGGTCCGCCGTGGCGACACGGGGCTCTACTGGGAAGACGGCGCCGCGTCCACCGCGGCGGAGCTGGCGGCGTTTCGTTCCGCGCAACTCGTCGCCCGCGCGGCGGAGATCGTCGCGCTGTGGGACGCGCGCATCGAGCCGCGCGACGATGAGGCGACGCAGCGCCGCCGCAGCCGTGCCGAGGCGCGCACCGCCATGTGGCGTGACTTGCTGCTGTTCGGCGAGCACACCTGGGGCGCAGACGAGAGCGTTTCAGCGCCCGCCTCGCGGCAGACCGTGGGGCAGTGGGAGTACAAGAAACGCTTCATCGACGTCGGCGCAGCCGCGGCCCGTGATCAGCTGAACGACGGACTGCTGAGGCTCGGCCGGGCCTGTCGCTCCGGCCGCGGCCGCCTGGTGTTCAATGCCGGCACCTGGGAGCGGACCGACGTGGTCCGCGTCCCCGGTGGCGCCGCCAAATCTCTCACCAACGACGGGCGCGAGCTGGCGTCTGTCGATCTGGAGAATGGCGACGCGCTCGTCCTGTTTCGCGAGGTCCCCCCGCTTGGCTACCTGGCGCTGACCGAAGCGGATCGTGAAGCCCGTCCGCCGGCGGCGGACGGCGACGCGCTCGACGCCAAGGCGGCGGGATTCACGGTCCAGATCGACCAGGCGACTGGCGCGATCCGTTCCCTCACCGGTCCGGACGGGAAGGAGCGCGTGAAGCCATCGGACTGGTCCGGCCTGAATCAGCTCGTCTACGCGCGCGGTGGTGAGCATAGCGCGCTCTGGACCTCAGGCGACCGCGACGAGCTCAAGAATCCTCCGCAGCTCGAGCTCACGCAGGCCAAGCTCGTTCGCGCGCGCCGCGAGCGGCTCCCCGGTATCGGGGTGCGCCTCGTGGTCGAGCGAGCACTCGAAGGGTTCCCCGCGATCACGTCGACGATCACGTTGTACGACGAGCTGCCCTGGGTGGACATCGAGAACCGGATCGTAAAGACGCCCACGCTCGCGAAAGAGGCGCTGTACATCGCGTTTCCCTTTGCATTCCTCAAACCGACGGTCGATGTCGAAGTCCCGCTTGGCCGCATGACCGTCGATCGCGATCAGCAGCCCGGGAGCTGCCGCGATTGGTTTTGTCATACGCATTGGGTGTGGGTGCACGAAGGCAACGACGGCGTGCTCTGGAGCGGCCCCGATACCCCGCTGTTCACGCTGAACGACCTGTTCCGCGGCGCGTGGCATCGCACGATCGTGCCCGACGGTACGCTGTTCGCCTACGTGATGAACAACTACTGGCACACGAACTATGCGGCGTCGCAGGGCGGAGCGGTGACATTCCGGTTCCGGCTCTCGCTGGTTGCGCCCGGCGATGCGGCCGAGCCCGTGCGGCGCGGGTGGGCGGCGTGCGAGCCGCTGTACGTCAGTCCGGCCTACACCAACGAGACGCCCGGTCCCCTGATTGCCAAGGATCGCGCGCTGTTTTACGCCGACAAGGGCGTGATGATCGTCGGTGCGAAGCCGGCCGACGACGGCGAGGGCGTGATCGTGAAGGTTCTCGACGTCGCCGGACAAGCCCGCAGCGTCGGCGTCTGGCCCGCGGCGTACCCGTTCAAGCTTGCCCGGCGGACCAGTCTGGTCGAGCAGAATGGTGACGCGATTCCTGTCGGGGGCGACGGACGGGCATCCGTCGATCTCGCGGCGTGGGGTGTCGCCGCCGTCCGGCTCTTTACGCCCGCGGAGGCTTCCTGAGGGAGTTCGCTCCCAAAGACCTTCCGCTGAAGGACGATGTCCGAACGCTCGGGGCGCTGGTCGGGGACGTCATCCGCGAGCAATGTGGCGACGCGTTCTTCCAGCTCGTCGAGCGCGCCCGGCACGCCAGCATCGCAGGAGCCGACGACGAGTTGCAGGCGTTGGTGAAGGGCTTGCCGCCGCGTGATGCCGAAACGCTGGTCCGCGCCTTCTCTGCATACTTCGAGGTCGTCAATCTCGCCGAGCGGATTCACCGGATCCGGCGGCGACGCGACTATCTGCGCAGTGCGAGCGATCCGCAGGAGGGCAGTCTCCAGGCCACCGTCGCACAACTCGCCGCCGCCGGCGTCACGCCGCCCCAGGTGGCGGCCCTGCTCCAGCGGCTGCGAGTAGAGCCCGTGTTCACTGCGCACCCCACCGAAGCGACGCGGCGCACGCTGCTCGAGAAGGAGCAGGTGATCGGCCGGCTGCTCGTGGAGCGGCTCGATCCGTCGCGCACGCCCGATGAAGAGCGCGCCGCGCTGGCGCGAATTCGCGAGGAAATCACGGCCGCGTGGCAGACCGATCCGCAACCATCGGCACGCCCCACCGTGATGGACGAGCTCGAGAATGTGCTCTTCTACCTGACGGACATCGTCTACCGCATCGTCCCGCCATTCTTCGAAGAGCTCGAGCAAGCGGTGCACAGGTCGTACGCCGTCGAAGTACCCAGTCGGCCGGTGTTGCGCTTTGGCTCCTGGGTCGGCGGCGACATGGACGGCAATCCCAACGTCGGCGCTGAAACGCTACGCGCTGCTTTGGCCCGGCAACGCGACCTCGCGCTCGATCGGTATCGCCGGGAGGCAACCGAGCTCGCACGCCGGCTGTCGCAATCGGGAGCACTCACGGGCGTGAGCGACGCCGTGCGCGAGCGCGTGGCGACCTATGGCGCCCAGTTCCCCAAGGCGCTGGCAACGATCCCGGCGCGCTATCACGACATGCCGTATCGCGTGCTGTTCCGTCTTGTCGCCGCTCGGCTGGAGGCGACTCGACGCGAGACGCCGGAGGGATTCGCTGTCGCGGCCGAGCTCGAGCGTGATCTGGGGATGGTCGTCGCGAGCCTGCGCGAGCACCGCGGCGAGCACGCGGGACTGTTCGGCGTGCAGCGGCTGCTGCGTCGCGTCGAAACGTTCGGCTTCCACCTGGCCACGATCGACCTGCGACAACACGCCCATGTCCATCGCGCGGTGCTCGCGACGCTGCTCGCGGACCCCGATTGGAGCAACCGCCCCGCAGCCGACCGTCTCGCCCGGCTCCGTCGGGTGCTCGAGCAGCGAGAAGAGCCGGCGGGATCGCCTGACGCGCAGGCCACACGCACTCTAGAGGTCTTCAAGGCGATCGCCGACTGCCGCACGCGCTTCGGGCCGGACGCCGTCGGCCCCTACATCATCAGCATGGCGCAGGGTGCGGACGACGTCCTCGCCGTTCTGCTGCTCGCCCGCTGGGGTGGGCTCGCGGCATCGGAACGCGTGCCCCTGGACATGGCGCCGCTCTTCGAGACGGTGGCCGATCTCGCCGCCGCGCCCCGCGTCGTGGGTGAGCTGCTCGCGGACCCCTACTACCGGGCGCACCTCGTCGAGCGCGGCATGCAGCAGATGGTCATGATCGGATACTCTGATAGCAACAAGGATGCGGGGATCGGCGCGTCGCGCTGGGCGCTGCACCACGCGCAGGCGGCGCTCGTGGAGACGGCCGAAAGATCGGGAGTCGACCTCACGTTCTTTCATGGCCGCGGCGGCACCGTGAGCCGCGGCGGCGGCAAGATCACGAGCGCCATTCTGAGCGCGCCGCCGCGCTCCGTCCGTGGCCGCTTCCGGATGACGGAACAGGGCCAGGCGATCAACGCGAAGTACGGGCTGCGCGGGATCGCCATCCGTACGCTCGAGCAGACGGTGAGCGCCGTGGCGCTCGCGACGGCCCTGCCCCGCGCGCCGGATGCCCGTGAGCCGGGCTGGGTCAGCATCATGGACGCCATCGCGCAGAGCAGCCGGGCGGCCTACCGTGCGCTCGTGTACGACGACCCGCAGTTCGTCGAGTACTTCCGACTGGCGACACCCATCGACGTCATCGAGCGCATGGAAATCGGCAGTCGCCCTGCCTCACGCCCAAGCGCCGAGCAAGGCGAGATCGAGCAGCTGCGGGCGATTCCGTGGGTGTTCGCATGGACGCAGAGCCGCCATCTGCTGCCCGGCTGGTACGGTCTGGGCACGGCACTGGACCGCGCCACCGAGCGCTCCGGCGCGGCGGCGCTGGGCGAGATGGCCCGCGAATGGCCGTTCCTGCGGACACTGCTCGACGATGTGGAGATGGTGCTCGCCACGGCCGATTTCGTGATCGCGGCGCGCTATGCGCGCCTCGCCGGGAAGATCGGCGAGCGCTACTTCCCGCTGATTCGGGCGGAGTTCGATCGCACAGTCGCCAACGTGCTCGCGTTGAAACACGAAACGGCGCTGCTCGACTCCGAGCCGGCGCTGCAGCGGTCGATCCTGTTACGCAATCCGTACGTAGACCCGATGAGTCTGCTGCAGATCGATCTGCTGGAACGGTGGCGCGCCACGGGGCGGCCGGACAACGAAGTCTTCCGGGCGCTGCTGGCAAGTGTGCGCGGTATCGCGCAAGGGTTGCAGAGCACGGGCTGAGGGGTTTAACGTCGAGCCATGACACACGTGACGACACTCGGTGAGTTGAAGAAGACAGAGTGGGCCAGCCCGGCCCGCCGCCAGCGCACCGTCAAAGATGAGATGCGCGAGAATCTGATCTGTTTGCTCGAGAACGGCTCGGCGCTGTTCCCGGGCATCGTGGGGTACGAAGAGACCGTCCTCCCACAACTCGTCAACGCGATCCTCTCACGCCACAACTTCATTCTGCTCGGCCTGCGCGGTCAGGCGAAGAGCCGTATCCTGCGCCAGCTCGTCACGCTGCTCGACGAGGAGATCCCGATCATCGCGGGCAGCGAGGTCAACGACGATCCCTTCGATCCGATCTCCAAGTACGGCCGCGAGCTGATCGCGGAGCACGGCGACGCCACGCCGATCGCCTGGCTGTCGCGCGAGCTGCGGTTCGTGGAGAAGCTCGCGACCCCCGACGTCACGATCGCCGACATCATCGGCGACGTCGATCCGATCAAGGCGGCGCGAGGCGGGCATCTGCTGTCGGACGAGCTCACCATGCATTTCGGCCTGTTGCCGCGTGCCAATCGCGGCATCTTCGCGATCAACGAGCTGCCGGACCTCGCGGGCAAGATTCAGGTGGGCCTCTTCAACATCATGCAGGAAGGCGACGTGCAGATCAAAGGCTACCCCGTTCGACTGAATCTCGACGTGGCCCTGGTCTTTACCGCGAACCCCGAGGACTACACCGCCCGCGGCAAGATCATCACGCCGCTCAAGGACCGGATCGGCTCGGAGATCACGACGCACTACCCACTCACCGTCGAGCTGGGGACGACGATTACGCAGCAAGAGGCGTGGGTGGAAAGGAATGGCGCGAGATCCGTCCGCGTGCCCGATTTCATGGCCGAATTGATCGAGCGGATCGCGTTCGAGGCGCGCGAGGACAAACGCGTGGATCGCCGTAGCGGCGTGTCGCAGCGTCTGCCGATCAGCGTGCTGGACAACGTGCTGTCGAACGCAGAGCGGCGCACGATCATCACGAAAGAGAAGACGGTCGTGCCGCGCATCTCGGACGTGTACGCGGCGTTGCCCGCCATCACCGGCAAGCTCGAGCTCGAGTACGAGGGCGAGCTGCAGGGCTCCGAAACGATCGCCAAGGACCTGATTCGCCGCGCGGCCGGCCGCACGTTCGAGGGCCGCGTCGGCGGCGCCAACGTGGACGACATCGTCCACTGGTTCGATGAAGGCGGCGCCCTCAAGATCACGCCCGACGAGCGCTCCGAGGCGCTCCTCAAAGGCTTCACCGTCGTCCCCGGTCTCCTCGCGCTGATCGATCAGGTCGGGCTCGCCGGCAAGAAAGATCCCGCCACGATGGTCTCGGCGTGCGAGCTCGTGCTCGAAGGGCTCGTGGCCGAGAAGCGGATCGCGCGCAGCGAGGAGCTCGGCTACGTCCGGGCGCGTGCAGAGCAGAAACCTCCTTTCGGAAAAGGGCCCGCCGGGCCAGGAGCAGGCCCCAACCTGTTCACGTAGTCTCCTTCATAGTCGGAGATCTCCGACGCAACCTTCGTCAGCCGTAAAACCGCTCGTCACGATCACGCGCCAGTACGCGTCCGGCGGGTCGGAAATCGCTCGGCTGGTCGTGGGGCGTCTGGGTTGGACCCTGATCGACAACGAGTTCATCGATCAGGTCGCCCGGCTGGCGGGCCTATCGACGGACGAAGTCGCCCGGCGTGAGGAGCGCGCGCCGGGACTGCTCGAACGGCTGGCGCGGACGCTCGCCGTCGCGTCGCCGGAGATGTTCATCACCACCGGGGAGACCGCGGTCCCCGTCGACACCGAAGAGGAAACGCTCGTCCAGATGACGGAGCGTGTGATCGCCGAGGCCGCCGCGGAGGGCCGTGTGGTGCTCGTCGGCCGCGGCGCGCAGGCCGTTCTCGCCACGCGGCCGAATGCGCTGCACGTCTATGTCATCGCGTCCAAGCCGTTCCGCCGCAAAGTCGCGATCGACCGACTCAGCGTGGATCCGGCGAAGGTCGATAAGGTGATCGACGAGACCGATCACCAACGGGATCAGTACGTGAAAACGCATTACGGACGCGACCGGCAGGATCTCACGCAGTACGATTTCGTGTTGAATGCTGAACGTCTGGGATTCGAAGGAGCAGCCGAGCTCGTCGTCGCGGAGGTGAGACGTCGTCGTTGGGTGTAGGGGCGCAGCATGCCGGCCCCTACGTCAGGCGTTCCGGATTTCCGGTACCAGCCAGCCCACGATCGTCACCGCGAGCATCACGATGGCTCCGCCTGCCGCGAGCGTGGTGGGCACGCCGACGTGCTCGGCAATCAGCCCGAACAGAAAAGCCCCGAACGGCGCCATCCCGACGAACACGAACGAGTAGAAGCCCATGACCCTTCCCCGCAGATGATCGGGGGCGCTGGTTTGGAGCAGCGTGTTGCCGAGCGAGTTGTTGATGATCATCGCGCATCCCGTGAGCGCGAGCAGCAGCATCGCGAGCCAGAGCACACGGGACGCGGCAAACAGCATCAGCAGCACACCGAAGGCGGCGCCGCCCACCAGCATCAGCCGCCCGCGCCGCTTGATGTGGCCCGACGTCAGCGCAATGGCGAGGGCGCCAATGACTGCCCCGACGCCGATCGACGATGTGAGCGCGCCATACCCTCCCGCGCCACGATGCAGCACGTCGCGGGCAAACACGGGCATCATCGCGATGTAGGGAAAGCCGAACACGCTGAAGATGGCCGTCAGCAGCATCAGCGTCCGCATTTTGCGGTCGTTCTTCAGATAGGCGAGCACCTCGCGGAAGCCGCTCCAGGAAGACGTCGCCTTCGCCGGCCGCGAATATGGCGGGAGCCGCATCATCAACAGCCCGGCGATGACCGCGATATAGCTCAAACCGTTCACGAAGTAGCAGAACGCGATGCCCTTGGTCCCGATCAAAACCCCCGCGATCGCGGGGCCGATCACGCGCGCGGCATTGAACAGCGACGAGTTCAGCGCGATCGCGTTCATCAGGTCGTCCTTGCCGACCATCTCCACGATGAACGACTGCCGCATGGGAATGTCGAACGCGCTGGCGATGCCGAGGATCGTGGCGAGGACCAGGACCTGCCAGACCGCGATCACGCCCGTCCACACCAGAATCGAGACCGTGAACGCCTCGAGCATGAACGCGACCTGCATCAGGATGATGACGCGACGTTTGTCCGTGCGATCGGCGATCACGCCGGCGTACAGGCTGAACAGCAGTACGCCGACCGAGCTGAGCGCCGCGGTGAGGCCGACGTAGAACGGCGAGTTGGTGAGCGTGAGGATCAGCCATCCCTCGCCCACGTTCTGCATCCACGTGCCGACGAGGGAGATGCCTTGACCGATGAAGAAGAGACGGAAGTTGCGGTGGGCGAGTGCCCCCAACCCGTACCGTCGCGCACCCTCGGTCATTGCACTCAAATTAAGGAGTATGGAGCTCCGATGTTCTGCGTTTCTGTTCGACCTGGACGGAGTGCTGGTCGATTCCCGGGCGGTCGTGGAGCGCGTTTGTCGTCTGTGGGCCCAGCGCCACGGTCTCGATCCCGAGAAGGTCCTGCGAATGGCGCACGGCCGCCGCTCCCGCGACACGGTAAGGGCCGCTGCCCCCCACCTCGACGCCGACCGCGAAGCGGCGTGGATCGACGCTGTGGAGCTTGCCGACATCGCTGGCCTCACTGCAGTGCCGGGCTCCAGCGCGCTTCTGGCCGCCCTCCCCAAAGCCCGCTGGGCCGTCGTGACGTCCTGTGGACGCCCTCTCGCCAAACGGCGCCTCACAGCTGTCGGACTGCCGATACCAGAGATCATCGTAACCAGCGAAGAAGTGGCGCAGGGCAAGCCGGCCCCCGACGGCTACCAACTCGGAGCCGAGCGCCTCGGGCAGGATCCGGCGACGTGTGTCGTTTTCGAGGACGCCCCTGCAGGCATTGCAGCGGCCCGGGCGGCGGGCGCTCGTGTGATCGGTCTGACGACGATGCTCGCGGCGGGGGACCTCACGGGCGCCGACGCCACGATCCCCGATTTCACCGCCATTCGCCTGCGTCAGGATCGCGATGGCTTCGTCGTTACAACCGATGATCTGAGCAGTACTAGATTAGAAGAGCGATGAAATACACGACTTACTCTCGCTACCTCCCCGGGCTGCTCGAGACGCTCAACCTCCAGGCGTTGCTCGATCAGCTCGCCGACTTCCTGCTGCAATCTGGATTCGCGGGAGGCCCGTACTCGCATCCGTTCTGGGGCGAATTCGGCGAGGAAGATCCCGATCGCTCACTCGACGCGCTGCGGCAGGCGATTCTCCAGGCGCTGATGGACTCGGGCCAGCTCACGCCCGACATGCTCAACGTGCTGCGCGGTGAATCGACCGGCGACGCCCAGAAGGACCAGGAGCTCCAGAAACAGCTCGCCGATCTGCTCGATCAGATCGTGCAGAAGCTGATTGACGAGGGCTACCTGAATCTCCAACAGGCGCCCAAGATGCCCGGCGCGCAGCAGCCCGTCCTCGGCCCGGGCGGCATAGCGAAAGAGGCGGCGCAGCAGGTGCAGTTCAATCTCACCGACAAGGGGATCGACTTTCTCGGCTTTAGAACGCTCAAGCACCTGCTGGGGAGTATCGGGAAGTCGAGCTTCGGCGCGCACGAGACGGAGCACCTCGCGACCGGCGTCGAGGCCGAATCCGCGAGCAAGCGCTACGAGTACGGCGACACGCTCAATCTCGACGTCAACGCCACGCTGTCGCACGCGCTGAAGCGCGAGGGCCTCGGCGTCCCGATCAACCTCGAGTACGACGACCTGATGGTGCACCAGGCCGAGTACCGCTCGTCATCGGCGACGGTGCTCATGCTCGACTGCTCGCATTCGATGATTCTGTATGGGGAAGATCGGTTCACACCCGCGAAGAAAGTCGCGCTCGCGCTGACGCACTTGATCCGCACGCAATTTCCCGGAGATACGCTGCGGGTCGTGCTGTTTCACGACACCGCGGAGGAGATCCCGCTGGCGCAGCTCGCGCATGCGCAGGTGGGGCCGTATCACACCAACACGACCGAAGGGCTGAAGCTCGCCCGCCGCATCCTGATGGGTCAGCGCAAGGACATGCGGCAGATCATTATGATCACCGATGGAAAGCCCTCCGCGCTGACCCAGCCGGACGGCCGGATCTACGTGAACTCGATGGGGCTCGACCCGCACATTCTGCAGGCGACCTACCGCGAAGTCGCGCTGTGCCGCCGCAGCGGGATCCTGATCAACACCTTCATGCTGGCGCGCGACCGCAGTCTGGTGGAGTTCGTGAAGAAGGTCTCCGCGATCTGCCGCGGCAAAGCCTACTTCACGAATACCATGACGCTCGGGCAGTTCATCCTCATGGACTTCATGAGAAGGAAGACTCGGCGCGTCAGCTAGCTTCGTCGGTAGCGCGCAAGGCCGCTTGCTGCACCGCATCGGCGTTCACCGCCGTCAGCGCGTCGTTGTTCTGCTCGCCCGTCCGGATGCGAATCACCCGCTCGATCGGCTGGACGAAGATCTTGCCGTCCCCCACCTCCCCGGTGCGGGCGGACGACAGAATCGCGTCGATGCAGGGCTGCACGAACGGCTCCGAGCAGACCATCTCGATCTTGACTTTCTCGTGGAATTCCATGACGAGGGTCGTCCCGCGGTACTGGCTCACGATTTCATGCTCTCCGCCGTGGCCGCTCACACGGCTGAGCGTGATGCCGGTGATGCCGGCCCGGAACAGCGCCGCCTTGACTTCGGGGAGCACCTCCGGGCGCACGATCGTCGTGATCAATTTCATCGTCACCTCCGGGCGTCGAACACGAGCCGCGATACGTCGCGCACCAGCGCGTGGGAGTCTTCGTCCTTCTGAATCCCCCCGGTCAACACGACGAGCACGTAACGGCGCCCGCGCGCACCGACGGGTTCCACCAACGCTGCGTCATGATAGACCACCTGCCCGATCCAACCGGTCTTGTGATAGACCCACGTCCCCGGGGGGAGACCCGCCGGAATCCCTTCGTTGAACTGCTGCTTCGCAAGAATCGCGAGCATCTCGCGGCAGGAGGCCGCGGAGGCCGCTGTGCCGTTCGAGATCGCGGCGAGCAACATCCCGAGATCGCGCGCGGTCGTCGTGTTGTTCAGCCCTGCGCGGTAGGCCTTGCCGTCTTCGACCCCGCGCAACACCAGGATTGAATCGGCGCCGAGGGCATGGGCGGTCGCATTGGCGCGCTTCGCGTCGACCCTCGTGATCAGCAGGTTGGTCGCAAGGTTGCTCGACACCGTCTCCATCAGCTCGATCAGCTCGCGAATCGAAGCGCGCTGGCCCACCCGCTTGTAGAGCGATGAATCCGAGTCGTCCGTCACATCGAGCAGGTACGGCGAGCTGTCCACGATCGAGCGAAACGTGTTCGTGATCGTGATCGAGTCGTCGAGCGACAGCCGTCCCGCGTCGCGATCGCGGAACAGCTGAATCATCACCGGAATCTTCATCGTGCTCGCGGCGTGGAACCGCACGGCGGAGCCGACGGTTAGGGAGTCTCCGGTCGACAGATCGCGGTAGTAGACACCGACCGCACGCGCGGGCGCCCGGGCGATGCGCGCTTCAACCTGGGATCGAAGACTCGAATCGCTCTGGCTCGCGAGGAAGAGAAGAAGTAGCAATGACATACTGCGAAATAAGATACCGTATAGATTCCATTCCGTGAGCGAATTCGTTTTCGGCACCTACGACGCCGCCTTCGTACAAGCCATGTACGAGGACTACCTGCGCGACCCTGCCTCCGTCGGTCCGGAGTGGCGGGAGCTGTTTGATAACGGTCGCCTTGCTGAGCTCCCGATCATTCCGACCAATCGGTCCGAAGTGGTGAGTGACGGTGGCAAAACGGGGACTGGGGAGAGGGGAGTGGTACCTGACGCTGCACCGGTGAGTCCCACTCCCCACTCCCCACTCCCGGCAGGCGCGAGTCCCATAACGGGTCCAGCAGCTCGGTTAGTCACGAACATGACGGAATCGCTCACCGTCCCGACCGCGACTTCGTTCCGCGATATCCCGGCCACGACTCTCGACGCGCGCCGCAAGGCGCTCAACGCCCAGCTCGCGGCGAGCGGCAAGAAGGTTTCCTTCACCCACCTGATTGGGTACGCGATCGTCCAGGCCGCCAAGCGCTTCCCGGTGATGACGCACCACTTCCAGGACATCGACGGCAAGCCCTACCGGGTGGATCCGGCCGCGATCGGTCTGGGGCTCGCGGTGGACGTCGAGAAGAAGGACGGCAGCCGGGCGCTGGTCGTGCCGGTGATCAAACACGCTGAGGCGATGGATTTCGCGGCCTTCCATGCGGCTTACGAGGCGCTGGTCGAGAAGGCGCGGACCAACCGCCTGATGCCCGACGACTTTGCGGGCGGCACGATCCAGCTGACCAATCCTGGCACACTCGGCACGGTCGCCTCGGTGCCGCGCCTGATGAAGGGCCAGGGATCGATCATCGCGACGGGCACGATTCGCGAAATCGCCGGCACGAAAATCATCACGATCACCAGCACGTACGACCATCGGATCATTCAGGGCGCGGAATCCGGGATGTTTCTGCGCACTCTCGACGCGATGCTGCAGGGTGAGGAGCGGTTTTATGAGGGGCTCGGGGTTGGGGATTCGGGATTCGGGAAAGCGCCGGCGAGCGTCGCCGCGATTCCTCCGGCTCATGTCCCAACCCCTAGCCCCGAACCCCAAGCCCCTAGCCCCGCTGTCCCGGCCAGCGGAATCGAGGACCTCAAGTATGTAGCGGCCGCGTATGCACTAGTTAGAGCTCACCGCAACTTCGGCTACCTCGCCGCCCATCTCGATCCCCTCGGCAGCGAGCCCCCCGGCGATCCGTCACTCGACCCCGGCCGCCTTGGGCTCACGCCGGAAATCATGGCGCGGATCCCGGCGGAAGTCCTGCGCATCTATGTGCCGGGCCAGACGCTCGCTGCGGCGCTGCCGGCGCTGCGAGCGACCTATTGCGGCACCATCGCCTACGAAGTCGAGCACATCGGCAGCCATGAAGAGCGCCTCTGGCTGCGCCAAGTCATCGAATCGGGACAGCACCGCCGGCCCCTTTCACACGAAGGAAAGAAGCAGCTGTTGGCGCGGCTCACGGCTGTGGACGCGCTCGAGCGTTTCCTGCACAAGGCCTACCTCGGTCAGAAGCGATTCTCGATCGAAGGACTCGACATGACCGTCCCGATGCTCGATTTCACGATCGAGCTGGCCGCCGCGCACGGGACGCGCAAGACGGTCATCGGCATGGCGCATCGCGGGCGGCTCAACGTGTTGGCGCACGTCGTGAACGTCCCGTACGAAACGATCCTCGCCGAATTCGAGGGCGGCCGCAAAGAGGAGACGCCGGAGAACGAAGGGGCGACCGCCGGGACGGGCGACGTGAAGTACCACCACGGCGCGGAAGGGGTGTACCACACCGCCACCGGCGCGGACATGGCGGTCAAGCTTTCCCCCAATCCCAGCCATCTCGAATCGGTGAATCCCGTGGTCGAGGGCCGCACGCGTGCCAACCAGACGGATCGGACCACCCCCGCGGCGGAACACGACATCAACATCGCGCTGCCGGTGCTGCTGCACGGCGACGCGGCGTTCGCGGGCCAGGGCGTCGTTGCCGAGACCTTCAACCTCGCGCGGCTGCGCGGATACACGACCGGCGGCACGCTGCACCTGATTCTCAACAACCAGGTCGGCTTCACCACCGACCCGCGCGAGGGTCGCTCCACCGACTACTCGAGCGATCTGGCCAAAGGCTTTGATGTGCCGATCATCCACGTCAATGCCGACGACCCCGAGGCGTGCCTGGCGGCGGTGCGGCTCGCGATGATGTATCGCGAGAAATTCCATGCCGACGTCGTGATCGATCTGGTCGGCTATCGCCGGTACGGTCACAACGAAGCCGACGAGCCCGCGTACACGCAGCCGACGATGTACGAGCGCATCAAGCAGACGCCGGCGGTGCGGGCGAAGTACGCCGCGCAGCTCGTGCAGGAGGGTATCGTGGACGCGGCACAGGCGGACACCGAAGCAGAAACCGCCTATCAGCGGCTCGCCGGCGTCCAACAGGCGGTCAAGTCCGGCCAGCGGGCCGACGAGCCGCAGCGCATGACGCGCCAGAGCGCACCCGAGCCTGGCACGGCCGTCGCCGCCGATCTCCTCAAGAAGCTCAACGACCAGCTGCTCGCTATTCCGGACGGCTTCGCCGTGCATCCCAAGCTGTTGAAGCAGCTCGAGCGCCGGCGCGACGCGCTCACGTCGAGCGAGGGGATCGAATGGGCGCACGCCGAAGCGCTCGCGTTCGCTTCGTTGCTGGTGGAGGGCACGCCCATCCGCCTGACGGGCCAGGACACCGAGCGCGGCACCTTCAGCCAGCGGCATCTCGTGCTGCACGACATCCAGACCGGCAGCCGCTACGCGCCGGTCCAGCATCTGCCCGATGCGAGGACTCCGTTCGAGCTCCATAACAGTCCGCTCTCGGAGTACGCGTGCCTGGGATTCGAGTACGGCTACGCCGTGGAGGCGCAAAACGCGCTGGTGTTATGGGAAGCCCAGTTCGGGGATTTCGCGAACGGCGCCGAAGTGATCATCGATCAGTTCCTCATCGCCGGGCTGGCAAAATGGGGCGAGACGTCGCGGCTCGGGCTGCTGCTGCCGCACGGCTACGAAGGTCAGGGACCCGAGCACTCCAGCGCCCGCCTCGAACGTTTCCTCGCGCTCGGAGCCGAGGGCAACATCCGCGTCGCCAACTGCACGACGCCGGCGCAGTATTTCCATCTGCTGCGCCGCCAGGCGCTCCACAGCGAGATCCGGCCGCTGGTAGTAATGACGCCGAAGAGCCTGCTGCGGCTGCCCGCCGCGAACTCCCAACTCGACGACCTGGTACTCGGCAAGTTTCGGTCGGTGGTGTGGGACCGGGATCGGACCTGGCCGGAGAAAGTGACGCGTCTGCTGTTGTGCAGCGGGAAGATTTACTACGACATCATCGCGTCGACCCGCCGCACGGAGACGCCGCACGTCAAGATCGGGCGCATCGAGCTGCTCTACCCGTTCCCGGGGACGGAGATCGGCGAATACGTGCGCCGCTATCCGAACCTCAAGGAAGTCGTCTGGGTCCAGGAGGAGCCGCGCAATATGGGCGCGCGGAAGTTCGTGCAGCCGAAGATTCGCGAGGTGTTGCCGCAGGGAGTCGCGCTGCTGGACGTCTCGCGCCCCGAACGCTCGAGCCCGGCGGAGGGCTACCCCGCCGCGCACAAAGCCGAACAGGAGCGGATCGTCGCCGCCGCGTACGGCTCCTGACCTTCCTCCGCTACACGGTATTTGGTCTCGTCGTCCTGGCGGCCATCGTCGCGCTCGGCTCGTGGCTCGTGCGCACGCGTCGCGTTTCGTCCTTCGGCACGCTTGGCCGGACGCTGCGGTCGGTCACCGATCCGATCGTCCGGCCGGTCGAGCGGCGGCTGGTGCGGATGGGTGGCAACCCCACGCACGCCGGCGGGTGGCTCGTCGTCATCACGGCCGTGGCTGGAATCGTGCTGCTGTCGCTGGCCGGGTGGCTGGTCGGGACATTCCAGACGGCAGGTGCCGCGGCGAGCGGCGGCCCGCGCGGCACCTTCAGGCTGATCGTCGACCTCGCCTATCGGATCCTGCTTGCGGCGTTGATCGTACGCGTGATCGCTACGTGGTTCGGCATGTTCCGCTATTCACGCTGGATACGGCCCGCCTACATCCTCACCGATTGGTTCGTCGAGCCGATCCGCCGTATCGTGCCGCCGCTTGGCGCCGTCGATCTCAGCCCACTCGTAGCGATGATGGTCCTGAGCATCCTGCGACAAATCCTGCTGTCCATGTTGAGGGGGTAGACGGATGAGACTGCTCAAGGCGCTCGTCAGCTTCATCGTCGGCACGATCGCCGGCGCGGTGGGCAGCAAACTCTTCGGCCCGTTCGGCGCCGTGCTCGGCTTTATTGCGGGGGCCCTGGCGGCGTGGTGGGTGGCGCAGCGAATGGCGTTCTTCGAATGAGAGCTCAACCTTGCGTTTTTGTCCGCGCGCTGAAGACCTGCCCTGGCGCAGCGAAGGGCGCCGGCTCGGCCAAATCGGGCGTCCTTAAGGATGCGCGTCGTCGCCGAGCCGGCCCTTTAGGGCACGGTTTCCCTTGAAGACTCTCATCAAGTAAAGCAGCGACGGAAATAGCACCACCGCTCCGACCAGTACGGCCGTCAATACGAGCTCAAGCGTAACCCGCGGCGACGCGGCGTCCACGATCGTGAGATCAGGGGGCACGAGATAGGGATACTGCGCTACAGCCCAGCCCCAGACTATGAACACCACCTCTGCTGCGGCCGTGGCGCGGGCGATCCGGTAGCGGCGCCGCCACAGACTCCAGAACGCCGTCAGGGCGGCAGCCGCCGTCAGCGCGATGATTCCCGCGTGCACCGAAGGCGCTTCGGGAAATACCGCCAAACCGATAGCCGCCAGCACAACGACGGCGAGCCCCGCCAGCAACGCCCGGGTTCGAAAATCCTCTTGCAGCTGCGCGTCTTTAGGCTCGAGGGTCAAATACACAGCGGCGAGAAAGGCGAAGCACGCTAGCGTGAAGACTCCGACGGCGAACGCGAAAGGCGTGAGCCAGGAACCAATGAATGACGTAACGAATGATCCATCTCGAACGCCCCACCAGACCGTGCCCGAAGCAACCGCCCCCACGCACATCCCGAGCAAGACGGGCGTGACCAGGCTCGCCGTCGCGAAGACGCGCCCGCCACCGCCCCCGTAGCTCTGAAACACGAACGCCGAGCCCCGCAACACGATGCCGATCAGCATGAGGGTCAGGGGGATGTGGAGCCCGATCGCGATGACCGCGAATGCGCGGGGGAAGCAGGTGAACAGCAGTACGATCGCGAGAATCAGCCAGACATGGTTCGCTTCCCATACCGGGGCGATCGCTTTCGCGATGACCTCGCGCTGCTGCGCCCTGCGTGGCCCCGAGGCCAGCAGATACCACACCCCACCGCCAAAATCGGCACCACCGAACAGCACGTAAGCGGTCAGTGAGACCAGGACGATGCCGGCCAGGACGTTCGGCAGGGAGAGCACTACACCCCCGGGCTCTGGATGATCTGGCGGTAGAGTACGACGCCCACGACGACCGCAAGCCCGCAGTAGAGCAGCGTGATCACGGCAAACGGCACGATCAGACCCGGCATGGGCGTCACGGCGTCGGCGGTCTTCAGAATGCCGAAAATCACCCAGGGCTGGCGGCCGAGCTCGGTGACCATCCAGCCGGCCTCCACCGCGAGGAACCCGCAGGGCGCGGCAATCGCGAGCGCCCCGAGAAAGCTGCGGCGCGTCGCGAAGTCTCGTTTCCGCAGAGCCAGCCATCCCGCCCACAGGCCGACCAGGGCCATGTAGGTCCCAAGCGCGACCATCACGTCGAATGAGAGATGCACGAGCGACACGTTCGGCCATTCGTCGCGCGGCACGTCATCGAGGCCCTGCACGACGGCGTGCGGATCGTGAAAAGCCAACAGCGACAAAGCGTACGGAATCTTGATTCCGGGACCGATGGTCATCGGCGCACCGGCGCGTGTCTCGTACAGCGCCTCCATCGCGGCGAGCTTCACGGGCTGCCGGCGCGCGACATACCGCGCCGCGATGTCACCGGAGATCGGCTGTAGCACAGCGGCGGGGGCGCCGACCAACAGACCGATGGTCAATGCCGCGCGGTGAAACGCGCTCGTGGGATTCTTGCGCAGCAGAAACGCGTGAATCCCCGCCACGCCAAGCCCCGTTGCGGCGTAGGCGGCGAGAGTCATGTGCAGCGTCTGCGGGAACGCTGCAGGCGTGGCCATCGCCGCGATCGGATCGATGTTGCTGAACGAGCCGTTGGCGAACGTGAAGCCCGTTGGCGTGTTCATCCAGGCGTTTGCGATTACGACGAAAATGCCGGACGCCACGCCGCTCAGCGCGACCAGTACACCCGCAAGCAGATGGGCGCGGGGAGACACTTTCTCCCACCCGTAGAGGTAGACGCCCAGAAAGATTGCTTCGGTGAAGAAGGCAAACCCTTCCAGCGAGAACGGCATGCCGATGATCGGACCCGCAAGCTCCATGAAGCGCGGCCAGAGCAGGCCGAGCTCGAACGACAGAACTGTCCCCGACACCGCACCGACCGCGAACAGAATGGCGGTGCCGCGCGCCCAGCGCTTGGCGAGATCGAGGTAGACGGGATCGCGCGTCCGTTGCCAGCGACGCTCCGCGATGACCATGAGCACGGGCATCGCGATCCCGATGACGGCGAAGATGATGTGAAACGCGAGCGACACCGCCATCTGCGACCGGGCGGCGAGTACGTCAGACATGACCAATGATCAGTGAAGAATTATCAATGATCAATGATCAGTGATCAATGTTCATTGATTATTGATTATTGATCGTTCGCAGCCGGTCATCGATGCGTGGCTGCATATCGGGATAAGAGCTGCGCAGCTGCTCGAGCACCACGCGCGCGGAGTCCGGTTTTCCCGCGGCGACGTACGCGTCGGCCCTCAAAAAGCCAATGCGGAGCTGCAGCCGGCGATCATCCGCGCGCACCGGGAACCGCGCTAGCGCGGCCAACGCGGCGCGACCGTTGTCCCTGTCGCGCACGAGGGATTCGATCGCAAGCAACCGGACGGTCGTATCGTTGGGGAACTCGCGCTCCAGCTGGGCGAAGAGCGCCGCCGCGCGCGCGCTGTCGTGCTGGGCCCGGGCCTGCTGCGCCGCCTGATACAAGCCCGCCAGATACAGCCGGTTGACGTCCGTCGTGTCACCCGAGCGAATGCCGACGCCGCCGGCGTAGTCGTAGACGAGATCGCCGCCCTTGTCTGCGGCCTTCAGGATGGCCGCGAAGCCAAATATCCCCACCACAGCCGAGCCCCACAGCGCGACGCGCGCGATCTGCACGCTGCGCTTCTTGGCGACGAGCGCGATGATCTCGAGCAGCGCGACGACCAGGAAGACGTTGCGTGCCCAGTGCCCCGCGTCCTCATGATCCATGACCGCCTGCCGGACTCCCGGAATACGCTCGACCGGCCCGTGCGCGTCCGTTCCTGAGTGCACAGCCAAGAATGCGGCGGCGGCGCCGAGGATCAGCAGCGTCGCCGCCGCGGGCGCCGTGAAGGGCGCGCGGCCGGTGAGGGAGACCCACCGAAAGATCACGCCCAGAACGAGGAACGCGATCGCGAAGTGGACGATGATGGGGTGGTAGGCGCCGATGTTTGGCATGGGCGCAAAACTACCTAGCCGGACAAAACGACGCTATCGCGGCCGGATTGCGTCCCGAATAATGTCGTCTACCGAAAACTTGATGAACTCCGCGCGCTTATCGAGCCGGCGTTGCGTCTCGGCGCGCACCTCACCGAGGCGCCGCTCGATATCCTTGATCTCCAGGAGGCGCAGTTGATTCTCGTAGTCAAAGTGTGCGGCGATCACCTTCTCGATCTGACTCCGGATGGGCTCGCGCTGCGTGTCCGCAGCAGTGCGGTAGGCGCGCTGCAGCGTGCGGGCCATGTACTCTAGGCCGAACATTTGCGTAACGAGCGCCGCTCGGGTGCTATCGCGCCGCACGAGATTCTGGACCACGTCGAACTGCACCGTGAGCTGCGCTACCTCCTGCCAGTATGCTCCCAGGTCGTTGGCTCTCAGCGACTCGAGCCAGGCGACGTTTGTTTCCACCGAGCCCTGACCCCGCTGCATCGAAATCAGGTTCAGGAACGCGCGGGCGGCAGCTTCCGCCTCCCGGGGACGCTCTTGCGCGATCCGCTGGACTTGCATCTGCATCGCTTGCGGGTTGGGCATCGGGCCCTGATCCTGCGCGCGCACAGTGCTTGCGGCGAGCAACAGACCTGCGCCTGCGATCAATCGACTAATTGGGCACGCCATAAGACCGCTCCTGTTCCAATCGAGTGAGTTGGGCGTCGATGTCCACCATGACGTTTCCTCCCGCGACGTAGCCCGCCGTGGCTGACCACACCTTTGTCGGATTCCAGCCGCGCCGGGCCGCATCGCTCGACGGCGCCCGCGTGAACAGCAGACCGGCGACCGCGGCGGCAGCCGCGAGCGCGCCGAGCGCAGCCCAGACGACGACCGGTCGGCGGCGTTCCGCGAGTGCCACGTCGAGCGCGACGCGCGCGCGTTCGAGCTGAGCCAGCTGGTCCGCGCAGGCCGCGCACGCAGCGACATGGGACTCGATTTCGCATACGAGCGGCTCTGCAAGCTCGCCATAGGCGAGGAGGAGGAGCTGGTCTTCGGTCGGATGGTTCATCGATAGTTCTCCAATGCCGCACCGATACGAGCGAGCGCGGCGCGCATTTGCGTGAGCACCGTGCCGAGCGGCCTGCCGAGCCGGTCGGCAATCTCCTGAAACGTGAGGCCGCGCTGCTGGCGGAGCTCCACCACCTCACGCTGCGCGGGTGGCAGTGCGCGCACCGCGTTGCGGACCGCCGCTCGCAGCTCGCGCTCGAGCAGCCGAGCGTCGGCCGGATCGGCCAGCGGTGGCTCCGCGGATTCGAGAACCACCGCCGCCCGGCGTCGCACGAGCTCCCGGCGCAAGTGATCCCGCCAGACGTTGGCCGCGATGCGAAACAGATAGCCACGCGCGTTGCCGTTCAATGACAGCCGGGGTGACGCCGTCACGAGGCGCGCAGCCACTTCTTGCAGCATTTCCGCGGTCAAATCGGCGTCCCGGCAACGCGCGCCGAGGAAGTTTCGGAGCGCCGGCGCGTGCTCCGCCAGGAGTTGTTCGGCTGCGATGTGGCTCATGGTCACCTAAGAGTACGCGCAAAGGGGGTTATTATTTTCCCCTGTGACTACCACCTTCCGATCCCTCCTGGCCGACGGCCGCGTCCATGTGTTCGACGGAGCCATGGGCACGATGCTGTACGGCAAGGGCTTCTTCCTGAACGTCTGCTACGACGAGCTGAACCTGAAGCAGCCGCGCCTCGTGCAGGAGGTGCACGCGGAATACGTGCGCGCCGGCGCGGAGATTCTCGAGACGAACACGTTCGGGGCCAACCCGCTCAAGCTCAACAGCTACGGGCTGGCTGACGAGACGGAAAAGATCAACCGGAGCGCCGCGGAGCTGGCGCGTGCGGCGTCGGGTGGTAAGGCGAGTGTCGTGGGCGCGATCGGGCCGCTCGGCATCCGCATCGAGCCGTTCGGTCCCACGTCAAAGCTCGAGGCCCAGGCGCTGTTCGCCCGGCAGGTTCAGGGCCTGCTCGGCGGCGGCGTCGACGGATTCATCCTCGAGACGTTCAGCGACATGGACGAGATGCACGCCGCGCTGCTGGCGGTGCGCGCGGCGTCCGACCTGCCGGTCGTCTGCCAGATGACGGTCGGCACCGATGGCCTCACGTACTACGGCACCGATCCCGACACGTTCACCAAGCAGCTCGCCGCATGGGGCGCGGATGTGATCGGGGTGAACTGCTCCGTGGGACCGGCGGGCGTGCTCGAAGCCGTCGAGAAGATGGTCAAGGCAACGGAGCGGCCAGTCTCCGGGCAGCCGAACGCCGGTCTGCCCAAGGATGTCGGCGACCGCAAGATCTACCTCGCCTCCCCCGAGTATATGGCGAGCTACGCGCGGCGCATGATCGAAGCAGGCGCGCGCTTCGTCGGCGGTTGCTGCGGCTCGACGCCGGAGCACATCAAGAAGATCCGCGACTACGTCGCGAGCGTCGTGCCGCGCCAGCCGAGTGCGGTCGTCTCACGCGCGCAGGTGCAGGCGCCGCCCGACATCACGCCGGTCCCGCTCGCCGAGAAGTCGCATTGGGGCGCGAAGCTCGCGCGGGGTGAGCTCGTCACGAGCGTAGAGATCGTGCCGCCCAAGGGCGTGGATCCGAAACCGATGCTCGAGCAGGTGCGCGCGCTGAAAGCCGCGGGCGTCGACGCCGTCAACGTGCCCGACGGGCCGCGCGCGCAAAGCCGTATGGGCGTGCTGCCGTCGGCACTGTTGATCGAGCGCGAGGTCGGGATGGAAACGGTGATCCATTACTGTTGCCGCGACCGCAACCTCCTCGGCATGCTCTCCGATATTATCGGGGCGCATGCCGCGGGACTGCGCAACATCCTGATCATCACCGGCGATCCGCCCAAGATGGGGCCGTATCCCGAAGCCACGGCGGTGTTCGACATCGACTCGATCGGGCTCACGAATCTCGTCTATCGCCTGAACCAGGGACTCGATCCCGGGAACAACCCGCTGGGCGGCGCGACCAGGTGGGCGATCGGCGTGGGCGTGAACCCCGGCGCGAGCGATCTCGATCGCGAGCTGTCGCGCTTTGCGTGGAAGGTGGACGCGGGAGCGGAGTTCGCGGTGACGCAGCCGGTGTTCGACGCGCGCCAGCTCGAAGCGTTTCTGAAGCGCGTCGAGCAGTTCAAGACGCCGATCGTCGCCGGCATCTGGCCGCTCATCTCGCTCCGCAACGCCGAGTTTCTGGCGAACGAGGTGCCGGGCGTGTCGGTGCCGGACGAGGTGCTCGCGCGGATGCGGAAGGCGCAGGAGAAAGGCAAGGAGGCGGCGCTCGCCGAGGGGGTGGCGATTGCGCGCGAGATGTTCACCAAGGTCAAGCAGCTGGTGCAAGGGGTGCAAGTGAGCGCGCCGTTTGGGCGTGTGGAGGTGGCGCTGCAGGTGTTCTCGTAACCATTGTCTATGCTCGCTCACCTGCTCATCCCGCTCTGCGTCAGCGCGGCGCTGCAGTCGAGCCTCGACAGCGTCGTCCGGCGCAAGACGCTGCCGAACGGGCTC
>WNFR01000167.1_pt1 | contig 107040 bp, 89 predicted proteins | sample 5400221 | NCBI WGS metagenome assembly WNFR01 (sample SAMN13153357, study PRJNA577476) | soil metagenome | isolation source: 40 cm soil under Madrone tree | place: USA:California | collected 2016-06-14
TTCAGCGCTTGGTTCGAAGCCTATCTCGGCGGCCGCTGGTACACGTTCGATGCCCGCCACAACAAGCCGCGCATCGGCCGTATCTTGATGGCACGCGGGCGCGACGCCACCGACGTCGCGATCGTGACCTCGTTCGGCCCGTGCACGCTCGCGAGCTTCAAGGTGATCACCCAGGAGGTCACGTCTGCCGTTTCTGCCAGTCCGTGACGCATCATTGCCTTTGCACTCGGGCGGGCAAATTCAAATCGGGCCTTGGCCCGACCGGGATGCGCCGACCACCGGCAGGTGGGGCCGCTGTCGCGTTGCAGTGTGAACACGCGTGAGGTAGTGGACCGTGCGCCGGGCCCTTCGAGGATGGCAAACACATCGCTGCTACCCGGCGCAGCGACGGTCTCCAGGGTAGTGGCTCAGCTTGAGTCAAGCCGAGCCGAGCTGGCCTTCTGGTAACTCGATAAATTGAGTCTTTCCTCGGCCAACAAACCAAGCAATATTTTTCGCTCCACCTCAGTCGTGGCGATGGACGCAAGGCTCCGAAGTCTGTCTAAGTTCTGATTATTGAAAAATCTGTCCATATCCATGGTTGCCTTTTTCCCCCCAAGGCCGATCAGTCACACAAGTAGGCGCGGTCGGCGGTCGGCGCCTCACTGCGACAGCACGCAACTATCGTTTTGTCTTCGAAATGGCCTGTCACAACTCCAGTCATTCCCGGAATAATCAAGATGAGCGTTGGTCGGCAGGTTGACGGAAACGCAATCACGGTCCGCCTTCTTGAACCCGCGCTCGCATTTCCAGTCTCTACCGAAAGTATCAAGGTACCCATTCCGAGGAATCTCTATCGGCACGCAAGTGTCGCCGCTTTGGCGGAAGCCGCGTTGGCACTGCCAATCGGTTGTGATCGATGAGTCCGACAAATATGCGTTCTGCGGCACCTTCACGGCAACGCATTCATTGCCTGATACGCGAAAGCGACGGTCGCAATTCCATCCCCGACCCTGGAACGAGAATGAGTCTGTTAAATATCCGTTTTTGGGTACCATCACCGAAATACAGCCTGCTCCGGTCTTTCGATAGCCACGCTCACATTCCCAATCGTCTCCGTTCGCGGAACCAGAAAGATACGCGTTCTGCGGCACCATCACGGCAACGCATTCATTGCCTGATGCGCGAAAGCCACGGTCGCAATTCCATCCCCGACCCTGGACTGAGAATGAGTCTATTAAAAATCCGTTTTTGGGTACCATCACCGAAATACAGCCTGCTCCGGTCTTTCGATAACCACGCTCACATTCCCAATCATCTCCGCTCGCCGAACCAGAGAGATACGCGTTCTGAGGCACTTTGACGGTTACGCAACTATTGCGGTCGGATTTATAGCCACGTCTACACTCCCAACCGGATACATGGGAAGTCTCCGACAGATAGGCATTCTCAGGAAGTTTTATGGCAAAACACGCCACCCCGTCCTGTCGAAAGCCCCGCTTGCATTCCCACCCAGTCCCGTACGGTTTTGCCTGAGCATTGACCGGCACTTGTTTAGGGATTTCCTGGGAACGCGAGTCGTCGGGAATTGCGAGCAATAACAATGGCAGCGCAACGCACAGTCGCTTGAATCTTCTGTGGTGCATCCGTGGATCCTCCAAGCTTCGACACCTCATGGATATTCGAAAAGATTTGAATCTGCAGAGCAACATTTTAAGAATGGATACCGGTCGATAACAACGTGAAAACAAGCAAAAGTGCCGCAGCCGTGAAGGACACGTATACTGTTTTCACTGTGACCTCAGACAAAACGTACCCTTTGGTCATGATTGCCTCCTACAAATCACATTCACACTGAGAGACCTGCAGCTTCCCACTTCTGCTCCAGTTCACTCAAATCGAGCACCTCGCTACTTTCCGAGATATCCGAGAACAGCACATCCACGAAGGGGTGTTGGCGGTTGAACGCCGCACCTCGCTGATATTTGGACGCAACGATTCGCTCAATTGCGAGGTTGCGCTTACCGAGCGCGTTGTATTGCGCGCGAAAGAGACTTTTACGCCGTCCATAGGGCTGCTTGGGATCGACCCAATCGTCCATGACACGCCTACTTATGAACGCCCTTACCCTCTCAGACCCATCCCATGCATGCAGCAGCAATCCATCGCTGTTGTGAGGTCCATCGTCGATCGCGAGATCAGTTTGCTTCCGGAGAAGAGGAAGGCCCCTCACGAATACGCGCGATAAAGCGCGGATCCCACGATTAACGCCGCAAGCACGATCGGGATCACAATCGGTGGCACGAACCAGGGAGCCAAGAGGCCCTTGAGAGCATCACCCTGCAGGATTTGAGCTGCCATGACTTTTGCCTTGAGAATGAGAGGGACGTGCAGAATGAGACGGACGTGCGCTGCAAGCGGCGCCGACGTGCAGCCGAATACGAACGTTTATTTTTAGAGTGTTATTGTGCCAGCCGATGGCACCACCGCCGCCACTGTAGGGAACGGAAACTTCGGTACATCGCCGTTTTTTGGGCAGCTCCGGGGCAAGCTGCTACTTGCCCATAAAAACAACATAGGGTGTCGAGGGTAAAGCGCAAGGACGAGGTCGAGAAATTCGGCGCCGAATACTTGCTGTTCGGCGGGCGAGCTTTGCCAGAGGGCCAGTTTGCGCGCGCTTCGATCTAGCGACTCTGACAAAGGCTTTATCATAAGACTTGGCCCAGTGCGTCACGCTGCAACGACAGATAGCGTGCGAAGCAGACTTGAATTATCAACTTCGCTCGACCCTGAGCTTTTTGGTAAAACCGCACTTCTTGCACGCGAGTGAGAGAGCCTCGAACGCCCCTCCGAACAGAATTGGCGTGATATGAGTAATGACCATTTCAGTTTTGCACTGAGGACATGTCGACGAAGCTTTTTCGGGTGGCAATTCTTGGCCAACCACGTGATTTCCTTTCATCGAAGATTGTTCGGAGCGACGCCAATTGATGAAGGAAGCCCGGTCAGGAGAGGGCTTCGCCCCAAATAAGGGAGGCCGGGCCTCTGGTCGCTGTGCCCGTCTTTAAAGTCCGAACAATTTAAGCCAAGGGCGACGCACTGCCGACGCGCAGGACCACCTTCAAATCAAAGCATAATGCCGGCGCGCCTCGCTGAAAGAGACGAGCCGTTGCCGATCTTCGTCCCACAGCACCAGTCGCACGCACCTGAGACTCTCAAGCAGGGTCAGCCGGCCGATGCCGTCGAGGTCCGGATGGTCGCGCAGCACCAGCGGCAGTCGGTAGAAGGGGATGCGGCTGCACAAATGATGGATGTGGTGAATGCCGATATTGGCGGTGAACCAGCGCAAAGGGCTCGGTAGGGCATAATGGGAGCTGCCGTGAAGCGCCGCCTCCTGCAGGTTCCATGTTCCGTCGCCGACCCATACGGTGTGCTCGAATTGGTGCTGGATATAGAACAGCCAGACACCGATCGAGGCCGCAAGCAGCACGATTGGCAGATGCACGAGCAGGAACGGACCGACGCCGACCAGCCATATCATGGAGGCGACGACAGCCGCGATGCCAGCATTGGTCGCCATCGTGCTCAGCCAGGGCTGCCAGCCGCTGCGCATGAGGCCGACCGGCAGGCGATGCTGCACGAAAAACAGATAGGCCGGGCCGATGCCGAACATAATGACCGGGTGCCGGTACATGCGGTAGCGAAGGCGGCCCCATCGGGAGCGCGCCAGGTATTCTTGTACGGTGAGCGTGTCGATGTCGCCCATCCCGCGGCGATCAAGATTGCCGGACGTCGCGTGGTGCGCGGCGTGGGTGCGGCGCCAAAAGTCGTATGGCGTGAACGTCAACACCCCGATCACGCGTCCGACCCAGTCGTTGGTGCCACGACGACGAAAAAAGGCCCCATGACCACAATCGTGCTGGATCATGAAGAGCCGGACCAGAAAGCCCGCGGTCGGCACCGCGAGCAACAGGCAAAGCCAGTAGCCGATATGAAGGGTTGCCCACATCAGGGCCCATAGCAAGACAAGCGGTCCAACCGTCATTGCGAGCTCGATGATGCTGCGTCCAAGGCTCGGCACCCGATAGTCGACAAGGACCTGCGTCAAGTCGCGGGCGTTCAGCGTAGCTGCGGGTAAAATGGGATTGGCCTCTTCTTCAAGAAATTGAAGGCCCGGCCACTTAGCTCCGGCGCCTCGATCGAAAGCAACTGGTGCCTCGATCAAATCAATCATGCGCTCGCTCACGAATGAAGTCTGTATAGAATTGACCACTTCTCCCTCGACCTTGGCGTGGCGACGAACGGTGTGCAAGCCCGAATGCCCGGTCGACGCGATCAGGCCAGAAACCGAACGGGGGCCGCCCAAAGGGCATCGAACCGGGGGCGCCTTCAGGCCCCTTGTCGTCCGTGGCCGTCGTCTTTGGGCGGCCAAGGAGTGGCCTCAGAGCATCCGCCGAATAAACCCGATGCCCGCGCGATGCACCGCCGGGGCACCGCTCTCCTACCCGCGGACTCCCTGTGGTGTCTCGAACTATGGTTGCACCAGCACCCATACCGGCAACCAAAGATATCCGCGACATCTTGTGAGGATCATCCTTAACCAGTATGGTTCGGCATGCGCGAATTGAAACAGAAATACGATCAACACAAGTACCGCGCCGAACGCCGCGGCATTCCGTTCGAACTCACATTCAAACAGTGGCTGAAAATTTGGCAGGACTCCGGGCATCTGCGCGAACGCGGACACAGGCAAGGCCAGTACGTCATGGCCCGATTTTTAGGCGGGGGTTCTTACAAGATAGGAAACGTGCGGATTATCCCGGCGGAAGACAACAATCCTTTGGTATCTGCGGAAGCGAGAGCAGGAAGGGTGCGCAACGGTCGCGCCACTAGGCAGGCACGTCACGCTTCGGAAATTAAAGACGATCAACACTGGCAGTTCGGACTTCGCGTCATTCCGCCGAAGGTGTGACGGTTGCGGCCCAGTTGTTGGCGAAATTACCACAAGCCGCCCAGAATTGCAGTTATCGAAGCTCAACCCGACCGGAGGGCCGGGTGCCGCCGGCCGACACGCTGGACGAGGCGAAGGCGCCCCTAGCCAAAAACGATATCAGGAGATGCATCGTCTCGTGCCCATGGTACACCAATAATAAGGCAGCGGCCGATATCCTTGCGGATGCCGGTCGCGTCGTAGGAACCAGCGCCATTTCAGCTCACCATGGATCGGCTCTCGTTCAATCCCAATCCTTCCGCGGGCGCATAGATCGTGCATTCCACCCCATCGTGTTGGTACTCCAGTTCCACCTCCCCGTCGAATTCCGCGGCCAGATTCCTTTGGATCAATCGAGTGCCAAACCCCGTACGCGTGGGAGGCAAAACCGGAGGCCCGTTCCTCTCGCGCCAGCGCAGGCAAAACTCGCGGCCTTGTCGATGGGGTGCCAAGGTCCAGGCGATTTCGATATACCCCTCATCGTTCGACAACGCGCCATATTTGGCCGCATTGGTCCCGAGTTCATGCAGGGCCAGTCCAAGGGCCAGCGCCGGCTTCGCACCAAGACTGATTTCCGGGCCTTTCGCCCGAATTCGGTTCTGGCCGCGTGCCGCGTAGGGCGCAAGAATGCCATCGATGATGGTCCTCAAATTAGCTCTAGCCCAGTTCGACCGGAACAATATGTCGTGCGCATAGGCGAGAGCTTCGAGACGAGAACTGAACGCGGCGCGGGCGTCCTCCATCGGCACATCAAGCCCCAGCGTCGCATTCGCGATCGCTTGCACCACTGCAAGCGTATTCTTGAGCCGATGACGTATTTCGTCGGCGTCGGCGCGGGCCGATTCGGTCCTCGCGCGTTCTTCAGTGACGTCGTGCACATGTCGCCGTTCGCTCGCTTCGGTTTCTCTCAAACTCTGTTCAGCATCGATCCCGGCTTGCTTTAGCAAGAAGCGCAGGCGATCGACCTCTCGGACAAGATCAGCTTCACGATTCTGGCGATCTCGTTTGTCGCTACCCATTGCTCCTGGGGTGAGTCCCACCTTTCCATCTTTGATACAGTCGGCCCTTAAGCTGGCTCAAGCTTACTCGCCCTCCTGATGCGTTGATAACGTTCGAGCGCATCGATGGTCTCATCCCTCCCACATCCCACGAACGACGCTCGATTTACCCGGCCAGATCTGCGACCATCGGCCGGGTTCCGACACCCGGTAGACGGTCGCCCGGCCGATGCCGAGCGCCTTGGCGATCTCAGTGGGGCCCGAGGCCTTGGGATTTCATTTCGTGCACCTGCGCGGCATTGATCGAGGCGGGCCGGCCCTTGTAGACCCAGCGGCCTTGGCCTTGGCGATGCACCATTTTGGCGCCATTAGGCGCAGATCGCCGACAGAATTGTTGCCCTATGCCGTACCATTTGCGGCAGGTCAGCGGCGAACCAAAATGAGCCTCGCTTCTAGGCTCCTTTCCAGTGTCATGGACACACGGCCCATTAATGCCTTCCGGAATGCTATGCTGTAATACGCTGCCGTTGGATCGCCGCTACTCCTGTCGCGTCACCGTGCGGGCGTGAGTGAGCACAATCGGCTTGTTCGCCGTTCCGTCTAGTTGAGATACATGCTCATTGTAGATTTCCAACCCGGCAGGAAGGACGATCCCTTCTTGCGCCGAACGCGCGAAAATATGTCGGCAGACCCCAGGACCCCGGTCGAACCAGTTAGGATCGTCGAAAGTGCCTGCGCACACACCGACGATCCCTGGAAACCGCTCAAAGTCCAGGTAAAGAGTCGTTGCGCACTTGCCGCAGAAATTCAGCGTGACGCGCTTGTGGCTCTCATCCGAGCGATGATCGTAGGTCTTCGGCGCGACTCCAGCAAAAACGACATCCTCTCTTCTGAAGATAGGTTCGACAAGGAATGCGGAAGCCGTGAATCGCTGGCAGAATGTGCAATGGCAGATCGTCACCCGCAGTGGCTTCGCAGTGACTTTGTAACGGATGTCCCCGCACAAACAGCCGCCATTGTGAAAGTCCGCCATGGGAAGTCTCTCTCGATCAGGTGTGTGCATCTTGGACCTCCCGGCCCCTCAAAGAGGTGCGGACCTTTGCGGGAACCGCTATAATCCTCAAATGGATCACGGGACAGCCGCCGCTGTCCTGAAAGTCACCTGAAGCCTGGCTGAAATTTGCCGGAAAGCTGCGAATCCAAGACGCCCGTAAGCGCCGATCAAGCCGAAAATGCCGCGCCAGTCATTCCAGTTCGAAGATTTTACGCTCGACTTGGCGCGGCTTCGGCTCGACGGTCCGTCTGGACAAGTCGAGCTGCGCCCCAAGGCCTTCGAAGTGCTGCGATATCTTGTCGAAAACGCAGGCCGAGTCGTGACCAAAGACGAGCTCATGACTGTTGTCTGGCCTGGCGTGACTGTCACCGACGAGTCGCTGACACACTGCGTCAGCGAAGTTCGTCGGGCGCTCGGCGACAAGGCTCAGCGGATGGTCAAAACAGCGCGAAGGCGTGGTTACCTGTTCGACGCATGCGTGACCACGGACAGCGACGCCGACAAGCCTGCAACACCTGACGCGGAGCCAGCCCGCTCGCCGGTTGCCGATCGGCCATCTATCGCGGTGCTTCCGTTCGTCAATATGACCGGCGATCCGGAACAGGAATATTTCGCCGACGGCATCGTCGAGGATCTGATCACCGCGTTGTCGCGCTTCCGACGGCTGCTCGTCATCTCGCGCAACTCGAGCTTTGTCTATAAAGGGCGCGCCGTGGACGTCAGAGACGTCGGGCACGAATTGGGCGTTCGTTATGTGCTGGAAGGCTCGGTCAGAAGGGCCGGCAATCGTCTGCGTATCACGGGCCAGCTCATCGACGCTGACTCCGCGGCACATCTTTGGGCCGACCGATACGACGGCGAGATGGAAGACGTATTCGATCTCCAGGACCGAATAACGCGCAACGTGGCGGCCGTGATCGAACCGCGAGTCCTCGCGGCGGAGATTGCGCGGGCCACGCGCAAAGGCACGGCGAAACTGGATGCCTACGATCACTATTTGCGCGCCCGCCCGCTTGCGCAGACGCGGACTCGGCAAGGGCTTGACGCAGCCATCGATTCACTTCAGTCAGCGGTCAAGGCCGATCCAGCCTACGCGCAGGCATGGGCCATGCTGGCGCTTGGCACTGCAATGCGCTTCTTTCTGGGCCATCTCGATCGCGACGCCGTCGCCCCCGACGTGGTCCGCTTTGCCCGCAAGGCCATTGCGTGCGATCGCGACGATGCGGAGGTTTTGGCCATCGCCGCGTATATGCTGGCCTGGAGCGGCGATCACGGTGAGGCGGTCGAGCTCGCTCACCGGGCCATCGAGCTGAACTGCCACTCAAGTTCGGTATGCACCTATTGCGGATGGGCATCGGTCTTTGCAGGGCTCTTCGACGAAGCAATCGCGCTGTTCCAGGAGTCCCTGGTTTTGGACCCTCTGAACGCCCGCGATGCCGCGGACTTCGCTGGCGTCGCTGCCGGCTACTTCTATCTTAGAAAATTTGACGAAGCGGCAGGCTGGGCGAAACGAGGAGCGGCAAAGAATCCTGAACACACCTCCTCGCTTCGATACCATGCGGCTGCGTTGGCCCATGCCGGCCGGTTGGCCGAGGCCAGGGAGGTTGTCGAGATACTGTTGGCGCGACAACCCAACTCCTCGCTGACCCGTTCACGGCAAGGCAATAGCCTGCGGCACGACTGGATGCTCGCTCTCTACATCGAAGGATTGCGCCTTGCGGGTTTGCCGGACTGACTGCGGTCGCAGCAAGGCGTGATTTGAGATGTCCGGGAAATCTCCGGAAAAAATCACAATTTCCACAGCGAAGCCTCATGACCGCGGGTCCGATCGGCCCTAGGTGACGCGCCACGGGCCGCGCATCGAAGCGCTCCGAGCGATACGCGCTACCGGCGCACCGGCAGTGATCGCCATTCCATGTCGTCACAAGCATGTTCCGTTTTGTGCGATTCGGAGTGGGCGGGCATGGCGCAATTACCGATAGGGATGCCAACAAGATGATGATCGCCGATATCACACTGGCCGCGTTCACGCTCTGCAACAGCCTTCGTGTTGTTGCCTACGTCCCTCAGATCGCCAAGGCGTTGCGGGACCGGAGCGGTGCGGAAGCCATCTCTTTTGGCACCTGGAGCCTTTTCCTTGTCTCGCATGCGTCGGCGATGGCCTATGCGTTCGTGAACAAGCAGGATTGGACCATGGCTTCCATGTTTCTGTTCAACGCCATTGGTTGCTGCGTGATCCTGCTCGTCGCCGGTTGGAAGCGCGCGCGGCACCGCAGCCTCGATGAGGAAAAAGTCCGAGATTGCGGTGGGGCGGTGCGTTGGATGGCCGGCTGGCCCGGCCGCCCTCGCCGGACGAGGGTGCCTCTTCGCTTGTCCAATGGTAATAGGGGCACAAGCCGGAAAGCCATTGGGACAAAAGACAGCATTTCGTGATGCGTTCTACAGCCTGTTCGGTTTGAACTGCTGATGCGCCATTACGGCGAGATATTCTGGAAGCCGTGTGAGCCAGCTCACACTATGATCTCCCGGCCGTGGGGCATTTATGCCCCGTTGGGCCCACGTCGACCGGGAGGGAGCGATGCAGAAAGTTTGGTTTGGACTGGCCTTCGCAGCCGCAGCCTTAATTGCTAATCCGGCGTCGGCGCAGGACTACCACAGGAACTTCGTCGAGTGCGCGAAGGAGCTCGGACTAGATCCCGACGCCGGCTACACTCATAAGTTGCAAGACGGCAGGACGCTACGGAGATGGTATTTCCGCAGCGAACCGCAACAGGCGGCATTCAACGATTGCGTCGCCCGGAAGGCGAGTCTCGCACCTAAGCCCGCCGCCAAGGGGCGAGCTTCACGCTGAATGATTTGCGTTGGTGCCGGCCACGTTCGTGCTGAAGCCGCAGTCGGCGTGAGAGCCGCCGCTGCGGGATCGAGCAATAACGCCCCAATGGGGTGAACCCGCGCAACGCATCCCGATCGCCCCGGCTGTGTTGCTCGATACCGCATGTTCCATCGCAAACCTCAGCGGGACAATAACTGGACAAATCGCTCTGTCTTTGTAACTCTCGATCAATGCACAGACGAGCGTTCAGCACGCGCGAGATCCTGGCCGGCCGGGCGCCGCCGGACGTTCCGGTCACGGTCAAAGGCTGGGTGCGCACCCGGCGGGACTCCAAGGCCGGCATTTCGTTCGTGCATCTCTCGGACGGCTCATCGTTTCATCCCGTGCAGGTGGTGGCGCCGAGCACGCTGGCCAATTACGCCGACGAGGTCTTAAAGCTCACCGCCGGCTGCGCCGTGGCGGCGACCGGGACGATCGTGCCATCGCCCGCGAAAGGCCAGCCGTTCGAGATGCAGGCGAGCGCGATCGAAGTGATCGGCTGGGTGGACGACCCGGATACATATCCGATCCAGCCGAAGCCGCACACCCTGGAGTTCCTGCGCGAGGTGGCGCATTTGCGCCCGCGGACCAATGTGATCGGGGCGGCGACGCGGGTGCGGCACACGCTGGCGCAGGCGATCCATCGGTTTTTCGACCACAACGGCTTTTTCTGGGTCAATACGCCGATCATCACTGCGTCCGACGCCGAGGGGGCGGGCGCGCTGTTTCGGGTGTCGACGCTCGACCTCGCCAACCTGCCGCGCAACGCCCAGGGCGGGGTGGATTTCGCGCAGGATTTCTTCGGCCGCGAGGCGTTCCTGACGGTGTCCGGCCAGCTCAACGTGGAGGCCTATTGCCTGGCGCTCACCAAGGTCTACACCTTCGGTCCGACGTTCCGGGCGGAGAACTCCAACACCAGCCGCCACCTCGCCGAGTTCTGGATGATCGAGCCGGAAATCGCGTTCGCCGATCTCTCGGACAATGCGACGCTGGCCGAAGGGCTCCTCAAGTTCGCCTTCGAGACGTTGCTCAAGGAGAGGGCGGACGATCTAGCCTTCTTTGACGAGCGGATCGAGAAGGGGCTCCTCGCCAAGCTTGAGGGGATCGTCGGCTCGGAGTTCGTGCGCATGGACTACGGCGAGGCGATCGCGGTGCTGGAGCGCGCCAAGCAGAAGTTCGAGTTTCCGGTGAAGTGGGGCATCGACCTGCAGTCGGAGCACGAGCGCTATCTCACCGAAAAGCTCATCGTGATGAACTACCCCAAGGACATCAAGGCGTTCTACATGCGGGTGAACGACGATGGCCGCACCGTCGCCGCCATGGACGTGCTGGCGCCGGGGATCGGCGAGATCATCGGCGGCAGCCAGCGCGAGGAGCGGCTCGATGTGCTGGACGCCCGCATGACGGAGCGCAGCATCGACAAGGAGCACTACGCCTGGTACCGCGACCTCCGCCGCTACGGCACCGTGCCCCACGCCGGCTTCGGCCTGGGGTTCGAGCGCACGCTCGCCTACGTCACCGGCCTCGCCAACGTGCGCGACGCGATCCCGTTTCCGCGCACGCCAGGGAATGCGAGGTATTGAGGCGTGCCACCCCAAGTCGGCACAAATTGAATCGTGTGCGCATCGCCGCCGTCGATGGTTTGATGGCGAAACAGTTTGGAATAAGCCGCATGGCTCTACCGCGACCGGATTAGCTTCGTAGGATTACAGCACGCAAACAAGTCAATTCCTACGGGATTAACGACATAATAGTGCACATCAATATCGAACATTCCGATTTGATGCCTCTTGATTTCAGTTCTATCTATCAATCCCAGTCGTACGAGATTTTCAAAGTCTAAAAAGTCCTTATCCGAGTAGATGCCGTCCGGATTGGCCATGGAGAACCCTTTACCAAGACTCTCGTCGAGATAAAAAATATTTATAGTGTCAATTGCAACACCTTTGATATTTAACGACGCCACTACTGCATCAGCGAACTGTTCTGCGTCATTAATTTCTGAGTGCGCATTCAAGGTACCTGGAAGCCCCGTTTGATTCAGATAGTAATAGTTATCGACCAGATGGCCTGCGTCATAGGGCTCATCGTCGTCGGTGTTGTCAAGCATTCTATTCAATATAAAAACCTGTTTTGGAACGATGTTCGAGAGAATGTTGATGTATTGACCGAGCATCTGAACATTTTCTGTCGATGCCGTCGCTATCAGGTTAGCCCACATACCAACGAGTGTGTCGTCATTTGCATCTTCTAGGCTTGCTTTTTCCAACAGCGGCAAAAAGAACTTTTGTGGTATGCAATGGAGCGGTCGCTCGATTGTCTCAATTCGCTCTTTAGCTCGCCGGGCAATTTCTAAGAGTGTCGTCTGCCTTCGCAACTGGATTTTGTCACCAATATAACCAAAGCTCTCTGAGATAGGTCGCAGAAGGTCCGTGATTGCATCAAGCGTTCTGCCGCTCGATGTGGACGGCAACTCGGTTTTGATGTCAACGTTCACGGAAGCCCCAAAGTCACCCGGTGCGTTGTTGCCTTGACCTGTCATGACATTACCCCAGCCGGAGCGCGAGTCGGACAATTAGGATAGGTAGTAATTGCCATCAATAATTCCAGCCCCCCATCCGGGCGGCTTGCCGGACAGGAAGCGGATACGCCGAAGGCGTAATCCGCCGCGCTACCTGAGCCGGCGGAATGCCCTTCGCTATTCGCCGTGCCTGAATTGACCATCAGCGAGATGCGCCGTCCTACCCGCAGACGCACGAGTGGCCACCTGCGTTCAGATTCGTCGATTTCGTTTGCATTCAATCCGGGCGACCCTCATTTGAAAACTAAAGTCCGCATGCGAGATGAGCGGAAGGAAGCACATGCCCGACCTGTTGGTTCCTGATCTTGATCCTGCGACCTATGATCGGCTGCGCCAAGCCGCCGCCGATCGGGGCAAGTCATTGGCGCAGACGGCGCGCGATCTGCTGGCGGAAAAATTGCAGCCCTCGAAAGCGGAGGTGTGGGCCGCGGCTGACCGCTTGCGCGAGAAGATTGCGAAGGTGTCGGGCAGTTCCACCGCCGATATCCGGGAATGGCGCGATAACGTCGATGCGCATCGATGACGGTCGCTCCGATGCGACCGATCCATCTCCACTGTGGGCCAATGTCGGCCCCACATGATCTGTAAACGCGCTCACAGCTTTGATACCATTTCTGCGAGCTTTGCGACCGTATTCATGTTACGCGCCGTGCCCGTTTTCGCGGCTGGGATTTGGAGCTTCGAGCGGCCCATTCCGCTCGGGTAGTGAACAAAAATCTCCCTGTCGCCAAGGCTCATCTTCTCGTCACTTTGACCAGTCACATGATCCAAGGCTTCATGCGGGGGGCGGTGATCGAGGAAAATGGCATATGTGTATTTGCCTTCCCCATCGCGGAAAGGGTTGGCCTTGAGAACAGTCCGCATTTCTGCCGCCGTGCGCACCATGACTCCAATCTGCTTTCCGGCGTACTCAAGCAGCCGCGCCTCAAGCTCGGCCTTCACCTTCGACGGCGCGGCCTTGGATTCGAAAACCACATTGCCGCTCGCAATGTAGGTCTCGACACGGGCGAATCCTAAGTCCTCACAAATGGATTTCAGGTCGGCCATCGGGAGCTTGCCGGTTCCCCCGACGTTCACGGCGCGAAGCAGGGCGATGTATCTTGTCATGTGAGCGGGTGTAGCGCGGATTGAGCGTCAGCGAAATCCGGGACTGCCATATCCATGGGGCGACGGCGGCCCCGGTTTCGCTGGCGCTCAACCCGGGCTACACTTGCCGCGATGTGCAGTTTAGCCAGCGATCAATTATAGATCGGAGGTGTTGTTTTCATGGACCACAACGCCAACACGGCAATCGATGACGAGGTCATCGATAAGGCCGTCGCTCGCATCGACTACGCCAGACAAAAGACGGGTCGGAGCTGCGGCTCGTGCTCCATGTGTTGCTACGTGATGGGGGTCGAGGATATCGACAAACCCAAGTCCCAATGGTGCCGGCACTGCAAACCCGGAAAGGGCTGCGCGATCTACGCCGACCGCCCGGCCACCTGCAGAACTTTTGCCTGCATGTGGCTCATTCAACTGTATGTCGGTGAGCATTGGTACCCGCTGAAATCGAAAATGGTCCTCGATCTGCGCTTCAAGGACGACGAACCTCATCCGGTTCTCCATGTCATCGTCGACCCACGCTACCCGAACCGCTGGCGGGAAGAGCCGTACTATTCCGACCTCAAGGCTATGGCCTTGACGGGTTACCGCGGCGACTCCGGTCAGCACTACAAGACCATGGTCGATGTGGGCGACAAGTGCTGGGTGATCCTGACCCACCGCGATGTCGAGTCACCCACGTTTGGCATGATCACCTTCGTCGGCAAGGACCATGTCGAGTGGTTCGACGCCGATTCGCACGAGGAGGCAGCGGAGATGATGAGGGCCGCTCAGGAGGCTCGCGACCGCGGACAGCCGTTCCTGCCGCCCTCGCACGGACGTTTTTCGGAACAGCCCGGCAGCCGTGACAGCGTCCCGCCGGTCGAATAAGGTATAATAATACCATATGTACGGTATAAGGCTGTTGGGGGCGGATTTAGACAAAACGAACTAATTTTGGAATTCCCAACGAAATCAATACCGTCGGGTTTCCGTGCCGGAGCGATCGTCGTCAAGAAGACGCGCCTCAAGCTCGGACTTCACCTTTGATGGTGCGGCGCGGCGCCGCCGCGCCCGAGGCCCTCAGCTCTCGACCAGCTCAACGTCCGGCTTCGCGACCTTGGCCTCCGTCGTCATGAACTGCGCTTTGGAGAGCGCCGCGAAGCGGCCGCCGAGGCGCACGAGTTCGTCGAACGTCCCGGTCTCGACGATGCGGCCGTTCTCGAACACCAGGATCCGCGTTGCGTTGCGCACGGTCGACAGGCGGTGGGCGATCACGAACGTGGTGCGGTGCTTCATCACTTCGTCGAGCGCAGCCTGCACCTTCGCCTCGGTGGCGACGTCGAGCGCGCTCGTCGCCTCGTCGAGGATGAGGATCGGCGGGTCTTTGAGGAGGGCGCGAGCGATCGACAGGCGCTGGCGCTCGCCGCCTGACAGCGACCGGCCGCGCTCGCCAACCGACGCCTCGAAGCCGTCCGGCGTGTTCTCGATGAAGTCCAGGGCCTGGGCGCGTGCGGCGGCGTCGCGCACCTCCTCAAGGGTGGCGTCCGGTTTGCCGACGCGAAGGTTGTCGGCGACCGAACGATTGAGCAGCAGCGCTTCCTGAAACACCACGCCGATGTTGCGGCGCAAGCCGGCCAGTTTGAGGTCGCGGACATCGACGCCGTCCACCAGGACCTTGCCGGACTGCGGATCAAAGGCGCGGTGTAGGAGCGCGAGCGCCGTTGTTTTGCCGGCCCCGGTTGCCCCGACCAGCGCAATGGTTTCGCCGGGCAGCGCCGTGAAGTTGAGATCGGCGACGGCCGGCCGCTTGCCGTCATACGAAAACGTGACATCGCGGAATTCCACCTGCCCATGGACATGGCCCGGATCGACCGCATCGCGCCGGTCGCGCACGTCCGACTCGGTGTCGAGCACGGTAAAGAACTCCTCGAGCCGCGGCGCGTCCATGAACAGGCTGTTGACGAAACGCACGACTTTCTCGAGCTGTCCGATCAGCGTGCCGGCAAAACTCGTGAACATGACAATGTCGCCGATCGAAGCGCGGCCCTGAAGATGCAGATAGACGCCGATCAGAAAGATAGCGAGCAGCGTCAGTATGGTCGAGGCGCGGGTGAGCACGGCCACCACCGCCCACCACGACAGCACCGGCATTTGCGCTGCCAGCAGTTGATCGGCGACGTTGCGCAGGCCCGAGACTTCGGCCTCGACCCGGGCAAAGCCCTGCACCAGCGCCACATTGCCGAGCGTGTCGGAAGCACGCTCGGCGAGACTGGAATAGTGCCCCTCGACCGAACGCTGCAAGGTTTCGGTCTTGTTGACCACGAGCGCGGTGAGGAACGCGAAAACCACGCATACCGCGATCAGCACCGAGCCGAGCACCCAATTGAGGTAAAGCGACAGCGGCAGCAGGATGGCGAGCGAGGCGGCCGCGGCGAAAGATTCCCTGAAAAAGTTGAGCCACAGGTTCCACAGTGCATCGGTACCGGCCAGCATGATCTTCAACAGCCGGCCCGAATGGGCGGTGTGGTGAAAGCTCAGCGGCAACTGCAACGCGTGTTCGAAAAAGCCGGTGAGCACGGTTGCGCGGCGGCGATGGGCCAGCCGGTCGGCGTGGAGCGCCACCGCCACGCCGCACACGATGGTAAACAGCCCGAACCCGACCCAGGCCGCGATGAGTACGAGCAGATTCGACTGCGCCGCAGGGGTGACGCCGGCCTGGGAACCGGCGAGCGCGTCGATGATTCGCCCGAACAGCACCGGTTCGGCAAACTGTGCGCCGGCCAAAGCCAAATTGGCGATCGCCAGAAAAACGCCGAGGCGCGTCTCTGGACCAAGCAGGGACAGCACCCGCGCATAGAGGGGCCACAAACTCATCCGGACCTATCCATTCTTTACGTCTGGGCGGCCTCTGACCGCCGCGCCTTTCCAGGGTCATCGCATGTGGCGACGGCCTCGACCTCTCCCCGCTTGCGGGGAGAGGTCGGAATGAGCGCGTCTTTCGCGCTCATTCCGGGTGAGGGGCCCCTCCACGAGTCTGAGCTTTGTGGAAAGGCCCGTTGACCCTCCGCGAGTCCGCCCTCGTGGAAACGCCCCCTCACCCCGACCCTCTCCCCGCAAGCGGGGAGAGGGAGCAGAGACGCCGTGCCAAAGGTGCAATACGCTCACCCGGCCATAGGTCGCTTCGGGCGTTGCCTTGATATTCACAACGCTCCAGCGCCTCAATCCACCATGCGATCGGCCGCGGGCGGCAGCGATGATGAATCGAAGATGTCGGCGCCTTTGGGCCTCGCCTTGAACTCGTAGGTGAGGCCGATCTGGTCGATCGCCTTATCGAACCGCGCCCCATCCACACCGCCGAGGCCGTCGGCCCGGGCCTCCGGCGTTAAGATATTATCGCGCAGCGCCATGTTAAGACGCTCAAGCTCGATATCTTTTTTGGCGAAGTCGTTGCGTTTGATGACCGAATCGACCGCGGCCGAAGGGTCCTTGGCGGTGCTCTTGAGCGACTTGAGAAAGGCGCGCAGAAAGCGCTTCACGGCGTCGGGATGCTCGGTCGCGAATTTCGGGTTCACGATGATGGCGCTGCCGTACAGATCGACGCCGTAATCGGCCATCAGCAGGACCACGACATCGTCGATCGGGACGCCGCGATCCTTGAGGTTGACGTAGGAGGAAAACGAGAACCCGGTGATGGCGTCGAGCTGACCGGCGGCGAGCATCGGCTCACGGATCGGTATACCCACATTCTCGATCGCCACCTTGGATGCATCGATGCCGTTGGCGTGGACGAAAATCTTCCATTGGGCAAAAGCCCCATCGGCGGCCGGGGCGCCGAGCTTCTTGCCTTCGAGGTCTTTCGGCAGCGTAACGCCGCGGCTCTTGCGGGTCACGATCGAGAAGGGCGGCCGGTTGTAGACCATGAACACCGCCTTGATCGGCACATTGGGGTTCTGGTCGCGGAACTTGATGAGCGAATTGATATCGCCGAAGCCCATGTCGTAGGCGCCGGAGGCAACGCGCGTGATCGGCTCGAGGGCGCCGGCTGAGCTGTCGATGGTGACGTTAAGCCCCTCCGCCTGGTAGTAGCCCTTGTCGATCCCGACCAGAAATGGCGCCGACGGGCCTTCGAACTTGAAATCGAGGCTGAACCTGATCGCCGTCTGGGCTGCGGCCCCGTTGATGGCTGCCGCCACGGCGATGCCCGCAATGGCACAACTTATCTGCGGGCGGCACAAAGCAGGGCGGAGAAAGCCGAAGAAGCCCATAAACTCATCTCCTGACGCACGGAAACACTGGACGCCGGACACACGGCGTTGCCCATCATATTGCCACCCGGCTGTCATCGCCCGCGCTCCCCAGGCAAGGGAGAGTATCAGTTAAGAGCATTCCGGAAAAAACGACAACGCGACGCCTTGTCCACCCTGCTGCTCTGCGCAATCTCATACACTACGTAGTATGCACTGGCGCGGTGAAGAGGCTGTGAAACTTTTCCAACCTCATCCTGAGGAGGTCGCCCACTGAAGTCGAGCTTACCCGACTTCAGCGACGTTAAAGTGTCGAAATCGGCAACAGCCGATTTCGATGGGCGGCCGTCTCGAAGGATGGATGCACGGCACGAGCTTGCGGCCATCCTTCGAGACGCGCGCAACCGAAATCGGCTGTTGCCGATTTCGATCCTTCTTTAAGTGCCGAAGTCGGGCAGGACTTCGGTGCGCGCTCCTCAGGATGAGGTCCCAATTGGTCGCACGGCGCCAAGGCAACTGACAGGTTCGCACGCACAATGACCGAAGACGACTTCCGCCTGGCAGACGCGCAAGTGCCGTCTTTTGACGCGCCCTATGCGCCGCCGGACGAGGACATCGCCGCAGCTTTTCTCCAAACCGCCTCGCTCCCCGCCGAGGCCGAGGCGCGGATTGATGCGCGCGCCGGCACTCTCGTCGGGGCGATCCGGGCGCACGCCGGCGGCCTTGGCGGGGTTGAGGATTTCTTGCGGGAATACTCGCTTTCCACCAAGGAGGGCCTCGCCCTCATGGTTTTGGCCGAGGCCTTGTTGCGGGTGCCGGATGCCGCGACCGCAGACCGTCTCATCGAGGACAAGCTGTCGGCCGGCGATTTCGGCGCGCACAAGGTGCGCTCCCACGCACTCCTGGTTTCTGCGTCGGCCTGGGCGCTCGGCATTTCGGCGCGGGTGATCGGCGGCCACGAAACGCCGGAAAGCATTCTGCACGAGCTTGTGAGCCGGCTCGGCCGGCCGGCGGTGCGGACCGCGACGCGCCAGGCGATGCGCCTCCTCGGCTCCCACTTCGTGCTCGGCCAGACCATCGAGGAAGCCCTGTCGCGCGGCGCCGCGCACCCGGAGTTCCGCTACTCGTTCGACATGCTTGGTGAGGCCGCCCGCACAGCGGCAGATGCCGAGCGTTATTACGAAGCCTATGCGACCGCCATTGCGGCCATCGGCAAGGCCGCCGGCGCCACGGCATTGCCGGATCGGCCGGGCATTTCGGTGAAGCTTTCCGCCCTTCACCCCCGCTACGAGGCGGTTTCATGCGCGCGCGTCATGCGGGAACTTGCGCCGCGGGTGATCGAGCTTGCCCGCGCCGCCAAGGGGCATGATCTCAATCTCACCATCGATGCCGAAGAGGCGGACCGGCTGGAACTCTCCCTGAACATCGTCGGTCGCACCCTCGCCGATCCGTCGCTTGCGGGGTGGAGCGGGTTCGGGCTCGCGGTGCAAGCTTACCAGAAGCGGGCGCCCGCGGTGATCGACTGGGCGGTCGAGGCCGCCCGGGCGCACGGCCGCCACCTCATGGTGCGGCTGGTGAAGGGCGCCTATTGGGATACGGAGGTCAAACGCGCCCAGGAACGCGGGCTCGCCGACTACCCGGTGTTCTCCCGCAAGGCGATGACCGACCTGTGCTACGTGATCTGCGTCCGCAAGCTGCTTGCGGCCCGTCCGCTCGTGTATCCTCAGTTCGCGACCCACAATGCGCTCACCGTCGCGAGCGCCACCGAGGCCGCCGGCGGGGTCACGGGCTACGAGTTTCAGCGGCTCTACGGCATGGGCGAGACGCTCTACGACGCCCTGTTGCGTGCCGAGCCCGCGGCAGCTTGCCGCGTTTATGCTCCGGTCGGCGGCCATCGCGACCTGCTGGCCTATCTGGTGCGCCGTCTCTTGGAGAACGGCGCCAATTCGTCCTTCGTCTACGCGGCAGCTGATCCGAAGGTGCCCGTATCGGCTATTCTACAGCGCCCGCAGGCCATCATCGGCGACCCGTGCCATGCGCGTCACCCGAAAATTCCGCGCCCCGGCGATCTTTATCGACCGGAGCGGAAAAACTCGTCAGGCGTCGAGTTCGGGCACGCCGAAAGCCTTGCGCGCCTGCTTTCGCAGGTGCGCGACGGCATGCCGGCAAACGCGCAAGCCAAGCCCCTCATCGACGGGGTCGCGATTGCAGGCCACGTTCGCGCGGTCCGCTCGCCGATCGACGGCGCTGCGGTCGGAATGGTGACTGAGGGTGATGAGGCCGTCGTGCGGTCTGCGTTCGCGGCGGCGGAAGCCGGCTTTCCGGCATGCCAGGCGACGCCTGTCGAGACGCGCGCCGCCGCGCTCGACCGCGCTGCCGATCTCCTGGAGGAGCACCGCGGTCATCTGATTGCGTTGCTTCAAGCGGAAGGTGGCAAGACGCTCGACGATGCGCTTGCCGAAGTGCGCGAGGCGGCGGACCTCTGCCGCTATTATGCCGCGGAGGCGCGGCGACGCTTGACGCCGGAGCCGTTGCCAGGTCCGACCGGCGAGTCCGACGAGTTGCATCACCGCGGCCGCGGCGTCTTCGTGTGCATCAGCCCGTGGAATTTCCCGCTTGCGATCTTCTCAGGCCAGGTGATGGCGGCGCTCGCGGCCGGCAACGCGGTCATCGCCAAGCCGGCCGAGCAAACCCCGCTGATTGCCGCGGAGGCGGTGCGCTTGTTTCACCGCGCCGGCATCGCCCCGACGGCGCTCCATCTGGTGCCGGGCGATGGCGCCGTCGGGGCCCTGCTGGTGGCCCACCCACGCACCGCAGGCGTTGCCTTTACGGGCTCCACCGAGGTGGGGCGGATCATCAACCGAACGCTCGCGGAAAAGAACGGCCCGATCGTGCCGCTGATCGCCGAGACCGGCGGCATCAACGCCATGATCGTCGACGCCACCGCGTTGCCGGAGCAGGTCACCGACGATGTGATCGCCTCGGCATTCCGCTCCGCCGGCCAGCGCTGCTCGGCGCTGCGGCTCCTCTGTCTCCAGGACGACATTGCCGACCGCGTCATTGCAATGGTGGCGGGTGCTGCGCAGGAACTTAAGGTCGGCGATCCGCGCGACCCCGCAACCCATGTGGGACCGGTCATCGATGCGGAGGCAAAGGACAAGCTCGACCGTTGGGTCGCCCGCATGGAAGGCCTGGGCCGCGTCTTGTTTCGTGGCGGCCGAGCCGACGCGCTGCCGGCCGCCGGCCACTACGTGTTGCCCGCCATTGTCGAATTGGAACGGGCCGCCGATTTGCGGGAGGAAGTGTTCGGTCCCGTGCTCCATGTGGTGCGCTATGGAGCGGACGAACTTGACGGTCTTCTGGGCGACATCGCGGCCGGCGGCTATGGGCTCACCCTCGGCATTCAGTCCCGGATCGACACCACGGTTCGCCACATCGTCGCGCGCCTCTCGATTGGGAATATCTATGTCAATCGCAACATCATCGGGGCGGTGGTCGGCACCCAGCCGTTTGGCGGCTCCGGCCTGTCCGGGACCGGGCCGAAGGCCGGCGGGCCGAACTATCTGCGCCGTTTCGCCCTGGAGCAGGTCGTGAGCGTAAATACCACTGCGGTCGGGGGCAATGCGAGCCTGCTGGCGGAGCAATCGTGAACGGGGCCGGGGGGACGCCCGCGTAGATTCTATGGGGGCGGGCGGCGAGGGTCGTCGCGCCATCGCTGCTGGGAATGAAACCAGCATGATCGTGGCGCTGGCCCGCGAGCTTTCAGATTGCAGGACGCGATCGCCTTACAATCTGCCCGGCACAGGGCTTTCAAATCCTCGCCGGGTCACTATCTTCCCGGAATCGTACCGGCTCCCCACCACCGAGAGGACCTGAATGACCGCGACCCACGGCTTTGAGCTGATCCGCGAGCAGAAGTTGTCGGAAATCAACTCCACGGCGCGCTATTACCGCCATGTCGCCACCGGCGCGGAACTCATCTCGCTGCTCAATGCCGACGAGAACAAGGTGTTCGGCGTCAGCTTCGGCACTCCGCCGTCGGATTCGACGGGTGTCGCCCATATCCTGGAGCACTCGGTGCTGTGCGGATCGCGCAAATACCCGATCAAGGAGCCGTTCGTCGAACTGTTGAAGAGTTCGCTCAATACCTTTCTCAATGCCATGACGTTTCCGGACAAGACCTGCTATCCGGTCGCAAGCCAGAACGTTCAGGACTTCTACAATCTCATCGACGTCTATCTGGATGCGGTGTTCCATCCGCGCCTGACGCCGCAGATCTTCCAGCAGGAAGGCTGGCATTATGAGCTTGACGCGTCCGATGCGCCGCTCGTCTACAAGGGCGTCGTGTTCAACGAGATGAAGGGGAACTATTCCTCCCCCGACAGCATGCTCCGCGAGCTTTCGCAACAGTCGCTTTATCCCGATATTACCTACGGGCGCGATTCCGGCGGCGATCCAAAGCACATTCCGGACCTCACTTACGAGCAGCTCAAGGAATTTCACGCCAGGCACTATCACCCGTCCAACGCCAAGCTGTTCTTCTACGGCGACGATGACCCCGACCAGCGGCTGCGCCTGCTGGACAAGTATCTCGGTGAATTCAATCGGATCGAGGTCGATGCCGGTGTACCCCTCCAGCCGCGTTTCGGCGCGCCGAAACGCCTCGCCCGCACCTATGCGGCCGGGGCTGCCGAGGAAGAGCCGCAAACCGGATCGGATAAGCCGAAGGAATCGATGATCTCCGTGAACTGGATGATCGACGAGATCGTCGACATCGAAACGGCCCTCGGCTTCGACATCCTGGAGCACATCCTGATCGGCAATCCGGCGGCGCCGCTCTACAAGGCGCTGATCGATTCCGGTCTTGGCGAAGGCCTGGCCGGCGGCGGCCTCGACGACGGGCTGCGCCAGCCGATGTTCTCGATCGGCCTCAAGGGCATCGATCCGGCCGATGCCGACAAGGTCGAACGGCTGATTGCAGATACGATCGGCGGTCTCGCGGACCGCGGTATCGATCCGCTCACCGTCGAGGCTGCACTCAATACGGTCGAGTTTGCGCTGCGCGAGAACAACACCGGCTCATTCCCCCGCGGGATCGTGTTCATGCTGCGGGCGCTGCGGTCATGGCTGCACGGGCGCGATCCGCTGACGCCGCTCGCCTTCGCGGCGCCGCTGTCCGCCATCAAGGGCCGCGTTGCGGGCGGCGAACGCTACTTCGAGAATCTGCTGCACCGCCATTTCGTCGACAATCCCCATCGTACCGTCATGGTTCTCAAGCCGGACCCGGAACAGGCCGAACGCGAGGCGCAGGAGGAACGGGCGCGCCTCGAGCACGTGCGCGCCGGCATGACGGATGCCGACATCGGCGCCGTGGTAGAAGCGACGCGCACGCTCAAGGCGCTGCAGGAGCGTCCCGACTCGCCGGAGGCGCTCGCCACCATCCCGACGCTCAAGCTCTCCGACTTGCCGCGCGAGAACAAGACGATTCCCATCGCGGTGACGAGCCTGCGCGACACGCGGGTGCTCTACCATGATCTTCTCACCAATGGCGTCGTCTATCTCGATTTAGGCTTTGACCTGCACACGCTGCCGGCCGAGCTTCTCCCCTATGTGCCGCTGTTCAGCCGCGCCTTGACGGAAACCGGCGCCGGCGACGACGATTTCGTGCGGCTTTCGCAGCGGATCGGCCGCTCCACTGGCGGCATCCACCCGATGCGCTGGACTTCGACCATGATGGGCGCCCGAGGCGCCACCGCGTGGCTCACCCTGCGCGGGAAGGCGCTGCCGGACCAGACCGGCGAATTGCTGGCGATCCTGCGGGATATCCTTAAGCGCGCCCGGCTCGACAACCGCGAACGCTTCGTACAGCTGGTGCTGGAAGAGAAGGCGGCACTTGAGTCCCGGATCGTACCTGCCGGCTCGAGCTACGTGGACCGGCGCCTGCGCGCCGCTTTGCATGAGGCCGACTGGGCGGACGAGCAGATGGGTGGGGTGAGCTACCTGTTCTTCCTGCGCAAGCTCGCCGACGATATGGAGACCGGCTGGGACGGCGTGCTGGCGGCGCTGGAGCGCATCCGCACCACGCTGGTCAATCGCGCCGCCATGCTGTGCAACGTCACGGCGGAAGCCGCCGATTGGGAACGGCTCAAGCCGCAGCTGGCGGATTTTCTCGGCGCCCTGCCTCTCGCCACCGTCGCGGCCGCGCCGTGGCACCTCGCCGACAGTCCGCGCGCCGAAGGCCTCGTGATGCCCAGCAAGGTCAACTATGTCGGCAAGGGCGCGGACCTTTACCGCGAGGGCGTGAAGCCGAGCGGCGCCCATCTGGTGGCGCGCGCCTATCTTCGCACCAGCTGGCTGTGGGACAAGGTCCGGGTGCAGGGCGGCGCTTACGGCGGCCAGTGCATGTTCAACCGCTATTCGGGTGACTTCACCTTCGTGTCCTACCGCGACCCCAACCTGCTCGCGACACTCGACATCTATGACCGCACGGCGGAGTTCCTGAAGGGCGCCGACCTCGGCGAGGCCGAATTGACGCGCAATATCATTGGCACCATCGGGGAGATCGATACCTACCGGCTTCCCGACGCTAAGGGGTTCGCGTCGATGCAGCGCTATTTGATCGGCGACACCGACGCGGGGCGCCAGCGTATGCGCGAGGAAATCCTGTCGACCACGGCGACCGATATCCGCAATTTCGGCGACGCCATGGCACAGGTCGCCGCCAAGGGCCGCGTAGTGGTGCTCGGGTCGGAGCAGGCCATCGAGGCGGCGAACGCGGAGCGGCCGGGGTTGCTGAGCGTGTCGCGGGTGATGTGAGGGGACGGATAAAGCGCAAAGGAGTCGGCTTCCGCCTCGGGCCGGAAGCTGGCCTTATGCGTCATCCGGATCAGCTTTCACCTGGCCTTCGTGATAGGCGCGGAGACGCGCGAACACGTCCTCGACGGGTATGTCAGCGCGTGGATCGGCCAAGAAGGCATGGATTTTCTGGCGCATCACCTCATCGCGATGCGCTGATTTCCGATTGGACATGTTCTGAGTCCTTCTTTAGAGTCATTCCAAATAGGAGCCATGGGAGGACACGATGATCGCGCGAAAAACAAAGGCGAGTTGGAGCCGGCACCTTCGGCACGTCGGCTTCGGTCTGTCCACAGCCCTGCTCATGCTCGGTCAGCCCGGGCAAGCCGGCGCCGTGGAGGCGACAAAGCCGGGCGAGCGTTTCGAGATCGCCAGCGTCAAGGCGGTGCGGCCGACCCTCGTAGATACTGTCGCGGCGCTGCAAAAGCACGACATCGCTGCCGCCAAGGCGGCATTTGCTGCCTACGACTCCCTCTGGAACGGCGTTGAGGTATACATCAACACGCGCAGTCGCCCTATGTACGAAGCCCTGGAACTCGTCCTCCAGGCGAAGATCACCAAGGCGCTGGACGCGCCTAATCCGGACGGTGCGGCCATTCTGACCGACGCGCAGGCCATGCTTGCCAAATATGACGAAGCCGTCGACATGGTGGCGAAGGCTGCGCCCCTCAATCCGCTTTATGACGATGTGGCTCGCCTGCGTATCGTTCGGGCTCACCTGCGCGAAGTGGTGCCGGCCCTCAAGGCTGGAAATTTCGACAAGGCGCGCAAATCCTTCTCGGCCTTCGACGCCACCTGGGACAGCATCGAGGACATGGTCAAAGCGCACTCCGCCGACGACTATGTGGCGATCGAGAAAGGCATGATCGAGATCGAGAAGGCGCTGATGCCTGACAAAGCGGACGTGGCGGAGGTCACTGCATTGGTCAACGGCGTGATGGCGAAGTACAACGCCACTGTAACGGAGTTGACCAGAGAGGCGCGGAGCCGTCCGTAGAGGAGGACTCCGATGGATGCACAACCGCCACAGGCTCCCGCCGATTCCACGGGAGCCGACCGCATTGAGCTGCTGCGCCGGTGGATTCTCCTCATTCTGGTGCTTGGCCTCATCGGCACCGTGACGGAGCTGGTGCTGCTTGAGCACTACGAGCAGCCGCTGCAGTTCGTGCCCCTGGTCCTGATCGTGGCAGCGGTGGGCGTGCTGTGGTGGGAGTTCAGGCGGCACGATTTGGCGAGCCGCCGCTCCATACAGGTCGTGATGGCGCTGTTCGTGCTGGCGGGCTTCGTCGGCTTCGCGGCGCATTTTCAGGGGTCGGCCGAGTACCAGCTCGAGCTCAATCCGGATATGAGCAATTGGGAGCTATTGGAGAAAATCCTGCGCGCCAAGGCGCCGCCGCTGCTCGCGCCCGGCATGATGCTGCAACTGGGCCTGCTCGGCCTTGCCTATGTGTTCTCCGATCCCCGCTTTCGAAGGAGTGAGACGAAATGATGATGCACCGCGTCGCTAGCGGATTTTTGGGAATGCTCGCACTTGCTCTGGCGCTGCTCGCGGTGCAGGCATCACCCGCTCGCGCGCAGGCCGCGAAAGGACTGATCGACCCCAACGCGGCCGCTGAAAGCGACCTGCAGTCGCTGCCCGCCATGACGCCCGCAATCGTGAAAGGCATGATCGAGCGACGCCCCTTCAAGAGCGTCATCGAGCTGAACAAGTTCCTGCTCGACCAGAAAGTGACGCCGGAGCAGGTGCGGGAGTTCTATCGCAAGGCCTTCGTGCCGATCAATCTCAACACCGGCACGCGCGACGAATTCCTGCTGATCCCCGGCGTCGGCTCGCGCATGTCGGCCGAATTCATGGAATATCGGCCGTGGAAGACTTGGACGCAGTTCGATAAGGAAATCGGCAAATATGTCGGGCAGGCCGAAACCGACCGGTTCAAGCAGTACGTATTCATTCCGCCGAACTGAATGGTGCATCACTCCGACTTGATGCCGAGCTTGCGCACCAGCGCGCCCCACTTCACCTCTTCCTCGGCCAAGTCCTTCGCCTGCTGGTCCGCCGTGCCAGGGAGCGGTTCGCCGCCTTCCTCGGCGATGCGCGCGCGCACATCCTCGCTGCCGAGCGCCGCGCGCAATTCGGCACTGAGCCGATCCGCGATGGCGTGGCTGATGCCGGCGGGCGCCACCATGCCGTAATGAATCACCGCGGCGTAGCCCGGCACGCCCGATTCCGCGATGGTCGGCACGTCGGGAAAGATCGACGAGCGCGCCTCGCCGGTTACCGCAAGCGTGCGCAGCAAACCGCTGCGGATCTGCCCGAACACCGACGGAAATGTCGAGATTGCCATGTCGACATGGCCGCCCACGAGGTCGCCCTGCATGGCGCCGGTGCCGCGATAGGGGACATGGGTCAGCTTGACGTCGGCCATCGTGGCGAGCAGCTCGGTGGAAACATGGGAGCCCGAGCCGATGCCGGCCGTCGCATAGGTGATCTTGCCGGGTTGTTGGCGGGCGCGTGCGATCAAGTCAGCAATGCCGCGCACGGGGAGCGACGGGTGGGCAACGAGGATCTGCTGATAGGAGGCGATCAACCCGATCGGCGCGAAATCGCGCCGCGGATCGTAGCCGGGATCGGCATAGAGCGCCGGGGCGATCGCAAACACGCCCGAGTGGCCGACCATCAGGGTGTGGCCATCGGGCAGCGCCTTGGCGACCGCCCGTGCCCCGATGGTGCCGGCGGCGCCGGCGCGGTTCTCGATCACGAATTGCTGGCGGAGCGCCTGGCCCATGTGCTGGGCGAGGAGACGCGCCAGGATGTCGTTGCCGCCCCCTGCCGCGAACGGCACCACGATGGTGACCGGACGGGTCGGATAGACTTGTGCTGCGGCGGTACCGGCGGCGCTCAGGTGCACAGCAACGAGGGCGGCGATGAAAGCCGTCGTGGTTCGCGAAGATCCATTCGCTGTCATGGCACTTTCCCGATCGGCGCAACTCTACCCCATCGGGACACGCTCTGGACAGTAGAGATTCCGCTGTCTAGTTGTGCCTATTCGAGCCTAATGGAGCCAATCCCGGGAGACCATGAGTTCCGCCGCATTACCGGTCGATCCCCCGGACGTACTCGTCGTTGGTGCCGGCAACGCTGCGCTGTGCGCCGCGATCTCCGCGCACGAAAGTGGGGCGCGCGTGCTGATGCTCGAAGCTGCGCCGTTCGAGGAGCGTGGCGGCAACTCGCATTTCACCGGCGGCGCCTTCCGGTTCGCGTTTTCGGGCGTCAATGATCTCATCGCCGTGCTGCCGTCGCTGGCTCAGGAGAATCTCGATGACGTGGACTTTGGCGCCTATACGCAGGAGGATTTCTTCGACGACCTGTTCGCGCTGACGCAAGATCGCTGCGATCCCGAGCTCGCGGAAATCCTGGTGCGCAGCAGCCTCGAAACCGCGAAGTGGGTGGTGCGGCAGGGCGTGAAGCTGCAGCCGGGCCTGGGGCGGCAAGCCTATCAGGTCGATGGCAAATTCAAGTTCTGGGGCGGCCTCGCGCTGCACATCTGGGGCGGCGGGCCTGAGTTGCTCAAAGCGCTCTACGCCAACGTGGAGCGGCGCGGCATCGCGATCATGTACGAAACCCCGGCAGTCGGTCTTATCCGGGAGGGGGGACGGCTGCGCGGCGTGATGGCGGAGTACCGCGGCGCGCCGCGGGCGATCTGGGCCGGAGCCGTAGTGCTGGCGTGCGGCAGCTTCGAATCGAACCCGGAAATGCGGGCGCGATACTTAGGCGCCGGTTGGGAACTCGCAAAGGTGCGCGGCACGCGCTTCAACATGGGCGCGGGTCTCATCATGGCAATGAGCATCGGGGCGCGGCCCTACGGTCACTGGTCGGGTTGCCATTCGGTGGCGTGGGACGTCAACGCGCCGCCCTATGGGGACCTGACCGTCGGCGACCAGTTCCAGAAGCACAATTATCCGTTCGGCATCCTGGTCAACGCCAAGGGCGAACGCTACGTCGACGAAGGCGCCAATTTCCACAGCCACACCTACGCCAAATACGGCGGCGAGATTGTCAAACTGCCGGGCATGTTCGCCTGGCAGGTGTTCGACGCCAAGGTCAGCCACCTGCTGCGCGGCGAGTACCGCATCCGCCGGGTCACCAAGGCAGAGGCCGGCACGCTGGAAGAACTGGCCGGCAAGCTCGACGGCGTCGATGCGGCGAGCTTCTTGCGCACCGTGCGGGATTTCAACGCCGCGTGCCGCACCGATGTGCCGTTCAATCCCAATATCCTCGACGGCCGGCGAACGCGCGGCCTCGCCGTCGACAAGACCAACTGGGCCAACCCGCTCGACACCCCGCCGTTTCACGCCTACCACGTGACCACCGGCGTCACCTTCACGTTTGGCGGCCTCAAGATTTCAAAGCAGGGCGAGGTCGAGGACCTCTATGGCCGGATCATCCCAGGCCTTTACGCGGCCGGCGAAATGGTGGGCGGACTGTTCTTCCACAATTATGCCAGCGGCACCGGCCTGATGTCGGGGGCGACGTTCGGCCGGCTCGCTGGACGAAGCGCGGCGGAGTTTGCCCGCAAGTCAGGCTGATGCTCTACTTCCGCGGCTCCAGAATCTGATCGAGCCTTGCGGGAATGCTCGCGTCCCGCTCCAAATGCGGATAGCGCAGCCCGTCGTGGTAGTCGAGACGCACGGTGCTGTAGCGGTCACCGTTCTTGACCAGCAGTTCGATCGCCGCCGTACTGGTCTTGGCGCCTTTGACAATGTCCCTCAGGCGATCGCTATCGTAGGCCACGCCGTCCACGGCGATGATCTGCGTTCCGACGGTCAGGCCGGCGGCGTAGGCGGGACCGCCCCATTGTACATCCGCCAGCTTGTTTTCCCTGCCGACAACGAAGCCGAGCGAGAAAGTGAGATCGGTAAGTTTCCGGCGCGACTCTCTCTTTTTGACGAAGTCTGACGGTGTGTCAGAATAGACCAATCTGTAGCCGCCGCGCGCAATGCCGTCGAGCGGCGCTTCGCTGTCGTGGCTTTCAAGGCGCGTGCGCAAAAAATTTGTCCAATCATATGGCTGCAGGGTGTTCAGCGTTCTGACCACGTCGTCGAAGGCGTAGGGCTCCGACGACATCCACTTGCCATTATCGACGCCGAAAAATGCCGACGCAAAGTCGTCCAGCGACTTTTGCCCGCCTGAGCGCTCGCGGATCAACGTGTCGACATCGAGCCAAACCAACTCGCCTTCTGAGTAATAGTCTTCGCTGCGTTGCCAGCTCCGCCAGGGAATCGCGCGCCGACCGGCAGTAATTGGATCGTTGGTCGTGTCCGCAAGCGACTTCCATTCGCGGCCGGCGCGGTGACCGTAAACCGCGGCGACGTCGGCAAGGGCATCCAAGGTCTGCTCCTTGCTCCAAAGCCCGGCCCGCGCGGCCAGCACGTGCCCCCAATATTGGGTTTGGCCTTCATAGACCCACAGCAAGCTGTCGCGCATGGGCACGTTGTAGTTTGCCGTCCACAGATCTGCGGGCCGCCGGAACTTGCCATTCCAGGAGTGAGCATATTCGTGTGGTAATAGCGCGCGGGTGTCCGTGTTCTTGTCCCACTCCGTGAAATATGTCGGCGGAGTCACGTTCTCACTGGAGCGGTGATGTTCCAGTCCGATCCCGCCCATGCGATCGGTAAGGGCGAGCAAGAAGTCGTAGCGGTCATAGTGGTGGGAATTGAAAAGCCTATAGGCCTGAGTCACCAGCGCGCGATGGGCATCGAGATAGTCGGACTTTGCCTCCAACAGCTCGGGGCGATCGGCGAAAACATTCAGCCGCACCGGCACGGACGCAGATGCATCCAGCTCCACCCGCTTGACATGCCGGCCAGCGAATACCGGCGAGTCCACGAGGGTCTCCAAGGAAACCGGCCTGAACGTCGCAGTGGAACCGCTGGTGGACGCAGCCTCGAGGGCCGTCGCGAACTGCCAACCGTCCGGAAGCGTCAAGCTTGGTTCGAAGGTGATCTGCCGTACGAAATGGCCCGCCGGATAGAGGACCATGCTGCTCCACTGCAGATTGAGCATCTCCGGTGTCATAATAATGCGGCCCTCGTTCCCATCACCTGCCGAAAGGAACTGAAATTCCACATCAAGACTGGTAGCGCCGGCCGGTACGTTAACGTGAAACGCATAGACGTCGACGGTGTCGCGCACCCACTCCACCCGGCGGCCGTTCGCTTGAATCACCAAGCCGGCAAGCTCGTCGATCCTGCCGGTGGGAGAATGAGTCCCAGGGTGCCATTTGGGATAGAGCAGCGTCAGCGAGCGGCCCTGCACCGGGACCGTTTCCTTGATGCGGAAGATGTGGCGCGTCACGTCGGTCGCATCGACCGCAAGATGAATCATAGCAGGAAACGGCACATCTTTTAGCGCCGCGATCTCGGGCGGCAACGGCAGTGGCGTTTGCGCCAACGCAATGCCGGCCGCGATGAACACGCCGCAGCCGGCAACAAAGACCAAAGGTAACGATTTGCGACCGCTCATTTGGCCCCTCACGCCACAAGAGGTTGTGTGGGCCGATCATGCGCTACGCTGCAGGCGCTTTCAATGACAAAACGCCTTCGTTGCGCGCTGGCGAATTTACAATGCGTTCTCATGCCATCGAATCATCGCCCTATCGTCATGCCCGCTTATCGCGGGCGTGCACCGCGGTGACCGCACAGTGCCGCGCAAAATGCCGCTGCACCACATTGGGTTCGTCGCTTGATATCGGAGCGAGCAAATCATTAAATGCCCCCTTCCTACCCTCCCCCGCTAGCGGGGGAGGGTAGGGAGGGGGCAGGGAGCGCAACGAACATGTGGGTCTACATCATCTCTTGTCTCGCCGCCGCCGCCATTGCGATCGGCGCTGCCGTGTCGTTGGAAAAATTCCGGGAACCAGCGGCGGTCGCCTTCACGACCTCCGGCGTGCGCATCTGATCGCGGCGCGTCGGTAGGGTGGGCAAAGTCGCATGCCGAAGCTGACGACATAACGCGCGGCCGTGCGCGACTCTGCCCACGCGGTCAAACGGCGAGGCCGGACGGCGTGGGCAAAGGCGCATGATAGGCCGCGCAAAGTTGCCCAGTGCGAGTGATGCGCCTTTGCCCACCCTACTCCGCCGGGGCCACGCTGCCCTGCGGCGCTTCGGCCTGTGCTTTGACGCTTTCCTTCTCAAACCAAACGCTGTGGTGTTGCTTGGCCCAGTTGAAGTCGACCGTGCCGTTCCACATCGCTTCGAACGCGCCCTCCATCCCGATTGTGCCGATATAAATGTGAGCCAGCATGGTGGCGACGAACAGCATGGCGACGACGCCGTGGGCCACTTGGGCGAATTGCATGCCGGCGATGTCGGTCAGGTAGAACGGGAACATCAAGAGATAGCCGCTCGTCGCGACGGCGGCGCCGCCGATGACGACGATCCAATAGATCATCTTCTGCCCCGCGTTGAAACGCTGCGCCGGCGGATGCTTGGCCCCGAACAGCCCGCCGCCCTGCTTTAGCCATTCGACATCGAGCCTGGTCGGGATATTCCAAGCGACCCACATCAGGAGGATCGCGGCGACGCCAAGCGTGAACGGAAAGCTCAGATAGTCGTGCGCGTACTTCGCCCACTGCGACCACGTCGCGAACGTCTCCTCGCCGACGAGAGGCATGAGCAGGTCCTTGCCGAACGTGATATTGAGGCCGGAAAGCGCGAGAACCACGAAGCAGGTTGCCGTCATCCAATGCACAAGGCGTTCGAACATATTGAAACGAACGATGGTGCGCCATGACCGTCCGGATTCGAGCCTGACCATTCCGCGGACCAGATAAAACAGCACCAGCAATCCGAGCATGCCGAGGATCGCGATCGCGCCAAGCCAATGCAGCGTGATCTCGTGGAACTGCCGCCACTCGCGTCCGGCGGGCTGCTCTATATTATATGACTTGACGTCCGGAATGCTGCCGCGCCCGCTGATGATACGCATCTCGCGCAGCAGCTCTTGTTCCTTGACGGAGCTCGCGGTCGGATTGACCGGAGTGTCGGGGCCGCGCTGCTGCGCGCCGGCCGGTGGCGCTGGCACGACGCATGCGAGGAGAAAACCGAAGAGAAGAACGGAACGCAGGAGGGCGGAAGCGCCGGCCCCAAACCGAATGCGCGAAAGAAATTTTGTCATGTTCGTCCCATCCTGCGCGAGTTATCGCCTCGACGGTTCGCGAGCGTAGGGTGGGCAAAGGCGCGATCTTCGCGCCGTGCCCACACCGACAGGGCCAAGTGGGCACGCTTCGCTTTGCCCACCCTACGATGCTTCCACATGACCGACACGCGTTCCAAATCCACCCTACGACTCGATGGTCTCGCGGTAGGCCGTCATCCAGCCCCACGCTCCCGACCCATAGCCTCGCGTTGCGACGCGCTCCTTGTAGATGTCGGCCACCTCATCGCCGTCGCCGGCAAGCAGTGACTTGGTCGAGCACATCTCGGCGCATAGCGGCAGTTTTCCCTCCGCCAGACGATTGGCGCCGTATTTCTCGTACTCCTCCTTCGAGCCGTCCAGCTCGGGGCCGCCGGCGCAATAGGTGCATTTGTCCATCTTGCCGCGGGAGCCGAAATTGCTGACCTGCGGATATTGCGGCGCGCCGAACGGGCAGGCGTAGAAGCAATAGCCGCAGCCGATGCACAGGTCCTTGGAGTGCAGCACGACGCCGTCGTCCGTGGTGTAGATGGCCTTGGTCGGACACACGGCCTGGCATGGGGCGTCGGTGCAGTGCATGCATGCCATTGAGACCGACCGCTCGCCCGGCTTGCCGTCGTTAATGGTCACGACGCGCCGGCGGTTGATGCCCCATGGCACCTCGTTCTCGTTCTTGCAGGCGGTGACGCAGGCGTTGCACTCGATACAACGGTCGGCGTCGCAGAGAAATTTCATTCGAGCCATGGTCCCGCCTCCTCAACCTGCCCTGATCTGGCAGAGCGTCGCCTTGGGTTCCTGCATGCCGGTCACGGGATCGAAACCGTAGGTCGTGACGGCGTTCACGCTTTCCCCGATGACGATGGGATCGCAGCCGGGCGGATATTTCGCCCGCTGATCGACGTTCTGGAAGCGGCCGGCGAAATGGAACGGCATCCAGGCCACTCCCCTGCCGACCCGCTCGGTGACGAGCGCCTTCACGCGCGTCACCTTGCCGCTTGCCATCTCAGGGCCCCACACCAAAGCCCAGCCGCCGTCCTTGATGCCGCGCTCGGCAGCATCGGCGGGGTTGATTTCGACGAACATGTCCTGCTGCAGCTCGGCGAGCCACTTGTTGGACCGCGTCTCCTCGCCGCCGCCCTCGAACTCGACGAGGCGGCCGGAACTCAGGATGATCGGGAATTGCTTGGCGATGCCCTTGTCGACCGCGGCTTTCTGCACCGTCAAACCGATATTCGGAACGCGGAACTGCCGCGCGTCGGGCAGCGTCGGGTATTTGGCGACGAGGTCGGGGCGCGGCGTGTAGATCGGCTCCCGGTGCACCGGGATCGGATCCGGCAAGGTCCAGGCATTGGCGCGCGCCTTGCCGTTGCCGAACGGGATGCAGCCGTGCTCCAGCGCCACGCGCTGGATGCCGCCGGACAAGTCGATGGCCCATGACACGGCGTCCGGCGCGGCCCCGCCGATCCTTTCGATCACTGCCTTTTCGGCCTCGGTCAGATCCTTATCCCAGCCGAGCTTCTTGAGCACGCCGTAGGTGAATTCCGGATAGCCGTCCTTGATGTCCGAGCCGACCGCGTACGACCCCTCGGCCAACAGGTTGACCTTGACGGTGCCGCCGCCCGGCCGCGGCTCGTCGCGCTCGACCCCGAAGCGCGCCCGGAAGGTGCCGCCGCCATCTTTGACATGCAGGTTGGTGTTGTAGAGCGTGTGAGTGCCGGGATGCCGAAATTCCGGCGTGCCCCAGCACGGCCACGGCAGGCCATAGTAATCGCCCTTGGCGGGCCCATCCTTGGCCCGCAAGGTGACGAGATCGAAATCCTTCTGATTGGCCATGTGGAGCTTCAGGCGCTCCGGCGACTGCCCGCAGTAACCGGTCGACCAGCCGCCGCGATTGATCTCGCGCAGGATGTCCTCGGACGAAGGCTGCGTGCCTTCGACCTTGATGTTCTTGAACATGCGGTCGGCAAAGCCGAGCTTGCGCGCCAAGAGATACATCGCCTCGTAATCGTCCTTGGACTCAAAGATCGGCTTGACGATCTGTTCGCCCCACTGGAGCGAACGGTTGGAGGCGGTGCGTGAGCCCGAGGTTTCGAACTGCGTGCAGATCGGCAGCAGGTAGGTGTCGTTCTTGCGCTCGCTGAGCACCGCCCAGGTGGTCGGATGCGGATCGGCGACGACAAGCAAATCGAGCGCCTCGATGCCTCGCACGGCCTCCGGCATGCGTGTCACCGTATTGCCGCCGTGACCAAACACCACCATGGCCTTCAGGGCGTCCTTCTGGGACACTTGCTCCTTCGGCAACAGCGTGGCGTCGAACCAGCGGGTAGACGGAATGCCCGGCGCTTCCATCATCTTGACAGGCTTGCCGTCGGCAGCGGTCTGCACGTCGAAACGCGACGACATCCAGTCGTAATCGACCTCCCAGACGCGGCACCAGTGCTTCCAGGCGCCTTCGGCGAGGCCGTAATAGAGCGGCAGCGTCGTGATATCGAGGCCGAGGTCGGTGGCGCCCTGCACATTGCAGTGGCCGCGGAAAATATTGGCGCCGTTGCCGAACCCGCCGACATTTCCGGTCGCGAGCAGCAGAATGCAGCTCGCCCGCACATTGGCCGTGCCGACGGAAAACTGAGTTTGACCCATCGCCCAGATCAGAGTCGCGGGCTTCTCCTTGGCGATCATCTCGGCGACGCGGCGAAGCTGCCCCTCCGGGACCCCGGTGACGTTCTCGACCTCCTGGGGATTCCACTTCTCGACTTCCTTGCGCACGTCATCCATGCCGTAGACGCGCTGCGCGATGAACGCCTTGTCCTCCCACCCATTCTGGAAAATGTGCCAAAGCATTCCGTAGATGGTCGGAATGTGGGTGCCGCCGCGGACCCGCACATACTCGGTCGCATGGGCGGCGGTGCGGGTCAGGCGCGGGTCGATGACGACGAAATTGGCGCGGTTGAGCTCCTTGCCGGCCAACAAATGCTGCAGCGACACCGGATGGGCTTCCGCCGGATTGCCGCCCATGATGACAATGGTCTTGGAATTACGGATGTCATTGTAGCTGTTGGTCATGGCGCCGTAGCCCCAGGTGTTGGCCACGCCAGCGACCGTCGTCGAATGGCAGATGCGCGCCTGGTGGTCGACGTTGTTGGTGCCCCAGAACGCCGCGAATTTGCGGAAGAGATACGACCCCTCGTTCGAGAATTTCGCCGAGCCCAGCCAGTAGACCGAGTCAGGCCCGGACTTCTCGCGGATCGCCGTCAGCCTGTCGCCGATCTCCTCGATCGCAGTGTCCCAGGATATCCTTGTCCACTGACTGTTGACGAGCTTCATCGGGTATTTCAGGCGCCGGTCGCCATGCACGAGCTCGCGCACCGCCGCGCCCTTGGCGCAATGGGAGCCGCGATTGATCGGGCTGTCCCAACTCGGCTCCTGGCCGATCCACACCCCGTTTGCGACCTCCGCCGTGACGGTGCAGCCGACCGAGCAGTGCGTACAGATATTCTTGCGGATCGCGACCGCAGCGCCGGGGGGCGGCGGCGGCCCCGCCGTGGCCTTGCGCACCGTGCCGAGCGGCAGCGCGCCGAGCGTTGCCAGGCTGCCGGCGGCGAGACCGGAGCGGCGCAGAAAACTGCGGCGATCGAGGCTTCCATTCGGTTGCCCCTGCAGCGCCGCGGCGAGCCCGCCCCGCTGCGTCTGATGTTGCGTCCGCTTGATCAGCACGGGTGCCTCCCATCAGTAACGGTTGACCCGGTAGAATGTCTTGACATGTTCGGTCGCACGATAACGCGACTTGCGCTTCTCGCGGCTCGTTTCGGTGTCGGCAACGGCTTCTCCCGAAAGCGTCCCGACGTTGGCTGTCGCAACCGTGGCGCCGGCACCGAGGATGCGAAGAAACTCTCGACGGCCGAGCTTTGCCTTCGGCACGATCATCTGATCTGTCTTCATCGCCGCTGTTCCTTCTGAAATGCGCCGTCTGCGTCCTTCGCCAACGCGAAGGCGGCTGCCTCGATTTCAATTAGCGTTCTGCCGAGGGCCCCTACCGAGCGGTAGAAGTCGGCAGCCTCGGCACGCTCCAGGTCGGCAAAAAATCGCCCGATCCAGGGCGCCAGGTGCTGCTCGAAAACTTCCCGGTCGGCACCGGCCGTCGCGGGCAACGCGCCATTGGCAAGCCCTGCCATGATTTCACAAAGAATCGCGGCATGATCTTCCGGCTCGGCTTGGCCTTCAGTGCGTTCGATGCCGAGCCGAGCCAAGTGTGCCCGCAAGCGCGCCAGCGGCCGTTCGTGCAGAAACCCTGAAAGATAATACGATCCATAGGGCAGAAGCTCCCCTCGCCCAAGTCCGATGAACAGGTGGAGATATTCCCGCTCGACTCGCGCGGCATTCGTTCGGCGCGCGGCTTGCGCCAGCGCCGCATGGACGGCACCAAGCGGACTTGAGTCGCCAGATAAATCGGCCAAGCGCTCGAGCAGCGATCGGTCAGGTGCGCGCGCAAGCAGCGCCGACAGCAGCGCGTATTCCCGCCCGCGCGCCGCATCGATCTCGTCGACATCGGCCGCCGACGCCGTCGCAATTGCTGCGCTAAGTGACACAGCTCTCCCGCTGCGCGCCAGCGCCCCAACGACCTCAGCGTCCCCTAGCGCCTCGCCAAGGCTCCCATCCACCATGTGTTCTTTCTTTAGGTCTTCACGCCCTCATTAATTAAATTTTGTTTACTCTGCTCCCGGTTTGTATAGGCGGTCAATAGCCGCAGCCCAAGCCCTGCCAGCTACTTTGGTAGCGCCCCGCCATGTTGGCGTTTGACAAGGACATTCCTCTTCTCGGGCTTTGTCGTTGTATATTGCACTGCAACGCGCCCCTGCTCACGATAAGTCAATTCATCGGCATGCGCAGGCGCGCCAATCTCATTTACCAGCTGATCCCTGTCTTTCGCCTGATTATGCGTTCCGGCAGCGGCGCCGTGAGCTGTGTCGGTATTGGCTTCATCAGTGATCTGCTGCGCTTTCGTGATCGCCGGAGCGGGACCGAGGGGGTTGCATGGTTCGGTCCGATTGGGCTCCAGGACCTGGGCCGCCATTTTCGCCACGTCGTCGGTCATCCTCAGCGGACCGAATCCGGCGATCGAATCTGCCGCGTTGAAATCCCAGTCGTAGTCCGCGAGTCCGACGAAATTCCTGATCGCGGGGTCGCAAGCCCAGGCGCGGCGAAGTGCGGCGCGGGTGAGTTCAGAGGGTACCCCTGCGCCAAGAAAACCGCGGATGTCGGTCTCTGCCGTGATCGATTGGATTGGTGGCAGGCTCGCCGGATCGAACGGGAGACCTGCTCGGGACGGCGCAGGGCGATGCGCGGCGTCGCCGGATGTATGATCGTCTTCGGCGAGGGCATTCACCGTTGGCGCCGGGCGATCTGCTCCTTCGGTTTCCCGCAGCACCTCGCGCTTGCGACGTGACCAACGCGACAGAAAGCTCTCTGAATCGCTCATCGACCCTTGCCCTTCTCGGTTGGTCGGCGGTGTGCCAGACTTTCCGGATCGGCGCGGTCGCGTTGGCGCTTGAAGAACGGCTGCTCCACATGGTGTTCGACCACGAATGCTTCGACCATATCGCGCACCGCCGCCGGCATCGGCACTGCTCCCACGAGATCGTCGCCCGCCTGCGTGAACGACTCGCCCTCGGCCGGATCGGCTGTGACCGCGACCACGCGCAAGGGCGGCTCGCCCCCGGTCGTCCGTAACGCCACCCACAGCGACGGCGCGCCGGACGCAAGATTATCGCGGTATTGGCCAGTCTCGGTGCGATGCAGCACGAGATCGACTGCACCAGCGTAAAACGTAGCGGCCCCGCCGTCGATGGCAAGCACGGTCCATGGTTGCGTCTGCGGTTGCCCGGGCAATACCGCGACCGGCCGCCAGTTATAGTCGGCCCAAGGGCTCGCAGCCTTGCGTCGCTCGATCACCACGCCGACGGACATGCGAGACAATGCGGGCGCAGCGTTCACGCTGGTCTCCCGATCCAAGAATTCAGGCCCATCCGGGCGTTTCACCTCCGGGGCGCTCCGCTCGCCGGATCGAGCCAGGACGCCGCCGCGAGCGCACCCGCCAGGGAACGCTGTTCAACCTTGCCCGTGTCGGGGTACCGTATCAACAGATTTCCCTGATGGTCGATATCGCGGCGAATGGCGTTCGGATGATCCGCGGGCCCACCCTTTCGAAGCTCCGTGCATTCGGGCGCGAGACGCGAGAGATAATTCCTCGCTACCTCGCCAAATCCCTTCTCCTGACCGGTGTCGAAGGCGGCCATGAGATGGCGCGCGAAATGTGCCGCCAGCACCCCGCCGTCAACGGTGTTGCCCCCTTCATCGTCGAGCACCGCTACAAGCGGCCGCAGCGAAGGCTCCTCTTCGCCCATTGTCGCGAGGCGGATCATGACGCCGAACACAAGCCAAGCGGGTGGTTCGTCCTCGAGGGCTTGTGGCGGCCAGGCGAGACGCGCCCCGCCGACAATCCCACCGTCGACACGGACGGCATCGGGCCAATCAAAACTGATCGCCTTGTTGGGCGGTGCGATTGCCGCCAATGCGTCGCCGAGCGCGCACATTCCAGGGTATATGGCGCGCCGCGCGGTCCGCAGGGGTTCGTGGGGCTCCAGCACCACGGCAAACTCCGCAAGGTCGAAGCGCCCGACATGAACCAGCGTCCCGGCGCCCTCTTCTGCCGCAATGGCGACCGCGTGAGCGAAGGCATCGCCGATCTCACGGAGCATCACCGCCCGGAACGGCGGCGGCAGATCAAGCCCCGGCGAAATTGGCGCGCCGCGGCGGATTTTGGACTCTGTCGGCATGCTAACCTGATATATCAGCTTTGCGGCCGGATCCCCGCCCCGGAGGACAAGGTGACGACAAAATTCGACTCTTCGGTTTCCCGCACGTTATTCCGCGCGGCCTTGCTCGGTCTCGGCGCCGCGCTCGGCGGCACGGCCCTTGGTCTGTCCGGCGCCATGGCGGCCGAGGTCACGTTCGAGCGGCTCGCCAATCCGGAGCCAGGCAATTGGCTGATGAACCACCACGATTATGGCTCGCATCGGTTCTCGGCGCTCGATGCCATCAACAAGACCAACGTGAAGAATCTCAAGCTCGCCTTTGCGGTCCCGCTCGGCGGATCGAGCGGCAACGAATATAACGAGGCGACGCCCGTGGTCGAGGATGGCTTCCTCTACATCACCGATGTGTGGAGCGTGGTCTACAAGATCGACGTGCGCTCCGGCACGGCCGGCCGCGTCGTCTGGAAGATGGACCCCGGCACCCAGAAGCCGGACCGGAACCGCGGCGTCGCGCTGTGGGGCAACTATGTCATCTCGGTCACCGGCCTCGACGGTCGCGTCATCGCCACCGACAAGGAGACCGGCAAGATCGTGTGGGAAAAGAACCTGCTCGACCAGCCCGATCTCGAGATCACGGCGGCGCCGCTCGCGCTGAAAGACGCCATCATCGTCGGCGCCTCGGGAGGCGACAACGGCGTGCGCGACTGGATCGCCTCGCTCGATCCCAAGACCGGCGACACCCAATGGAAGACCTTTGTGATCCCGGCGCCGGGTGAGCCCGGCTCGGAGACTTGGAAGGACAAGACCAACGCCTGGAAGACCGGCGGCGGCGCCATGTATGTCACCGGCTCGTACGATCCGGCCACCAATCTCACCTATTGGGGAACCGGCAATCCGGTGCCGCGCTACGATTCAGGCTCGCGGCCCGGCGACAATCTCTACACAGACTCCACGGTCGCGTTCGGCGTCAAGGACGGCAAGATCCAGTGGCACTTCCAGCACACTGCAAACGACATCCACGACTACGACACCTCGGGCTCGCAGATCATCATCGACGGCAAGGTCAATGGCGATGATCGCAAGCTGGTGGTGCACGCCGACCGCAACGGCTTCAACTACACCTTCGACCGGCTTAACGGCCAGTTCCTCAAGGCCGTGCAATATGCCCGCAAGGTGAACTGGACCAGGGGCCTCGACCCCAAGACCGGCAAGCCGCTCGACTACGACCCCGGCAAGGACGTGCAGACCTATAACCACGATTGGAAATCCGTCACCGACACCATCAGGAACTCATGTCCCGACGTGCATGGCGGCACCAACTTCTGGCCGCCGTCCTACTCCGACAAGACCAAGCTTCTCTATATCGGAGCCAGCGAAGGCTGCGCCGACATCACGCCCGACCCCACTGCCCGGGTGCGCGGCCGCTTCGGCGGCGGCGGGTACGCCAACCCGGAGCGCATCGTCGGCAGCCTGACGGTTGTCGATCCGCTCACCGCCGAAGTGAAGTTGCGCAAGGATTTGCCTTACCCGGACCTGTCCGGCGTGCTGACCACCGCGGGCGGTATCGTCGTCACCGCGATGCTCGACGGGACGATCCTGGCCTACGATGATCAGACGCTCGACAAGTTGTGGGAGGTGAACGTCGGCACCGGCTTCGTGGCGCCGCCCATGACCTATGCGGTGAACGGCAGGCAGTACATCGCCGTCGCCTCCGGCATCGGCCCGGTCGGCAAGGCAAAGATCGCGCGCTCGCCGGAGCTCAAGTCCCAGGGCAACGCGACCATGTTGTTCGTGTTCGGGCTGTGACTCCTCGTAGCCCGGATGGAGAGACCGCACGCGTCTTCGCGTGCGGTCGCGTAATCGGCGGCGGCGTTGCAAGCGGCGAGGGCGGCCCCGCATTACGCGCCGCAAGGGCGACGCTCCATACGGGCTACAGGTCGACGCAAAACCAAAATAGCAGGGAGAATCGTCATGAAGAGCTTTGAAGAGAGAACGCGCGCGTTCCGACTGTTGCGGCTCATCGCACTGGCAATTCCACTATGCGTCGTTCTGGGCGCTTACGGTATAAGCCGTGCTCAGGACGCCGGCCAGCTTGATGATTGGAAGGTCGACCCGATGCGCGGGCCGGTGGACCTTGGCCTCACCGATCCGGCGCTGGTGGGCGCCATCGACATCCATGTGCACCTCGATCCGGACGCGCCCGGCCCCAGCGGAGTGATCCGGGCGCTCGACATTTTCGACGCCGTGGCGCTCGCCAAAGCCCGCGGCATGCGCGGCTTCGTATTCAAGACCCACCAGGACGCCGGTTCGGCGGGCGCCGCCTATCTGGCGCGCAAGCATGCGCCGGGCGTCGAGGTGTTCGGCCGCACGGCGTCGAACTATTCCACCGGAGGCGTCAACGTCGCCGAGCTTGTACACTACTCCCGCATCAAGGGCGGCTGGGGACGCATTTTTGAGATGCCGACCCTCGATTCGATCACGGCGACCACGCGCCCAGGGAGCATGGACCCGGCGAACCTGGAGCGCACCCGGCCCTGGATGCTGATGATGCCGGAAGGCACCCCGCCTTACATCCCGGTCTCCAAGAACGGCGAACTGTTGCCCGAAGTGAAGCAGCTGATCGGCGTGCTCGCCAAGATCAGGACCGTGGACAGCAACGGCCGCATGGTGCTTGCGACCGGGCACGCGACGCCCGAGGAACATCTGCTGCTGGCGCGCGAGGGACGCCGGCAGGGCCTCAACGTCCTTCTCACCCATCCGGGAGATATTCCGCAGTTGCCGGAAGCAGCGAAGCTCGGCGCCTTCATCGAGGTCACGGCCTCCAACATCTACAAGAACGAAGCCGGACGCACGGCGGCTGCGAGCTTGATCCGCAAGATCGGGGCGCAATCCATCATCATCTCGACGGATTGCGGCCAGACCGGAAACGTCTACCCCACCGATTGCCTGGCGCTGGCGGCGCGTGGATTGCGGGCCCACGGCATCACGCAGGCCGAACTTGATCTGATGTATAAGACCAACCCGGCGAAATTGCTGGGTCTGCTGCCGCTGTAGCCCGGATGGAGCGACCGTCTTCGGTCGCGTAATCCGGGGCGGCGCTGCGGTTTGCGGAAAGGCTGGCCCCGGATTACGCTTCGCTCCATCCGGGCTACGATGCCCTCAACCGTCTAACCCCACCCGAACCTTGTCCCCTTCGGGTGTCAGCTTCGTGCCAAACGGCCTGCTCGCTTCGATGATCTCGGCGAGCGCGTCAGCCTCGTCCGCGAGCCGGCACAGATAGGTCTCGTTGCGATCGTTATGGCGGACGAACTGGAACGACGCGGCTTCCACGCGGTGGCCGGCGGCGACACGTGCCATCATGCCGACCCAGCTATCGTGCCTGCGCCCGCCATGGCCGGTGTGGAACGAGAAGCTGCCGAGCCCGTAGAAGATCGGCCGCCCCCGGTAGACCTCGACCGCCAGCGCGTAATGGGGACCGTGACCGACCACGATGTCCGCGCCCGCGTCAATCGCCGCGTGGGCGATCTCCTTCATGTATTGCAGGACCTCCTTGCCGAGTCCCCAATGGCACGACGCCACCAGCACGTCGACGCGGGGGCGCAGCGCCGCAATATCCTCGCAGAACCAGCGCAGGTAGCCGGCATCGGCCCAGGTGACGATCTGCGGCGCAACGCCGGGCCGATTGGGCGGCGGCACTCCGATCCGGGTCTTGAACACCGGCACGTGATAGGCGGTGTGGCCGCGGATGACCGCGATGCCGGCGGCATCCGTCTGGGCTTCGTGATTGGTCGGCCAATAGACCGAGCTGCGCTGCAAGAAGCCGTAGCGGACGCCGGCGCGCTCGATCACGACCGGCGCACGTGCGGCCTTGAGATTAGCGCCGGCGCCGGTATGCAGCACGCCGAGTTCATCCAGTCGCGCGATCGAAGATAGAATGGGGGCGTCCCCATAATGCACGTTGTTGGCGATGCCCACCACCTGGATGCCGGCGAGCGTCAGCGCCTTGCCGGATTTGGGATCGGCGAAGAAGCCCTCATTGCGCACCGAATGCCCGGCGGGTGTCTCGTAGAGGCAGCATTCGAGATTGCTGAACACCATGTCGGTGTTGCGAAATTCGTCCGCCACTTGCGCGAAAGGTACGGCGGGGTCGGTGACGTTCATCAGGTTCACGTCGCCGGTCATGATCATGTTGATCGGATTCATGGCTCCCTCGTTGAGACCGTTCGGCGCACACTATTGGATTTCCGGACGGATCGCATCGCAGCAAACGGCGCCTTGTTCGTCCCCCATCTGCAGGCCGACGATCCCTTGCGAACGGCACGAAAACCACTCATTCTGTGAGAGACACGTTGTCGAGGAAACCTGCAAATGAGATGCAATCTTTCCCTGAAGGTGGCGTTTTTCCTGGTGACTGCCGCGAGCATGACGAGCCGCAGTGCTTTGGCGGCCGATCCACCCCAGTTCGACCTCACCGAGTGGACGCCGCCGCAATTGCGCTCGGTCGGGGACGATCCGTTCGGGAAGCTCGTCAAGTACGGCTATGCCCTGATGGTCGATACCGCGAACCAGATCGGCCCGACGGCCGCGGATCCGGCCAAGCGGTACTCCGGAAACAATCTGACCTGCCAGAACTGCCACCTCAACGCTGGGACCCAGCCCTATGCCATGCCGCTCACGGGCGTGTGGGGTCAGTTCCCGCAATATCGTGGCCGCGAGGGCGAGATCGGGACGCTGGAGGAGCGCATCAATGGCTGCATGGAGCGCAGCATGAACGGCCGCGTCCTGCCGCTCGACGGGCTGGAGATGAAGGCGTTCCTCGCCTATACGAAGTGGCTCTCCACCGGCATTCCGGATGGCGCCAAGCTCACCGGCGCCGGCACCATCAATATCAAGGAACCCGATCGTGCCGCCGACCTCGGCAACGGCGCAAAGGTCTATGCTGACACTTGTGCGGCGTGCCACGGCAAGGACGGCCTCGGCCAGCGCGCTGCGACCGGGAGCGGCTATCAGTTTCCGCCGATCGCTGGACCCGACAGCTACAACAATGGCGCCGGCATGACGCGCGTTTTAACCTCTGCGGCCTTCGTGCGCCACAACATGCCGCTCGGAACGACCTTCGACGCGCCGGTGCTGCCCGACGCGGATGCCTACGACGTTGCGGCTTACATCAATAGCCTCGACCGGCCGGCCAAGGCCAATCTTGAGAAGGACTTTCCTATCAAGATGCAAAAGCCGGTCGATGCACCGTACGGACCATACGTCGACGACTTCCCGGCCGAGCAGCACAAGTATGGCCCGTTCGGTCCGATCCGCGCCAAGTTGAGGGAATTGGCGGCGACGAGGAAATAGCGTTCGCGTAGGGGGTGTAGGATGGGTTGAGCGCAAGCGAAACCCATCCTCAGCCTCGCCGCAGGGCAAGGCCCATGATGGGTTTCGCAAGCGCTCAACCCATCCTACGGCGCATCACGGCTTGAGATACTTAAAGCCCTGCTCTTGCAGTTCCACCAGCCGCACCACGCCGGCCGGAACCACCACCGCTTCCTGGATGATCGGGATGGTCTTGCCTTCGGTCCTCTCCATGGCGCGCTTGGTGTTGTTGCAGGCTCCGAAGGCGAGTTGGGGCACCTTTGCCCGGGTGGTCCGGATTTCCTCCTTCACGGGGGAGGTGTCGTCGCGCAGCATGTGGAGACCCTGGCTGTAGCAGACGATCTCGATCGCGATGTCCTCGCCCATCGACGCGTACAGTTCATAGGCGTTGCGGGTGTTGCCGAGCGCGAGCCGCATCACGGCGGGATCATTCTGGTCGACATGAATGGCGAGTTTGTGCTGTTTCTTTTCCGTCGCCGCACCAGCTTTGCGACCGAACAGCGGGGCGACCGCCAGTGCGGCTAGGCTTGCGCGGAAAATCGATCTGCGATCCATGGCTCTCCTCCGAAATTGATTTTAGAGAGCGACGATATCAGAAGCGAACCGGCCATTGAAATGGGGAAGACTGCGGGATCCGGAAAAATCGCGACCGACATTCGCTGCCGACCGCGCCGCCGCTTGTGAGCAATATCGGCCTGGACGGAGCAGCGAATTCGTCGATCCGGGCAGGGGATCCCTCCATCCACAAGCTTTCCGGCAGCAGCCGCTTGGGCGAGGGGCTCCTCGCTGCTAGGGCTTCATCTGGATGACATCGCTTTGATTCGGGGCTCGCTCGCAGGCGAGGCGGGAGCAGGATGAAATTCGTTCACGCTGCGGATCTCCATCTGGACAGCGCGCTTTTGGCGTTGTCGCGTCAGGAACCTCGCCAGGTCGAGCGCATGCGGCGCGCCACCCGCGAGGCCTTCGAGCGCATGATTGATCTGTGCATCGAACAAGAGGTGGCGTTGCTTCTGCTCGCCGGCGACCTCTATGACCACGATTGTCCAAACATGCAAATCGCGGTGTTCCTCCGCGCCCAGCTGAAGCGGCTGGAGCAGAAGGGAATTCGCGTCGTCATCATCAAAGGCAATCATGACGCCGGCAACAAGATCACCAGCGCCCTTGCTCTTCCGGCAAATACTCGCATCCTCAGTGAACAAGAGCCGGAGACGATTAGGTTCGACGATCTGCCGGTCCGCGTCGCGGTCCATGGCCAGAGCTTCAGGCCGGGGCCGATCGCCGAAAATCTTGCTGCATCCTATCCCCGGGCGCTGCGCGGCCACTACAACATCGGCCTCCTGCACACCTCGCTTGCCGGCACCACCGACCACGATGCCTACGCGCCATGCACCTTGGAAGAACTGACCACCCGCGAGTATGACTATTGGGCGCTCGGCCACATCCACAAGCGCGCTGTTCATTGCCGCGACCCTTATGTGATCTTCCCGGGGAACCTGCAGGGCCGGCACGCCAAGGAGAGCGGTCCCAAGGGCTGCTTCCTGGTGGAGGCCGACGACGCCGGCCGTACGGTGGCGGCGGAGTTCATTCCCCTCGACGTCGTGCGCTGGCACCGGGTGGAGGTCAACCTCAAGGGTTGCAATATCGAGGCTGAGCTGGTCGAGGGCATACGGGGCGCTCTGGCTCAGGCCTACCGGGACGGCGACGGGCGCCCCGGCGCGGTCCGCGTCGTGCTGACCGGCCGTACATCGCTCTACCAGCACATCGAGCGCACGCCGCATCGTCTGCGCCAAACGACGCTTGAACTCGCCGCCGAACTCGCCGGCGACGACATCTGGATCGAAAAGATCGTCAACAGCACGACCCCGCCCGGCGAGCGCCTCGATGCGATGTCGAACGACGAGACGCATGATCTCGTCGGCATCATGCAGGAAATCGCCGGCAACACCGAGCTGATCGGACCGCTGCTGGCGAAGGAGCTCGAACCCTTGCGAAGCAAGCTTCCTGGGGAATTGAAGGAGCTTCCCTGTCTCAAGCTGATGGAAACTCCAGGCCTGTGCAGAGAGGCCCTGGAGCGGCTGCGCCCCCGGTTTGCCGCCCGTCTTGCCGCCGAGGAGGATGCGTGATGCGCATCCTCGCGCTCCACCTGCGCGCCTATGGCCATTTTACCGGCTATTCGCTCGACTTTGGGGCCGGACCAGGCCTTCACCTCATCTACGGGCATAACGAAGCGGGCAAGAGCACGACGCTGCGCGCCCTTTCGAGCGTTTTGTTCGGCTATCCGCATGGTGTCGTCGACGGCTTCAAGCACGACGCGAAGGATATCGCGATCGGCGTCGATCTCCTTGGCAGCGACGGTCGGGCGCTGTCGTTGGTACGCCGACGCCGCGGCAAGCACACGCTCACGGCCGCCGACGGATCGGCGCTTGATGACGGCGCGGTCGCGAGCTTTCTCGGCGGCGTGTCGCGGGACGTGTTCGAGAAAGTGTTCGCGCTCGATCACCATCGGTTGCACGAACACGCCAAAGCGCTGCTCGCCGACGGCGGATCGCTTGGCTTCAGCCTTGCTGAGGCGGGGTCCGGCATCGCGGGCCTCAAGGCTGTGCTCGACAAGCTCAAAGCGGAGCGCGCCGCCCTGTTTCTCGCCGGGGGCTCCAAACCGAAGCTGAACCATGCCATCGCCGAGGTCATTGAACTGCGCAAGAGCGCACGGCGGCGCACAGTGTCGCCCACCGACTACAGGACCCGGGAGAAGCGCATCGAGGAGGCTGATGCGGAACTTCGGGAGATGCGCGAGCAGCGCAAGACGATTGAGTCAAATATCGTGCGGCTGCAGCGCATCGGAAAGAATCTGCCTTTACGTGCGGAGCACCGCGCGCTGACGCAACGGATCGAGGCACTCGATGATGTGCCGATACTGCCTCCCGAATTCGCCCAGCAGCGCGTCAAAGCACAGGCCGATCTGGAGGCCGCCCGCGAGGACATCGATGTGACCTCCGCCGCCGTCGCGGATCTGGAACGCCGCATTGCGGCAATTTCCGTTGATGAAGGCATATTGGCGCGGAGCGCGGAGATCGAGAAACTGGTGGAGAAGCGCCCCGTCATCGAGGACTACGAGACTGACATCCCGAAGCGGGAAGCGGAGCGGACCCACCTTTATTCCGCGGTCGGAGACCTGATGGCCAAGGCCGAACTCAACAGCGGCCTGACGGATGTGGCCGGCACATTGCCGTCCGCGCTCAAGCGCAAGGCAATCTTGACGCTTGGGGATGTCGGCAAGAAGCTCATCGCCCAATCGGCGACCGCTCGGGAACATGCCGAGACCGCGACCCGCGCCTTGAACAAGGCACGCGATCGTGCCGCGCAACGACCCAAGCCCCGCCCGATCGGCGATCTTGCTCGCGCGCTCACCGCAGCCGACAAGCTCGGCGACATCGCGGCCGACATTGTCAAACGGACCCGCGCATTTGAACGGCAGACAAAGGAGCTGAATGAGACGATCCGCGGCCTGGGTTTAGGGACTGATCGTATATCCGTGGTGCGAGAACTCGCGGTTCCGCCTGAAAAGGCCGTGACACGTTATGCCGGATTGCTTGTCGCAGTGGACAACGAGATGAAAGCCGCCGGCGACACCTTCGAGCGGCTCAACGTCGATATCGCGGAGGTTGACCACAGGATCGCCGCATTGAAAACCGCAGGCGACGTAACCACCGAAGAAGATTTGACGGCGGCTCGCCATGCTCGCGACCAAGGCTGGGCGCTTGTGCGCGGTCTATATATCGACCGTGAATCCGGTTTGGAAGAATTGGCACACCTCTTCGCGCCCGACGGTCTGATTGCCGGTACCTATGAACGGCGGGTTCGCGAGGCTGACCGGTCCGTCGATGTCATGCGTGCCCGTGTCCAGGAATCCACCGAGCTGTCATTCTCGAAACGACAGAAGGCCGACCTGGAAGCCAAAAGTGTTGAGGCGAAAGCAGCCATGAGCGCTCTTGGCATCCAACGTAGCGCGATCCTGTCGGAATGGAGGTCCCTCTGGCCTGCGGGTTTAATCACGGCACAATTGCCCGGCGAGATGATGGAATGGCTCACCCGACGGGCGGTCGTTATCGCGGAGGCGGATGATCTTGAAGCAGAGCACGACGCGATCAGGGAACTCGCCGACAAGGAGCGCCACGCGCGGCGATCGCTGGTCGACGCTATGGCCGCGTTTGCCGCCGGACCGCTTGACGGTGGACTGGAAGTCCTGCGAGATCGCGCACGAAGCATTATCGGAGATGTTGCCGAAGCGAAGAGTTTACACGATAAAGCCGACGCGGCCGTGCGCGAGCTATCGGAACGTAAGATCGAGGCAGACGAGGCCGCGGATAAGCTAAAGTCTCGCATTGACGAGTGGACGGCCGCGTGGCGAGCAGCGCTTGCGAAAGCCGGCCTGCCGCCCGATCAGACAATCGAGACTGCATCCGCTACCCTCGATGTCATCAACGAAATTGATGGCATCAAATCCAGGATCGGCGAACTGACCCACCGGATAGAGACGATGGGGCATGAGCGGAATGCTTTTGGCGACGCTGTGGCCGAGATAACCGCGATCCTGCCGCGCGTGCCAACGGCGGCGGCAACCGAAACCTGCCGATGGCTGGAGGAGCGTCTACGGGCGGCGCGGTCCGCCGAGACGGAACGCAAGAACCTCGCAGGCCAATTGGAGATTCAGGCGACCAACGGCAATCGGGCCAAAGACAAGCTCCGCCGCAGCGGAGCGGCGCTCGATGGGCTTTGCGCGCAGGCCGGCTGCTCGAATGTCGACGAACTGCCGGAGATCGAACGCCAGTCGATGGAGAAGCACGCCGCCGTGTCGGCGCGCGAGAAAATCGAGATGCGCGTTCGGGAAGACGGCGGCGGACGCGATTTTGCGGCCCTGTTTGCGGAATGCGAAGACGTGCCGGCAGATCAGATTCCCGCCGACCTTCTTAGCCTGAAAGCCGATCGCGAGGACACGGAGGCCCGTATCGAAAAGCTGATGGCGGACCGCGCGGCGCTCCAGGCCGACTTCGACATGCTGTTGGGACAAAGCCAGGCCGCGGATTTCATGCAGGAGGCCGCAGCCGTCGAGGCGGAAATCGAGGAGGCGGTCGAAGCCTATGTCGACCTCACGGTCCAGGAAACGCTGCTACGCGCCGCGATCGACGTTTATCGCGACCGCAACCAGGGGCCGATCCTCATGCGCGCCAAGGACCTGTTCGCGGAATTGACCGATGGTGCCTATACGGGTCTGCGCGCCGACATCAACGAAAGAGGCGAAACGATCCTCATCGCCGAAGATGCGCTTCGCGGCAGCCTCGAAATCGACGCGCTGAGCGACGGGACGGTCGACTCGCTGTATTTGGCGCTGCGCCTCGCGGTCGTGCAGGAACACAACGCGGGGCGCGAGCCCATTCCGTTCGTCGCCGACGATCTCTTGCTCAACCTCGACAATAGGCGCGCGCAGGCGGCGCTGCGGACGCTGGCGGCGATGGCCGCATCAAGCCAGGTCCTGCTATTTACCCACCACGCGCACATGGTGGATATTGCCCGGATCGTGGTGCCACCTCCGATCCTCATCGAGCATAATCTCTCTTCGGCGATCACGGAAGCGGGGGGACGCAGAGCGGCTGCAGGCTGAGCACGCTCCAGTGCTCCCGGCGTTGCAAGCGCTGACGGTAGGAGTGGCCACAAAACCGCGGTGGCTTTGTCGTATTGGCAGGGCGTTCCCGGATTTCGATTCGCTCAATCCGGGCTCGCCCCGACCCTCCCCATAGTCCCGGGAGGACGAGCGTCAACGCGCTAATGGTAAGCGGGGAGGAAGCAGTCAGCTGCCCCACGCAATGCTGCTACCTCACTGGAACGTGCGCTGACACACTGGCCGGCTGCGCATACGCTCTCAGGAAATATCCGGGAGGAACTGCCATGGCGGATAATCTGGCCATGAAGTTGCTGATCGCCGGCATTATCGGTGCAATCGTCGGTGCCGCCACGGCAGACCGATACCACCTCTCAGCGGGCTCGGTATATGGATTCAAGAGGCAGTCAGAGAGCGGCCAGAGCCGGCCTCCAGTCAATCCGATGATAGCCTCGGCGAGAGCCGGGGAAGCACGCGCCGATGACTCGATCGGCCCGTCCCGGATCATGCGGAGTGCTTCGCCGGACCGGCCGGAGGTTGGCCCCAGCGGACCGCCCCAATGGCGGGGGCCCAGACCAAGCGGCTACCGCCGGGCTGCAATGTGTTGGAGGGAATACGAGGATCCTGACTTTGGCCCGACTGGCTATTTCGTTCACTGTGCCGGCGGCCGAAGTCACCGTCCTCGAACCTGACTCGCATATGGTTTGATTTCTCGGCGCCCGAATTCATGCACTCATTATGCGCTGGCGGGATCGGCCGGCCTCGAATAGGCTTTCAGCAAAACAATCCGGGAGGAACTGCAATGGCCGCAAATATGATCGGAAAGCTGGTGATTGCCGGCGTCATCGGCGCAGTGGCCGGAGCCGCCGTGGTGGCCACCGCGGCGCCGGAATTCAACACGCGTGGCAATCGGTTCAAACCGCTGAGCTACGATGAGCTTGCCCCGGCGCAGCGCGCTTTTGCCGACCGGGAGATCGTCCAAGGGCGCAAGCCGGAGACTGGCCCCTTCAACATCTATCTGCGTAGTCCCGAAATGGCAGAATTGTCGCGACCGTTGAGCGACTATTTGCGCTTCAAGGCGCCGGCGCCGCGCAAGCTCAAAGAGATTGCTATCATGCTGACGGCGCGCTACTGGAGCGGGCAATACGTGTGGTATTCGCACCGCCAGCAGGCGCTGGATGCGGGCCTCAGTCCGGCGTTTATCGCGGCCCTGGCGGCCGGCGAACGGCCGGGCAATATGCCTGCGGATGAAGCTACGACGTATGACTTCGTCACCCAGCTTCTCACGACTCGGCAAGTGAGCGACGCCAACTTCAAGGCGATGGCGGCGCTCGTCGGCGAGCGCGGCATCGTCGAACTGGTCGCACTGATGGGCCAATACACTGGTCTCACCATGCTGTTCGTGGTGGACCGATACCCGGTCCCGGCGGGCGCGCCGGACGAAGTCAATAAGCCGATGTGAAACGGAGCCGTAGCCAGAAGCCGTAGCCCCCATGGAGCGAAGCGTAATCCGGGAAAGACTCGCCAAGTTTCGATCGGCGCGCCCCGGATTACGCTTCGCTCCATCCGTGCTACAAAGTCGGCTATAAAATCTGCCAGGGAAACGATTGGAGGAAGCACCATGAGGAGCTGGTTGAACCGCGCGGGCGTTGCGGGGGTGTTGGGATTGCTGGCTATTTCGTTCGCTGTGCCGGCGCCGGCGGCCGAAATCACCGTGCTGGCGGGCATGGGCGTCGTATCCGGCGTGAGCGACCTCGCGCCGGCTTACGAAAAGCTCACCGGTCACTCGGTCGTCGTCAGGTTCGAGCAGGCGGCCGCGATGAACGAGAAGATCAATTCCGGCGCGCCGGCCGACATTGCGGCGCTGCAGCCCGAGCAGGTCGATAACTTCATCAAGCAGGGCAAGATGGTGGCGGGCACCAAGACCAATTTCGCCCAGGCGGGAGTAGGCGTCGCGGTTAAGACCGGCGCGTCGAGACCCGACATCAGCACCGTCGATGCGTTCAAGAACGCGATGATCAATGCCAAGTCGATCGGCTATTCGCAGGGCGGCAGCGGCCTCATCGCCGCGAAGGTGATGGAGAAACTCGGCATTGCGGATCAGCTGAAGGCCAAGACCAAGTTCGTCAACGGGCTTCCGGTCGCCGAGGTGGTGGCCAAAGGCGACGTCGAAATCGGGCTCCAGCAGATCAACGTCATCATTCCGGTCGAAGGCGCCGATTACATCGGCCCGCTGCCGAAGGAGTTGCAGGACACCGTCCGGTTCGCTGCCGGCGTGCTGACGGTGTCGAAGCAGAAGGAGGTGGCGAGGGCGTTCCTCAATTTCATTGCCTCCGCGGACGCCGGCCCCCTGCTGCGCCGCAGCGCGATGGAGCCGTGGCATTAATGACGAGCGGCCGCCCTAAGTGACATTGCCCTCCCCGGACGTGATCCGGGGATTGACCGGGCAATCCAGTATCTACGTTCCGTGTTTGCTAGAGGAACATGATGCTTTACCGGAACCTGATCTTCACCGGCGTTTTCGCGGCTGTGTTGGCCACCTCGACGACCGCGCAGGCCTTCGACGACGCCAAATATCCCGATCTCAGCGGCCAATGGGTCGCGGTTCGCATGCCGGGCGTCACCGGCCAGCCGGCCTTCGATCCGACCAAGCCTTGGGGCCGCGGACAACAAGCCCCGTTGACGCCCGAGTACCAGAAAGTCCTGGAAGCAAGCATTGCGGATCAGGCGATCGGCGGTCAGGGCAACTGGCACACCGGCGCCGAATGCCTGCCGCCCGGCATGCCGGCGATGATGACGCTCTATCGGCCAATGGAGATCGTCGTGTTGCCGGAGACGACCTACATTCTGGTCGACCATATCATGGACTCCCATCGGCGGATTTACACCGACGGCCGCGATTGGCCGAAGAGTGTCGAGTCGAGTTTCATGGGTTATTCGATCGGCAAATGGATCGACGAGAAGGGCGATGGCCGATTTACTGTGTTGGAGGTCGAGACGCGGCACTTGAAAGGCCCGCGCCCGCTTGATCCCGCCGGCATGCCGACCCATGCGGACAATGAATCGATCGTGAAAGAGCGCTTCTTCTTCGACAAGGACAATCCCGCGCTGCTGCACGACGAGATCACCCTGGAGGACCATGCCTTCACGCGCCCATGGACCGTGCTGAAGACATACCGGCGCGTGCCAAACCGATTCCCGGATTGGCCGGAGGACGCCTGCTCCAGCGACAACGAGCTGATCAAGATTGGCCCGGAGACCTATTACCGCGGCGCCGACGGCAATCTGATGCCCACCCGCAAGAACCAGCCGCCACCCGATTTGCGATATTTCACGCCGCCACGGAATTAACGCGCGTTCCGGTCAGGTTGAAGCGCCGCAATCTCTCTCCCGAGTCGTGGCCGGGCTTGTCCCGGCGACCCCGATCATTCTTGCTCGTCGCTTCGACGTTCGGGGTCGCCGGGACAAGCCCGGCCACGACGCTGGTGGCGTTGGGGCAAGTGAATCACGGTCTTGTCATGCCCTGCGAAAGCGGGGCATCCAGTAACCTGAGACTCGCATTTTTATTGAGGTATTGGGGGTTACTGGATCGCCCGCTTTCGCGGGCGATGACATGTAAGCGATGCAATTATTTCCCGACGCGGCCTTAAGGCACCACGCCGTTGCGGCCCACATTGATGCGCGCCGCGCCGAACGTTCCGTCCGGCTTCTTGGTCGCGGCCGCGATGTTGATGGCGGCGCCGGGCTTAAGTTCGCTCTTGTCGCCGACTTCATAGCGAACGATCGGAACGGTCGGCCCGACGATGATCTTCTTCTCCCCGTCCTTATACTTCACCGTGACTACCGGGCCGTCGACGCTGCTCACGGCCTGGCCCACGGCGCCGTTGGTCATAGTGCCGCCGGGCGCGCCATCCCAGTTCCCCCGATGGCCATCGCCGGTGCCGCGTTGCGACTCGGCGAAGATGTGCACCTCCACGGCCTTCTGGGTGCCGTCCGGCTGCGGCAGTGCGCCGCTGCCGATGTAGGACCCTTCCTTGATGTCGGCGACTGTCGCTTTCAACACACCGACGATGACCGCATTGTCGGCGAGCGACACGGTGGCGGGAGCGCCGTCGGGTCCTTTGATCAACAGCGTATTGCCGTCGACCTTATCGATGGTGCCGCGCACGCGCTGCGTCTGCTGCGCCGAGGCAGCGGTGACTGCAATCGCCGTGGCAAAAGCTGCGGTGGTCAATATCCGCACTGTGCTCATCTGAATCCTCCCAAAGGGGTGTTAGCGCGGGTGGAGAATACACTGGCGGGAGGCCAAAGCGAAGGGCCTCCAGACTGGGACCGCGGGCGTCTCGCCCGTATCTTCCGTGTGCGGATCGTTCCCTCCCGCTCGCGCACGCGGGGAAGAGCAGAGTAGGGAGCGGGCAATTGCCACTCTCCCGAAGAGCGGGCGGGACGCCCGCAGTCCCAGGTCAGCCGCGGCTGACCGGGACCGCGACGAACTTGATTCCGTCGGTCGATCTCAGGCGCATCAGCACGGTGTGCTTGCCGGCTTTCTGGGCGGCCTCGATGACGTTGCGAAGATCGATCGCGGCTGCGACTTTCTTGTCTGCGGCCTGAAGAATGACATCGCCGGATGCTATCCCCAATTCGGCCGCCGGTCCGCCCGGATCCACGCTGGTGACGACGACGCCGTCGGCTGCCCGCGCGACCGCAACGCCGAGCCGCGGTACGCTGGTGCCCTTCTGCTTGGGCGGTTCGGGGCTGGCGCTCGCCTCGCGCTGATCGGCCAAATTGCCCAGCACGATGTTGAAACTTTTCTCCTGGCCTTTGCGGATCACCACGATCGTAGCCGTGGTTCCCGGCGGCAGGCCACTGATGGTCCTCGCAATCTCGCGAGAGTCGTGGGCCTCGTTGCCGTTGATCGACACGATCACGTCGCCCGACTCGATGCCGCCCTTGGCGGCGGGCGAGCCCGCCTGCGGCTCGGCGACGAGCGCGCCGCGCGCCGCTTGGAGGCCGAGGTTTTCCGCAAGGTCCGCCGTCACTTCCTGGATCTGCACGCCGATCCAGCCGCGGGTGACCTTGCCCTTGTCCTTGAGCTGGGCGACCACCGCCTTGACGGTCTCGGCGGGAATCGCAAACGCGATGCCGACCGAACCGCCAGTGGGCGAAACGATCGCGGTGTTGACGCCGATCACGTTACCATCCATGTCGAAAGTGGGGCCGCCGGAATTACCGCGATTGACCGCCGCATCTATCTGGATGAAGTCATCATAGGGCCCGGCACCGATATCGCGGCCGCGCGCCGATACGATGCCTGCGGTCACTGTCCCGCCGAGGCCGAACGGATTGCCGACCGCGATCACCCAGTCACCCACGCGCGGATTGCTGTCGGCGAAGGTCACGAAGGGTAGGTTGCCGGCGCTATCCACCTTGACCAGGGCCACATCGGAGTTCTGATCGGCGCCGATCACCTTGGCGGCGAAGACGCGGCCGTCGTCCGCCGTTATCTCCACATTGTCAGCCCTCTCGACAACGTGGAAATTGGTCACCGCATAGCCGTCCGCCGAGATGAAAAAGCCGGAGCCCTGACCGGTGAGGATGTTGCGGCCGCGTGCAGCTGACCGGGCGCCTGGCGCGTCAGGCTGGCCGAAACGGCGGAGCAGTCGGCCCGAGGGGGAATCCTTGGAAAGCCGGGAAATCTCCTTGCCGGACTTGCCGGCGTCAAATTTGACACGAACCGAGATCACCGCAGGCTTGACCCTGTCGACCACCTCGGCAAAACCGACCGGCCGCACACGGATCTGGGCTTGCGACACGAAATCCGGTCGCGACGCGAGATTGGCGCCGGCGAACAGTGCTGCCACGACCACCGCCACGGCGCCTGCTCGCGACGCAGCCCGTCTGGCCGCAGGCGGCCTGGCATCATTTTCGCTCTTTTCGGTCGAAATGCGGGCCGGAGCTTCAGCCATGTCGGCCTCCCTCACTGCGAACGGCGGGATCCGCTAGCGCGCTGCCGATCAACGCGTCGATCGCTTGGAACCACTCATATGCTCCCCAGGACCGCGGACCGCAATGCCCCTTGACCAGGCCGCCGCATCTTCTTGCGCCTTCGCTAAGCTCTGCTTAACTCTGCGGCTGAAAAGGCCGCACGGGCGTTGACGTCCATCCTGGGCAAGACCGCCAAACCCGTCCCTTACGCTAGCGAGCGGGAGTGCGAGAACCTGGAGATCCAGCATGCAAACCCCGGTCGAAATCGACTTTCAAGGCCTCACGGGAAACGACCAGCTGCGTGCCTGCGTGATGAAGAACATTTCCGTGTTGGAGCAGCGATTTGGCCGCATCACGGCCTGTCGCGTCGTCATCAAGGCGCCAAGCGAGCGGCATCGCACGGGCGGCGCCTGCGAGATCACGATTCGACTCTCGCTACCCCAAGGCCGGGAAGTTGATATCGGCCGCTCCGAAAAGGCCAAAAAAGCCGACGATCGTCTCGCCGACCCGGTCGTGGCCCTGAATGACGCGTTCAAGCGTGCGCGGCGGCGGCTCTCGGACCACGCGCGTCGTATGCGGGGCCATGTCAAGTCCCATGACGGTCCGCCGATCGCGACCGTGAAACGCTTTGACGAGGCTGCCGGTTTCGGCTTCCTCGAGACGCAGGATGGGCGCGAGATCTATTTTCACAAGAACAGCCTCCTCGATGGCCGGCAGGTTCCGCCCGGCACGCGCGTCACGTTTTTCGAGGAGATGGGCGAGAAGGGACCGCAGGCAAGTACCGTAAAGGTACTCGGCAAACACGGGCTACGGTGAAGGGCCGCTTTGATCACCGACGGTGTCGTCGCCGGGCTTGGCCCGGCGACCTCGAATTGTTTTAAGCACGAAGCAAGAGCAATCGAGGTGGCCGGGACAAGCCCGGCCACGACCTGGGGAGGGCAGTTGGCCAAGCCTTGCCGGCATTCCGTCTAGTTTGTCACCCGTCCCCATCATCCGACCAGATGTTTTTCAATCTCGTAGACCGGGTGCTTGGTGAAGTCCTTGTCGACTTCCGCCATGATGCGCGCCTTCACATCGCCGTGCAGTGCTTGGCGCAATTCAGCCAAAGTGCGCGGCGGTGCCGCGATGATGACCGCTTTCACCTTGCGTTCGCGGACCAGTTTCTCGAACGCGTCAGCGACCATGCGGGCAAAGCGATGTTCTTCGAGTTCGTGCCAATCGGTCGGCTCTACGGCGCTGCGGCGCTCCCGGGCGCTTGCGCTCGCGAATAGCCGACCCGGCCTGTCGCTGCCCTGGTCGTGGGTCGCGGGATTTTGGTCAACGAACACCTGCACGGTCTTCAGGTTGGGGAATTTCTCGTCGCCGGCATTGCGCAGGAATAACGCCTTGCGGCCGTCGCCGACGAAAACGATCGCGTCGTGCGGAATGCTCATCTTGTTGCTCATAAGCCCTCGACGAGTTGTCTGTTCAGCCTCATAAGAATGGAAAATATGCAAAACTCCTTGATGTTCCGCCAAAGCGGCAAAGAAAATATGCCTGCTGCGACGCGTTCCCCTCCCTACCCTCCCCCGCAAGCGGGGGAGGGTAGGGAGGGGAAAGACGGGGGGAGCGGTCGAAATGCGCGCGCTTGAGATCGGCAACGTCACCATTACCAGCATCGTCGAGCGGGACGGGCCATGGCGACGGCCCGAGGACATGTTTCGCGCCTATGACCCCGACGCTGGACGGCGGCATCTCGCCGAGCTCGATCCGGAGGTCTTCGACCCGGTTTCGGGGCGCCTGGTGATCACCTATCGGACATACGTCGTACGCACGCCGAAACACACGATCCTGGTGGACACCTGCACGGGCGAAGACAAGGGCTATGCACCGCCGATGGACTTTCCAAAGCAACCTTGGCTCGACGGATTCCGCGACGCCAGGCTTGCCTTCGACAAGATCGATTATGTGTTTTGCACACACCTGCACATCGATCATTGCGGCTGGAACACCGTGCTTCGCGACGGCCGCTGGGTGCCGACTTTTCCGAATGCAAAATATGTGTTCCATAAGGGCGAATACGCCGCGTGGGAGGAAGCGACGAAGCGCGGCGAAACGCCACCTGGCAATGTGTGGCGATACAACTGCGAGCCCGTGGTCGCGGCCGGCCAGGCCCTCCTGGTAGACGACGATTTTCAGCTCGACGATACGCTGTGGCTCACCCCGACGCCCGGCCACTCGCCGTGTCATTGCTGCGTCAATATTCGCTCCGGCGGGCAGCGCGCCGTCATCACCGGAGACCTGATGCACCACGCCCTGCAGTGCCGCGAGCCGGACTGGTCGACGATCTTTGACTGGGATCGTGTGCAGGCCGCTCACTCACGCCGGCGGTTTCTGGGCGGTCTTGCCGGGACGGACACTTTGGTCCTGCCGATCCATTTTCCGGACCCGACCGTCGGACGGGTCGAGGCCGACGGCGACAGGTTCCATTACCGGTTCATTCGCGACGCCTCGACGCTACCCTCCGCCGCACGCCGGGGAGGGTAGGGGATCGACCGCCAAATTCGACCGATGGTCGGGCAACATCATCGTCCGCAAGGTGCACGGCTATCGCCGCCGTGCTCCCGGCACTTTTTTCGACCTTCCCGGAGGGCGGCTCGAGGTGCTTGAATTTCCTTGCTTTTTTAGGGGTATTTCGTTTTGCCAAAATGCCGGTGGGGCGGACGCAAGCCGTTTCGCCCCGGGGAGAAGCGGCGATGTATCCGCATCGAGGAACGACGTTCACCGGGAACGCTTTCGCGGGAAAAAAAGGCCACCCACGCGAAAGCGCATGTCGCATGCGCTAACTTCTATGTGCGTTGCACAAATTTTCCTTGACTCTTGCTCAGATCGATCCGGAAATAGCCATGTGGAACTGGGGGCGTCGAGAGTTACTTCCCGTGTCTTTCAAGAGCGTTATCCGATCGAACCTGCCGAGCTTTCTACTTCCCTGCCCATATTGCGGACATCGGATGGCAATTACGGCGGTCGCGCCCGCCCAATCGAACGGTGGTGCGGAATCCAGCAATCTCGAGGACATCACCCACGGTTGCGTGCAGTGCGGTACGACGCTCACGCGCACCGTGCGGTCGCTCGCAGAAGGCGACCGGGAAACAGCACTTCGGGCTTAATCAAGGCGCATCATCTCAAGCGCGGCGCGGCCAAACGGGCCGTGGGGATTGTTCAACGTCTCGCCGATCTCGAAATGGTTGTAGTTCTCGGCGACGATGAGCCGGACGGGTTTGCCCGCGGCCTTGAGGGCGGCGGCGAACTCCCTGGTCTGGCGTTGGAATTCCGGCGTTTCCAGGGTGCCGTGCAGCACCGTCACCGGGCAGGTGATGCGGTCGAGATGACGCTGCGTGCTGAGCGCAGCTTCGGCGGCATCGGTGAACTTCACATAGTCCCCCCGCTTCGACAATCGCGCCGGTTTGAGATCGTACATGCCGGAGCAGAGCGTTGCGCCCTTCACGGTGTCGCGCCGGCGGCCGAAATCCTTCTCCCAGTCGGTGATCAATACGCAGCCGCCCAGATGTGCGCCCGAGGAATGGCCGGTGATGTAGATGCGGTCGGGGTCGCCGCCGAAGCTTGCGGCATTGCGGGCTGCCCAGGCGACGCCGCCGCGCACCTGATCGATCATCGGCATCAGGTCGCCGCCGCTCTCGATCACGTTGATGAAATCGAGCACCAGGAAATGCGCCCCGGCACGCACGAAGGTCTCCGCCCCATACGCTGAATCCTTCGCATGACCGGCGCGCCAGGCGCCGCCATGAACAAATATCACGATCGGCGCTTTCGGGGTCGGGGTCGCATAGATATCCAGCATCTCGTGCGGCGTCGCCCCATAGGCGACCCGCCTGGGCGCACCGAGACGGGCGCGGACCAGCTCGCTTTCGCTGGCGCGGCGCTTGTTCAACTGGTCGCGATTTGGCGCATAGACCGATTGGTCGTAGGCGTCGTCAAGCTCTTTCTGATCCATGTCAAGCCAGACGCGGGGCCCCTTGGGCCGCGGCGCAGCCTGCTGCGCAGCAGCGCCGGTCGAAACCACGGTGGCGGCAGCAGCGCCGATGACGGTCCGGCGGCTCATCAAATCTCCTTCGCTGCGATCGCTGTCCATCGAGCCTCCGCCGTCCCGCGCGCTGTCGAAGCAGCGCACAATTCTCGACGCACAAAATATTAGCACATTCCGATCAAATTGAAGCGGCGGCCCTTTACCTCTCCCTGCTTGCGTGAGAGGGAGCAGAGCAGCCAACCTCAATTCTGTGCCAGCGACCGCTTCTCCAGAAGCTCGTTGACGTGGCGAAGGACGTGATCGGCCACAATGACGTGGCCTTCCGCGGTGGGGTGGAAGGCGCCGCTGTAGAGCGCCGCATAGGCCGGCTGCAGATCATCGAAGGCCGAGATGTCTTCGCGGTGAGTATTGCCGGCGAGGAACGTGTCGTTCGGGTTGCGGGCAAGCCGCCAATGATGCGCATAGGGCAATGCGGCAGCCGGCGAATACGGCGCCCACTCATTGGCCGTGTGCGACAGGCGCGGCACGTTCATGTTGACCTGATCGATCAGCGGTTTCTGAGGATCGCGGGCGCACACGCCCCGCTTGGCGAATTCCGCCATATGATCGACGATAAAGCGGAAGCCGGTGCCTGATCCGGTGGCAAGCCCCGCCGGACAACCCGCCTTGCGGCCGTCCGTAATGCATTCGAGCCGCCCCTGCAGCTCGCGCACGAAGTTGGAGACTTCCTGGGTGCGCTCGCGGCTGTAGCGGAGCTTCGGATGCACATCGAGCCCGAGCGTCGGCTGGGCGCCGCACGCGTTGCCAGTCTCGTCGAACTGGATCGGCTCATAGGCGTTCTGCAACACGCGGGCCGGATCGACCCCGAAAGCGTCGCTCAAGGCTTCCTTGACGGCCCTCATGCGGCGGTCAAGCACGCGCAGATAGGCCTGCGACACTGACGGTGCGAACCGCAGCTCATGGCCGACCAGTCCGACGATCGGTGCGAGATCGCTCGCATTCTCGGTCATCGCATAGGCGACGAGCGGCCCGAAGCCGACGTCGTTGCCGCCGACCGAGAGCAAGAAAACGTCGATCGGCCGCTTGCGGCTTTGCGGCGGGCACCATTGCTTGGTGAAGACCTGTTCGCCGATGGCGGTCGAGCCCCATTGATACACCGGCAGCCGGTACGACACGGTGCGGGTGCGCCCTGCGGCGCCGGTCTTGCAGATCAGATCGCTTAACTGATCGAGCTGCGGCACCACCTTCCTCTGGGCGTTTGAGCCGGAGATTTGCTCGCGCGCGTCGCGCTCCGCGAACAGCCCCTCGACGATGTCGGCGCCCGAACAGGCGAGACTGACGAAAGTCACGGCGCGGTGACGGTTCTCCAGCGCAAGCCCGATGCTGACGCGGAACGGATAGCCGTATTGAGAACGATGGCAATCGGGGCTTAGCCATTGCGCTCCGCTGCGATCGAACGCTTGCTGGAATTCCCGCGACGACAACGCGAAGACGGTGCCTTTTTCCTCGTCTTCCATCAGGCGCTTCGGCAGCGACTTGGGATTGGTGCCACGCTCAGCCGCTACGCCGTATTTCGGGCTGATCGCGCGATAGTTCTGGGCCTGGTGATCGACCGCATTGACCGGGTCGTAGACCATCTCACGGGAATTGCTGAACGTCACCGGCCGGTCCGGGTTGCTTTCGCCCGACGCGAAGCTGTCGCCCATGGCGACCACGAACACGTCTTCCACGGTCACATTCGGATCGGCGAGCGTCATGCCGTCCGGCAGTTGCACCTTGACGGCAACGCCGGACGCCGATCGGTCCAGCGAGAACGGCACGCGCCTGATGACGAGCTTGAGGTTGCAGGCCTGCTTGCGGGTCTCAGCCGCCAGCCCGGCCTTCTTGGGCTGCCAGGTCCACACGCAGTCGCCGGCGCCGACAGTTGCAAGGCGCTCGGGCGCAATCTGCATGACCACTGTGTGGGCCTCGGGGAGGATATAATCCTCCTTCGCGGTGCCCCACGAATACTGCCGGTCGCACACGACCGTGTAGCGGCGTGGCCGCGCATTTCGGTCGTAGCAGGTGAGATCCACGGTTTGCGCTGCCCACCCGAGCCGGCTCCTCTCAAACCCCGGGCGGGCGGTGGCAAGACAATTGTCCGGCGTCGAGGAGTCCCTGCAATCGGGATCGTTCAGGCGCCGCTCGACCTTCCACAGGATATTGGTCGGCAGGGGCTGACCAGGCGCACCGCGCACGGCGTTGAACGCCTTCTCCTGCACATCGAATGAGGCGGCTCGCTTGAAGAAGCGATAGGGGTTTTCCACTTCCCAGACGAGATCTGCGGCGTGGCCGGCTTTGATGCCAAGAACCGAAACGATCAGCGTTGCAGTTACCAGCACATTGGTCCGCATCTCGCAATCCTTCCCCACGCCCATAAAGCGCCATAATACGCGTTAGTCGCGTCGATGGTAAACAAAGTTCAATTGTGACCAGCGCCGCGGCAAACGGATGACGTATCGAAAACAACGCGGGCTCAAGACCGTCATAAAACTTTCAGGTGAACTGCTCCAAAATCTCGCGGTAGGGGTACACCTGCGTGACGCTGCAGTCTCAAATGCAAGAGCGGGCCAAAGCCGCGGCTTCCGGACGGCGCGGATGGTCCGTGGTGTTCGCCGCGTACGCGGTCTCAAAGGTCCGCCGTTATGGCGCTGCGCTGCGGCGCGCCGCGCTCTTCATCTCCCTTGTTTCGCTCGCCTTCTCAGGCGTCAGCCTCTACGAAACCGTACTCAGGCAGCCACGACTGACGATCTTCACCGGCTGCAACTGGCAATACGGGCGAGGGCCGGGCTCATTTGACGAATACTTCATCATCCCGGTCACGGTCGCCAACGACGGTGCGCGCGGCGGCACCGTGCTCGCCATCGAGCTCACGGTGGACAAGGGCGGACGATCGAAGGCCTACGCAGGCAATTTCACCGTCGCCGGCCTCGACGACAAGACGCGCCAACTGTTCGCGCCCCTCGCCATCGCCGGCCACGCGTCGGCGACCGCGGCGATTGTGTTCACGCAGCGGACGCCGACCGGCCCGCCGCTGTTGGGCGAGCCCGGCGGCTATGACGCCGCGCTGAAGCTGCGGACAGCAGTCGGTCTCTCTTACGGCTTCATCGATCGGCTGTTCGCAGGCCCTCCACCAGAGGCGCATCTTAAGCCGCTGCTTCAACGCTTCGATATCGCGGCCGTGTTGGGCGGCGAGCGCGCGAGCTTCGACGCCTGCGAGCTGGACCGCCCGGATTTGCCTGCCGCACAGGCAAAGTAAACCTGGAAGAACCCGGAACGGAGGGGTCGATGAAATCTTCGCACGCGATCCGAGGAATGATCCTCCTTTGCGCATCGTGGCTGGTCTGTTTCGGTGCATCCTCGCCCGGCACGGCGCAAAACCCGGTCGGCCTGACGGTTACGATCTGCTCAAAAAACGACCCGAAATATCAGCCCCAAACCGGCATACTCGTGCGGCTCGACGAGCAATACTATATCGTCCATACCAGCGCCGGCGAAGTGCATTTCAAACGCGGCGATTTTGAAAATTGTCAGCGCGCGGCGTTGCCGGATGGGCCGCAATGCCCGGCCGGTCAGCTCGCTGGCGCGAGCGGCTGCAGCTGCCCGGCAAGCCAGACCATGAGTAATGGGCGTTGCGTCGCGCCTCCTCCGGTTATCGCGGTGAGCGACCCGGGGCAACTGACGCCCTGCAAGAACTTCGAGGAGATCACGGTGCAAGGATCCAGCACCGTCGGCCTCGGCGTTATGCCCTCCCTGATTCAGGGCTTCGCAAACGTCAACGGCTTGCAGGTCGCGCGCAATGCCGATGACAGGAACGAGACTCGGCGCTATCTGTTGCGTGCTGCCAATCCCGATGCCCGCTGCTTCCGCATCACGGTCCGTTCAACCGGATCGGAAACCGCCAAGGACGGCATTACAGACAAAGTCGCGCAAATCGGCATGTCGTCGCGAGATTACACGGACGACGAAATTCGCGTGCTCGCCAATGCCGCCAGGCTGGAAGCTTTCGAGCGCAGCCAGATCGAGCACGTCGTCGCGCTCGATGCGATCGGCATCGTGGTGAACAGGCGTAACCCCATCGACGCGATCGGGCTGTGCCAGATCGCCCAGGTCTTTGCCGGAAAAATTCGTGATTGGCGCGAGCTCGGGGGACGCCCCGGTCCGATCAATGTGCACGTACGCACCGGCACATCGGGCACCTTCGAGACTTTCGAGAAGGAGGTGATGAAGACCTGCGGCGCCGATCTCGCCGCGGCGCCTTCGCATGGGACCTACCCCGACTTGCTGCGGGCGGTGGCGTCCAACGATGCGAGCATCGGCTTTGCGCCTGCGACCCTGGTGAGCGGTTCGGTCAAGGCGCTCCGCCTCAAAGGCAGCTGCGGCATCGAGCAGGCGGCCACAGCCTTCAACGTCAAGACCGAAGATTATCCGCTGGCGCGGCGGCTCTATATCTTCACGCCTTTCCCTCTCGAAGGATACGCCCGCCAATTCGAAAACTTCATCGCGGCGGACGACCGTGCCGACGACTTGCTGTCATCGCCCCCCGTGATCGGCGACAGCATGGAAAGCCAGAGCGGCACGTTCGATCAGAAAATCGAAGCGATGCCCGATGACCACACCTACAGCCTCTATACGCGCGAGACGAAGGCTGATCCCGCATCACTGGGCAGGTTCCGCGACCTCTCGGCGCGCGGCCAACGCCTCTCCATCACCTACCGATTTTCGCTCGGATCGGACCAACTCGACACCAAGGCGCGCCAGGATATCCGCCGCCTTGCCCGCTATTTGCAGAACGTGCGGACGCGGCCGACCGTGTTTCTCGCGGGATTTACCGATGATCTTGGCGGCGTGAGCGCGAATCTCGAGCTCGCGACGAGGCGCGCCGAGGCGGTGCGCCGCGAGCTTGTGGCAGTCGCCCCGACGGACCACGCCAGGAACGTACGCGCCGAAGGGTTCGGAAAGATCTTGCCGGTCACCTGCAACGACACCGAACTCGGCAGAGCGAAGAACCGCCGCGTCGAGGTGTTTGTGGCGCCGTAGTCAGCGTTCAGCTGACGCGGTATCGGACGCTTCTGCGCCACGTCCCAGCCCAGCCCAGAGCGCCCGGTGCGCGCGGCACAATGCTAAGTATGCGGATTGATCAAACACACCGCCGCAGGGCATGATGCCGGCTTGGTTCCCATCGAGTCCACCAGCAAACCGGGGAGGGTAACATGAGTGGCACGCGTCGGGACTTCTTGCGGCAGGTCGGCAGCGTCGGGGGATACCGGGCGACCTATCTCACCATGCAGGCCATGGGCTTGTTGAGCACCGCCGTGATGGCGGAGCCGCTGAGCTTGCAGAGGGGCGAGGCCCACGGCACCAAGGTCGTCATCCTGGGGGCCGGGGTGGCGGGGCTGTCGGCGGCTTACGAGCTCCGCAATGCCGGCTACGATTGCATCATCCTGGAGGCCCGCGACCGCGTCGGCGGCCGCAACTGGAGCATCAGACGCGGCACCCGCCTGGAAATGAACGACGGCACCCGCCAGCTCTGCGAGTTCGATCCCGAGATGTATTGGAACGCCGGCCCGGCGCGCATCCCGAGCGCCCATCAGGCGGTCCTTCGCTATTGCCAGGAACTCGGCGTCGCGCTCGAGGTCGAGATCAACACCAGCCGCGGCGCCCGCCTCTACAATCCGGCCGCCAATGGCGGCAAGCCGATCGAGATGCGCCAGGCCCACAACGACGTGCGCGGCGAAATTTCCGAGCTGCTCGGCAAGGCGCTCAACCGCGGCGCGCTCGATAAGGAGCTGACCGCGCAGGACAAGGAGCGCATGATCGCGTTCCTCCAGACCTACGGGGATCTGACGCCCGACCTCGTGTTCAAGGGATCGACGCGATCCGGTTACAAGAGCTTGCCGGAGGCGGGCGATCAGGCCGGCGAGCGCCGCGAGCCGGTGGCGCTGCGCACGCTCCTCGACATCGATCTGTGGAGCGCCGTGCTGTTCGAGGAGGGCTTCGACTTCCAGGCCACCATGTTCCAGCCGGTCGGCGGCATGGACCGCATTCCGATGGCGTTCGCCGAGAAGCTCGGCCCGGTGGTGCGTCTCAACAGCGAGGTGACGGCGATCAAGCGCCGCAACAACGGAGTCACCATCGCGTATACGGACAAAGAGTCCGGCCAGCGCAAGGCCGTCGAGGCGACCTACTGTATCGCGACCATACCGCTCAAGGTCCTCGAACCGATCGACAACGATTTCTCGTCCCCGTACCGGGCGGCGATGCGTGGCATCGAATACGGCGATGCCGTCAAGATCGCCTGGCAGTCGCGCCGGTTCTGGGAGATCGACGATGAGATCTATGGCGGGATTTCATGGGTGAAGGCCCCGACTGTGCTGGTCTGGTATCCGAGCGATCGGCTGTTCTCTCAAAAGGGCATCTTGCTCGGCGGCTATGCGACCCGCGCCGACGCTGACGCGCTTGCCCCGAAGTCGCTGCAAGAGCAGTTCGCATTGAGCCGGGCCGCGATCGAGGGCCTGCACCCCGGCCATGGCCACGAACTCGAAAGACCGATGGCGATCACGTGGTCCAAAGTGCCCTACAGCCTTGGCATCGCGGCGCGCTACAAGACCGACCACGACCCGAATTATGCGGTGCTCAGCGAGCCTGACGGCCCCTTCTATTTTGCGGGCGAACATCTGAGCCATGTCGGCGCCTGGCAGGAGGGCGCGATTCTCTCTGCAAGGCGCGCCATCAACATGATGGACAAGCACCGGCGCGCCTGACCGCCTGCAGCGCGTGTGAGGAAATCAACGACCTCATCCTGAGGAGCCCGCCCTCTTGGGCGGGCGTCTCGAAGGATGGATGCACGGCAATGACTCGCTGCCATCCTTCGAGGCCCGCATCGAAATCGGCTGTTGCCGATTTCGACACTTCACCGAAGTCGGGCAAGCCCGACTTCGGTGCGGGCTCCTCAGGATGAGGTTGAGATTTTTTTACACGTAGGTGGGGGCTTGTTACATCGGCGGAACTCGCCCCGCCCTCGTTGCAGCCGGCCTGGACGCCGACGCAGTTTGCTCGAAAGATTGAACCAGTTTCACGTTGGCTTGTTCGATCGGGCTGAGCGGAACGTCCCAAGCATAAGGCTGGTACCAGGGAAACTGCGAGAAATAGGTGCGCAGCGCGTCGTCCTTAAAATACCTGCCTCTGCGGGCGAAAATTTCGTTGCGAATAATCACGAGCTGATCCGCGGAGAGGCCTTGAAGCTCTTCGGGCGTCAAATACCGGCGGCTGGGATCCGCGAAGGCGACGCTATTCTCCATGTTCGTTGGGGCCGGGACAGGCCCAGTGATGCCGCGAGACGCGGCAGCAGGGGCTTCGACCGACTGAATCAAGCCGACATTGGCGTGTTCGACCGGGGTGAGCGGAACGTCCCAAGCACGCGGCTGGTACCAGGGAAACTGCTCGAAGTAGGCGCGCAGCGCGTCATCCTTAAAGTACCGGCCTCTGCGCGCGAAAATTTCGTTGCGAGCGATGTGCAGCCGGTCGGCGGATAGCCTTTGCAGTTCGGCGCGGGTCAGGTAGCGGACGTTTGAGTCTGCTAGGAGGAAAGCAGCGCGATCGGCCGCGACAACCTTGCCGATGCGCGGCGGCGCTTGACTGATCGGAGGCGACTGCGGCGTCCGCTCCGGTCTCGCAATCGGAGGTGACTCCGGCGCCTGCTCCAGTCTCGCGATCGGAGGTGAATCCAATGTCGTAATCGAGCGCGGCTCCGGCGTCGCAATCGGCGTTGGCTCCGGTCTCGCAATCGGAGCGAACTGCGGTGCCGCAATTGCGAGAGGCTCGGGTCTCGCAATCGGTGTCAGCTCCGGTGCTGCAAGCGGCGTAAGCTCCGGTATCGAAATCGACGGCGGCTGGTGTGTCGCCGCAGCTTTGCCGGCCATTTTCTCGGATGCGGAGCCGGACGGCCACGTCACGTCAATCCCGCTCGCAGTCGGCGAATTTTCCGATTGGGCAGTCGGTTGCAACGACACGGTCGGTTGCGCCGATGCCGCCTGCGTCATGCGCTCGACTTCGCTGAGATTTATGATGGCTCTGAAGTCAGTCGACGGCGGCGCAGGTTTGGCGCGCGGTGGGCCGCCCGACAAAAACTGCGGTAGGCTCGGAAAATCCGAATCCTCAACGAGCATCAAAATCTCAACCACGACGGAGCCGCCAATCATTGCGGCGATCGCGCTCGTGACCAGCAATTTCTTCAACCCATAACCGCGCCGCCGCAACCGCGGCGTCGGCCTTCCCGGATCGTCGTAGCCGCGGGGTTGAATGACCCAGGCGGGGCTCAAGTCGGGCGGACGTCGTTTATTGCCATGAGGCTGGTGGATGTGGCGCCCATCGGGTGGAATGATGGTCATCCGAGGCCGTTTGACGTCGCTGTCGCTGGCCTCCACCCTACCCTTCCCGGCTGGCGGCGGAGGGTCGGGTGGGGGCCCCGAGGGCGTCGCGGGCTGCGCGTGATCGTCGCTCTCGCGATCAACCACATGAGTGGTTGCGTCCCCGAACGGGAAATCGGGAACGCACGACAGGGCGCTGAGAAGCCCTTCATCTTTCCTGGCGCGGAAAGACTGTGCGACTTGACCCAACCTGTCATCCGAATTTGCCGGAGAGGTGCTCATACCCACGTGCTTTCTGCCGTCGCAGGCGCCAAAATTCACACTGGCGTCCCGCCTCGCCCCCCGCTGGGCATCTGAAAGCACCAACCACCTCAATTGCGTTTAACTATCCAATTGTGGCGGCCCCGCGGCGTTACAGCCCTTCAGCGGCGTTACGGCCTTCTCTTTTGTCGCGCCAGTCCCTCGCAAGGTTCGCGATCGCGCCGGCGGAATTTGTCAAGCCAGGTCAGCGGCGACAAATCCGGCCACGCGTTGGATCGTGTCTCAACGTGGGCGGGACGCCGTAGCCCGTGTAATCGCTATCCGGGCGTCGGCCAGAAGGAACCCTGCTTCCCCGGCACGTGAGGCGTTATCCCGCCTTGTCAGCGCAGCGGGAATCGGCATGCTTGCCCCGGAATCGACGCGATCCGGGAAACGAGGGTCAAATCCTTGCGTGTCGGGCTGTGGGGCTCCAGGGTCGAGATGAAGAACGTCGAAATTTTGGGATCGAGGCAACGCGCCATCGCCCAGGGGGCCGAGGCGCTGCGCGAAAAGCGCGTACGCTTGATCAAGGCGCAGGCGGAGCTTGAAGCGGCCGGGCAATTGCGCCGCGCTTCCGAGATCATTATGCAGAATCGGGCGGGTCTCCAACGGCGCCGTATGCAAATGATCACCGAAGTCGGCGCCGAGCAGACCAGCATGACGATCATCATGATGGCGAGCGAATTCGTTGCCATGGCGTGCGGCATCGGAGAGATCGTCAAGCGGTAACGCGCCGGAAGGCATTGGCGCAGCGCCGGGGGGCGCAGTCGTTTGTCGCGGGGAGGCAGGGGTAAGCATGAAGACGATTCTGGTCCCGACGGAATCTCACGAGTCGATGCGCTCGGCCCTTGCAACCGCGCTCATGCTTGCGCGCCGGTTCGATAGCTACATCGAAGGCTTCGCGCTGCGGTTCCGCGTCAATGAGTTCATCGCCGTCGACATGGCGGGCGCCATTCCGCTGGAGACGCTCCGTGAGGAGAGCTTCGACGAGGCGCGCCGCGCCCGCGTGCTGTTCGAAGCATTCATGCGAGAACACGCGGTGCCGCGCAGCGATACCCCGGTGGCATCGCTGTCGTATGGCTGGCTCGATGACGCTCCCGAAGGAGAAGACTTCGTCGGCAGTTACGGCCGCGTCTTCGACGTCATCGTCATGAGCCGGTCGCAAGCCAACTCGATCGGATTGCACGACAAGGCGATCGAGTCCGGCCTGTTCGACAGCGGCCGCCCGATTCTGATCGCGGCGCCGACGCCACCTGCCCAGATCGGCACTAACGTTCTGGTGGCGTGGAACTGCAGCACCGAGCAGGCGCGCGCCACCGCATTCGCCATACCGTTGCTGCGCAAGGCCGAGCGCATAACGGTACTCCATGTCGAGGGCGGAGCCGCGGTGCCGGGACCGAGTGCCGCCCAGGCAACGCAGTACCTGCTGCGTAACGGCCTCAAGGCCGCGCCGATGACGGTCGGGCTTGAGGGTCGCACAACCGGAGAGGCCATACTGGCCGCCGCGCATTCGCTCGACTGCGACCTCCTCATCAAGGGCGCCTACACCCAAAGCCGTCTGCGCCAGATGATATTTGGCGGCGCGACGCGCCACATCCTTGCGCACGCGACCCTGCCGGTGCTGATGGCGAATTAGGGCACGTAAAACAATTCTGACCTCATCCTGAGGAGGCCGCCCACCGAAGTCGGGCTTGCCCGACTTCGGCAACCAAAAGCGCCGAAATCGGCAATAGCCGATTTCGATGGGCGGCCGTCTCGAAGGATGGACGCACGGCACGGACTCGCGGCCATCCTTCGAGACGCGCGCAAGAGCGCCGCTCCTCAGGATGAGGTTGCAAATGTTTAACTTCCTCCGCGCGCCGGTGAGCGCAGCGGCCCGAACCACCCCTGACGGTTCGACGCAAAGCTGACGCATTCCCGTCCTAATGCGGGACAGCGGCGGAGGGCGGCTGCAAGCACGTATGGAGCATTGCATGCTTAGGGTGCGACATCTGTGTTTCCTTGCTTGCGTGGTGCCGGCAATAAGTCTTTCTCTTGGAGACAGCGCGTCCGCCGCCAGGATTGGCAGAGACGCGGGGCCTGCGAGGCCGTTTGCGGGGAGGCCTTTCGTACCGCGCGCTGTCGGAGCGCCCCATACCACTTTTGCAGGGCTGCGCAGTCATGGCTTCAACCATCCGCCGGGTGCGGCGCCAGGCCAGCAACGCCCGCATGGTGGCGATCATGGCCCGGCCGGCTCAGGGCAGGGGCGCGCACTCCCGCATGGCTTGGAGCATGGTCCTGCCGGCCCGGCCGGCTCGAGACAAGGCCGCGCGGTCCCGCATGGTTTGGAGCATGGTCCGGCCGGCCTCGGACGCACATCGCCGCGCAATCCAGTTCCGTCAGGACCTGCGGCCATCAATGCAATCGCCCGCAACGGCTTGCCGCACCGGCCATTTCCCGGCGAAGCCGGTTTCACCGGCGTGCCGCCGCGCGGCGAAACCCGCTTCGTATCCAATGAAATGGTCGTCCATGTGGGCGCGGAGGTGTCGCCGCAAGCGCTGGACGCCGCCGCACGACGGCTGGGGCTGACCCCGATCGGGTCCCAAAATCTGGCGCTGTCGGGCGGCAGGCTCGTTCACTTTCGCGTCGCCAACGGGCAGGTCGCTGACGCGGTGCGGATGCTCGAAGCCGAGAAAATCGGCATCGCGCAGCCGAACTACGTATTTCAATTACAGCAGGACGCCCACGCGGCGGCGCCGCCGCCCAACGGCGACCCGGCCCAATACGTGATCGATAAACTGCATCTCCACGATGCCCACGGCATCGCATCGGGGTCAAATGTGGCCGTCGCCGTCATTGATTCCCTCGTCGATGCGGCCCACCCGGATCTCGCGGGCTCGATCGCCGGGCAGTTCGATGCGGTGGCGGCGACGGACAAACCAGACGAGCACGGGACCGGCATGACCGGCGCGATCGCGGCCCATCGGCGGTTGCTGGGCGTCGCGCCGCGCGCCCGTATCTTGGCCATTCACGCGTTCAGCCCGGATGCGCAGCATCCGCAGCAGGCGACCACGCAGAACATCGTCGCGGGCATCGATTGGGCCATCGCCAAGGGCGCGCGCATCATCAATATGAGCTTTGCGGGGCCTTACGATCCATTGCTTCAACTGGCGCTCAAGAAGGCCCGCGACAAGGGCGCGGTGCTGATCGCAGCGGCCGGCAACATGGGGCCGCAATCGCCTCCGCTTTACCCGGCGGCGGACGAGAACGTGATCGCCGTGACGGCGGTCGATGAAAGCGACAAGCTGATGCCGCAGGCCAACCAGGGCCCTCACGTGGCGCTTGCGGCGCCGGGCGTCAACGTGCTCGAGGCGGCGCCGCGCGCGAGCTATAATTTCACTACCGGCACATCGGTCGCGGCCGCCCATGTCAGCGGCGTCGCTGCCCTCATCCTGGAGCGCAATCCGAGCATCGATCTTGCCGCGCTTGAGGAGGTCCTGTTCTCGACCGCGCGGGATCTCGGCGCGCCCGGGCGCGACCCGATGTTCGGCTATGGCCTCGTCGATCCGTACCGGGCTCTCAATGCGTTGGAAGCCAAAGCCGTGGCTGGCCGCGGTCTGCCGGAAACCACCGCATCGGCGAATACGCAGGTCACAATCGCCACGACCTCCGCTAAGCCGCCGCCGGGCGCAGCCGCGCTCGTTTCCGGAGCGCCCGCCGGGCCGATCGGGCCGGCCACGCCGCCCGCACCCAAGACCGGTGCGGTTTCGCCGGCCGGCAAGCTGACCATCAGCGGGATTGCGCCGCCGGCGCCGCCGGTCGCACTCAGTCCAGCGACGGAACCCGACGAATCGCCTGCCACCATCGAGAAAAAGCGCCAAGCCTGCGGTCAGGATGCCGCGTCGAGGGGCGTGCAGGCATCCGAGATGCCGGACTACATCGCGGTTTGCATCGGCGAGGCGCGCCTCGCCTGCCTCAAGCAGGCGGTGGCACAAAAAGTTCGTGGCCCGGGGCGCCGGGATTTCATGAGCCGCTGCCTGCTGGGGTCGTAGGACATTCGAATCTCCAACACAGGGTCATTCCCTGGCGCGATCTCAGCTCGCGAACCCCGATCCTTCGCAACCGGCCACGTTGGTGCCTATACGATCGGCCCGCGTAAGTTAACGATTTGGTTCGGCCAGGGTCTCTGCGAAAGCTCAGCGTACATGCTGCCGCGATAGATGAAAGTCTTCCAGTCACGATCGATATCGAGGAAGTGCGTCTCATTTCGCATGAGCTTGTAGCCGCTAGAGGCGTACACCCTCGGCTCGTGGGCAAACAGGATCGAAAACGGGATCGATCTTTTCTTCAGGTGTGCATGGGCCCGTTGCACGAGAGCGCGGCTATGCCCCCTGCCCCGGTGATCTGGCGCGATTGCAACGCCTCCGATCATGCCAATCTCAAGGGGCTCGCATCCGATCTCAACCTCCCGCCGATAGGCGGCGAGGTGTCCAACCACCTCCCGACCCTCTCGAACGATTACGATGACGGCAGGTGTCCCGTGTAAGGCGTAGTAATCGCTGTGCTCGGAGGCAGAGTCTGGAAATGCTTGCTTGAGCAGTCCCTGAACCCTCGATTCAAGGTCCCCACTGAGGTCGGCCCTATTTGTTTCGGTGAACTCCATCGTATTGCTCATGCTGACCCCGGGCGCATCAGCGCTTGCACAGTCCGCTCTTGAGTTCCCAGCCCTCGCCTGCGCGAGCGACTGCGACGATGTCGAAGTAGAGGCGCTCCGCCGGATCGCTTTTCGATACGAACGTGACCTCGCAGAGAAATTTATCGGCGCTATCGTCGTGACATTTGGTTTGCAGGACCTGCAGGCCCTTGTCGTGGAGCGTGCTGCCGGCGGACGCCTCGCGTTCGTAGGCCGCCTGAATGGCCGCGATATCAGGTACCGAATAGCAGGACACTGCGACCAGCGCGCAGAGCCATTTCACTCCCTGCCACATCTGTCTCCCCCTCGTTGCGCCAACTGTCTCCGGCCAACTGTCTCCATTTGACCACAGCGGTACGAATTCTGCGATTCGTGGGCCGCGTCCTCGCGGCGGCCCACGGTGGCCCACAATAATGTCGCAAAGGTGTCTTTGAGTTTATTACTCGTAATACGGGTATTTGCAAATAACCGGTATTGGTATTCGCAATACCGGTATCCGAGGCGGCAGTCCCGATTTCAGCGTGATTGGGCTCGGGTAACTGCCGACATAACCAGCGCGGGGAGGAAGCTAATGTCCAACAGACTAACAGCGCTTGAAGTGTCGCTGCGTCGATCCGTTGGCGCAGCTAGCGTAATCGTGGCTTTGTGGGCAGGAGGTTGGGTCGCAAACGCCGCCAATCTCGTCGATCCGCCTGTCTTCACAAGCCAGAACGGCGTGCTCGACATCATGATGGTTGCGATGCCGCAACCGATTCCGACCATCTCGTTCACGCCGCCGCACAGCAGCACGGTCATCCATCCGACCGGATGGGTCTACCAGACGACGCGCAGCGATCCGACCTTCGGTGACTTCGTCTTCGTGACAATCTTCAATTCGGCCAACGGCATCCCGGTGCCGCAGACGACCCACCAGCACGGGCCGATCGTGATGGATACGGTTGATTACAAGATCACCGTTCCGGCAAATCATCCCTCGGGCCTGTTCTGGTTCCACCCGCACGTGCACGGCATCGCGCTCAACCAGTTGGTCGAAGGCATGTCCGGGCTCATGACCATCGGCCGCGTCGGCGACAATGTGCGCGGCGATGCGGCGAATACGCCGTGGCCGAACGCGAACGTCCGGCATCTGATGCTCAAGGAAATCCAGGTTCTTGCCGCCGGCACAATCGGCTTTGACAGCGGTCCGCAGTCGGTCGTCAATGGCGAGGTCCTGAATCAGGAAGATCCCGACTTCTGCGCACAGTTCCCCGACCCCGGCGAAGTTCGCCACGGCTCGTGCCCGGGCGCGGATAACAGCGCGGACGGCGGCAACAACTACACGGGCGGAAAGTGGTACATGACCGTCAACGGGCAGCAATTTCCTACCATCCCGGTTACGGAGCCGGATGGCGAGATCTGGCGCATCGGAACCGGCGCCGGCAGCGTCAGCTGGGATCTGCAACTCGTCAATGACGCGACGCAGACGCCGATGACGGTGCAGCTCATCGCCATCGACGGTGTCGCCGTTCATCTTCCCCAGGACACGACGACCGGCTCCATGGTTCAGATGGCCGGCGGGCGATTCAAGGTCGTGGCCTGCCCGAACGCCCCGGTGATCGGCTCGACGGTCCCGGTCTGCGTCAACGAGATCGTGATGATGCCGAGCTCTCGCACCGAACTCTGGGTCACTTACCGCAATGCGAACGGCGTCATTACACCGCCCCCTGCGGGCGCCTCCGCCACCTTCAAGATGGTCGGACTCACCATGGGCTCCGGCGACTCGTGGCCGGCGGTCGATCTCGCTATGGTGCAGTTCAACCAGTCCGGCCCACGCCAGTACACGAGCAATCAGGTCGTAGTCGGCGGCTCCACGGATGCTGCGGGCGTCTTCAGCAAGCCCGGCGGCATCTTCAGCGCCTCGGTTCCAGGCGCAAGCACGGCGACCGCGGCAGCGGCGACGACGGCGACGGTGGGGTGCACACCGCTGCCGCAGGGCCATCGTCGACGCATCTTCTTCGGCTTCTCAGACGTTGCGACCAACAACACGTTTGCGCTCGGCTACGAGGAGGTCGACCAGAACGGAAACGTGGTGCGCGGCTCGCAGAAGCCTGCCCCGGACCAGCTCGAACGATTCGACCCGTCGCATACGACCGTCTGCTTGCCGCTCGGACCAGGTCAGACGCCGGTAACGGAAACGTGGGAATTGATCCAGCTGTCGACCGAGAACCACAATTTCCACATGCACCAGGCGAGATTCGTGATGACCGGCAGCAATGGCGGCGTGATCCAGGACAACTTCCCCCTGGGTGTGGCGACGCCCGATGCCAGCATCGCGGATCAGGTCTCGAACAATCAGAACGGCGTCTGCACGATCTCGCAATGGCGCAGCGGCCATTGCCAAACCAACCCGGAGGTCTTCAACATTCCGTTCTCCCAGCTCGGGGAATTCGTCTACCACTGCCACATCCTCGAGCACGAGGACGGGGGCATGATGGCGAGGATCGTGGTGGTGCCTTCACCCAATTGAGGTGGTGGTCTGGCGCGGGGTGTTGTCCCCGCGCCATCCCCTCCCTACCCCGCATGCGGGGAGGGCAGGGAGAGGCTGGAGGCCAGAGCCTGCGCGTGCTGCGTTCTCAACCGTTTGCGTCAGGTGTTTGAAGAAAGGCCCGCAGCGCGTCCGCAACCTCCTCGGCAAACTCCTCATGAATCGCAAGCTTGCCGGCGGGCAGCAGCGCGGCGCGGACATTGGGCAGAGCGGCCAGCTCCGCCATCTCGGCCTTGGATTTCGCCGGCGTGTCGGCGCCATAGATCACGAGAATTGGCTCGGTAACCTGCCTTGCGGCATCCAGAAATTCCTCGCGGCTTGTCATCGGGTCAAGTTCGCCCACGACAAACCGGATCGAGGCGTGGCGGCCGCCGGCGGCGCGGGTGACGGCGAGCTTCTCGGCCATGACGCGCTCCGGCAGCGCCCCGGGGTCGCGGTAGACATGGCCGAGCGCCATCATCCGCACCATGAATGGGTTGACGTTGAGGCGATAAATGAGGTCCCCGATCGCCGGCAGATCGCCGGCGCGGGCGATGTGACGGAAAGCCGCGTGCCGCTTGCCCATGACGGTCGGCAGCGGGCCGCGCCATGTCGGCGCAACCAGGCAGAGCCGGCCCGTCGTGCCGGGTCGCGTGCGGGCCGCCGCCAGGCAATAGCCTGCCGCATGCCCGGCTGCCACGGTGGCGAGCGGGTGTTTGACTGCTTGCTCCAGCACGTCGGCGAGAAATGCCCGATAGGCATCCGGCTGCCAGCGGACAGCGGGACGGGGCGCATCCCCGAACCCGGGCCAGTCGATCGCAACCGTCGTGAACGCGGCGGCGAGGCGCTCCTGCAGCGGCCGCATCTCCCCGCGTGTCGAAATCGAGCTCAGAGCGGGGAGCATCAGAACGGTGGGGCCGGCGCCCATGCGCGTGACACCGAGGCGCACTGGGACACCTTGCCAACTCCAATCGATGTGGTCGTGTTGGATTTGCATGGTCAGTGAGGCAGTGGCCCGGATGGCTGTAGCCCGGATGGAGCGCAGCGTAATCCGGGGTCGTCCCAACCAAAGGCAATGCCGGTCCCGGATTACGCGGAGTTTATCATCGGGCTGGCCGGAGGCCAGACCCGGTGGCTCCATCCGCTACCAGCAATCGCCCCCTACTTCTCCTCCCGCGATTGCAAGAATCGGGCGAACGCCTTCAGCGTTACCTCCGAGACGTGATGCTCGATGCCCTCGGCGTCCGCTTCGGCGGCTTCGGCCGGCACGCCGATCGCGCGCAGAACGTCAACCACCAGGCGGTGGCGGGCGCGCACCCGCTGCGCCAGAGCGGTGCCGGCCGTGGTGAGAAACACGCCGCGATAAGGACGAGCGGTGGCCATGCCGGCGCGCTTCAATCGCGATATCGTCTTGATGGCGGTGGCATGGGATACGCCGAGCCGCCGCGCAATGTCGGTCGGGCGCGCTTCGCCTGCGCTCGCCAAAAGGTCGGCGATGAGTTCGACATAGTCCTCGAGCAGCGCGGTCGACTGAGCCGACCTCGTCTTGCCGAAACGGCGCGCCTGCGTAAGCTCGGCGGGGAGATCGCCGTTTACGCCCGGTTCCGTCGCCTTGTGCGCCTTGGTGGACGCTCCGATCGCCGCCATGCCATCCTCACCTCCCCCCGCCTTTCCGGTAAGCGTGAGCATATTCGCAGGCTCCCGTCAAAATGTTAACGAGCAGGCAACCGGCGGAGATTGATTTGCGCCGCTGAAATCCGATAGCGAGGAACCCGCAACGGCAACAAACTACACCGGCAGCGGCTTGCCTTTTGTCTCCGGCAGGAACAGAGCAGCCGCAAGGCTGACGATGTAGACCAGCGCAATCACCACGGCGGCATGACTGAATCCGCCCAGATTCGCGATGATCCAACCTGATATGATCGGCCCGAGCCAGGCGATCAGGCGAGGCATGTTGAATACAAAACCGGCAGCGGTCGCCCGTACGCGGGTCGGGAACAGCTCCGGCAACCATGCGGCCATCCAGGTGTACTGTCCGGTGACGAACGCGCCACTTAGCGCAGCAGCAAGGACCATGACCGGCAGTCCATCCGCCCACACGAACGTCAGCGGCACGCTCAGGAATGCTGCAACGACATAAAGGATCGTCACCGCCTTGCGCCCAAGCGCATCGGCAAGGAAACCGAAGGCCACATACCCGATGACCGATGCGCCGGTGTTGGCCATAGCGGCATAGCTCGCCCACAGCTGGCCGTCGAGTCCCGCTTTGATGGCCGCCGCGGCCACATAGGGCGGAATCCAGGCGCCAATGGCCCAGAACGCGAAGGTGGTGCCAAGCGACATCAGCGAGGCAAGGATGATGCGCCGTCGAACCTCCGGATCTGCGAAAAGGTCGACGAGGGTTATGCGTGTCAGCGCCAGCTCCTCGGCGCCGAGCGTTTCGCCGCTGCGCTTGCGTTGCACCGCCGCCCGGCGCTGCGTATTGACGCGCTCCCAGCGCTCCGATTCTGGGATCGCACGGCGCACCCAAAGCGTCATCAGGGCGGGCAGCACGCCGATGATGAACATGTAGCGCCACCCATTGGGACCCAGCGCCCCGACAAACAGCCAGGTGAAGGACGCGAGGAAAAATCCGATGCCGAAACCGCATTGCATCAGCCCAACGCCGCGCGCTCGTGCCCGGTCGGGCCACAGCTCCGATACGATCGATGTCCCGGTCACCCACTCGGAGCCGATGGCGACGCCGACTAAAAAACGCAGAGCCGCGAACGAAACCCAGTCCCACGCAAATGCACTCAGGCCCGTCATGATTGAATAGGCGAGGATCGCCAGCATCATGGTCCGCTTGCGCCCGAGGTAGTCCGCGAGCACACCGCCGATCAGGCCACCGATGCCCCAGCCCAGCAGCGTCATGGCGATGACCAAACCGGCATAGGCGGGAATCTGGCCATATTGGGATGGATCGAGCAGTTGGCGCAACGCGGCGCCGACCGAAAGCAGCACCGCGTAGGTCTCGTAACCATCGAACATCCAGCCGAGATTGGCAGCGATCAGCGTGCTCCACTGGCTCTTGCTGAGCAAGCGATACCAAGGCACTTCGTGCGCGATCACGGCCTGCGTCATGGTCCTCCCCGGTCTCTTGCTCTCATTAATGGCTCGCGTTTGAGCGCCACACACTATCACCGCTTGGAATTATCACTGCTTGAATTTCCAGATAAGCCGTGAACTGTTGCCGATCGCGAACCCGGCAAGTGCAAATTCGATTATTGTCCAGATCGCGTCGTTCGTCGAGCGATTGTTTCACCATGGTCGGTAACTCTGTCCTGGAATCGCCCAAAAAAATTGCGATTTGGTAAAGTGGCGCATATGGTCGTCGCGTGAGCCGAGAGGCAGTATGTCGTCTGCTCTTTTTTCTAAATTCAAGATGCGCGGGCTCGAGCTTGGCAATCGCATCGTGGTGTCGCCAATGGGTCAGTATTCGGCGGAGAACGGCTGCGCGACCGACTGGCACATGATGCACCTCGGCCACCTGTCGGTGTCAGGCGCGGCGCTGCTCATTACTGAGGCGACTGCGGTCGAAATGCCCGGCCGACTGAGCAAGAATGATCTCGGTCTGTGGTCGGATGAGAATGAGGAAGCGCTCGCGCGCATCGTTGCGTTTTGTCGCAAATACGGGGGCGCGAAGCTTGGCATTCAACTTTATCACGGCGGCCGCAAGGGGTCGATTTCCACCGCGTGGGAGGGCCAGAGGCCGATCTCGAAGGAGAATGGCGGTTGGACGATTTACGGCGCGTCGGACAATCCCTATCCGGGGCGCAATACGCCCGAGATGCTGGACGACGCCGGCATCGCACGCGCGATTTCCGCCTTCGCGAATGCGGCGAAACGCGCGGATCGCATTGGATTCGACGTGCTTGAGATTCACGGAGCGCACGGCTACCTGATTCATAATTTCCTGTCGCCGCTCAGCAATCTGCGAACCGACCGCTACGGCGGCTCGCGTCAAGGCCGCATGCGGTTCGCGCTCGAGGTCTATGAGGCGATCCGTATCGTATGGCCGGACCACAAGCCGCTCGGGATGCGCATCTCGGCAACCGACTGGGTCGCTGGCGGATGGTCGCTGGACGACAGCGTTGCCCTGGCCACGGAACTCGAGAGGCGCAACTGTGACTTCATTACGGCGTCGAGCGGCGGCGCGGTGCCCGAACAGAAACCGAAAGTCGAACCGGGGTACCAGGTTCCGTTCGCCGAGCGCATCCGGCGTGAAACCGGCATCGCCACCATGGCGGTCGGACTGATTACCGAGCCGCGCCAGGCGGAAGCAATTGTTTCCAGCGGGCAGGCCGACCTGGTCGCTCTTGGACGCGGCATGCTGTTCAATCCACGCTGGCCCTGGCACGCAGCGATGGAGCTTGGTGACAAGGCGTATTATCCGCCGCAGTATGAGCGCTCGCACCCGGAAATGCGCGGAGGCGATTTCCTCAAACCGCGTGCCGACAAATAAAATCAAGTCCCGCGTTCCGTTACGCCGCATTAACCGCGAGAGTAACGACATTTATGTACAAATCTGCGGGATTTAGGGTCAGGCCGGGAGCTTTGTATGTATATTTTTTTTGCGCGAAAGCGATCGTGTATTCTTATTGATTTTACTACATCGCGTATTCTTACTGCAATGAAGCAGGTGAAACCAAGTTCGCGACAATCGCTGCTTTTCTAATGACTATATGCCACTAATTCCACAATACATTCCATATTTCCGCCGCATTCGTCGCTCAATCGTGCGTGAGCGTACCAGAGAGGCTTAGCCATCTATTTTAGGCCAAACAATGCCGCATGTCTATGCAAGACATGCGGCAACAGGTATGCGCGAATCGAAGACGTCTAAATAACCTCAAGTGGCTCTAACTCCCTGACTCGCAGGAGGACCGCAATGCGTCGCACTTTTTTAGCCATCCTCGCCGTCTTGGCATTAGTGTTCTCTGCGCCCTCCCCACGTGCCGAATTTGGCACCAGGGCGGAAGCCGTGGCGATGGTCAAGCGCGCGCAGGCAAAGTTCAAGAAGGATGGCTTTGATGCCTTGGTCCGGACGATCAACAGCGGAGCGAAAGAATTCAACGAGCGCGACCTTTATACGTTCATTGTTGATTTCACTGGCCGCAACCACGCGAACGCCGTCACGCCTGCGATAACCGGAAAGATGATCTGGGACATCAAGGATCAGGATGGAAAATTCGTTGTCCAGGACATGGTTGCCTTGGCCAAGGACAAGGGCCAAGGCTGGGTTGACTACCGTTGGATCAATCCCGTCACGAAAAATTTCGAGGAAAAGTCGGCCTATGTCGAACGCCTGGGCGGTACCGCCGACTTTTTTGTGGCCTGCGGCGTCTATACGAACGAGCAGCCCAACTCCAACACGATCGGCCTGATCTCCGGCAGCCCGAGCTCAGACGACACCTATCTGCAGATGGCCAACGATCTGTCGCAGGTTCTCAACGACGGCGACAATCTCCGTATTCTTCCGATCGTCGGCATCGGTGGACCCCGCAACATTCGCGACGTGCGCTATGTGAAGGGCATTGATATCGGCCTCACGCAAGCCAGCATTCTCAACAATTTCCGTCGTTCGAACGAACGGATGGGCCAAACCGACAGCAAGATCGCTTATATTGCCAAGCTGTTTACCGAGGAGGTGCATCTCGTCGCGCGCACCAACATTACTTCGGTTACGCAGCTAAAGGGCCTCAAAGTCAATCTCGATGCAAAAGGTAGCGGAACGAGCTACTCGATGCGCGACGTCTTCAAGGCCCTCGATATCGAGGTCGGAGAAGTCAGCATGTCGCAGCTCGAAGCCTTCGAAAAGGTCAAGAGCGGCGAGATTGCTGCTACGGTTCTGATCGCCGGCAAGCCAGTGCGATCGATGTTGAGGCTGGGCCCGGCCGACGGTTTGCATTTCGTGCCGCTGCCGTACGCCAAGACGCTTTTTGACGATTACCTTCCGACCAAGCTCACCCATGACGACTATCCCGACATCATTCCCACCGGTCAGCCCGTCGATACAATCGCGGTTAGTGCCGTTCTGATCTCGTATAATTGGCCGAAGTCCAATGTCGATCGCTATCAGCGGGTGCAACGATTTGTTGACGCCCTCTTTTCCAACATCGGCGAGTTCGGGAAACCGCCGCGCCACCCGAAATGGCGTGAGGTCAATATTGAGGCCACATTGCCGGGTTGGCCTCGGTTCGAAGCCGCACAAGCGTGGATTGACAGCCGGCGCGCGGAGACTCAGGCCCAGACCGCGGCGCGACCGGAGCCTCGTCAGACGGTGGCTACCGGTGGGGTCGGGCGTTCGGCCGCCCCGCGCGATGTAGTTTTGGACGATCCCGCGCTGTTCCAAGAGTTTCTGAGGTGGCGGCAGCAGATGCGACAGCAGGGACGGTGATGTCTGACCTCAGTCATAAACGGCCCCTCGCGCCGGTGCTTTGAGCGTTCCTCCGCCACATAGGCGGACCCCTGATCGAACAGGATGCGATCTTTGCCGGCCCGCAGCGACGAAGCGCTTGCCGCGCGCCCGACTGATCAGATTGAGTAAAATGTAGTATCCATTGACAATGGGCGCATCATATCTATGATGTAGCCTATGCTACAATCCAGCCGAAAAGCCGGCTCAACCCGGGACAGGTTGCCGGACGGGGATGGATCGTGGGACGCAGCGATCGCGGGCCCCGGTTCGCTGACCGCGCGCAGCATCGCGGCTGCACGGGACGTGCTGGCGGGCCGCCGCAGCGGTCTGTCGGCCCGCCTGGCCTTCGTGGGGCCGGCCGTGGTCGCCTCGATCGCCTACATCGACCCGGGTAATTTCGCCACCAACATCCAAGCCGGCGCCAAGTACGGCTACGAGCTTCTTTGGGTGGTGCTGGCGGCCAATCTGATCGCGATGCTGTTCCAGGCGCTGTCGGCAAAGCTCGGCATCGTCACCGGGCGCAACCTTGCGGAAATGTGCCGCGATGAATTTCCGCCCCCCGTCGTGTGGGCGATGTGGATCGTCAGCGAAATTGCCGCGATGGCGACCGATCTGGCAGAATTTCTTGGCGGCGCGATCGGGCTCGCGCTCCTGTTTCAGGCGCCGCTCCTGGTCGGCATGGCGGTCACCGCCGGCATCACCTATGGCATCCTGATGTTCGAACGTACGGGGTTCCGGCCGGTCGAGCTTATCGTCGGCTCCCTCGTGGGCCTCATCGCGCTGTGCTATCTCATTGAGATGTTCATTGCCCCGGTCGATTGGGGCGCGGCGGCGTTTCACGCTGTCGTGCCGCAGCTCGCGGATCCCGAGGCGCTGCTGCTCGCAGTCGGCATCATCGGCGCCACCGTGATGCCGCACGCGGTCTACCTGCACTCCGCTCTGACACAGGCGCGTACGCCGGTGCGCGGCGAAGCCGAGACACGTCAGGTGTTGCGCTTCTCCAATCAGGAAGTCGTCGTCGCGCTCGTGGTCGCCGGCCTTGTCAACATGGCGATGGTGATGATGGCATCGAGCGCCTTCCACGCCGGTCACAGCGACGTGGCGGAGATCGAAACCGCGTACCACACGTTGACGCCCCTGCTAGGGGGAGCCGCGGCCTCGCTGTTCCTGCTGTCCCTCATTGCCTCCGGCATCTCAAGCTCGACCGTCGGCACCATGGCCGGCCAGATGATCATGCAGGGGTTTGTTGGCTTCCGCATTCCGATAGCGGTGCGCCGCCTCGTTACCATGGCGCCGGCGTTCGTGGTCGTGGCGCTCGGGGTCAACGCCACCAAGGCGCTGGTCATCAGCCAGGTCGTGCTCTCCATCGCGCTGCCACTCCCCATGATCGCGCTCCTGATGTTCACTCGCCGCCCGGACGTCATGGGCGCCTTCGCCAACGGGCGAGCCACCAACGCGGCCGCCCTGTTAGGAACCGCCGTCGTGCTGGCCCTCAACGTGTTCCTGATCCTGCAGACCTTTGGGATATCGATTCCGGGGTTGTCCTAAGGCGCGTTCCGATGAAATCGGATCGCCTCTCCGGCGTCATGCCCGTCCCCCGGACTTGATCCGGGATTGTCGCGAATCCACGTCGTGCCCCTCTACCCTCCCCCGCACGCGGGGGGAGGGGGCAAAAAGACGTGGATAACTGGGACGAGCCGGCCATGACTCCGAGTAACGCTGACCCAGATCAACGGGTGCTCCTATCGGAAGCATCGGGTCGTGCAAGCGCCGTATGATACCTTTAGCTAAAGCCTTCTCACACGGGCGGCCTTTTTAGCCCCCGAGCCTCCCCTGCCGCGCCGCATCCCTGAGAGTAAAGGCAGGCGGAATAAATCGCGCGGCGAGATGCGACGTGATTGCAATTCAGCCTTGCGTTAATGAAGAGCAACTCGTCCTCAATTCGGCAACAAATACTCGCTTCAAGCGTTGTTCCTGACGCTGGGTGGTTAGCTAAAGACTGGACTTGAGCGGGGACACCGTGGTTCGGCACCTCAATCACCATGACCAGTTTAATTTTTTGCTGCGCACCAACCGGACCGTGGTGCTGGCTTTGTTGTGGGCGGCGCTTGCCGCCTGCGTTGTCGCTTCGCTGGTGTATGACGTTGCCGATTGGGTCGGCGCCTGGTGAGATGTTCGCATCCTTAAGATCATGTCCTGAGGCGTTCACATCCGTAGCACGCGCTTCGCATTGCCGCTGAGGATCTTTACCTTATCCTCGTCGCATATCGGCGCCGCTTCCAGCCATCGCGTCGCCGGCGCATTTTCCACAAACGGCCAATCGACCGCAAACAGGATCCGATCGATCCCCAATTCCATAATGCAGCACAGCAGCGCCGGATTAGAGAAGTTCCCGCTGGTGGTGATGTAGAAGTTATTGCAGAAGATGTCGCGGAAGCTCAGCGATTTCTGCCCGGGCCGCGCCAGGGCCTGGTCAATGCGCCAGACCAGGAACGGCAGGGTTTCGCCGAGATGGCCGAGGATGATCTTCAGGCCCGGATGGGCTTCGAACACCCCGCTCAGCACCATGCGGATCGCGGTGGTCGCGGTCTCGACCGTATAGCCCCAGGCGGGCCGCACCACCATGGGGAACTGGTGGGCGTAATCGGCGTAGTAGGCCTCCGTCACGCCGGCATGCGGCAGAGACGGATGCAGATAGATCGGCACATCGAGCTTTTCGGCGCGCGCATAGATCGGCCAGAATTGCCGGTCGTCGACGAATTTGCCATGGGCAAGGCCGTGAATCATGGCGCCTTTGAAGCCGAGCGTCGCGATGCAACGCTCCAGTTCGTCGGCGGCGGCCTCAGGCTCGGCGGTCGGCAGCGCCGCAAGGCCCGCAAACCGCGTCGGATGAGCCGCAATCGCCTGATGCAGCCGGTCGTTGACGCGCCGCGTCAGCGCGACCGCGATGTCGGCGCCGATTTTCTGCGCGGACGGCGCGCCGTGGGACAGCACCTGGACGTCGACGCCGGCATCGTCCATTTCCTTGAGCCGCAGGGCGCCGAGATCATCGAGACGCCGCTGCGTCTCCCCGGGCCGGCCGGCTTCGATGCCGGTGAAATGCGACGCCAACTCGGCGTCCCAATAGTGCTCCTCGATCGCGATAACCGGACATTTCGGCTTCGGCAGCATTCGCGTTTCCCCGCTCCCCTATCAGACTTGACGCCATCGGCTCCTCGTATCGATGGTGAAAGACGTATCGTCAAGGCTGACTTTGCAACAAAATCGATCCGACGATGCGACAGGAGCACTTTCATGCGCGCTTTCAGTTTGACGCGGGAGCAGGAATGGAACCCGAAGCGCCATGTCGAGAAGATCCTCGACCGCACCGGCGCAGGCGACGTGTCGGTGGCGTGCTGGGAACCCGGCCAGATCAGCCCCTATCATTGCCATCCCGACGCCACTGAAATCTATTTCTGTTTCGAGGGCGGCGGCCAGATGCGTACGCCGTCCGAGACAGTCGACGTTGTGCCGGGCATGTTCGTCATGCATCCAGCCGGTGAGGTTCATGAATATGCCAACGGGCCGCACCGCACCTTGCTGTTTCGCGTCCGCTATGGCGCCGACATGAGGGCGCATCATGCGCAATGGCGAGACAACCCGAGCTGGAAGCAATCGGAAGCGGATGCCATATATTACCGCAGGCACCCGGTCGGCGGCAGATGAAACTGAAATCGCATTGCTAAGCCGCGCATGACGACGATCTACAAAATCTGCGAGAGGGCACAGTGGGCGCAGGCCGAGGGCAACGGCGCGTTCCGCGGTTCAGCGGTCGATCTCGTCGACGGTTACATTCATTTCTCGACCGCCGCCCAGGTCGCCGACACAGCAGCGAAGCATTTCGCGGGCATGTCGGACCTCGTCCTGGTTGCGGTTGAGGCGGAGGAATTGGGCGGCGCGCTGAAATGGGAAACCTCGCGCGGCGGCGCGCTGTTTCCCCATCTCTATGGCCCATTGCGCCTCACGGCCGTGCGCTGGGTGCAAGCGCTGCTGCTCGACGATGACGGGAGGCACGTGCTGCCGCCGCTGGACGTGTGATGGCTCCACCGGGCGCCAGGATCTCCGCCGTCGTCGCCACGGGGCAGAACTGTTTGTAACTGCTTTCTGTCATGGGCAGTTCCTCGATCACACATCGCCATCCAGCGGCGTCGTTTGGTGTACGCCGGCGCGAACAACGAGAGCCGGTTCAGTATCTATACCGGGTTCGATTCAGTTTGTGGACTGGCAACCTGGCCGGCGGACGTGGGAGGTCCCCGCCACGCGGTGGTTCAACCCCTGAAACGGCAAGCGAACCGCGTCGGCCGCAGGTTCTGGATCAGCGCGCGAAACAATTGAGAGGTGACCTATGATTGGTTTCAACGCTCCCCGCAAATTGTCCCGCCGGACTTTGATGCTGACGGCGGGGATTTTTTTGATCGCCGCGACGGAAGTTGCCGTTGCTAAAGGCGGCAATTCCGGCGGTGGAATGAGAGGTCCTGCGTTCGGCCCCAGCTCTGGTGCCCACGTTGGGATGACGAGCCATGAATCCAAGCACGATCGTGATCGCGGAGACATGTACTCCGACAGACATAAGCACAAGAACCACGATAAGTACGCGGACAAGTGCAAGCACCCGGCTCCAGGCACCTGCGGGACGAACACGATTCATCCCATCATCAATCCAAATCCGAAACCTGTCGCCGCTCCTCCTCCGGCGAGCAGCCCCGGCCCCGTCGTTCGCGATCATCGTCCGGGAGGAAATGCTGCTGGCCTCGTCCCGGGAACGATCATTCGCGATCACCGCAATGGTGCCGATGGAAAACCGGTCGTAGTCGTAAGCTCAAGTGGAGCCGTTACGGTTACTCGACCTGCTACTGGTGCCGATCTGCAGAAAGCCGGTCTTCTTCCAAAACCCGCACCTTCTGGGGTTACCGTGCCAATCGGTGCCTTGGGTGGCGGCCGCTAATAGCGAGGGTTGAATAATTTATGCGAGCGATGGGAAACCCGTCGCTCGCGTTGCCACGGAACGATCTCAGCGTTGAAGCACGTCGCATTCGCGAGCGGTTCGGCTCCAACGGAGACCGGATACCGGAGCTTCTCACACTTGAATCGGGTCTCACGTCATGATTCCACGCCATTTGGCAACGTTGCCTCTGCGTTGTACAGATTGCCGGCCGCATCGATGGCGATCCCTTCTCGATGGGTTCATGGGAGAATCCGTCTTGTGCGGCGGCAGGTGGGGTGACGCCGCAAAATCGCGCCGCGAAAGACCCCATCCTCCTGCCCTCTCCCAGTCGAAATCGGCTGCAGCCGATTTCGATAGCCCCGAAGAGAGGTCCGCCACTGGACGCGTGACGCCCTCGACGCGGAACCTTAGCGCCCGCGAATCCCGAGGCGCTCGGCGTCACCGCAGCCAGCCCGGTCGCCTGCATGCCCGCTCAAAACGGCCCTGCCGTACCGGCAAGCAGCCCACTGCAAACGATTCGCTACGCGACGAGCTTTTTGACTTTGGCAAACGGACTTAGGCTCAACCAGGATCCCAAATCGGCTTCAAGCTGCCGGTTCCCCGCAACGATGAGCCTCTCCTGTTCTTTGGCGCGCGCAATCGTCGTGTAACCCATCCATATTTCGGTCATGGTCCGCAGAGTTGTCGACAAGTAAAGATCAACGTCAAACCCTGGATCGACCGAGCACAAATCGACCTCCTGATCAGGCTGCACGATCAGCCACCAGTTTCGCTGCGCTTCTCGGAGATCCGTGAAGATGACCTGAATTGTGTTTCGGCGGCGAGGCATGGGAGTGGGGTTGATGTTGCGCCGCATATCCCACATCAGAAGATTGGGATCCAAATTCTCCAACGACGCTTCCGTCTCCAACCACATTTGCCCCCAAATGCCGACGGCTTCGATGACCGGCTTCAAACTCCGTCCCGCCTCTGTCAGCCGGTACTCGAAGAGGTCTGGCGCGCCGGTCACGCGAGCGCGCGTCACGATTCCCGCGGTTTCGAGATCTTTCAGGCGCTTCGAAAGCAGGGCAGGCGACATTCTCGGCACGCCACGCCTCAACTCATTGAAGCGGGTCGACCCGGCAACGAGCTCGCGGATGAGAACCAGGCTCCACCGCGCACCAAGGATCTCCGCCGCCATCGCCACGGGGCAGAACTGTTTGTAACTGCTCTCGGTCATGGGTAGCTCCCTGAGCACACATTCGCCATCCACCGGCGCCCCGTTGGTGTACGCCGGCGCCGACGAAGAGCGCTAGTTCAGTATCTATACCGGGATCGATTCAGTTTGTGCACTGGCGATCTGGCGCGCGGACGTGGGAAGTCCGGGCCCACGCGGTGGATTAAACCCCTGAAGCCGCAGGCGAACCGTGTTGGCCGCAGGTTTGGGGGACAAAAGTCCGTTGATCAACCCAATTCTTAAGGAGGCGAGCATGACCGATCTGACCATCCGAACGCTTGAGGCGTCGACCAAAAGCATGCCGCAAGACACCGTCGCAGCCTTGCGCGGCAAGCTGCGCGGCACTGTCGCGTTGCCTGGAGAGAATGGCTACGACGCCGCCCGCATCATCTGGAATGCCATGGTCGACCGACGGCCCGCCCTCGTGGTGCGCTGCCTCGGCACCGCCGACGTCATCAATGCGGTCAAGCTCGCGCGCGACGAAAAGCTGCTCCTTGCCGTGCGCAGCGGCGGCCATAACATCGCGGGCAATGCGGTGTGCGACGGCGGCCTCCTCATTGACCTCTCCTTGATGAAGTCGGTGCGGGTCGATCCGGCGTCCCGCACGGCCCGGGTCGAGCCCGGCGCCACGCTCGCGGACTTCGACAAGGAGGCGCAGGCATTCGGGCTTGCCACGCCGCTTGGGATCAATTCGACGACCGGTGTCGCCGGCCTCACGCTTGGCGGCGGCTTCGGCTGGACCACCCGCAAGTTCGGGCTGACGATCGATAATCTCATCTCAGCCGACGTGGTCACGGCTGACGCGAAGGTGGTTCGCGCCAGCGAGAAGGAGAACGCGGATCTGTTCTGGGCGTTGCGGGGCGGCGGCGGCAATTTCGGCGTCGTGACCTCCTTCGCTTTCAATCTGCATCCGCTGGACCCCGAGGTGCTGTCCGGCCTCATCGTGCATCCCCTGGAGAACGCGGGCGAGCTCCTGTCCGAGTTCAGGCACATCGCCGGGGAGGCGCCCGACGAGCTCACAATCTGGGTGGTGATGCGCAAGGCGCCGCCGCTGCCTTTCCTGCCGACCGAATGGCACGGCAAGGAGGTGCTCATCTTTGCGGCCTGCTACAGCGGCGACATGAAAGAAGGCGAGAAGGCCGTTAAAGCCCTGCGCGCTCTCGGCAGGCCGATCGTCGACGTGATCTCTCCTCACCCATTCACCGGCTGGCAGGCGGCGTTCGATCCGCTGCTGACGCCGGGCGCGCGCAACTACTGGAAGAGCCACGACTTCACCGAGCTGTCCGACGGGGCGATCAAAGCTATGCTCGACGCCGTCCGCGCGCTGCCGTCGCCCGAATGCGAGGTCTTTATCGCCCATGTCGGCGGCGCCATGGCGCGCGTCGCCGCCAAGGATACTGCGTGGCCGAACCGCGATGCTCACTTCATCATGAATGCGCACACGCGCTGGCGCGACAAGGCTCAGGATTCGGCCTGCGTCGCGTGGGCACGCCAGCTGTTCGAGGCCACTGCACCCTTCGCCGCGGGCAGCGTCTACGTCAATTTCATGCCTGACGATGAAAATGACCGTATCGAGAAGGCGTATGGCACGAACTATCGGCGCCTGGCTGAAATCAAGCGCCGTTACGATCCCGACAACCTGTTCCGCATGAACCAGAACATCCGGCCGACCAAGTAGGTCACCCCCGGAAAACCGGCGACCCAGCGAAGATTTATTCGGCCCGTCGACGCGGGATGTCTTGCCCGCGCAGCGCGATGCCCGACGACGCCGGCCGAAAGGAGAGCACAATGAACGCAGCGGTGATACTTCACCTAGCAACGTCCACGACCGCTGAGGTCGGCACGGATTCGCTGCAACGATGCAGGCGAGCGCTCGAGATGCTGCTTACGCATCGCGGGAATCCTGCTTTGGAGGTCGAGCGGGTGCTTGCCGACGACCCCGAATGCGTGTTCGGCCATTGTCTGCGCGCCGCGCTCATTGTCTGTGCCGACCAGGCCGCCGCGCGATCGTCGCTTGCTGTGAGCGTCGCCGCCATCGTAGGCGGCGTGTCCAGACGCGGACGACCGCGCGTATCGTCACGCGGCCGCGGCGCGCGCCTGGCTCGACGGCGATTCGGTGCTTGCGCTTGAACGTTACGGCGCCATCGTCGTCGACTGGCCGCGTGACATTCTCGCGCTGGTGGTCGCGCATGCGCTCGATTTCCGCCTCGGCCGGCGGCGTATGCTCCGCGATCGCATCGCACAGGTGTTGCCGCAATGGCAGGCGGCGATGCCCGGCTACGCCAGCGTGCTTGCCATGTACGCGTTCGGCCTCGAGGAGAACGGTCAGTATCGTCGCGCCGAAAAGACAGCGCGGCGCGCACTTGCCCTCGACCCCCGACATCCGGGCGCCATTCACGTTGTCGCCCATTTGATGGAAATGCAGGGTCGCGCCCGGGAAGGTCTCGCGTTCCTTGCCGCAACCGAATCGGCATGGGCCGACCGCACCGGATTTTCGATCCATCTGGCGTGGCATCGCGCGCTGTTCCATCTCGACGCGAACAATCCGGAATCCGCGCTCGCAACCTACGATTTGCAGATTGCGAATGGGCCCGACATGTCTGCGCTCGCCGATGCTTCGGCATTGCTGTGGCGGGTCCAACTCCGAAACATCGAGGTCGGCAGGCGGTGGCGACTATTGGCCGATCGTTGGGAGATGCAGCCGCTCTACGGCGCGCGGCCCTTCTACGTCGTGCACGCGATGATGGCGTTCGCCGCTGCGGGACGCACGACCGCGGCTGCGCGCGTGCTCAAAGCGCTGCCGCCCGCCCAAACGGGTGGGTCATCGCTTCCGGAGGAAGCGCTCGCACCACCGTTCTGCCGCGCGCTGCTCGCCTTCGCCCGCAGTGACTATGCGGCGTGCATCGAATTGTTGGTCCGCGTTCGCCACATCACGCATCGCTGCGGCGGGAGCCTCGCCCAGTGCGACCTCATCCATCTCACGTTCACCGAGGCGGCATTGCGCGCGCGGCAGGCGCGTCTCGCCTGCGCGCTGGTGGCGGAGCGGGTAGCTCGGAAGCCGGCGAGCCGGCTCAATCGGCTGCTGCAGCAGCGCCTCGGGATGATAGCGCCCGCGATGGCATGAGGTGAGGCATCATCGCTGCCAGCACCTTTCTGCGCTAAGCTATCGCACTCTGCGAAACCGGCGCGTTCCACGAAAAACGACCCCGCGTTCCCGCCGGGAAAGCGCGGGGTCCTGCAGCTACCGCGACGGCGCCGCGTATTGCGTCAGCTCGTTGCGGATGATCCTGCCGCCCTTCATCACGAACTTGACGCGCTGAAGCTCGGCGATGTCCGTCAGCGGATCGCCGGAAACCGCGACGAGATCGGCGTATTTGCCCTTCTCGATCGAACCGATCTGATCCTGCCAGCCGAGCGCCTCGGCGTTGACGATGGTGGCGGACTGGATCGCCCGCGCGGCAGTCATGTGTGCCTGCTTCACGAACGACTCGACTTCCAGCGCCTGCGTGCCGTGCGGGAAGGTCCCGCCGTCGACGCCGCTGCCGACCATGATCTTGAGGCCCTTGGTGTTGCCCGCCATGGTGACGGCCTTCTCGAAGATCGGGATCATGCGGTACTTGCCGCCGGTGTTCTTGGTGTCGTTGTCGTCCATGTAGGGCTCGGTGTAGCGCACCAGCGTCGGGTCGTAGAACAGGCCTTTGGCCACCATCGTGTCGGCCTGTTCCTGAACCAGCCCGTAGGCATGCTCCACCGTGTCGCAGCCGGCCACGATGGCGTTCTTCAGGCCCTCGCCGCCGAACACGTGGCAGCCGGTCTTGCGGCCGAGCAGGTGCGATTCATCGATCAACGCCTGCAACACCGGCAGCGGATAGGTGGTGACGTATTGGGCCTCTCCGTTGGCCGCGAACGAGTAGGCGCCACCGGGGAACAGCTTGATCCAGTCAACGCCATGCTCCACGTGCTCGCGCACCGCCGCACGGGCTTCCTCGACCGAACGCACCACGATGCTGGTCAACGGGTTTGCCGGTGCCGTTGCGGGAGTGGCGCCCCACACGATGCCGCGACCCGAGACCCGAAAGCGGGGCCCGTCGATGCGGCCTTCGTTGATGGCGTTGCGGATATCGACGTCGCCGTATCCGTTGCCGTGCGAGCTCATGTCGCGCGCCGCCGTGAAGCCGGCATTGAGGTCGGCCTGGAGGTTGTGAAGGGCGATGAGGGTCGAGGTTTCCCGCGACATGCCGGGCTTGGGATTGTTGAACATGTGGGTGTGTGCGTCGATCATGCCGGGCAGCACGGTCGCCTGGCTGAGATCGATCACCTGGGCGCCGGCCGGTATCTTGATCTGGGCCTCCGGGCCGACCTCGGTAATGCGCTCGCCCTGCATGAGGACGATCTGCCGGCTCGCCATCTGGCCGGTCTTGCTGTCAAAGAGCTGGCCGGCGCGGATTGCAACCGTGCCGGGGGCGGGTACGCATTTGATGGTGCCGCCTTCGGGCGCGAAGCACGGTGGCGTGCCGGCACCTCGCCACGGCTTTCCGGCCCCGCCCTCCTGCGCGCATAGCGCCGTCGCCAGCGCCGTGGCGCCCAACATTCCAAGTGTCGCCGCCGTCAATGCCGATGTGTATCGCATCGCGTTATCCTCCGCAGGAATTCGATCCCCGATTCCGTTTTTCGGCCAACCGCCGTCCGGTTAAGAAAGGCATTATACATTGAGGCGCGTCGTGCGTGGCCAATCTTTTTCGCGGCCAGCGCTGATTTCGATTGCGTACGATCGCAAGGGTGGGCAACAGTGCGCGCCGCGCAACGCGGGCGACGTCTTATCGCCCCTAGTCTGCGTCGGGCCCGAAAATGCGTAGTGCCGGGGTCGTTCGGCCCCGGCACTACGGCTCAACGCATGCACAAATTATCTGTCGTCGTGATCGTGCTCGCGGTCGTCGTTGTCGCGATCACCGAAGTGGAACATGTCGAACAGATCGCCGATCGCCGGCATGTTGGTCGGCACGTAGGGATTATCGTCGTCCATCTTCGGATTGGGCAGGTTGTCGCGGCTGCGCGCGGTGAGCTTGCCGAGATGCCAGTTGCGCTCCACGAACTTCACGAAGGAGGAATGCTCCGTATAGCTGTGGACGACATGCCCGCCGGTCGAGAACGGCGAGACGGCGATCATCGGGATACGCGGACCGGTGCCGAAGAAGTCGACCGGCTGGATGAATCCGGAGTCGTAGTAGCCGCCGCCTTCGTCCACGGTGACGAAAATCGCCGTCTCCTTCCACTGTTCCTTGTTGCTCTGGGCGAGCTGAATGATGTTGTCGGCGAACGCCTCGAAGAGGTCCCACTTGGAGGACGCCGGGTGGCCATCCATGGCGCCATCGGGCTTCACGTAGGACACGGCTGGCAGGGTGCCGTTCTTAAGGTCGGTGAACAGGTCGGTCACGTCGCGCATGTGATCGGCGCGAAGCGAAGGATAGTTCGCCTGGTGCTCGAACGGATTGCAGATGTCGCAATAGCCGTTCACCGGATTGCCGGCGACCGAGAGATTGTAACCGCCGCCGTAATATTTCCACGGGATCTTGTGGTCGTTGAGCTCGTCGCCGATGCTGCGGATGAAGACTGGTGGGATGATATTGTTGGTCGGATTGGTGTTGTTCGGCGTGCCATTCGGCGTACCGCCGGGCGTGAAGGCCGGAGCTATGTTGACCGCAGGGTAGTAGTGGCCCGGATCGCAGTTGGGCGACATCTCATAGGGCAGTGCCTTCAAATAATCCGCGATCGCTTTGATGCCCGGGGCGGTCTCGTCGGAGCAATTGAACCACTGCGCGCGTCGCGTATAGAGGTTCAGGCTTCCGGGCTGCGGATCGGGATTGTAGATGCGGGTCGCTAGCGGGGTGGCGGCTTTGCCGGTCGAATCGCTGAAAAAGATCTGGTCCGCGAAGCCGAGCGGGATGCTGTCAGGACCAGTACCACCCATCACCGGCTGATGATAATTGTCGCTCATGGTGAACTGGTTCGCGAGGCGTTTGGTGGTGGGCGCGTCGCCCCGCTGCATGTTGAAGAAGGCCATGGTCTGGCCGGTGTCGTGCGGCGTACCGCCGAGCGGGGTCGAGTAGGTCGTGGTGATCGCCGACTGCAGATCGTGCAAGCATCCGGTGGGGTTGCGGCGCGACACGTGCTCCTTGTCGATCGCGCAATCCATCTGCTGATACATCTGGAAGAACTGATGGATCGTGTCCGCCGTGAAGGCATCATAAGGCATCGTCGGCCCCGTCAGCTGGAACGGCCCCGGCGGGAGCGTATTGACGTTGGTAATGCGCGTGTCGGGGCCGAGCGTTGCGGCAAGTCCGGTCCCGCCGGTGCCGAATAGGAATTGGTCTTGCGGTGGGAGGCCCGGATCGCCGCCCGGTATGCCGAGGATGAAGGAAAGCGCCGACACCGCCGGTAGGCCGCCGATGTCGGGTGGGGGCAGCGTGGTGTAGAGCGTTTTGTTCTTAAGATCGGCGCTGATGAAGAACTTGCCGAAATTCGGCGCCGACGTGATCTGAAACTGGTGCGCCTTGGCAAAGTTCTTGCCGGGCGAGCCGTCGGCATTGACGATGCCCTCCGACAGCAGGTTGCGGACCTTTTGTTCCCGCTGCTTCGGCACGTAAGTCGCAAATATATGATCGAAGCTGCGATTTTCGCCGACGATGATGATGACGTGCTTGATCGGGGTCGCGGTCCTGATGGCGTCGACCGCCTTGTCGGGATCGACAGCGTAGGCCGAATTCGCCAGTCCGATCGCCGCAAGCACCGAGACGGATGCGCCGACGTAGAGCCGGCGACGCAACGCTGCAAGAGAGCCGTAATGCATTTAAGCCTCCAGTCGTGAGTTGAAACAGACTCAGACGGGAGACTTTTACGTGTGCGTGATGACGGGGACGTTGGCGTTGTGCGACACGACCAACAAACTATTGCGAAGGGCACATGACGGCCGGGAAATGATGAGGTGCAGCATCAAGAGCTGTGCGCAAAACTTTGATGCCAGGGTGCTTTGACTAGTCTTATGGGTAGGCAAAGCGAAACGCGCTCACCGTGGGCGCTGTCGGATGGTGCTGCGGACCGAAGTCGGGTCTGTCCGACTTCCGCACTAAAAATGTATCGAAATCGGCGGCAACCGATTTCGATGAGCGCCCTGCGCCCACCCTTACAAGTCATTCCGATTGATCGAAACCTGCTCTAAGTTAGGGCTCGACGGACGGCATATATTCAGGGAGGTAACCAAATGGTGCGTCTCGTTCACACACTCAGGCGCGTTGCCAGCGGCGCTGCGATTTCGGGTCTATTATCTCTCGCTGCGCATGCTGATGAGCGTTTCTCCGAGCTTCGCCTCGATCAGCTCACGCCGGACCAGCAGCAGATGGCGGTGCACCTCAAGACGCCGCCGCGCAACAGCGAACTCAACGGCGGGCCGTTTAATGCCTATGCGCGCAGCCCCGGCCTCGGCCTTCTTCTCCTCCAGGTGAGCGATTACGTGCGCTTCAACAGCTCGCTGCCGCCCCGATTGAGCGAATTCGCCATCATGATTGCGGCCCGGCAATGGTCGCAGCCCTACGAATGGCGGGCGCACTATCCGTTGGCGATCAAAGGCGGTCTCGACCGCCAGATTCTCATCGACCTCGGCGCCGGCTCACGGCCGCAAGGCATGAAGGAGGATGAAACCGCCCTCTATGATTTCTGCACCGAGCTTTATCGCGACAAGAACGTCAGTGACGCGGCGTTCAAGGCGGCCCTCGCCAAATTCGGCGAACGCGGCGTCATGGACCTGATCGGCATCATCGGCTACTACGACATTGCCTCGATGGCCCTGATTGTGCAGAAGGCCACCGCCAAACCGGTCGAAGAGGCGCCCCTGGTGCCGCTGACGCGATGAGGGGGCTTGGTAGTGCTGTGGCTCTGTGTCACGCCCCGCGAAAGCGGGGCATCCAGTAGCCCCGAGACCCGCATTTCTATTGAGGTGCTGCGGGTTACTGGATCGCCCGCTTTCGCGGGCGATGACACTGTTGAGAGATCAACCAGGCAACGGGACATTCAATGCCGCACATCCGTTTCGAATTCGCCACGGTCACGCTGGAAGCAGAACTCCTCGATACGCCGACCGCAAAGGCGATCCTGGCGGCGCTGCCGGTCACATCCTCCGCGCTGACCTGGGGCGAGGAAGTCTACTTCGATGTTCCGGTGGAGGTCGGGCGTGAAAAAGCGGCGCGCGCGGTCGTAACACCTGGCGAGATCGCCTATTGGCCCGACGGCCCCGCCATTGCGATCGGCTTCGGTCGCACTCCGATCAGCCAAGGCGATGAAACGCGGCTGGCGAGCCCATGCAACGTGTTCGCCCGGGCGGTTGGCGACGTGAAGACGTTGGCTGCCGTGAAAGCGGGGACGAAGGTGAAGGTGAGCGTGGTGGGGTAAGGGATTCTCGAAGTCCGCCGTTGTTTTTTCAGCTACGGAGTGGTCTCGATTAATTTAACGAGCTGCCTTGCGGCGTCATTGGCTCGGCCATGCCATTGCAATTCGGCGGCAGCAATTTTGCGGTCCTCAACCTCCAGAGCCTGGAGATTCCAAAGCACCCGTTCGTTGCCAATGGGCAACGCATCGGTCTCAGAGTGAATCCCAACGAAGACATCCAAAAGTGTACCAATCTCGGGTTCGACGCCATCACGAAATTGCAGCAATTCGCGTGCCGTTTGAACGAGCCCAAGCTTTTCTCCAAGGAATTGCTTGGCGATAGCAAGCATCTGGGCTCTGACGCTTGCTCGATATTCTAAGTTAATTCGATATTGGGTTCGATCCATTTGACATCGACCGAGATCACCTGAATGCTTCGCCCTCGACGACGGCGAGAACTTCGGCAACGTCGTCAATGTTGGCAATCAGCGGTGTGCCGCAATCCACTGACATCGTTCGAAATGGTTTGCGCGGTTTCGGTTGCGCTTCCATTTCGCGCAAGCCGCGGCGCAGCGCTTCATTGATAAGATCTTTGAGACTTGCATCTCGACTGCGGCGCAACTGCTCCAGCGTTGCCGCCACGTCATCGTCAATGGTCAGTGTTGTACGCATGTCTCAAGACATGATCTTATGATGCCTTGATGTCAACCGCTTCTACCCCCTCCCCACGAACGGCATCTGGTTCGCCATCACGGTCATGAACAGCACGTTGGTCGAAAGCGGCAGGTTCGCCATGTAGACGACGGCGTCGCCGACGTGCTCGGCCTCCATGCGGGCCTCCTGCATCATGCGGCCGTCGGGCTGCATCACGCCGGCGCCCTGCACCATGCGGTCGGTGAGCGGGGTGGCGGCATTGCCGATGTCGATCTGGCCGCAGCAGATGTCGAACGGGCGGCCGTCAAGCGCGGTCTGTTTGGTGAGCCCTGTGATGGCGTGCTTGGTCGAGGTGTAGGCCGCCGCCATCGGGCGCGGCGTATGGGCGGAGATCGAGCCGTTGTTGATGATGCGCCCGCCTCGCGGGGTCTGCGCCTTCATGATGCGGAAAGCTTCCTGGGTACAGACGAACGGTCCGGTGAGGTTGGTGTCGACCACCGCGCGCCATTTGTCGAGCGGCAAGTCTTCAATCGGCACCGCCGGCGCCCCGATGCCGGCATTATTGAAGAGCACATCGAGCCTGCCGTGGGCGGCCTTCACGGCGGCGAACAGCGCCTTGATGGCGGCCGGATCGGCCACGTCAGTCGGCACCACCATGCTGCGCCCCTGAGTAGCCGCGCCTTCCGCCGCCACCTCCTCGAGCTTGTCTTTGCGCCGGCCGGCCAGCGCCACAACGTAGCCCGCCTTCATGAGGGCGAGCGCCGCGGCGCGGCCCACGCCGGTGCCAGCGCCTGTGACGATTGCGATCTTGGGTGTGGTCATGCGGTTTTTGCGCCTTCGCGTTGGGTTTGGTTTCGGTGAGGACTGACGGGGCACCGGCATATAACGATGCCGGCGCCGACACCGCAAGGCTTGACGACAGCGTCGAGCCTGCACCGAGCCAAGCCTGCATCTGCCAAGCTGGCACCTGCGTGCGACGCACATCGCAAGTTCTCGGTCGGGTTCAGCCTCGCCAGCGGCCGGTCTGAAAAAAACAAAAGATCAATAAAGAACATTCATCTCGTTTCGACGTTAATCATGCACTCAGCACTAAAGCGGAACAATTTCCGCAGGAGACGAGATCATGTGGAACAGTAGAAAGTATACGGCCATGGCGGTTGTTGGGGTGGGTCTCGCAGTTGCGGCGGCTACTCCGGCCTCGGCTCAGCTGTTGGGATTGGGCGGGGCTTACGGCTACACCGGCGGCTGCGGCGGTTACGGTTACGCGCCGGTCTATGGTTACGCCGGCGGTTGCGGTGGTTACGGTGCTTACGGCGCCGCTTATGGTGCAGCACCGGCTTACGCCGGGGTTTACAGCTACGGCTGGCCCTATGGCCTTATCGGTGACGTTGGCCACTACGGCGCTTACGGCTACGCCGGCGGTTGCGGCGGGTACGGTGCTTACGGTTACGCGCCGGTTTATGGTTCCGCCGGCGGCTGCGGCGGTTACGGCGCTTACGGTTACGCGCCGGTCTCCGGCTACGCCGGGGGCTGCGGCGGATACGGTGCTTACGGCTACGCGCCCAATTACGGCTTCGCCGGTGCCTGCCGCGCCCGTCGCCACCACGGCTACGGCGGCTATGCCCTTGCGCGGGTCATGCCGCGACAGCACACATACGCAGCGTACGCCTCGCGGTCCTCTCATCAGCGGCAGCTCTACGCGTCCGCGTCGAGCCCGCAGTATAGCTCGAACGACCGGTGAGACGCCGCTTTGCTCCGGTGAAGCAAACGGCGCAAGCACTCGACCGGTGAACGAAAGGAGACGAGCGCGCGCTTCCACACGCTCGTCTCGCCTGCCGGGTCGAAGGTGGCTATTGCTTCGCTGCCGCCATTGCCCTTCAAACAATCGACAGGCTGGACGTTGCCAGCCCTATCACCTCGGGCCCGGGCATTTCGGCATATAACAGAGCGACTTCATGCGCACGGCAGGCGGTCGCGGCGCGCTGGTTGACATAGCCTTTGTCGGTGATCTCATTGGCGTCGATCGACGGCTGATCGGGCAGCAGCAACACGCGGGCGATGCGCTCCGACGAGCCGGGATGCGCCTCGTTCCACTGTGCGATGGCCCGGCGGACGTGATCCCGGATGACCGGATGCCGGGCCAGCTCGCCGAGAGTGGCGTCATCGCGCCCGACCAGGCGCTGACATCCGGCCGGATTGAGCCAAGCAAGTAGGCCGATGAATGGCAGGTTTTCGCCGACCACGACGGCGTCTTGCAGCGCGGGCGATGCGGCGGCGATGAGGCCGACACGCAATCTGCCCACATGCACCCAGGTGCCGGTTGCGAGCTTGAAATCCTCGGCCAGCCGACCATCGAACATCAGGCCCTTGGCGACGTCGTCTGCATCGGCGAAGCGCACCGCATCGCCGGGACGATAAAAGCCCTCCTCGTCGAACGCCGCGGCGGTCAGGTCCGGCCGCTTCCAGTAACCGGGCGTCACATTGGGGCCGCGCACCCGTACTTCGAGCTTGCCGTCGCCGGGCAGGAGCTTCACTTCGACGCCGGGCGCCGGAACGCCGATCATGCCGGAGCGGTCGGTGAGGAAATGGCACGCCGTCGCAAGCGGCGCAGTCTCAGTCGTGCCCCAGGACGAGATCAGCGGAATGCGCGCTCCGATCGCACGGATGGCGGCGGCTTCGAGGCGCGTCCACAGATCCTGCGGCAGCGCCGCGCCCGCATAGAAGATGAATCGAACCTTGGCGAAGAAGTTGTTCGCGAAGGCGTTGTCGCGTTCGAGATGGGGCAGCAGAGCCGCATAGCCGGCCGGCACGTTGAAATAAACCGTCGGGGAAACCTCGGACAGATTGCGCACCGTCTCGCCGACCAGCGCCGGCATCGGCTTGCCGGCATCAATGTAGAATGTGCCGGCATGGCGCAGCACGATATTGAAATTGTGGTTGCCGCCGAAGGTGTGGTTCCACGGCAGCCAGTCGACGAGGACGGGCGGCTCTTCGGTGAGGAACGGCCAGATCTGAGCAATCTGCTGCTGGTTGGCGGTCAGCATCCCGTGGGTGTTGATGACCCCCTTGGGCAGCCCGGTCGAGCCGGAGGTGAACAGGAATTTTGCGATGGTATTGGCATTGCTTGACGCGACCGCCTGTTCGACGGTGGCGCCGGGCCGGGTAGCGGCGAGCGAGGCCAGGGAGGTCACTCCCTCAAGCTGCGCACCGTTATGGCTCGCCACGATCTCGACGCCGGTGCGATCGAGGACGCCGAGCGCGCCGGCGAACGGGGCGGTATCGGCCACATAGATGAGGCCCGGCTGAAGCAATGCCGCGACGTGCTTGAGCTTGGCGTGATCGCGGCTCTGCAGCGAATAGGCGACCGAGATGGGCGCAATCGGAATGCCGGCCGTGTAGGCGGCGAGCGTCAGGAGCGCGTGGTCGATGCTGTTGCCCGACAGAACCATCGCCGGCCGCTCGGCCGACAGGCCGCGCTCGAGAAATGCGGCGGCGATTCCATCGACGATCGGTCGAGCAGCCGCATAGGTCAGCGTGCGCCAGCCGTCGCCCGAGCGTTCGGCGAGAAAGGCGCGATCGGGCGCGGCCTCCACGGCCGCGCGGAACATGCGGCTGAGGCTCTCGTCATGCGGCGCAAGCGGCGTGCGCGAGCGCAGACGAAAGCCGCCGCCAGCCATCGAGTCGCACGCGATATCGACCGACCCGAAAGCGATGGGCCGGTAGGGGGGTGGCTCGGGCACGCGCGCGATTGACTCCATGCCCAATTTGTAGGCTGGCGCATCGGCACCTGGCAATGCCGTAGCCCGGATGGAGGGCCGCTTTGCGGCCCGTAATCCGGGACCGTCACGGCCCACGCCGTGCCGGATTTCGCCATAGCGCGTCAAGACGCGCGTGAACGCGCTTAAGGCTCCCTCCGGGCTACGAATGCCGTGTTGTGGAGACGCCGCGGGTCGGTCTATGAAGGCCCCAAATCGACTCCGGGCGGCGGCTTTAAAGCCAGTCACCACGGCATCGGCAACCAGGCGGACCATGCGATGAAAGACGACACGATGCCGGCGATCGTCACGGCCGGCCTCCTCGTCATTGGCGACGAGATCCTCTCGGGACGGACCAAGGATAAGAACATCGGCTACATCGCCGAGTACCTGACGGGGATCGGCATCGATCTTCGGGAAGTCCGTGTCGTCGCCGACGATGAGGCGGCGATTGTCGAAGCGCTCAACGCCTTGCGCGGCCGCTATACCTACGTGTTCACCACGGGCGGGATCGGCCCGACCCATGACGACATCACGGCTGATTCCGTCGCCAAGGCGTTCGGGGTTGCGATCGACTACGATCAGCGCGCGGTCGCGTTGCTGAAGGCGCGCTACGCCGCCATGGGGACCGAGTTGAACGCGGCGCGCATGCGCATGACCCGCATGCCGACAGGCGCTGAACTTGTCCCCAACAAGGTCTCGGCCGCGCCCGGATTCTGGATCGGCAACGTGATTGTCATGGCGGGCGTGCCGTCGATCATGCAGGCCATGCTCGACGAGGTGGCGCCGCAGCTCAAGACCGGAATCAAGATGCTGTCCGAAACCGTGCGGGCGGATTGTCGCGAGGGTGACGTGGGTACCGAGCTTGGCGAAATCGCCAAAGCCCATCCGGAGGTCATGATCGGCAGCTATCCGTTCGTGGACGAAGTGCGCGGCCCGAACACCAATATCGTGGCGCGGGCACGCGACCCGGCGCGGCTTGCCGCCGCCAAGGCAGCGATCGAAGACATGCTTGACAGGGTGCGCGCCCGCATCGCGGCGCAGGGGTAGAGAGATGCCGATCAACTGCATCGGGAAACGCTCCGGCGGTCGCCACGTCGCCGTGACGGCGATGGTGGGGGTGCTCTGCCTGCTGTTGCTGGTCGCGACGTCGGTTCAGGCCGCAAGCCTGCAGGGCGTCGGCGTGGTGTTTCTGCACGGCAAGGGCGTGTGGGCCGGCGCCTTCGACGGCGGCATTCCGGCGGCCCTCGAGGCTGAAGGCGCGGTGGCGGTGTCTCCGGAAATGCCGTGGTCGCTCAGGCGCATCTACGGGGCGACCTACGAGGAGGCGATGCGGGAAATCGATGCGGTGGTCGCCGGCCTGAAGGGCCGGGGCGCAAAGCGCATCGTCATCATCGGCCACAGCCTCGGCGCCAACGCGGCGATCGGCTATGCGGCCAGCCGCCATGGGGTCGCGGCGGTCGTGGCGCTTTCGCCCGGACACCTCCCGGAGACGGCCGAGATGCAAGCCCGTACGGCAGACGCCATCAAAGAAGCGCGGGCCTTGGTGGCCGCGGGGGAAAAATCGCGGCGGATCTGGCCCGATGGGGTCCAAGGCATTCCGACCTTCGCGACAGCGTCCCCGGCGGTTTATCTCAGCATGTTCGACCCGGATGGTCCCGCGGTGATTCCGAGGAACGCGGCGGCATTGAATGGCGTGCCGCTCCTTTGGGTCGTGGGCCAATCCGATCCGATCCTCGCACGCGGCCGGGACTACGCCTTCTCGCGTGCCCCCAGGAATCCCAAAAGCCGCTATGTCGAAGTCTCCGCCGGGCACCTCACGGCACCGCAGGTGGCCCGATCGCAGGTCGTCGAATGGCTCAAATCGCTTTGGTGATTCGCGGTAGAAGGCGGGTGGCGATGAGGCCGGCGGGGTCGGACACGGCGGCGAAACCCGGCAGCGAAACCCGGCAGTCTTTCAGCCCACCGACGTGTAGATGTGCGAGAGCGCGACCATGCCCCCACCCTACCCTCCGCCGCCAGCAGGGGGAGGGTAGGGTGGGGGGGAGCTCGATACGAAAACCAATGCCGATGGAGCAGGCGATGAATTCACGGAATGACGGTATCGACGAGGAGACCGAAGCTGCGATGGACGAGCTCAATCAGCACGGCGTCGCCCTCCACCAACTCGTCCAGGACTATATGGATGAGCATGATCTTTCTGACGAGATCACGTCCCTGATCCTGCTCAACATGTCCGTCAGGATGCGCATGGTTGGGTATGCCCTGGAAACCGAGAAGCCGTCGGCCTCCGGCCTGAAGCTCGATCTCGACCGCTTCCGGCGCGAGATCGACGACTGCTTACGCGACGCCAAGAAGAACGCCGATCACTTCATTGCGGAGGCCAAGGAGGCGCTGGCCGCGGCTGAGAACGAGGCCGACGACGAGCCGGATGATGAGAGGGGCGCACCGTCATGACGCTGACGCAAATGCCGGAAAAGGCGTTTCCGGTCTCGTGGGACCAGTTTCATCGCGATGCCCGGGCGCTGGCCTGGCGGTTGAACGGTGCCGGGCCGTTCGAGGCGATCGTTACGGTGACCCGCGGCGGCCTGGTGCCGGCCGCGATCGTCGCCCGCGAACTCAACGTTCGCCTCATCGAGACGATATGCATTTCGAGCTACGACCACATCCGCCAGGGCGAGTTGAAGGTGCTCAAGGGCGTCGCGACCGAGCTCGTGCAGAAAGGCGGCGGCAGGGGCGTTCTGATCGTCGACGACCTCGTCGATACCGGCAAGACCGCGCGCGTGGTGCGCGACCTCCTGCCGAATGCGCATTTCGCCACGGTCTATGCGAAGCCCATGGGACGCCCGTTGGTCGACACCTTCGTCACCGAAGTGTCCCAGGACACCTGGATCGTCTTTCCATGGGACTCAGGCCTCGTCTTCCAGCCGCCGATTCGCCCGGAGGCCAAGTGATAGGCTATCATGCGCGACGTTGCCCGCAGGAGGATGCGATGGATGCCGTGACCCCGAAGCCCACGAGCCCGGTTGATCTGCAGTCCCACCACGTTCGCGTCGGCGAAATGGAGTGGCAGAAGACGCGGTTTCCCGGCTGCGAGGTGAAGACGCTGCTGTTCGATCGCGACAGCGGCCTCGCGACCGCGCTGATGCGCTTTGCGCCCGGCGCGGTGCTGCCCGACCATGAGCACGTCAAGATCGAGCAAACCTACGTGCTCGAAGGCAAGCTGGTGGACCGGGAAGGTCCGGACGCGGGCCTCACAGTACCCGAGGGCGACTTCGTCTGGCGTCCCGCCGGCAGCCGCCACTCGGCTTGGTGCCCGGAGGGCGGCCTCATGCTCGCGATCTTCCAGGTCCCCAACAAGTTCTTCGAGCGCGACGGCCGCGTGACCGACATCACAGGCGGCGATTGGGCCGAGATTTGGGGCGCGGTCGACCCGGCCGGGTAGGGGAAAGCGCGGTATTTCTCAACGTCCCCCACGCTGCCCTCCCCGGCTAGGCGGGGAAGGGTGGGGCGGGGTGCGCTGAATTCGCTTGCCATGCTTTCGCATCGCCGATGAGCGATGCTAAAACGGCGCCTCCGCGGACGTGGCGGAACCGGTAGACGCAACGGACTTAAAATCCGTTGGGGGTAACCCCGTGCGGGTTCGAGTCCCGCCGTCCGCACCAATAATCTGCCAAACGCCATCCGCCTAAGCAATTGATAAATAGAGAGAAGAAGGCATTTATATGTTCTGCTATTCCAGAATTTTGCCTCTTTTGGGATACAAACTGGGATACGTATCGGGATACGGGCACGGGGGCAAAGATGCTTCGGCAGTCCAAGCAGGACCGCTCTTTGGTTCTCCGTAACGGAGTTTTGTATTATTGGCGGCGTGTTCCCAAGGCCCTTTGGGAGATCGACACTCGCGCTCCGATTGTGCGCTACTCCCTCAGAACTGATGACTTGGCGAAGGCGCGTGCCCAGCGTGACATCCTTGAGAAGGCCGACAATGAACTCTGGGCGGCCATGTTGCTTGAGGGGAAAGGGTCGCCCCATGCCATGGAAGCGTACAAGGCCGCCAGGCTGCTTTCCGAGGCACTGGGCTTCAGCTATCGGCCCGCCGACGAACTGGCGCGTCGGCCTGTTGAAGAGATCGTCCAGCGCGTGACAGCCATTATGGGCAGCGGCACGCCGGCCGTCGTTTCCAAAGCGGTCATGGGCGGCGAGCAAATGCCGAATGTCAGGGTTAGCGAGGCGTTCGAGATCTACTGTGATGAGATTGTCGCAGATGAGATTGCTGGCAAAAGCCCAGCTCAGCGAAAGCAATGGGAAAAGGTCAAGCGCCGGGCGATCAACTCGTTCATCGCGGTGGTCGAAGACAAGGCCATGACGGACATCACTCGTGATGATGCGCGGGCATTTCACAAGCATTGGCTGGATAAGGTAGCGCCAAAGGCCGGCGGTCCGCGTAAATCCGCGTCGATGGGCAATCGGATGGTCGGCAATATGCGCGTGCTCTACGACGCATACTTCGCACATCTCGGTGACCTAGATCGTCACAACCCGTTCAACCGTCTCTCGTTCGTCGAAAAGTTCAAGAAATCACGGCCACCGTTTCCGTTGGATTGGGTCAAGACCAAAATCCTGCGCCCCGGTGCGCTCGCGGCCATGAATGACGAGGCTCGCGCGATCGTCCTCACTCTCATCGAAACCGGCGCACGCCCGAGCGAAATCTGCAATCTAACGGAGCCGTTCATCAAGCTTGACGCCCACGTGCCGCACATCCTGATCGAACCCCGTCTCGATCCGGACGACCCAAGAGAGATCAAGACGGCGACATCCGTCCGAACTGTGCCTCTAATGGGAATGGCGCTCGCCGCCATGAAGAAGTTCCCGGAGGGTTTCCTACGTTACAAGAACAAGGAGGCGAGCGTGTCTGGCGTGCTTAACAAGTTCTTTCGTGAGAACGAGCTATTTCCGACGCCTAATCA
>WNFR01000042.1_pt1 | contig 105708 bp, 84 predicted proteins | sample 5400221 | NCBI WGS metagenome assembly WNFR01 (sample SAMN13153357, study PRJNA577476) | soil metagenome | isolation source: 40 cm soil under Madrone tree | place: USA:California | collected 2016-06-14
GCACTCGACCGGGGTACCGCTGGTCTTGATCACCACCACTTCGGTGTCGCACACCGCACTCTTCAATTTCATTCCGGGTTTCATGGATTGTCCATCAGGTAATGGCGCCCTTGGTCTTGAGCTGTTCGATACGGTCCCAGCCTGGAACCGGTTTCATTGCTCATCGCGGCTGCATGCGGATGGCGCCATCCAGCCGAACGGTTTCGCCGTTGAAATAGCCGTTGCGAATCATCTCCAGCGCCAGGCTGGCGTACTCCTCGGGACGGCCCAGCCGCTTCGGAAATGGCACTATCGCACTCAAGGCCTCGACCAGTTTCTGCGATTGCAGCATCGGCGGGGTCGCGAAGATGCCCGGCTGGATCGTCGTCACCCGAATGCCCTCGCGCGCCAGATCACGCGCAATGGGCAAGGTCATCCCCACGATGGCCGCCTTGGCCGCCGCATAGGCCGCCTGCCCCATCTGCCCGTCGGTGGCCGCTGCCGAGGCCGTGTTGACGATGACTCCCCGTTCGCTGTCAATCGGCTCCTGCGTCATCATCCCCGCCGCGGCGCGCGTGATGCAGCGAAACGTGCCTACAGTGTTCAACCGCAGCACCCACTCGAACTGATCGGAGGGAAAGATATTGACCTTACCTGTCTCCTTGTCGCGCCGTGCCGTGAGAATCGCGTTGCCGCCTCCGGCGCAGCACACCAGCGCGCGCTCCTGCCCCTGGGCGGCCCGCGCCTGCGCAAAGGCCGCCTCCACGCTCTCCTCGGACAGCACATCGCAGCTGCAAAAAATCGCACCCGTCTCGTCCGCCGCGGCCTGACCCTGCTCCTCGCTGCGATCGAAAATCGCAACCCGCGCTCCGGCCGCGCGCAACGCCTTCACCGTGGCCAACCCCAGGCCCGAGGCGCCGCCCGTCACAACTGCCGATAGTGTCGAATCAATCTTCATGCGTGCTCCAGCTTGGCCGCGAATTGCAGTTTGCCCACGCGTTTGGCCGCGCAACACGTTGACAAGACAGTACAGTTAGGGACTACAAAAAGTGAGACGGGTCCGTGCATCGCCTTTGTCATGATCCCTGTATCGTGAACTAAAAGGGCGTGCTTTGCATTGGTCTCAGACCCGTTCGATGATGATCGCCGGGGCCATGCCGCCCGCGGCGCACATCGTGATGAGACCACGCTTCAGATCGCGACGCTCCAGCTCGTCAAGCACGGTGCCGATCAGAATGGCACCGGTGGCTCCGATGGGATGGCCCAGCGCGATTGCGCCGCCATTGACGTTGATCCTTTCGCGATCGATATCAAGGTCGCGGATGAATTTCTCCACGACGACAGCGAAGGCCTCGTTGACCTCCCAGAGGTCGATGTCACTCTTCGTCAGGCCGGCCTTGGCCAGCACCTTCTTTGCCGCCGGCACCGGCGCGTTCAGCATCAGCGTCGGGCAATCGCCCATGTTGGCCGTCGCGACGATGCGGGCACGCGGCTTCAGACCGTGGCTGCGGGCATAGCGCTCGGAGGCCAGGAGTACGGCGGCCGCGCCGTCGACCACACCTGAGGAATTGCCGGCATGATGAACATGCTGGATCTTGATGTCCGGGTATTTCTGGTTGATGAGCATGCGAAAGGTCGCGCCGTCCGCATCGACCGGCATATCGGCGACCTGGACAAAGGCAGGCTTCAATGCCGCGAGATCCGCCGCAGTGGTCTGCGGGCGCGGGTACTCCTCCCGGTCGAGGATCACCTTGCCGTCGTCGTCGATCACCGGAATCGTCGCCTTCGCAAACCGGCCTTCGCGCAGCGCGACGGCGGCACGCCGCTGGCTCGCGAGCGCGATTGCATCGAGCGCTTCCCGGCTGATGCCCTCCATCGTCGCGATGGCATCGGCGCACAGTCCCTGATGCGACTGCGGATGACGCCGCTGCAGACGCAGATTGCCGTTCGACATGCCGCCCACGGTGCGCAGCCCCGCAGCCCGGTAGACTTCGCCGAGCGCGTTCACCAGCGACATCATCTCCGTGCCGCCGGCAATCACCAGATCTTCCATGCCGGACATGATCTGGGCGGCCGCCAAGTTGGTGGCCGTGAGCCCGCTGCCGCAAAAACGATCCAACGTAACGCCGCTGGCGCGGATGTCGTACCCGGCATCCAGGGCGGCCATACGCCCCATATCGCCGCCCTGCTTACCCATTTGCGCGCTCGTGCCCCAGATGACATCGTCCACATCCGCGGTATTGAGGTGGTTGCGCTCCTGGAGCGCTTTAAGGACCGTGGCCGCCAGATGCTGCGGATGCACATTGGCAAGGGCGCCTTTCCCGACCTTGCCAATGCCTCGCGGCGTGCGAACGGCGTCAACGATGTAAGCTTCAGACATTCCAATTTCCTCGTCGCGCCACGTACGCAGCGCTGGTGCTGAGCCTTAATAGGTGCGGAGTTCGCAGTCCGGTGAGAATTCCTCGACGGGTATCAGCGCCTCTTTCGACCGCGAACTCTCGAAGCCGGCCAATCAAGAATTTCTTCGGCGGCCTCCACGATCGACTTTGGGTTCGCACGCAGCGCTGTCTGAAAATCAGGATTACGCGCAAGATGGCCAATGCCATAGCCCATGCCATTGATAACGGTATCCAGTAGCTCAATCGCCCGCCAGCATCTTGCCTGAAACATGGATACTTTGCAATGCGCACCATGCTATGCAATATAAGATCCGTCTTAACTCCCACGTACCAATTCGCTTGGACGCGCACCCGCTTCTCGGCCTCGCCGCGGCTGAAACGGACATTGTGACATTCCTTGCAGCGCGGAAGTCGGGTAAAGAAATCTTCGCCCCCCATCTACTCGATGATCTGGGGGCGGTGTTTGCGGTGTGTGCAAGCTTGGGATCATTATTGGCAGCAGCTCTGTTTGACTCCGCAGCTCATGTGAGTTTTACCTGATGGAGACTTCCCGCACGGTATCACCGACGTTGCGCAGGTCATTAATGCGCAGGAGGCATTGCATTTGTCAGAAACTACGTTATTCTGCGAGAATCAACTTGGAACTCGGAAGGTCGACACTCATGAGCGGCCGGGAATTCGACGAGTCTTTAACTTCGTGGTGGTTGGCAAAGACCCATGACCTATCTGGAGGCCGAAGCACGCGGCGACTGGCGCCGATCGGATGGAATCGGACGAGTCTCGGGATGAACACACTCCAATCCGTATCCGCACAGGAGAGCGATGAGTTCAGTTGCCAGGCATATTTTTGGAGGACACAGTGACAAAGAATGACACAGCTCGCGAGAATGCCAAGAAGAGCCGGCTCGATGTACATCGCGAGATGGCGAGATGCATGTACGAGCCGCAGATGACTGCCTACAAGACGGGCACGAACGTCAGGTTGGGTGGGGCCTGGTCGGCAGGCGGCGAGATCCATGAGCCTTGGACGCTGACGACCTTCGGCCCCATGGCGGGCGAGGGAACGGCGACCCTCAATGGCGCGCCCGAAAGCATGGATTGCTCCCCCGAGTTCCAGATGTACTGGACCGGAATCCCCGACTTCCGAATCACCGATTACAAGGTATGGCCGACCGAGGAGGGCTGGATCGCTCGCATCACCTACGGTGGAACAGCGCGCGATGGCACGCCGGTGCTCGCCCATCAGGCGGACTTCGTCACCGTCGACGACACGGGACGTGTGGTCCGCGTCGAATGGTTCGTTGACACGAACCAGTGGCAACAACGAGTCTGGAGCAAAGCCAGCGGCAAGTCGGTGGATGAGCTGCGTGAGATGCTTTCCAAACCCGGCGGCTTCCAGAAGCTCATCGAATACACGCACTCACTGCGGAAGAAGTCGTGAGGTGTAGCGGCTGCTGTCCTAGCTAAGCTAAGCGCAATCGGGTGCGGTTGCAGGGATTTCGCACATGAACTTCGCAGCGAAGGCGAACGGGCTCAGGGCCATACCAGGCGTGGCTTTGGGCGTATTCAACTACCTCGGCCCGATGGACGAGGCGCCCCTGTTCTGCGGCGATCAGCAGGAGAACAATCGGATCAACCTGGAACCGCACGTCATGCCGGTGCATGACATGCGGCAATCCGGCACCAGCCTGGACGCCGAGGGATTCATGCTAGGCAACCTCCGCCTCGACATCGGCCAAGAAGACAACGTTGAAGTGATCGCCAGCATCTATCGGCCGATGATCGAGGACTACCTGCGCGAGCTCTTGGGGGCGCCGAAGATCGCCACGCGCATGCCTATGCTTCGCTGGAGCGCCCGGACGCCCCGCCCCGAGAGGATCAATTCCTTCCCCGCGAACTATGTCCATGCAGACTTCTCGCGCCAGTCCTTCCACCAGATGGCAGCAGTAAGCGTCGCTGACGATCCGGAACGTGACCGCTGGCTCGGTGGACGCTATGCCGTTATCCAGACCTGGCGTGCGCTCAGCCCGCCGCCGCAGGATATGCCGCTTGCCGTCATGGACCGCCGCACGATCGCCCCGGAAGACGTAGTCCTCGCCCACAATATCGTCGGACGCGGCGACAGCGAGCAGAAATTTCTAAACTACACATTCCGCCACAATGCGGCGCACTGCTGGTCCTATGTCTCCGACATGACGGCGGACGAAGTGCTGGTGTTCATCGGTTTCGACAGCAAGGATGACACTATTCCCGGCATTCCCCACTCGGCCTTCGACTACGCGGCGGCGAGCGGGCGGGACACCTATCCGCGGATGTCATGCGAACTGCGGGCGTTCGTCTATTGGGGCTGATCGCCCTGACTGAGGCGAGGCGTCCTAGAGACCAGGCGTCTTCGCCGGCAGCGAGTTCACCTTGAAGACTCCCGTGCGATCGAGATACTCCTGAATCTGCTCGATCAGCCCGTCCTTTAGATGCGCAACGAGGCAGCACGGCTTGGCCGTCCAGCCGCCCTCGGCTGACGGTACCATGAGCAGATATTGCTGGACGAAGCCGGTTTGCGACCGCTGGCGTCGGATGTCGTCATAACGCAGTTTGAGGCCAGTAGCGAAAACCTGCTTGAGGCTCTCGATGAAGCTGTCGACATCGTGTGTGATGCAATCATAGCCGTGCCATATACGCGCGTCCCGGGTAAAGCAGGCGCGCACTTGGGCGAGATCGCCGCCAACGATCGCGGTGAACAGGCGATCCAGAACAGTATTTTCGCTCATCTATGTCGCTCTTTGTCCTTGTCCCATTGAATGCGCGCGTTGCCTGTCCTTCCCTTGTCAGGGAGTGAGCAAGACCTTCTTGACGCCGTCGCGCCGCGCGTCAAACAGTTCATACGCCGCCGGTCCTGCGGACAGCGGCAGGTCGTGCGTCACGAGGGACTCGATTGTGCCGGCGTCGAGCTGACCTGTCTCGAGCGCGCGAAACACTTCAGGCAATTCGACCTGGATCGAACACGCCGCCAGGGCCAGGCTCACGTTGCGGGCGATGCCGGTCAGCAGCGGGAACGGCACACTCTGAGATTCCGGCAATCCGACGATACAGACATAGCCACCGCGACGCGCGGCGAGTATGTCAAGCTCCGCCGTTCGCGCCGTGCCGACCGCGTCCAGCACACAATCGACCCCTTGGCCGCCGGTCGCCGCGCGGATGTCCTCCAGCGCATGCTCGGCGGCAACGGGAATCGCGCCCAACCGGGCCGCGGTATCCCGCCTATCGGCAATCAGATCGACAGCAAAGACGCGCTCTGCGCCCATGGCTATGGCGGCGAGGACACATTGCAGACCGACGGCGCCCAGCCCGATCACGGCCGCGCTCGAACCTGGCCGCACCCTGGCCAGCTTTGCGCACGCCCAAGCCGTGCTGAGGTTGTCGGCCACCATGATGCCCAGCCCATCGGAAATGCCTTCGGGCAGCCGGTGCAGGTTGAAGTCGGCGACGGGCACTTCGACAGCCTCCGCCTGGCAGCCGCCCAGCCCGTGCATGCCCTGGCCGAAAACCCGGCAAGTGGGAAAGTTGCGGCAAATCATTGGCCGACCCTGTCGACAGGGTTCGCATGTGCCGCAGCTGACCGAGCCCGCCACGAGGACGCGGTCACCGACCTTGAAGCGACTGACGCCGGAACCCACTTCGACGACCTCGCCCACCGCCTCGTGGCCGATGCAGTAGCCGGTGCTGGGCGCCCCGACATGGTAGGGATGGAGATCGCTGCCGCAGATTCCGCATTTGCTAATTTTGACGATTGCCGAGCCGGCGCTGGAGATGACCGGATCCGGTACTACCTCGCAGCGGATGTCGCGCGGGCCACGAAAGACCAGGGATTTCATGCATCCATCCTCATCGCGCCGTAGCGCGCTATTGGCGGCAGCCGACACCTGCAGGCCACTGCCCGGCCGTCATTCACAATGAAGCGAACCATTAGCATTGCATTAAGCGCAAGCCGGCGCAATGGTCTGACGCTCCAGGACGGCCGCTCAGCTCCGCCCGGCAGTGCTTCAGTCCAAGGTTCCCACGAGCGATGCGCGCTGCGAAAGCTCGATCGCGTTCCCGTCGGGGTCGCGGATAATGGAAAACCGCGCCACGTCCCCCAACGTCACCGGCGGTTTCGCTTCTTGCGCGCCCATCGCAAGCGCATGCGCGTGCACCTCACGCGCCTTGAAGACTTGAAAGGTGATGTAGCGCCATCCCGGCCCCGAACGCGATGCATCAGGAGTCGCACGATGATCTTCCTCCAGCAGTAGCAGGGTTTCGCACGCCCGGAAGCGCCCGGGCGCTTCCTCCGGCAACCCGAGGATCTCGGCATAAAACCGCCGATGCACCGCCAGGTCACGAACGGCAAGCCCGACGCCCAGCTGGTGAATACCTTCGAAGCCCTTCGGGACCAGACTCACGAGCGAGCCGTCGGGGTCCTCGAGGCGACACGGGGCATCCAGCCCCTCCTGCGCGATGAACACTTCACGATACCCGCTGCGTGGACCGGCCGGCAGCGGCTCCGCGAAGACATTGACCTTCAGTATGCTGCCGTTCGCATGAAAGCGGTGCTGCACCTGGTTCGCGCTAACATCCAGTCGAGCGTCATAGGGCAGTTGCACACGCCGCCCCCAGAACGCCAACTGCTCTTTGAGCCGGTTGGTAGCCAGGCCAACATCAACACTGGGTTTAGCGAGCCGCATGCCTCCGTCCCTGTATCTTCGACCGCGGGCCTTGGCTTGCGTTGCCGCTTCAACAAGCTCGTCGCGATGCTCAAGCCGCCACCCCAGAAGACCTGCCGAAATGCTTCAGCGGTGAATGATGGCGGATAGGATGCCGTATCGGCATCGCGGAAGCTTGTGAATTCTCACTCCAGGCATGATATTTGACGCCTCGATGAGACAAGTGGGCGGCGAGGCGCTCGTCACGAAGGCCGGCAACGTCAAATGAACAACACCGTTCGCACCCCAGAGATCCGTCGTCCTGAAGCCATCGATGCTGAATGGATGTCCCAGGTGTTACAGAACGCTGGGATCGATTCAGCTGTTTCGAGTGTGGAAATCAGCCAGGTGGGCACGGGGCAGATCGGGGCATGCGTTCGCTTGCGCCTGGAATACTCTCGCGCTGCTCCTCGGGGCCCGCGCAGCCTCATCGGCAAGTTCCCCTCCCCGCATCCAGCCAGCTTCCGGGCAGGCATTGCCCTCGGTGATTACGCGCGGGAAGTGAAGTTCTATCGCGACCTTGCCAGAGGCGCTCTCGTATCCACTGCCAAGTGCTACCTGGCGGACATTGACGAAGACAGCGGAGAGTTCGTACTCCTGCTGGAAGACTTGGCACCTGCTCAGCAGGGCGACCAGCTGCGAGGCGTCCGTATCGATCAGGCGCGACTGGTAGTCGATGAGGCCGCCAAACTCCATGCCTCTTATTGGAACGACGCCGCCATCGCCCAGCTGGACTGGGTGCGATTGACGCCTCGGTCGTCCTTTCCCCTGCCCACGGCTGCAGCAATCCAGCACGTTTGTGACGCATTCTGCCATCGCTATGCCGGCCAGCTCTCGGATCGTGTCGTCGCGACTTGCCGGCGCTACGCCGAGCGGGTGGAGCATTGCCGTGCGCTTCCCCGCAAGAACAAGTGTCTCGCGCACTACGATTTTCGACCGGACAACATGATGTTTGCGACTTCGTCTGGAGGCCGGCCCGTAACGATCGTCGACTGGCAGACTTTGAGTCATGCACCCGGCGCCGACGACCTTGCCTATTTTCTGGCGGGCGCTTTGCCGCCGGAGCAGCGCCGGGCGCACGAACCCGAGTGCCTTGATCGATATCTCGGCAAACTCAAGTCTCTCGGCGTACAGGGGTACGAGATGAGCGACCTGCAGCGTGACTACGCCGTCGGCGGGTTCCGCCTGCTCGCTACTGCAATGGGAGGTTCAATGGCGGCGATTCAGACCGAGCGCGGCGATCGCATGTTCATGCAAATGGTCAACGCAGCTGCCGAACACATCCACGACCACGACGCACTGGCTTTTTTGGACTAAAGGGGGAACCGAAAGTCATGTCGCTGCACCGGCGGCGGGCCGAGCCCGCCACATCTAGACGACCGCAAACCGTACGCTGAGCCAGCAACGCCGCACAGCTCGGTAAGAAATGGACTGCTTTGGAGATACGCACCTTCTCCATCATGAATTTTGCAATCCTTCGGATTTCACACCCAATGACTCCGGTCAGGGCGCGGGAACTGAGAGCGAGGTATCATGATCCGGTTCGATTTCGCACTCTGCGCCTTGTCCGATCCAGGTCACCGGCTCGCCCGTCTTAAGATCCACCGGGAATGAGGTCATCTCGATCATCGACTGCCATGCGTCGCCCACCCGCCGCAGGCCATGGCTTTGGCGCACGGAAATACGACGCGTGGTGCTGTCGCGCATGTGGATGGCGAGGTTCTGGCGCGACATGATCGCGCCCATGAGCCCGTTGGTCGCCACGTGATAGTCGGTCACTTCGGCTTCGATTGAGGCCACACTGTCGAACACCGATGCATAGTAGTCCCGGCATTCCTGCTGTCCGCGGTATTCCCCGGGAAGATAGGGCGCATAGACGATCACGTCCTCGCGCGGGCCGATCCGCCGCATCACGGCATCGACGCTGTCCGAAGCGATCCGGGCATCGAACCACGCGCGGATTTCACGTTTAGCTCGCTCCTCCGAAACCGCAGCGCTAGGAAGGGTGTCCGTCGGCCACTTCCATTCCTCGCGCACGGGCAGCGCGCCTCGCGCCCGGTTGCCGGTGTCCGGCTCGATCGGCACGAAGCAGTGCGCCTGCCGGCACAACCACCGCTCGCCGATCTTCTGGAACGTGTCGAACTGGCGGAACGCGAAAATCCGTGGCGCTCCGTCGTAGAACTGTTCGAGGTGGATGTGCATCAGGATGAACGCCATGTCGCCGTCGGTAGCGACGTAGATTTCCTTCATGACGTGCCGGTTGTCGTTGATTCCCGCGAACTGCACCGCGACCGCGTCATAGATTGCCTCCCAGCCGTCGTACCAGCCGGGCAGCATCATGTCGGCCATCACCGCATGGCGATGGATGTTGTGCGCAATGTCGTCCATGTTGTCATCGACTTGGATCTTGTTCTCGATGTTGATCAGCTGGATCACAATCCGGCGGTCGTTGAATTTGGCCATGAGGCGACTCTCTAGCAATCGGTGGTGCGGTAGGAAAACGCGGGCGGCGGTCCGGGATCAGTTTGGACGCGCCAGCCTGCCGGGACGGGCGCCGGTGTCGACATCATTGCGCCGCGTGATCTCGCCGGCGACCATCGTCGCCAGATATCCCTCGGAACCCTGCAGGATGCGGCCCGCGCCGCTCGGCAGATCGTTGGCCACATAGGGGCGTTGGATGGTCAGGCGTTGGTAATCGAACACATTGATATCGGCACGCTTGCCGACCGCGATTACACCGCGATCGTCAAAGCCGTATAGCCTTGCCGGGTCCGACGTCAGTTTGCGGACCATATGCTCCAGCGTCAGGCGCGGCCCCCGCTTTCGGTCGCGGGTCCAATAGGCCAACTGGTACGTGGTCATGCTGCTGTCGCACACCGATTTCACGTGTGCGCCGCCATCGCCCAGCCCGCTTATCACGTTGCTATTCTGTAGCAGGTCGTAGACGTGGTCGAGGTTGCAGTGGGCATAGTTTAGCACCAGTGACACGTTGTAGTCGCGCCCGTCCCCCTGGGTATAATGATCGTACATGTACTCCTCCGGCGTCTTGCCGGCGGCGGCGGCCAGCGCGCCAACGCGGCGTTCCGGACCGGGCTCGAAAGCGACATCCGATTCCAGGATGAACGTCTTGCCGACATTGGCGATTAGGCGCCGCAGCATCGGCAGCACGAGCGGTTCATTGGCAAATTCGCCCTCCACGTCCGTCTCGCCCAGGATGGCAGCCCGGCGTGCGCGCTCGCGCATCACCTTCACGCGTTCGGCGAGCGGCAGATGCGCGACTTCGCGGTAGGAGGGGCGCATGACGAAGGCGTGATAGGCATCGAGCATGTTGAACCCGCCGATGCCGCGCGCGGCGATCTGGGGATGCAGGCTGAGGCCATTGGCATTAGCCCTGTTGGTCGCCCCGACCATCTGGCGAATATCTTCAGGGTCGCTGTCGAGTTCGGCGATCGAGTATGTCAGTGGCCGGCCGGATTTCCGGGCAATTTCCTCGTACAGGGCATGTTCGTCAGCCCGAAGGCTACCGCCCAACTGATCAGCGCCCATCACTGATCCGACCGCGCCCTTCGGGACGATCTGGAACACGCCCTTGCCGCTCTCGCCCATGGCCTTTGCCAGTTCGATCAGTTCGCGCGTCTCCGTCATGGTGCCCGGTACGCGCTTACCCGAGCGCGATATGTGCTCGAGGAGTCGGCCAGCCGAAAAGCCGACCGCGCCCGCATCCATCGCGGCACGGACAAGATTGGCCATCGCCTCGATGTCTTCGGCCGTCGCGGTCTCGTGCCGCAGGGCCCGCTCGCCCATCACGAACACCCGCAACGGCGCATGGGTGATGTGCGAGGCGACGTCCATGGCAAAGTGCCGTTCCGACAGCCGTCCCATATAATCGCCGAAGCTGGTCCAGCTCCAGTCGAGCCCCTCGTCCATGACTATGCCGGGGATATCCTCGACGCCTTCCATCAGGTCCATCAGTTCGCGCCGATACTCCTTGGTCGCGGGCGCGAAGCCGACGCCGCAATTGCCCGCAATCAGGGTGGTCAGCCCGTGCGAGAAGCTGGGGTCCATCTTGTCGTCCCAGAGAAACTGGCCGTCGTAATGGGTATGCACGTCAATGAAGCCGGGCGTGACCATGGCGCCATCTGCGTCGAATTCCTCGCGCGCCGGGCCGCTCACTTTGCCCACCTCAGCAATCTTGCCGTCCCTGATCCCGATGTCCGCCGTAAACCGCTCACCGCCGAGACCATCGACAATCGTGCCGCCCCGAATGATTGTGTCAAACATGCTTCAAACCCTCCGCAAGAACTTCCTTCGCAGCTTAGTTGCGTCGCGCAACGTCACCTAGCCATCGCGCTGAAACTGCTTGATCTCGGCAGGAGAAAGCCAGTGGTTGTCACCGACTCGGCCCTGTGTCTTGCTCATACTTCTTTCCATGTGTCACGTCACTCGACTCCCTGATCGGTTTTCGCGCAGGCTGCCTGCACTTTGAAGGTCAGATCAACTGACAGGAATACTGAGCACATCGCCTTCGACGCCATCCGAGCGTGCGTCGATCCGAATCAGCCCGGGCCGCCCCGTGCCACGCAAGATCGCAAGCGCTCGCCCCCGAAAAGTCTCCGTTTCCAGTGTTTTGAATGATCCGACCGCCAGCGGATTGGCGGTGCCGAAACCGACGAGTTCCGCCGGTCCGCTGAGAGTCAACCGAATCCTGAGCTGACAATCCGGCACCCGTGTGCCTTGTGCATCCACGGTCGCGATGCCCACATATATCAGGGCGTCCCGGTCGCAGCTGCCGGTCGATGCCTCCACCGCCATGCGATGTCTGGCGGGCACGCCGGCAGTCTCCAGCCTCTTCCGGCCGATTTCTGCGCCGTTGCGATAGGCAACGGCTTCCAGCGTCCCTCGGACGTATGGCACGACCATCTCGGTCCGCATCCGGTCGCCTGGGCGTAGAGCCTGGGAGCCCACGACCTTGCCATTCAGCGATAGATCCACGCGATCGCCAGAAGTGTACAGCCGCACCGCCATCGGCAATCCCTCGGCGCCAGGCCACGTCCAGCTTGGCAGTTCGTCGGGCCAGCCCCAGTTGGCGACGACTTCGCGCTGCCTGTCTGAAATCGGCCGCTGAACCAGTACTTCCAGCGGGCTAAGGCCCCATATGACATCACGTGCGTAGGACTGGGGCTTCTGATCGCCGATCAGATCGATATCCCCGCACCACGCATTTACCCAGGGAAACCGCGCGATAAAAAACGGCATCCCATCCAGGGGCAGCCGCACGGTGGCGCCCAAGCCCGCCTCTCCCAGGTAATCCATTGCCGCCCAGACGAATTCGCCCAGCACATAGGGCGCGCGATCAGCCAGTGCCTTGTATTCAAATGCCTCTCGCGGAAAGGTTTCCGAACCATAAACAACTCTGTCCGGCCTGCGTTCATGGTCGGCTTCGATGTCTTCGAGTCGGTAGTTATAGCCGACGACATCGAGAAAGGCGGTGGATGCCTCATCCAGCTTTCCGGCGCAGCCGGGTCGGGCAGTATGTTCGGAGACGCTGACAGGCTCGCCCAGCACTCCGTTGAGCCCCGCGGTGACTGGACGCGTGGGATCCAACCGCCGCACTTCATTGGCGAATTTCCAGCACCACTCCATTCCTTCCTGCGTCGAACGCTCGGGAATCTCGTTTCCTATGCTCCACATGACCACGCTGGGGCTGTTACGCGCGCTGAGCACCATCGTGCCCAAGGCAGACTTCCAATCCTGGCCAATGAACTGGGAATAGTCGTCCGGCTCCTTTGGGACATGCCACATGTCAAAGGATTCTTCGATCAGCAACATGCCAAGCCGGTCGCAGGCCGCACGCAATGTCGCCGCGGACGGATTGTGCGCGCTGCGGATCGCATTGAAGCCCCGCGCCTTCAGGATTCTGATCCGGCGTTCGTCTGCGCCTGCATAAGCGCATGCACCGAGCAGGCCATTGTCATGGTGGAGACATCCACCACGTAGCTTGACTGGCGTACCGTTGATGCGCAGACCGTTGGCAGTGTCGATGGTGACGATGCGCACCCCAAAGGGCTGCGCCAATTGATCGACGATCAGCGTACCCTGACGGATCGCCATCTCCAGCGTGTATAGATGCGGATCCTCGAGTGACCAGAGATGCGTATCGCTGATGATCAGCGTCTGCTTGACACAGCCGTCTACGGTGGATTTCGCCTCGGCGGCAACGTTTCCGCCCATGTCGAGCAGACGCGTGACCAGCGTCTGTCCCCTCATGGAACCTTCGATGCTGGTCTCAATATCGATCTCGGCGCGCCCATCCGCGATGCGTCGGGTCCATGCGCCCACGCCCCACCGTGCGATCCTTATTGCCGGCGTGACGTCCATCGTCACGTGCCGGTAGATGCCCGATCCTGAGTACCAGCGACTGTTGCGGCCAAGATTGCGGACCCGCACCGCAATCACGTTGTCGCCCGAGCGATTGAGATGCGGCGTCAGCTCCACACCAAACGGAGTGTAGGCATGAACATGGCTGCCCACGCGCTGGCCGTTGAACCAGATGTCACACGTGACAGCGATGCCACCAAACAAGACGTCCACCCGCGCACCGGGGGGCAAAGCACCGATCCGGAAATGCTTGCGGTACCAACCTTCACCTCCCACCGTGTAACCGGTTGCGGTACCGCCCGCCGCATGCCTGTCAAAAGGACCGAGCTGGTCGGGAGGCAGGGCGCCGGGCAGATCCTCAATGCTCCAGTCATGCGGGAGATCGACATGGCGCCAGTCGCCGTCATCGAAACCAGGTGCTTCACATCCTTCGCTCGTTCCGCGCTGGAATAACCAGCCCACATCGAACCGCTGGCCGCGGCCTGCACCGACCTGGGATGTCGTTACATTGGCCGTCTGCACGCCCTCTCCAGGTATGGCCGAAGTCGTGGCGGCGGCACCCGCGATACCCGGTTGCCCCGCCACTGTGATTGAATCGCTGTTCACGGTCGCTGTCCCGGGCGTTGCCGGAGTGCCTGCAACTGGGTATCCATGCGCTGCAGGGTATCGAGGGTGATGAGTCCGAACGGCAGCAACGAACGCAGCGAGAAGTTGCTCAAATGCGGTCGCAGCGCGTCGCCCTGCACCGCCTGCTCGACCACGGGTGCCTCGCGAGCAAGAATTGCCCGAGCATCAGGTTCAGCCAACAGCACGGCAAGTGGCGTGGTGTCGGCGTTCAACGGCTGTGCAATGACCACCGGCCGTTCGAATGCTCGAGAGGGTTTATACAATGGCGCGTCCACTTCATTGCCTCCTCGCTGCCCGAGCCTCACGCGCCGCGATCGCCTGCGAGCGAGCCACGCCCTCCGGGTCCCAGGATGCAGCATTGGCGATTGGGACAGGAAAAATGGTTTTCAGACCATGGATGACGTCAAATCCAAAAATGAGTGGGATCTTGAGCCGCGAATTGTCCAGCGCCAGGCGTTGCAGTCGGTTTAGCTCATCGGGATCGGTGACGAATAGCAGTCCGCCAAGCTTGCCGGCCGAAACCTGCGCGTCGATGATCTTCATCATCGCCGGATATGGCAGGGCGAAGCTCACACCGAGCTGACCCACTTTCTCCTCTGTCGTCATCTGGGCAACCAGTGCATCGGCCCGCGCACGGACACCCACATCAGACAGCTCGGAACCCGACAGTTGCCGCTGTAAATCAGCGGCCGACCCAGGCGCCGTCGCGAGTGTCGCCAAGAGGGCGGCACACATACCAACCGACAGAGTCGCCACTGCGCTGCTTTTCATCACCTTGATACCACCTTGTCATCGTGCGTTGGCCGCCGGGCGGGCATGGACATTCCACATGGTTCCGGCGGTTCACGCTTTTGCGGAATAGCTCAGGCTCCTGAAGCGCACGCTGCCTTGCCCGGTCGCGTATAACGCAGGACGCAGGCTGAGGAATCCGTCGGCAATATTGTGGTTATAGCCGGATACTTCGAGCGATACGTGGGTCTTCCAATCCGTGCGGTTTGAGCGGTAGAAGAACGTCGCCACATTGTCGCGATTGACGAGGCGCAGGAAGAGCGACTTCATGACCAGTGCACGGGGAGTGGCAAACAGGGGTTCGGCGCCCATCTTGTAGGAGTGGAGACGCGTGCCGTCGCTGCCGACGCCGCAGTAGTAGTGCTCGTCATAAAACAACAGGATGCCGCCCTGCGCGCCGTCCACTAGTTCGAGTTCGATCGACAGGTCGTAGCTCCGGTCACCGACATTGATGACCAGCGGCGATGACTCACCAGGCTTCTCGCCTTGCGCCCCAAGAATCATTTCGCCACTCCCGACTCGCAGGCGCTGCCGGTAATTCTCTTCGGGCTTGTAGAAGGCCATGCCGACCCCAAGCCGGTCGTTGGTAAAGTTGTCGGAAATGGCGAAGCCGTGCGGTCCCGCCTTCCCACCTTGTGGCTTGGCCAGCGGCTGGCTGAGGTCGCCGCCTTTGGCCTTGGGCCAGCCGTCGGCAGTCCAATCGAAAGGTTCCATCAGCATCTGGCGACCGAGCGTCCGGAATCCGTTTTCATACCCGTGATAGACCAGCCACCAGTCGCCGGCCGGCCCCAGCACCGGAGTCGTATGGCCTCGTGACCACCAGGGCTCCTGCGCGCTGGTGGTCCGAACGATGGGATTATGGGGGCAGTTCTCCCAGGGTCCGCGCACCGAACGCGAGCGCGCGACAACCACCATATGGCTGGTCGGCGGTCCCGCCGTGCCGCCTTCGGCCGAGAAAAGATAATACCAGCCGCTATGCCGAAGCAGTTTCGGTCCTTCCAGGGCGAAAGTCTCGACCACCCAATCTTCGGGATAGGTCCAGCCCGCATAGACCTTCTCGCTCTTGCCTGCGCGCGCCAGCCCATCATCTGTAATGGGAATGAGCTTGCCACCATCGATGAAGAGATAGCGTTTTCCATTCTCCCCCACGACGTGACCAGGATCGATGCCCTCATAGATATTCATGTCGATGGGATCGCTCCACGGCCCGGCCATGGATTCGGCATGAACCACATAGATCGCCATGATCGGGAGCCTTGGCTTGTTCGCAACGGGAGGCGCAGCCAGCTGATCGAGATTGGCTGCCGGAAAGTAGACGTAATAACGCCCCTCATGCTTGACGAGATCGGGCGCGAATATGGAGCCGATTGGCCTTCGCAGCGCCGGTGTGGTGGGTGACCAGTTCACCAAGTCGCGCGACTGCCAGATCAGCAGGCCCGGATAGTAATAGAAGGACGAGGAGACTTTGTAGTAGACATCACCGTCCTTCAGGATGCTCGGATCCGGCTGGTCGCCGGCCAAGACTGGATTCAGGTAGGAGCCATTTCCCAGATCGGCCTTGCGTTGCCCCTCGAATCCGCCGCGTCCCGGCAATGGCGGCTGGGGCCTACAGTCAGCCGGACCCGCATTTGCAACGCCAGCCTTGGCTGGCGCGCCTGACGGCAGGGCAGCAGCTGCGCTTGCCGCGAGACCCATCAGTAGCATTTCACGCCGTGATCGACCCGCCATGATCACCTCCGTGGCAATAATCGCAATGCGATCGATGCATTTCTATATGTGACTATAAATAGAGTTTTTTGCGCAATGCGCCGCACAATAGGTGGCCTGTTTTTTGCACACGGTTGGTTGATCGCCGGCATGCGCCGTGAGTGATAAGTGTCCGTGGTTGAAATCGTAACGGCGGATTCGTTGTCGTTATGAGTGGACAGAATTAACGCCATGTAATTGCTTAACGTAGTGCGTAGACGCTGTACTCCGCGCCGTCACCAGCCCAGCGCCCATAGCCGATGGCTTGAACCTCATTAAGCCAGTCATGCGCGCCCGCTGTTGTCTCGAACAACGCGGCTGTCATCCATGTTCCTTTGGGGTAGCGGCCGGACGTGACCCCTGTGTAGCTCATCAAGATCGGGGAACCGTCCTCCGCACGCAGCAGCGTATCGACGTCGTATTGCATCAGCAACTGGTCGCCGTCGCGCTTCATGCGATGCGGGGACCAACTGAAGCCGCTCAGGTAGTCTCCACTGACCTTCGGCCCCATGATCTTTCCGCCACCCTCGGCCAGAGTAAAATAGCGGCTGCCCAGCGGCGCAGTGATCTCGTGACGCTTGACACCGGGCGTGTGTTCGCTCTTGCGCCGAAAGATAAACTCCCCTGTCACCGCGCGCCGCTGCGCGGCCGCGCGCGTGTCGTCATCGCCCTCGGCGCCGGCCTCACCGGTCAGGGCGTAGATTTCGAATATGGTCGCGCCACCGTGCTCGCGCCCATAACCTATGGCCTGGATTCCGTTAAACCACCCGAAAGGACCTTCTGGCGCTTGAAACAGCGCCTGAATGCGCGCCTCACCCGCTCCATACCGCGGTGAGGCCCGGCCCCGATACTGCATGAGGATCACTGTCCCGTCGCGCGATTGCAACGTGATGCTGGCATTGAACGCGCGAATCGAGCCGTCATGGCTCGCGCGTCCGTAATCCGTGGCCAGCAGTTCAAGCACCTGACCTTCCAGGGCCGAGCCGCTGACCGTTCCGCCCGTCGCCTTTTCAAGTCGCCGATGACCGAAAGGTCCTGCATATTCATGGCGGTGCTCGTTCAGCCCCTCAAGCCTGAGGCTGAACATGTGCTCGACGGGAATCTGGAAGTTCATGGAATCCTCACTCTTGTCAGTTCGCGGCCCAATCCGGCCCCGCATCGGCTGGCAACGCATTATAGCCAGCCCACCATGCATTCAAGCGCCCCACCACGCCGCTGGGACGACGCGCCACCCGGGGCCGGCTACCATCGACTCACACGCTCGATGGCTGACCAGGCCATTTCATTTAATGCTATACCGCTGTAGCATAGCATTAAGTTCCTAAGGTTGGCGATGTTGCCGGCCGGCCGTGCGCCGGCGCGATTGTAGCTGCTTGGACATAGAGGTGACGCCGTGCACCCGGCTGAATTCAACTTTGGCGCCGACGTGATCGACAGGTTGGCAGACACAGCTGACAAGTCGGCGCTGATTGCCGTCACCGCGGACGGTCAGGAATCACGGTTCAATTTTTCCGACGTCGCCCTGCTGTCGGCAAAGCTGGGATCGTCGCTGGCACGCTCTGGCCTCAAGAAGGGTGATCGCGTCATTGTCATGCTGCCTCGAATTCCCGAATGGCAGATCGCTTTGGTGGCATGTCTCAAACTGGGCGCCATTGCTGTGCCGTGCATTGAGATGCTGACGGACAAGGACGTCGCCTACCGTGCGGCCCGCGCCAAAGTCACTGCGGCCATCACAACTGCCTCGCAGACATCGAAGTTTGCATCTGTCGCTGCCGACATTCCGATCCGCGTTTCGATCGGCATGGCAGACGGATGGCTCGAGATGTCGGAACTGCTGAATAACGGAGACACTGCATTGACGCCGACCAGGGTTGGCGCAGAAGATCCAGCGATTCTCTACTTTACCAGCGGTTCAACCGGCCTTCCGAAGGGTGTGGTGCACCCAGCCCGCGCGCTGTATCACTTGCGCCACTCGGCGGTGGAGTGGCTCGCGCTCACTGCCGATGATCTGATGTGGTGTACTGCAGACACGGGATGGAGCAAGGCTGGAACCAGCATCCTGTTCGGCCCATGGAGCTGCGGATCCTGTGTGCTCTTCTACAATGGCCCCTTCGATGCCCTGCAAAGGCTGCGACTGCTCCAGAAATACGGGGTCACCGTATTCTGCGCCTCCGCCACAGAGTTGCTTCGGCTGCTGGATCAACCGATGCGTGAATTTGACCTCTCGCAACTCCGCCGCACAGTGTCAGCGGGCGAGACCCTCAGCGAGGTTGCCATTGCCGGCTGGCGTCAAGCCACCGGCCTTACGATTGCCGAAGCCTATGGGCAGACCGAGTCGCTAATGCTGGTGGGTTATCGCAGCGGCACGGACCGCAAACCGTACTCCATGGGCAAGGCGCTCGCGCACAACGAACTGGCCATCATCGACGACACTGGCCGGCTGCTGCCACCCGGCACCGTCGGTGAACTCGCGATCCGCGCGCCCAACCCCCAGTTCATGCTTGGCTACTGGGAGGATCCCGATCGTACTGAGGCGAGTTATATCGACGGGCCTGATGGTCGTTGGTTCAGGACCAGCGATCGCGCCGAGATGGACGCCGACGGATATTTCTATCATCGTGGCAGGCGCGACGATGTCATCAACTCCTCCGGCTATCGCATCGGGCCCGCGGAGGTGGAAGATGTACTCTTGGCGCATCCCGCAGTGGCGGAATGTGCCGTGGTTGGCGCGCCAGATGCTGCGCGAGGCGAGATCGTCGTGGCCTTTATCGTCCTCCGCCCCGGCGTTCCTGCCGACGAAACGCTGGCCAGGACGCTCCAGGACTTCGTCAAGAGCCAGACCGCACCTTACAAATACCCACGCGATGTGCGATTCATCGGCGAGCTTCCGAAGACGCTGACGGGCAAGATCCAACGCAACGTGCTGCGTGAGCAGCTGGCGCGCAACTTGCGCAATGATCGACTGGCGGGTCTGCCGATGAACACGTCCATCTTGCCGGCACCGGACGCGCAGCTGCGATCGCGGGCTGACAGCGGGGTATCCTTCGACTGGGGACGCGTCGCCCGGCATCTCGCCGAGCATGGATTCCTGCTCGACCTCAGTGAAGATCCGCGCCGACTGTCCGGCGGGCTCGCCAATATCAACATGCTGGTGAAAATCAACGGCGAGTTCGCGGTCTTCCGCCGCCCGCCGGACGGGCCGCTGCCCAAAGGCGCGCACGATATGGCGCGCGAGCATCGTGTACTGAGCAGACTGGCCCCGGTCACGCGGCTGGCGCCCCGCAGCCTGCACTTTTGCGCGGACCCCCAGATCGCCAGCGCGCCGTTTCAGATCCTGGAGTTCAGACTGGGATTTACCCTGCGCGGCGTAGAGCTGGCCCCGCTGCCCGATGATCCACAGACCTGCGCGGCGCTCTCCAGCCTGGTGCTGGGGACGCTGGCAGAAATCCATTCCATTGACGCCGAGGCCGCCGGCCTCGGCGACCTCGGCCGACCGGCCGGATTTCTGGCCCGCACGGCCGCAGGCTGGCTGGCGCGGGCCGAAGCGGTCGCCAATGGCAAGCTCTCGACCGCCGCTCGCCAGGTTGCCGAGTGGCTGCAGCGCCATCCGGGCCGAGAAACCGATCGGCCGGTGCTGCTGCACAACGATTTCAAGCTCGACAACATCCTGCTGCGCGAGCACCCGCTCGCTCCTGAGGCCGTGCTCGACTGGGACATGGCCACACGTGGCGACCCGCTCGTCGATCTTGCCACGTTGCTGAGCTATTGGACCGAGGCCGCCGACCCGCCCTGTATGCAGAATCTGAAGCAGATGCCCACCGCAAGGCCAGGTTTTCCCTCGCGCGAGGCGGCTGCACAGGCTTACGCTGCACTCACCGGCCGATCACTGGATGCCTTCATCGTTCCCCGCGTGCTGGCGATTTTCAGGCTGGCGGTGGTCTTTCACCAGCTGAACGCGCTGCGCCGCGACGCCGCCGCCCAGGGTGCGGCGTCCGGCCAACTGGATCCTGACGAACTGTACGTATTTGCACTGGATGTCGCACGGGGGCAGGTTTTTTGAGTATGGCCAATCGTGTTCGGGTGGATTTCAAAGATCGCGTCGTTGTCGTCACGGGCGGCGGTCGCGGCTTGGGCCGTGCGATCGCCCAAGCCTTTGTCGAGTGCGGCGCTACCGTGGCAATCATCGGCCGGGATGCCGATCGACTCAAGCAGGCCGCGGCGCAGTTGAGCGCCAGTGGCCCAGGAACCGCGGTCGACTATCCCGCCAACGTAGCCGATGAGGCGGCGATGGCGGGCGCTGCCGAATCCATTCATGCCCTGCACGGCAGTGCAGATGTCCTGGTCAACAATGCGGGCATCAATCCGTGGTACCGCACGGCAGAACGCACGACGCTCGACGAATGGCGCGCCATCATCGACGTGAACCTGACCGCGGTGTTCCACTGTTGCCAGCTGTTCGGGGCGCGGATGCTGACTCAGGGCAAAGGCTCGATCATCAGCATCAGTTCGGTCGCAGGACATGTGGGTCTGGCGCGCACGGCTGCATACAACGCGGCCAAAGGCGGGCTGGAGCTGCTGACGAAGTCACTGGCCATCGACTGGGCAGACCGGGGCGTCAGGGTAAATACCGTGGCGCCGGGATATTTCAAAACCGATCTTACCGCGGGTATTGAAAATAACGCGAGCATTGCGGCAAAGATTATTTCGCACACGCCGCTGGGCCGGTTGGGTTCGGCGGATGAAGTGGCCGGCGCGTGTCTCTTTCTCGCCTCTGACAGCGCAAGCTACGTGACTGGCCAGTGCATCAGAGTTGACGGCGGATTTACCGCCTGCTGATGTACAAGCGTCAAGGTGGTCCTCGCATGAACAACATCGAACTCCCAGTGGAATTTCTGTTTGGCCTCACGCTCCCCGGCTTCGCGAAATCGCAGCACGAGTTTTCGACCGCCTGGGGGCGGCGGCGACTAACCAGAGGCAGCGGCGGATTCTTCAAGGGGCCTCGCGTAGAAGGGGAAGTCATCGGCGGCCTCGCCAACGACTGGGGAGCTGCGACCGACGAGGGTCTGATCGGCATCGATGCCCAGATGGTGCTGCGCACGACCGACGGCACACCGATCTTCATGACCTATCTGGGACGGATCGGTGCAGACGGCCGCATGCGCATTGCGCCGCTGTTCGAAGTTTCTGACGGTCCCCACGTTTGGCTCACGCAGGTACAGGCCGTCGGCCTCGGCAATACGCAGGGCGAGGACCTTCACGTCGATGTCTACGCACTCAAGTGAGGGAGCGTCTATGAATGGCAGTTTGCAGAACGTGCATGGCGAGTTCCTGTTCCGCATGGTCGCGTCGGCTGCGGTCGGCGAACGCCTGAAAGTTTCCGGACCCATCGGCGGCCGGTACTTCAGCACCGCCACCGGCGGCGGCCGCTTCGAAGGCCCCCGTCTGCAAGGCAGGCTGCTCGAGGGGTTTGCCTGGGCACCTCACCGCACGCGCACGGGTGACGCCGCGCATATGCACTATGACGTTCGCGTGCTGCTGTTGACGGACGACGGCTTCCGCATCTTGATGCGCTATCGCGGCGTGAACTCCCCCGCCTACCCTCACCGGTCCTGGCGCACCGCGCCGGTGTTCGAAGCGGAACACGGCCCCTATGCCTGGCTGAATGCCATCCAAGCCATCGGTCTCGGGCGCGTGACCGGATCCGATGTCGAATACGAGATTTACCAATTGACCGACTGACCAGCAGGGGCTGCCGGCGCCGTTGGCGCAGACGAGCCATACGAACCGAGGAAGACCAGCATGAACGTACCACAAGAGATCGCGAACATCATCGTGGACCCCAATGCCTATGCCGAAGGCCAGCCCGCGGACGACGCATTTGTCTGGCTCCGGCGGCATGCACCATTTGCGAAGGTTCAACCTGATGGTTACGACCCGATCTGGGTGGTTACCCACCATGCCGACATTCTCGGGCTTGAACTGCGCAACGACCTGTTCGCCAACGGACTGCGCCAGCCAATCCTGACAACCCAGGACGTGCTGCGCGCCCGCGAAGCCAGCGGTTTCACCGGCGCCAGGACCTTGGTGCAAATGGACCCGCCGGAACATGGCGAATTTCGTCGCCTGACTCAGTCATGGTTCATGCCCAAGAATCTCAAAAGTCTGGAATCGCAGATTCGTCAGCTCGCCAAGCAGTCCGTGGACCACATGGCCTCCCTCGGCGGACGCTGCGATTTCGCGCGCGACGTGGCACTGCTCTATCCACTCCGGGTGATCATGCAGATCCTCGGTGTTCCGCAGAGCGACGAGCCGCTGATGCTCAAGCTTACGCAGGAGCTGTTCGGCGCGCGCGACCCGGAGCTGAGCCGTGGCGGCCAAGGCGCCGCCAATCCGCTCGCGGCGCAGGCTCATCTGCAGCAGACCATGGCCGATCTCACCGCGTACTTCACCGAACTCGCGCACGAGCGGCGCAGGAATCCGACCGACGATCTGGCGACGGCCATCGCCAATGGCATGCCCGGGGGCAAGCTGATCAGCATCCCAGACGCGATTGGCTACTTCATCATCTCCGCAACGGCCGGTCACGACACGACGTCGAGCACCACGTCCGCGGCCGTGTGGGCGCTGGCGGAACGCCCGCAGCTGCTCGAGCAGTTGCGCGCCGAACCGGAGGCGCTTAAGGGGCATGTCGAAGAATCCGTGCGCTGGACCACAGCAGTGAAGCATTTCATGCGGACGGCGACCACGGACGTGGAGTTCGCCGGCAGCCAGATTCGCAAGGGCGACTGGATCATGATCAGCTACGCCTCGGGCAATCGCGACGAGGCGGTGTTCGAACATCCGTTTGAGTACGACATCAGCCGTCCACCCAATCGCCACGTCGCGTTTGGCTATGGTGCGCACGTCTGCCTGGGACAACACCTGGGCCGGATGGAAATGAGAATCCTCTGGGAAGAACTGCTACCGCGTCTGAAGAGCCTGGAGCTCGATGGAACGCCCGCGCGTACGCGCGCCAATTTCGTCTGCGGTCCCAAGTCCGTGCCGGTGCGATATCAGTTCTATTGACGCGGCGCGGGTCCCAGCGTATGTAGGCTGCGCGGATAATGCATATCCCCTATTGCAATCCTTTTAGGGGGCATCTATCATTACGGCCAGCCCGCGAGCGCCAAGGTAATCGCGGCAAAGACCGCTCCCAGATTGATTTGGCATCAACGGCGGGAGCGATTGTAAACATATGCTTCAAGCGGCCAGCCCGATATCCGCTCATCCAGAAAATTCGCCTTCGACGAAGCCAGCAATCATGAGCATTGACGCGCTGCTCAAGCCGCGATCAATCGCTATTGTCGGCGCCTCGGACTCGCCCGCGCGCATCGGCGGCGTCCCGCTCGACCTGCTGCGGCGGGCGGCCTTTCAGCGCCTCTACCCGGTCAACCCCAAGAACAGGACCGCGCAGGGGCTGCGTTGCTGGCCCGACATCGAATCGATTGGGGAACCGGTCGACCTGGCGATCATTGCGCTGTCGGCTGATGCCACGCTGCCCTACCTGAAGCGCTGTCATGCAATCGGCGTCAAGGCAGCCATCGTCTATGCCGCCGGTTATGCAGAGACCAACGAGGCCGAAGGCAGGGCGCGCCAAGACGAGCTCGCCACCTTCGCAAGGCAGTCAGGCATGGCGATCGCCGGGCCGAATTGCATGGGTAATGCCAATTTCACGGACGGCATATTCACGGCATTCGGCGTGTCGTTCCAACCCGGCGAGCCTGCCGGCAGCATCGCCCTGCTGACGCAAAGCGGCAATATGTGCGCCACGGTGTTCCGCATGGCACGGCGCGCAGGTGTGGCCTTCAGCCATGTCATCAATACCGGCAACGAGGCGGCCGTCGAGTTCAGCGACTACCTGCAGTTTCTCGCCGACGACCCCGCGACCACTGCGGTGCTGTGTTACATCGAGGAACTGCGCAATGGGCCAGCGTTTCTGCGGGCAGCAGCAGCGCTGCGCAGGAAAGGCAAACTTCTGGCGGTATACAAGGTCGGCACCAGCGAGAAGGGCGCGGAAGCGACTCGGTCCCACACTGCTGCACTCGCCGGCAATGCCTCGGCGTACGATGCGGCATTTGTCAGAGCGGGCGTCGCCAGAGCCACCGAGCTGAGCGGGCTGGCGGACCTCGCCTACCTGCACACCCTAGGAAACAAATGCGCCGGCAGCCGCTGCGCGATCCTGACGGTATCCGGTGCCGCCGGGGCGATTCTCGCGGACGCCTTGGCGACGCACGGCGGCGAGGTGCCAACGCTACCGGCTGACGTTCAGACGGCCCTACGCTCGAAAATTCCGAGTTTCGGCATGGTCTCGAACCCGGTCGATCTGACCGGCAATCTCGTGAATGCGAACGACTTCATCTGCGACGCCATCAAGCTCGCGTTGGGAGCAGCCGATGTCGATGTCGCGCTACTCTACCTGCCCGGCAATTTCCTCGGGCAGGCGCTGGAGCAAGTAGAGCGCGCAGCGAGCGAGACGGGCAAGGCCATCATTGTCATCGACACATTCGCCCTGGCGGATCGCGACCGCCTGGCCAAAGCCGGGATCGGTTGCTTCGACGACCTGGACCACGCTGCCCGCGCCGTTTGTGCCTATGCCAACTGGAAGAAGGCCGGGATCAGTGAGCCACGGCAGCCATTGATACGGACAGAGTGGCCGCCCATTCACCGGAACGAAACAGCGCTATCGGAGACCTCAGCCAAAGCAGCGCTCGCACGCTTTGGTGTCCCAGTTGTCGCCGACAGGCTCGTGACGGATGCCGGTGAGGCGCGATCCACTGCGTTGGAGATCGGCTTCCCTCTGGTGATGAAGATTGTCAGTCCAGATGTCGCGCACAAGACCGAATATGGGCTGATCCGCCTGAACTTGAGAAGTGCGGACGACGTCGCCAGCGCGTTCGCCGAAATGGCCAACAAGGCGCGCAGCCTGCCGGGAGTCCGGATCGAAGGCGCGATCCTGGAGCCGATGCTCGCCGGCGGAGTCGAGATTCTTGCGGGCGCCAGCCGCGATCCGGTCTTTGGCTGGGTGCTGACTGTGGGCATGGGCGGCATCCTGACCGAAATCATGAAGGACGTCCGGCACAGCTTGCTGCCTGTCGATGCGGCTGGGGCCGAACGTATGTTGCGCAGCCTGCGGGGAGCGCGCCTGCTTGACGGCTATCGCGGTGCGCCGAAGGCTGACGTTCCGGCAGCAGCCAACGCCATCGCCGCGCTGAGTGACGCCGTGCTGGCGGCGGGAGATCGTGTGCGCGACATCGAGATCAATCCGCTGATGGTATTGCCCGAGGGCCGAGGGGCATACGCGGCCGATGCGCTGGTACTGCTAAGCCCCGAGAACGCTGGCTAGCTGGAGGAAACACAATGAGCGACAAGCTTGTCGAACCACAACAAGTCGACATCACCTACGAGACCGATGAGCCGGTTCTCTATGAGGTCAGAAACGATGTCGCGTGGATAACGATGAACCGGCCGCGTTATCACAACGCCCAGAACGGCCAGATGACTTACGCGCTGGACGACGCCTTTCAGCGCGCGGTCAACGACGATGAGATTGGCTGCATCGTCCTGACCGGCAGCGGGAAGCATTTTTCGGCCGGGCACGACATCGGCACCCCAGGGCGCGACCTGCACAAGCAGTTTGACAACCGCCTGCTGGTGGGTCGCCATGTGAATAAGCCTGGCGCCGAGCTGCTGTACACGCGAGAGCAGGAGCAGTACCTGGGCATGTGCCGCCGGTGGCGTGACGCGCCCAAGGCCACCGTTGCCATGGTTCAGGGGGCGTGCATTGCGGGCGGGCTGATGCTGGCCTGGGTTTGCGACTTGATCGTCGCATCGGATGACGCGTACTTTCAGGACCCTGTCGTCCGCATGGGCATACCCGGCGTCGAATATTTTGCCCATGCCTATGAGTTACCCCCGCGCATTGCCAAGGAGTTCCTATTGCTTGGCGAACGCATGTCCGCGCAACGGGCTGAACGATTCGGTATGGTCAACCGCGTGGTGCCACGCGCGGACCTTGAGGCGGAAACGGCTGCAGTGGCCGCGAAACTCGCCGCCCAGCCCAGACTTGGCACTTGGCTGACCAAGCAAGCGGTGAATCATGTTGAGGAACTTCGTGGCAAGCGGGCCGCCATGGATGCCGTATTTCACATGCATCACTTTGCTCATGCGCAAAACGACCTCGCGAAAGGCGGCGCACTGGCGCAGCTCGACGGCAAATCGATGGCAGCGGCCAACAAGAAGCAGGCCGGCGAGTGAAGCTGAGTTACACGACCGAGCAGCGCGAATTTCGGCGCGAAGTGCGCGGCTGGATGGATGCGCATGTGCCCGCGCAGCCTCTGCCCTCGTTCGACCTGTCGCCGCAGGGCTTCGAGGCTCACAGGGACTGGGAGCGCACACTCAATGCGGGGCGCTGGGGCATGGTGACCTGGCCCGAAGCCTACGGCGGCCGAAATCTCGATCTAATTCGATGGCTGATCTTCGAAGAGGAGTACTACCGGGCCGGCGCGCCGACCCGGGTCAATCAAAATGGCATCTTCTTGCTCGGGCCCACCATGATGGAATTCGGGACCGACGAGCAGAAGGCCCGGTTCCTGCCACGCATGGCCGCCGGCGACGATATCTGGGCGCAGGCCTGGTCTGAACCGGATGCGGGAAGCGATCTCGCCAGTGTGCGCTCCACCTGTACGCTGCTCGGAGACCGGTACGTGCTCAATGGCCAGAAGATCTGGTCGACGCGCGCCGTTTATGCGGATTGGGCATTCGGGCTGTTTCGCGCTCCCGGCAGCGAGCGTCACAAAGGAATGTCACTGATCCTGTTCCCGCTGGTTGCGCCAGGCGTCACGCGCCGACCCATCGCACGGATGGACGGCAAACTGGTCTTTGCGCAGATCTTTCTCGACAATGTCGAAGTTCCCGTGGCCAATCGCCTGGGCGACGAAGGCGGCGGATGGCAAGTCTGCATGGCGACCGCCGGATTCGAGCGCGGCCTCATGCTGCGCTCTCCGGCACGGTACCAGGTGGCGGCACAAAAACTTATCGCGCTGTTTCAATCCTTGAAGCCGACACTGTTGCCGGCGTTCGAAGAGCGTGTGGCAAGGTGCTGGATGGACGCCGACGCCTACGCACTTTCCATCTATTCAACTGCTTCCAAGTTGAGTGCGGGTGGCAAGATCGGCCCGGAATCCTCGACCAACAAGATTTTCTGGTCCGAACTCGACATCCAGATTACGTCTGCAGCCATGGACATGCTGGATCAGCGCGCCGAACTAGTCCCAGAGCAGCCGATCGCCGACGATTGGCTCGACGACTACATCTTCTCGCTGGCGGGACCGATCTATGCGGGGTCGAACGAGATCCAGCGGACGATCATCGCCGAGCGCATGCTTGGCCTGCCGAGGTCCTGACGAGTGGTGGAATTCGCATTCACACAAGACCAGCAGGCGATCGCCGACGCTGCGCGCTCGGTGCTCCTCGCGAACTGCACGCCGGCCAGCTTGCGCAAGCAACTGGAGCGGAAAGAAGCTCGCGTCGAGCAGCGGTGGGCTGCGATTCGCGATATAGGCGCGCTGGGGTTGCTGGCCCCCGAACAGGTCGGCGGTCTCGGCATGGGGATGCCGGACTTCATCAGCCTGGCGGAGGCTGCCGGCTACGTCGCGCTGCCCGAGCCGATGGTTGAGCTCGCCGGCGTGGTCGTGCCGCTGCTGGCGGAGCTGCCGGACGATCGAGGCCTGTTGAAGCGCGCGTTAAATGGTGAAGTGGTGGCTGTCGGCCATCCGGCCAACCGCTACGTATCCGACGCCGATACTTCCGTCGCGCTGATTCTCGCAGACGGCGACGGACTTCATCTGGTCAACATTGACGCCGTCGGACTGACCCGCGTGCAGAGCGTCGATCCCTTCCGTCGTCTGTTCCGCGTGGATTGGACCCCGACCGCGGGCACGCGGGTTCCGGCAGCGCGATGGGGTCAGAGCGCCGACCGTGGAGCGTTGCTGGCAGCGGCACAGCTCATCGGCCTCGGCCAGAGGCTGATCGACCTGGCCGTCGAATATGCCAAAGGCCGCAAGCAGTTTGGCAAGCCGATCGGCAGCTATCAGGCTGTCAAGCACCAGCTGGCGTCCGCACAGGTGAAGGTCGAATTTGCCCGGCCAGTGGTCTACGCCGCTGCCGCCGAACTGCATTGCGACACTCGCGCGTCGCGTGCGCGGATTGCCCACGCGAAGATCGCCGCCGGCGATGCGGCAGAGCTGGCAGCGCGAACCAGCCTGCAAGTACATGGAGCCATGGGCATGACGTGGGAGGCGGATGTGCATTTCTTCCTCAAGCGCGCCCTGGCGTTGAAGAGCGCATGGGGCGGTCCGCAGCCACATGGCAAGACTGTCGCCGAGCGGATCTTCACCCTGCCCGTCGGGCCGGAATTTACGTTTGCGAGTGAGATCTCAGTAGCGCCCCTTGCCGACGGAATTGAAGTTGCCATCGAGGGTGCGAGGAAACTGCCATCATGATCGACGCGACACGCCAGGCCCACTCTGCAGCCATGCTGCCAGAATATCGAGACCGGCCGTTCGACGCCCTGCTCGCCGACGTTCAACAGCTCGACGAGCGGTTGGCGGAACTCGATCCTGTGCCTCTGCTGCTGGTGTATACACACCTGTCGGGCGACGAATCCCTGCTGGCCAGATTTGCTCCGTACATCATGGGCGCCTGGAGCTTTGAGGTGGACGTACCCGAGCAGTTGCGCGCGGAGCTGCGGTCGCGGGTCGCCGCTGCATTCAAAGACTACGGCGCCCAAGGCCGGGCCCTGCCCCCAGCTCCCGACATGGGGCGGCTGCAACGCATGTGCGACGTCGCAGTCGGCGGGCATGTTCCGGCCGAGTACCTGCCGATGGTGCTCGAAGAGCTTAACTTCAATCGCGCCGATGCAAAGACGGTGCGCTGGCGCAAGACTCCCTCGAGAAAGTTCCTGGATGGCTTTCTAGCTGTCGTTATCGGCGCCGGTTATTCAGGCCTCGCGATGGGCGCCAAACTGAAGGAAGCCGGCATCCCGTTTCTGATCATCGAAAAGAACGCGGACGTCGGCGGCACCTGGTACGAAAATACCTACCCGGGCGTCGCGGTCGACACGCCGAACCACTTTTATTCCTATTCATTCCGCGTCAACCCCGATTGGGACCATTACTTTGCCAAGGGTCCGGAGATCATCAGCTACATCCGCCGCTGCTGCAGCGAGATGGGAATAGCGGGCCAGATCCGTTTCGGGGAGGAAGTCAACTCGGCTGTCTGGGACAAAGATCGGTCCCGCTGGACCATTCACGTCCGTCGCGCCGACGGCACCGAGTACGACATCAACGCCAATGCCGTCATCAGCGCCACCGGACTACTCAATCGGCCATCGCTCCCTGCCATACCGGGTCTGGACGATTTCCGGGGCCCGAAATTCCACTCAGCGCGCTGGGATGCCAGTGTGGATCTCAGCGGCAAGAGAATCGCTCAGATCGGCAGTGGCGCCAGCGGTATGCAGATTGCGCCGCAGATTGCGACCAAGGCGGCCAAGCTGACCATCTTCCAACGCTCGCCGCATTGGGCCATGAAGAACCCGCTGCTGTTCGCCAAGGTCTCGGCCGGCAAGAAGTGGGGGTTGGCCAATGTCCCCTACTACAACAAGTGGTTCCGATTCCTCCTGCTCTGGGCGTCGTCGGATGGATTCCTGCCGACACTGAAGATCGACCCGAACTGGACCGAGCCCAAAACGTCGCTCAATGCCAAGAACAAGGAGATTCGCGAGCATCTGATCGCGCACATGCGCGAGGAACTCGGCGGCAACGAGAAACTGCTGGCGAAAGCGACGCCCGCGTTTCCGCCCTATGGAAAGCGCATGCTGCGCGACAGCAACTGGTTCAAGACGCTAACTCGCGACAATGTTGAACTAGTTACCGGCCCGATCGCGAGGATCATGCCCACCGGCGTCGTTGACGAGCACGGGGTCGAACACCCGGCCGACGTGATCATAATGGCCACCGGGTTCAAGGCCCAGATGCCGCTCTATCCAATGCACATCGTCGGTACGAGCGGCAGCATTCGCGATCACTGGGGCGAGGACGATCCGCGCGCCTATCTGGGCATTACCGTTCCGGCCTTTCCTAACCTGTTCATCATGTACGGTCCCAATACCAATGGCGGCCATGGCGGTAGCGCCGTGTTCAATTCGGAATGTCAGGCTCGTTACATCATGCAGGCCTTGCGCGAGCTGATTGAGCAGGAAGCCGACTCCATCGAAGTTCGGCATGAGCCCTATGCCGAATACAATCGCCAGGTCGACGCTGAACTGTCGCAGATGGTATGGAGCCATCCCGGCGTCAACAACTGGTACAAGAACAAGTACGGCCGCATTGTCACCAACATCCCCTGGCGGCTCTGCCACTACCGGAACCTGACAGCCACGTTCGATCCCGCGGAATATCGGATCAGCCGGACACGGACCGTGAGCGCATGAGGAATGGCTGGTCCGCAATTGCATTGCGATATGTGCAATGCTGGGACCCTCGCGATGGATGCCATAAGTCATCTGCTTGCGAACCAACGACAGAATCGAATGGAATTGGCCAATGAATGAGTCGGATTTTGACGAGGTGTTTGATCTTGTTGTCGTAGGCAGCGGTGGCGGCTCCATGTGTGCCGCGCTGGTGGCGCGCGCTGCTGGAAAGAGCGTCGTGATCCTCGAGAAAGCGGAACTCGTCGGCGGGACTACCGCCATGTCAGGCGGCGTCATGTGGATTCCGAACAACCGCTTCATGAAGGACGCGGGCTGCACCGACAGCAGCGAATCCGCGATGGCCTATCTCGAGGCCACCGCAGGACAGTCCGTCGATGCGCCTGGCACGTCGCGAGAACGTCGCGCTGCCTATGTGAACGAAGCGCCGAAGATGGTCGATTTCCTCGTCAGCCAGGGAATCAAGCTGCGCCGTGTCGACAGCTGGCCAGACTATTACGATGAGCGGCCCGGCGGATCCGTGCCCGGGCGCACCGTGATTGCCGAGATATTTGACGTCAACGAACTCGGCGACTGGAAACTCAAGCTGCGATCGGGTTTCATGGCCGTACCGGCGTATCATTCGGAAGCCTTCGAGATTTCCACGATGCGATCGTCGTGGCACGGCAAGCTCGCCCTGATCAAGGTGGTCTGCCGGATGGGGTTTTCTAAGCTGCGCGGCCAGCAGCTGGTGTCGTTCGGCCGCGCACTGCAGGCTCGCATGCTGCAGAAGGCGCTGCAGCTCGGCGCGGATATCCGGATAAACAGCCCGGTCAGGTCCTTCATCGTCCAGGACGGCACCGTATCGGGCGTAGCCGTCGGCGCGCCCGGGAGCGAAAGGCGTATCGGCGCACGGCTCGGCGTGCTGGTCAACGCGGGCGGCTTCGCACGCAACCAGGACATGCGCGACAAGTACATTCCCGGCACTTCGTCGACCTGGACCGCTGCGTCATCGGGCGACACTGGCGAGATACTGCGCGAACTGATGTCTCTTGGCGCCGCCACCGGACAGCTGAATGAGCTGATAGGCAATCAAGTGAGCCTTCCGCCTGGACGCGAGAACGGGCCCGGCAAGGAAATGAATCTGTCCCTGACGAGCAGTCAGATGGATTTCACCAAGCCACACTCCGTGGTCGTCGATCAGTCCGGCTGCCGCTACATGAACGAGGCTGGCTCCTACGTGCAGTTCTGCCAGAACATGCTGGCGCGCCATAAGTCGGTCCCGGCGGTCCCGAGCTGGTGGATATTCGACCAGCAGTTCATGCGAAAGTACATGGTCGGCGGCACGATGCCCGGCACCAAAAAGCCGCAATCATGGTTCGACGCCGGCTATCTGAAGAAGGCTGACAGCATCGAGGAGCTGGCAGGGCTGATCAAGGTCAACCCGGCAGTGTTGCGCGCCTCCACCCAGCGATTCAATGAGGGCGCCAAGATCGGCCGCGACGAGGAGTTCAAGCGCGGCCAGCGCGCCTATGACGAATGGTTGGGCGACCACTATCACCGCCCTTCGCAGACGCTCGGCCCCGTCGAGCAGCCGCCCTTCTACGCAGCGCCAGTAGTCCCCGGGGACGTCGGTACATTCGGCGGCGTTGTCACGGACGCATTTGCGCGTGTGCTTCGTGGCGACGGCACACCGATCAAGGGCCTCTACGCCACGGGAACGACTACGGCGTCGGTAATGGGGCGTGTTTACGCGGGTGCGGGTTCGAGCATCGGGCCGTCATTCGTCTGGGGCTACGTCGCGGCAAGGCAGGCGGTGGCCGACGCCGGCGCGGCCTAGCAAGCGGCAGCATTCGCAAGCCTGGTTAATCACATGCAACGAAACGATCAAAACAAACGCGGAACCAACCTGCGCTGCATCATCATCGGCGCAGGCATGGCCGGCGTTCTGGCAGCCATTCGCCTCAAGCAGCGCGGCAACGACAATTTCGTCATCTACGAGAAAGGCGATTCTATAGGCGGCACCTGGCGTGAAAACACCTACCCTGGCCTCAGCTGCGACACGCCAGCCCATTCCTATTGCTATTCCTTTGCGTTGAATCCGGATTGGAGCGCCTATTTCGCGCCGGGCCGGGAGATCAAGGCTTATTTTGAATCGGTTGCCAGACGCTACGGGCTGTACGAACACATTGTCTTCGGTGCCGAGATGGCCTCCTGCACATGGAGCGGCAACGACTGGCAAGTCCGGACCAGGGACGGACGCACGGACCAAGGTCAGGTCCTCGTGGCCGCAACCGGCGTGCTACACCATCCGCTGATTCCGGAGCTCCCGGGACTCCGCAGCTTCGCGCGGCCGTGGTTCCACAGCGCGCACTGGGATCATTCGGTGCCGCTTGACGGCAAGCGTATCGGTGTGATCGGCAGCGGGTCCACCGGCGTCCAGCTAGTGTCCGCGCTCGCCAGGCGGGCTTCGCGGCTGGTCCACTTCCAGCGCTCGCCACAGTGGATCATGCCCTGCCCGGACATCACCTACACCGACGAGGACAAGCGCCGCTTCGGCGAAGACCCGGCCCGCATCCAGGAAGTGCGCGACGGCCCGGAGGCCGCCGCTCGCCGCGCCCGATTCACCTCGGCAATCATCGATGTCGATTCTCCGGAACTCGCTGAAATTCAGCAGATCGTTGAAAAGAACCTCGAAGAGAGCATCAAGGACCCTCTGCTGAGAGATAAGCTGCGTCCGACGTACCGTGCCGCGTGCAAGCGGCTGGTCTTCTCCGCTCGCTTCTACGATGCCGTACAGCAGCCGGCGGTCTACATCGAGGATACGCCGATCGCCGGTATCGAACCCACCGGCGTCCGCATGCAAAACGGCGAGTTTCACGAACTCGACGTCCTGGCGCTGGCGACGGGCTTCAAGGTCGACCAGTTCACGCGTCCGATGAAGGTGTATGGGCAAGCAGGCATCGATCTGGACGCGCTTTGGGCCGCGCGCCCGCGGGCTTACTATGCAGTCACAGTCCCAGGCTTCCCGAATATGTGCCTCCTCAACGGCCCGACCGGACCAGTGGGGAACTTCTCACTCGTCGATATCGCCGAGCATCAGTGGAACTATTTCGACCAGTTGCTGGATCTGTTGCGCGACGGCGAATGCTGCGGCTTTGCGCCGACCATGGCGGCGCTGGAGGACTATGAAGCACGGCGCGAGATCGCGGCGAAGCGAACGGTGTTCGCCTCCGGCTGCCGCAGCTGGTACCTGGATGATCGGGGCATTCCCCAGGTGTGGCCATGGAGCTGGCAGCACTTTGTCGATGTCATGTCGCTCCCGCAGCTTGGCGATTACGATCTCGTCAGCCCCAGCACCCCGAGTTGCGGCAGATCGGGTCAGGCTGATCACACAGGATCCATCACATGAATTTCGAACCGACTGCAGATCAGGCCCTGATGGCCGAGTCATTCGCCCGCTTCTTTGACGAGCACAGCAGCATGCGCCGGGTTCGGGCCGCATTGCCGACCGGTTTCGACCCGGCGATGTGGCGCGACTTCGCCGAATTGGGCGGGCTGGGGATTCGGGTTCCCGAGCAGTCGGGAGGATCCGGGCTTGGCTTGTTCGATGCCGCGCTGTTGATGGAAGTGGTTGGGCGCACGCTGGCCTCGGGTCCCATCGCAGAGGCGATCGTGACGGCCCGGATACTTGCGCATTGCGGAGACGCCGGTGCGGGTCCGCTGGCGCGGGCGCTCGAGGGGCGATCGGTGGTGGCATTGGCGTTGCACGACGTTCGTGCGCAGAGCTGCCAGCTGGTTCCCGGCGGCGCCGTCGCCGACGCGTTCGTGGCGCTTGACGGCAACGATCTTTACCTCGTCGATGGAGCGGTCACAGAAAGGCGGGTCCTGCCGAATCTCGGCAGCGCTCCGCTGGCCAGGGTGAGTCTTGACGGCAAACAGCGGGCGTTGCTCGCCAGCGGCCCTGCTGCCATCGCTCTCTTCCGCCGGGGTATCGAGGAATGGAAGCTGCTGATCGCCAGCGCGCTGGCAGGTATGTCTCGCGAGGCCCTGCGCCTTGGCTCGTCCTATGCCTCCGAACGCGTGCAGTTCGATCAGCTCATCGGCACGTTCCAGGGCATCTCCCACCCGCTCGCCGATCTCATTACGGAAACCGACGGCGGGAAATTGCTGGTCTGGCGCGCCTTGCGCGAGATAGCGGACCAGTCTCGGCGCGCCGGCGCGGCGATTTCCCTGGCACTCTGGTGGAATGCGCGCGTGGCCGGGCGTGCCGTGGCCCAGGCCCTGCACACGTTTGGCGGATATGGCCTGACGCTCGAGTACGACATTCACTTGTACAATTTGCGGGCCAAGGCTTGGCCGCTTGCGCTGGGCGATCCCGGGCAGCTGCTGAGTGAAGGCGCGCGGCGTCTTTACTGCCTGGCTCAATGCGAGCTGCCGGAGGTCGGCGAGGTCCCGATCGACTTCGACTTCGGCGAACAGGCCAAGGCGCTCGCGGGCGAAGTCGACGATTTCTTCAAGGCGACGCTGACGGATGAACTGCGCGCCAAGGCCCATTATTCATTCGATGGGCATGACTTCGGTGTGCAAAGGAAGCTGGCGAAGGCGAGGCTCCTGTTCCCGTCCTGGCCCGAAGAGCTGGGAGGCCGCAGCGTGAGTCGGTATGCCGACAGCGCCGCGTTCGCCGTATGGCAGGATCACGGCTGGACCACGCATGCCGTCGGGACAACCGGCATGGTGGGTGCCATCATTCATCGCTTCGGCACCGAACAGCTCAAGCGCGAAGTGCTGACGAAAATCGTGGCCGGCGACGTAATCTGCAGCCTGGGCTTCAGCGAACCCGGATCCGGCTCCGATGTCTTTGCGGCCAAGACCCGCGCGACTCGCGACGGCGATGGCTGGCGCATCGACGGCCAGAAGATGTTCACCTCCGGCGCGAACATGGCCGACTACGTGCTGATGCTTGCGCGGACCGATCCTGCGGTGGCAAAGCACAAGGGCCTGACCATGTTCATCGTGCCGCTGAAGTCCCCTGGCGTCATGATTCAACCCATCTACACCTTCATGGGCGAGCGCACGAACGCGACCTATTATGATGGTGTACGCGTTCCCGATGCGTACCGCCTGGGCGACGTCAACGGCGGAGTGCGCGTCATGTCAGCAAGCCTGGAGATGGAACATGGCGGTTCCTGGGCGCACTCGCAGTGGCACATGCTGCGCGAGGCGGAAGCCTATTGCCGCAGCTCCCTCGTGGACGGACGCCCGAAGATCGAGCAGCCCGGCGTCGCGGAACGGCTGGCCAGGGTGACGGCCAACAACATGGTCGCCGACCTGCTCTATTGGCGGGCAACGTGGGCGGGAGTCGAGAAGAAACCCAACCACGGATTCGGATCCATGTCCAAACTGTTCTCATCCGAGACCTTTCGCGCCGATTCGGCAGAGCTGCTCGATCTTTGCGCGCCGGACTCCCTGTTGGAGAGCGGCGGACCGGCCTCCTATATCAACCAATCGTACCGACACTCGCAGGGAACGACGGTCTACGGCGGCACCAGTGAAGTTCATCGCAGCATGGTCGCCGAGCGCGCGCTCAACCTGCCACGCACGCGCAAGTAGCTCACTTGGGCGCCGGAGGGCGACGAGGCACGATGGGGCGCTGATAGCTGAAGTCATTGCGATCGCGCCTTGCCGGCAGCAGCGGGCCGCAGGTATTGCGTTCATCGCGAAGCACCGCATCGTCAACGCTCTGGTGCAGATCGAAGTTCTTTTCGACCATCGTGACGCGATTGGCGATCTTCCAGATTCCCCCGCGGCGATGGAAATGGTCGACATACCGCCCCATCGACAGCACATGCGGGGGCTGGATGTTCGAGGCAACAAATGTGAAATAGGTTTCGGCGTGGGCATTATCCCCCTCCAGCTCGCACAGATGGTTGGAGAGGAGATGATGCTGCACCGTATTCGTGCTTACAGTGTAGCGGAACACCCAATCCAGAAACGCATCGGGCCCGCCTATGAAACTGTAGTGGTCCTCGATCGCATCATCCCAGTAGCACGAGCGCACCAGCTCCCGGTCCATGCGGTCCAGGCCCCGCGCAAACCGCAGTAGCAAAGACCAGATCTCGTCACGATCGACGAGTCCGCGAAGCTTGAGTTCCAGGTCGCGGTCCACAATCTCACTATCATGAATTGGCTGGAGACTTGACCACGGGAGTCTCGCCCATAAGGCGTCCGACGACCTGAATCATTCCCATCTTGGTGAGCGCGTCGCTCAGCGGCATCGCTTCCGATCCCGACATGCTGGACAAGCGGGCCAGCAGCCCCTCCGGATCGTCGGTCTCAATCTCATAGATTGTCAGCGAATGCCATTGTGGCGCATCGAGTTCATACACCTTCTGAAACACGATGTTGAAACGGCGGCCGCTGATGATGCCATCAACCTTCGCCACGTCCGCGAGGTGCTGCTTGTCGTACCACTCATCGAACTGCGCCTCCTTCCCGGGAACCGTGCGCGACAGGATAACGTAATGATACTTAGCCATCAGTTCCCTCCATAAGAACGGGCAATATACGCAGCGGCCGACGATGGGGGCTCAGAAGCCGCGCCATTCGGTCGCCGCGCCGCCTCTAAAGAAATCGCGCGTAATCACCGTATCGAAAGATTCAAACACCTCGGTGATGCCTTCAGGCCCCGAACGCACGAACACAACGTACTCATTTTCGTGGTGACGGTCCATACTCAGTGCGAATGCCCGATAGATGAAACGCACTGCGCTGGACGCCTCGTCGCCCACTTCGTCCAGAATCTTAACTTCACAGTCCGGACGATAGACCACTGTCCAGACCTTTTGGTTGTACTCGACTACCGCTGCCTTGCCTTTCATGGGCCTGGGAAATGGCAGGCACGCCGGCAGCGACCAATTCACGTCAGGCGCGTACAGCGTGGCCATGCGCTGGGCGTCGCCGAACGCTCTCACCAGCCTGCCGGCAGGCGTCATCGATCCGCTTCCAGAAACTCCGCCCATGAGCGTCCCTCAGTCGAGTACGGGTCAAACAAACGGCATTGGTAGCACATTACTCGCGGCTTCAGCTACTTCTTGAGCTCTCGGAAGCCCGCGTCCAATGCGGCCAGCTGCGTATCCGTCAAATTATCGGGAACATATTGATGAATTTCGCACAAGGTCATTTCGCGCGACTCATTGACACGTTCATGCTTGGACAAGGCAGGCACTATCTTGTCGAGGACTGCCTTGGCGTCCAGATCGTCGAGTATGTCGCCCAGCTTCGTGCCACAGGTCGTGAATTTGGGCTTGGCGGGTGCCGCCCGTTCGGCTGGAGCGGTCTGTGCCACCACAGCTAAGGGCTGCAGTGCGGCAGCTACGAGCAGTAGAACCAGAAAGCGCATAAATGCAAAGCCTCCTACCGTCAGCTGATTACAATCTCATACGGTACCGGCGATCCCACCATATTGCAATGCATTCGGGTCATTTCGACGCTGAGTCGACGACTGGTGCTTCATTTAGGAGCGACGCAACAGCCGCGATGCATTCATTCCCTTTCATCCCGCCGGCTCGAGATCGCGCTCGAATGTCGCCGTGGCCAGCAGGTAGAAAAGTCCGGCCAGTGCTTGTGTGAACGGTACCAGCAACATCGCCCAGCCAAGCGAATGCTGGCCGAAGCGCGGCCGAAGCGCATCGCTGACGACGCCGACGACCAAGGGCCCTATCCCACCCGCCAGCGCCGTGAACAGCAGCAACATGGCCGATGCGGTTGCTCTCATGTCCGGTGGCACCAGGCGTTGTATGGTTGCAACTACGGGCGGCAGGTAGGCGGTTCCGATGAGGTTGCCGAAAGCGAGCAGTACCAGGCTCGTCATCGGATCGCTGACGAGGAATGCTGCGAGCGAGCATGGCAGCAAAGCTGCAACCAGGGCGACGACCAGCCAGAGCCCCGAGCGGGCATCACGTGCCGAAAGTCGGTCCGCCAGCGCCCCTGTACCCAGCACGCCCGCCATTCCCAGAAGGCCCGCCGTTAGGCCATAGTGAACGCTCACTTCGGCCAGCGGCATTCCATGGCTACGCATCAGGAAGGCCACAGCAAACGTCGCAAGGGCATAACCGCCGATGCCGATGAAGGCGCTGGCCACCATGATCATCGCGAAACTCCGCTTGCCCAGCAGGGCAAGGCCGGCAGCAAGCGGTCGCGCCGCTGCCGGCCTGACCGACGCTGCCGGCGCCTGGCGCGGGCCGAGCAGCCACAGGACAAGAGGCGCGATCACCAGGCCGGCGATCCCCATCGTCGCGAAGGTCGTGCGCCAGCCATACAGCGCCGCGATGAGGCCGCCGCCAATGATCGCGGTGATGACTGCGAGGGGTACCGAAAGGGCAAGCACCGACAGCGGCGCTGCGCGCGACTGTGGCGCAAAATTGCGCGCCACGAAGGCATGCGCCGCCGGCGTGTTGCCCGCTTCACCGAGGGCGACGCCCATGCGGGTGACCGCCAGTTGCCAGCCGTTGTGGACAAAGGAACCGAGCAATGTCATTGCGCTCCACAACGCAATGCAGCCGCTGATCACAAGGCCATAGGCAGCCCTGTCGGCGAGCCGAGCAATGGGTATACCCATGACCGAATAGACCAGCAGGAAGCCGAAGCCGTTGACCAACCCGAGAGCCGAGTCGGAGAGCTGCAAGTCGTGCTTGATCGGTTCGACCATGACGCCGGGCATGGCCCGGTCTATCATATTGATCATGCCGACAAGCGTCAGGAGAGCTACCGCTGTCCACGCCCGCGTCATGCTCATCGGCTCTACTCCTTCTCTGCGCGCCATCTCGCCTCCTCGAAAGCTCAACGTGCGTCTGCGGCCCCTGTATTCGCGTCGGTTTGGGGACGGCGGGACAGGTCCAGCACGATCTTGCCAAAGTGCTTGCCGGACTCGAGTGCTGACTGGGCGTTACCGGCCTCTTCAAGCGCATACGTGGCGTGTATGACCGGGCGGATTTGTCCAGCCCCCACCCAGGGCCAGACCCGGCGCAGCAATTCGTCGCGCAGCCTGCGTTTTTCGTCCGCGCTCCGCCCCCGCAAGGTCGAACCCGACAGCGTCAGTTGTCTGGAAAGCACGAGGTTCATGGGAATGGTCGCCGCATGCGTCCCGCCCATCACGCCGATCGTGACATGGCGACCACGAGCCGCCAGCACCCCAATATTTCTCGCCACATAGTCGCCGGCGACCATATCCAGTACGACATGGCAGCCTTTGCCGTCGGTTGCCGCCATGACGGCCGGCACAAAGTCTTCGCTGCGGTAGTTGATCGCCCGGAGCGCGCCCAGTTCAAGGCACCGCATGCACTTCTCGTCCGACCCCGCCGTAACGATCACCTGTGCGCCCAACATTCGGGCGAGCTGGATTGCAAACGTACCGATCCCGGATCCGCCGCCGTGGATCAGGATCGTCTCACCTTGAGCCAACCGCCCCTGTTCGACAATCGTGGTCCAACAGGTGAAAGCGACTTCGGGCAATGCTGCAGCTTCGACCATCGACAGCCCGGCCGGCACGCTCAGGCACTGCCCCTCGGGCGCCACGGCAAACTCGGCATAGCCGCCGCCCGCGAGCAAGGCGCCAATCCGCTCGCCGACCTGCCATCCGGAAACGCCTTCGCCCAGTGCGGCGATCTCACCGGCGACCTCCAGACCGGGAATGTCGGACTCACCGGGTGGTGCAGAGTATTCGCCCCTGGTCTGGTAGAGATCTCCCCGGTTCACGCCGGCCGCACGCACCCGCATCAAGACTTCGCCACGGCCCGGCACGGGAACCTTTCGGTCGGCGATCTGCAGGCGCGCACATTCACCCGATCTGACGATTTCAACCGCCCGCATGGTCGATGGAACCGCTTTACCTGCGAGGAACGGCATCAGCTGATCGCGCAGCAACGCTGGTGAAGTGCCAGATTGCCCGCCGCACGCTTCCAACCCAAAACGTGGTTCTGTTTGACGTGTCAATCCCAATAGACAAATGCCCGCAACTCGCACGAGATCCGCGGCACGGTATTGTCGAAATTCGCAGTATTATCGAAGCTTGAGTGCAGGATGCCGGGGATTTCCGTCGTGCTCTCCGAACCGATGAACACCAGCATGTCCTCGCTGGTCATGTTCGAGAGGTAATACCATCGGTGCGCCGGTTGGTACCTCAACGAGAAATTCCAATATGCCTGCTCCTGCCCCGGGCCACCAATGACCGTACGCAGGTGCACCAGTTCCTCGCTGTTCACCGTCCGGCGATCGATCATTGCAAGCGGATAGTCTTGTGGCGGAGGGGTCAGCACGCGCCATGTCTGGATCACGGAAAATCGGCCCGATAGCCAGCGATCGCAATCAGGGTCGTCCATGACGGCTTCCCCGGCCATGCCATGAAAAACCCTCTGCGAGAAGTCGCCGTGCACATAGTCCGCGGGCGCGCGAGCGAACCTGTCCTTGCGCTCGCCGCGCCGACTCCAGCGCAGGATTGGATCGCGAAGCACGATCTTGCGCGCCCCGGTCAGTTCTTCCAGATAGCTGTGGAGCTTGGGTTTATAGATCGCTGCAATTCGATCAGGATCTGCCTCGCCTTCGAGCTCGAGCGGCAGACTGGCCACCATGAAACCTTCGTTGTCCAGAGTCGGCTGAATCGTCGAGCCCCGGATATCGTGAACCGGAACCGTGCGCGAATCGAGCTTCAGGACCGACCGTTCCGGTTGTTGGGTGTACTTGACCTGGCCCTCGACCGTCTCAGCGAGATAGTTGATCACACCGAGCACATCTCGTGACGCTGTCATCCCGCCCTCCAAACTCGCCTGCGTGAGCTGTGCAGTAGTACCTGCAGGACTATTTCTAATCGATCGGCCACGCCTAGATCTTGCTCCTCACCTCGTTGATCGACAAGAACTGACTGGCGTCGAGCGAAAATCTATCGCGCAACTCGCCACCGAACGCCCAGTTGAATCGGCTCTCTGAACGCTTCGATGGCCCGACCCAGTCGTGCCGTGCCCGCATGCGACACTAATGCATCGCGTCATATGCATTGCGATCCTAGAATGACATTGATAATATGTCAACGAGAACCGCTCTGTGGAATCTGGTTCGTTGCATGCCGTCGTGCGCCAAATGGCCAGCTCGGACAGCGAACCCACTCTTGCAAGTCACAACAACTGAGGTGGTCGTATGGGGAACGTACGCAATTGTTGGTCGCTTCTGTGCCTCGGGGCACTGATCGCGTGGACGACCGCTGCTCAGGCGCAGAATGCCGCGGCCGCGCGCCCACCCGCGCCGGCAGCCGAGGAACAAGGCACTACGCTGGGTGAGGTTATCGTTACCGCTGAGCGGCGCCCGGAGCGGATTGAGGACGTGCCGGCGTCAATTACGGCCGTCAGTGCGGAGACGATTGAAAAGGCCGGTGTCGTCAGTTTTCTCGAGCTCGGTAGCATCGCGCCGGGCGTGCAGGTGAACCAGGCCGGTGGCGCCACTCAGCCAGCGATCCGCGGCATCACTAGCCTGACCAACACCGTCGGTTTCGAGAACAACGTCGCGGTCTATATCGACGGTTTCTATGAACCGGACATGATCGCGATCAACTCGGACCTCGCCAATGTCGCCGGAATTGAGGTGCTGAAGGGCCCGCAGGGCACGCTTTACGGGCGAAATGCCACCGGCGGCGCAATTCTGGTGAACACGTTGAAACCGTCGGCGAGCTTCACAGGTCGGGTCGAGGCGAGCTACAGCAGTTTCGACGATGCGACGATCGGTGGTTTTCTTTCCGGTCCGATTTCAGACCGCTTCCGGTTCAGCATTGCAGCCTACGCGCGCGATACGCACGGCTACCTGCAATTCTCGCCAAAGCCGTCGACAGCCGGCCCAACCCCGAGCAGCGACAACGCGGCGCCGATCAAGCAACAGTCGTTCCGGGCCAAGTTGGAAGCAGATCTGACCGAAAAACTCAGCGCGACGTTGGCCTACAATTACGGGCTCTCCGCGGATCCGCGCGGCAACCTGTTCACACCGCGAGACCATACCCGTCCTGCCGCCGATCCGGCGCCGCCGTTACGTGCGACCGATCGTCTGCAGATGTCTTACAACTACGAGACCCTGAATTTGGTGCGGGTGCAAGAGCCCACGCTCAAGCTCGAGTGGAAGACTGCGATTGGCACCCTCACCTCTTACACGGGTTATGCGCGCCGCAAGACGGATCAGGATTTTGATACCGACGGGACCTACACCGACATCACCTCCTCACAGAACCGCTACCAGGAGGATACCTACCAGCAGACCGTCGATTTGGCGGTCGACGCCTTCCGCAAGGTGGATCTGGTGGTGGGCGCCAGCTACTACGATGATCACACGCGGAGCATTCCGCCGTTTCACCTGACGACCGATGGCCCGGCCAGGGCGTTCAGCTTCTATATCAATTCCGATCTGAAAACGGAAGCTTACGCTGCCTATACGGATGCGACCCTTCACCTCACCGACAAAGTGAGCCTGAATCTCGGCGGTCGTTTCAGTGACGAGAAGAAGACGATCGACATGTCGGCAGCCGGCATTCTTGCAGCGGCGCTGCCCGAGACCATCGCGGAGAAGAACTTCAGCAAGTTCACCCCGCGCGCATCGATCCGCTACGAGCTCGCGCCGCGGACGAATATCTACGTGTCCTATTCACAGGGCTTCCGCAGCGGCACCTTTCCAGTTGCGGTCGGCAGCGCTCTGCTGATCGTCCCAATCAAGCCCGAAAACGTCACCGCCTATGAGGTCGGCTTCAAGACCGCGAGGCAGCGGGTCCAATTTGATACCGCCGCTTTTTATTACCGCGATAAGGACCTCCACGTCTCACTCACATCGCAGCTCTGCACTCCATCGACGCCACCGATCTGCACGTTCAACACGATCACGGGAAATGCTCCGTTGGCCGAAATCTACGGCATAGATGGGCAGCTGTCGATCAACCCGGTCGATCGGCTGAATATTCGCGCGGGCGGGGCTTATTTGCACGCGCGCTACCGCGACTTCACCAACGCTGTCGGCACCGGGCTCAACATCGGAACCGGTTTCAACGCCTCCGGTCAGGTTCAGGACTGGAGCGACCAGCAGATGGCCCGTGCGCCGACCACGTCGGGTTACATCGGTGTCGACTATGCGCTTCCGGTCGCCGGCGGCAGCCTGCTGCTGGCCGGGAATCTCAACTACACCGACAGTTACGTGATTCAGAACCCGTCACTGTACGGTCCGCTGGCCGGTCCGGCTCTCGCCGGCGAGCAGCGGTACCGGCAGAGCGCCTATACGCTGCTCAATGCGCAAGTGACCTGGACGGATCGAACGAACCACTATTCTTTAGGCGCATTCGCCCGCAACCTCACCGACGAGAAATACCGGCTCACCTACAACGGTAATGCCCGGGGCGACTACTCGACGCCGGCCTGGCCGCGCCAGTTGGGCGTGAAGCTGGGCTACAAGTTCTAGGCGCAGATCACCGCTGCCCTCTCTGAGCAGCGAGCAGGCAGTGGTAGATTCGTTGTGGTGATAATTGCGCGCTACTTGCAGCAAGTAGTGCGACAATTGATCGCCAATGCGAAATCAGCCCTCAGCCGTATGATATTCGCGCTCGTCCTTCTTCGATGCCGGGTGAGGATACGCGCAGGATCGCGTCGCCCCTCTTGCCAGTAGGCGCCAGAATCGCCTGCGCTACGCCGTGGAATGTGGTGCAGATATCGTCGCGGAAGCTTTCTGCGCCCCAAGGATTGGCTGACCCAGCGGCAATTAGTCGTGCTGGCCCTTCGATGCTGATGCTGAGGCGCTGCTGCGCATCGGGGACCAGCCTGCCTACGGCATCAATCACTTCGACCAAAACATAGGCAAGTTCACCCAGGGCTCGCGACACATGTTCGCGTTCCGGTCGCAAGCGCAGCCCGGTGGGCGTGCCCACCGTCACCAGCGCCTTGCGCGCTATTTCCGCGCCGTTGCGATAGGCCACCGCTACCAGCTCTCCAGGAGCGTAGGGCACTTTGAACTCGGCTGTCAGCTGCTCGGTCGGGCTGACAGATTTGCGGCTGACTTCCCGACCGTTCAACAGCAGGCGCACCTCATCGCCGCCCGTATAAGCCCGGACTGTCAGCTCTGCCGCGCCCGGCCAGGTCCAGCTTTGCAGCTCGTCGTGCCAGGCCCAGTTGCCGCGCTCTTCATGAAAGCCCTCGGGTGCGGGGCGCTGGACGAACAGTTCCAGCGGACTGCGGTCCCACAAGACATCGCGATAATAGGACTGCGGTTTCTTGAGCCCGAGGATGTCGATCTCGCCGCAGCCGCTCAGATAGGCGGGATAGTCCCAGAGATAGCCGACGAATGGAAATGGGCCGGGCGGCGCTTCTTCGCCATCGCGTCGCAGCTGCGACGATCCGGTTCCCACCTCGCCGATATAGTCTATCCCGGTCCACACGAAATCCCCGATCAGCCAGGGATAGCGCTCCACCTTTTTCCATGCGGCGTGGATGTCGAAGGCATATTGCTCCGTGCCCATGAACACCCGCTCAGGGAAGAGGGTATGATCCTTCTCGTACGCATCCTGCATGTAGTTATAGCCGATGACGTCAAGACTGCGGAACGAAGGCTCGGCATCCTTGCCGGACACCATCGGCGCAAGCGCGGCGGTAACGAGCCGTGTGTCATCGAGCTCGAGTACTGCCTTGCGCAGGTTGGCCGCGATCTCGACTCCTTTGGGTTCATTGCGTTCGGGAATTTCATTGCCGATGCTCCAGAAGAAGATGCCCGGATGATTGCGGTCACGTTTCACCATATCGGCAACATCCGAGCGCCACTTGGCCTGAAAACGCCTGGCACCGAGGTCCATTCCCATCTTGTCCGTGAACCAGACGTCGAAGCTCTCGTCGATGACGATCATGCCGAGAGCATCGCAGGCGTCGAGAAAGGCCGGCGAATAGAGATTGTGGGAGCATCGCAGGGCGTTAAAGCCGTTGGACTTCAACAGCTCCACCTTCCTCCACTCCGCTCGGTCATAGGATGCGGCGCCGAGCAGTCCATTGTTGGCATGCAGGCAGGCGCCCCGCAGCTTTACCGGCTTTCCATTGACGGTAAGCCCGTTGCGCACATCGACCGCGATCGAGCGTATACCGAAGGGAACAACAGTTCTGTACGCGATCTCGCCATTGGCTTTGAGTACGACCTCGGCGCTGTGCATCGTCGGCTGTTCCGGCGACCAGCGGCGAGGTGAGGCGAGGTGGATGATTAGCTCCGCCATTGCGGTCGCCTGCGGGCGCACTTCCAGCGAATGTTGGCCAGCACCAACAACCTGGCCTCGGTCATCCTTCAAGGTCACCAGCACATCAACGGATGAAGGCTGCTTTGCTCGCGTTTCGACTTCGACAAGTGTCCGAACAATCGCGCTCTCGGCGGACAGCGCCGGTGTGCTGACGAACACGCCCCACAGCGGTATGCGGACGGGCCCGGTGCGCCTCAGCCAGACGTGGCGGTAGATGCCAGACCCACTGTACCAGCGGCTGTTCAGCCCTTCATTCCGCACGCGAACGGCGAGGACGTTCGCCCTGTCGCGATACAGGTGCGGCGTGAGGTCGATGACGAAGCCGGCATGGCCATGGTCATGATCGCCCACTTTCTGCCCGTTGAGCCAGAATTCGCAGTCCTTGTAGACGCCATCGAAGCGGATCTCGACGACCTCCTCGGCGCCGATATCGGTGGCGAAAAAGCGCTTTCGGTACCAGCCCGTCCCGCCAAGGGTCCAACCGGCGAAGGACTTGCCGGGGCTGCGATTTGCGTCGAACGGCCCTACCGCGTGGGGCGGATTGCCAATCTGCTCCGGCGGCACTTGCGGCATGACGATAAATTCGCCCGGTTTGGGGGCGCGTCGAGGCACGGCATTCCACAGGGCGGCCGGAGCAACCCAGGGATCGGCCGTCTTTCGCGCTCCCGGCGCGTCCTCAATGCTCCAGTCATGCGGCAGGTCGAGCTTGCGCCAGCCGGTATCATCGAACGCCGCCTGCTCGGCGCCAGCCACATCGCCGCGATGAAATAGCCAGGAGGCATCGAAAAGCCGTTCACGCGGTATGACGGGCTTTACGGGGACCGCCTTCGCGCTGTTTCCGAATCCTAACGCCGCGCCGGTCGCAACAGCGGCGCGTAAAGCAGCCCGACGGCTCATCTTGTCCATGATTGCCAATGCCTATGCATGCGAATAGAATAACCTAAAAGAATGCGCCTATGGTATTGCGATTCGGAGCGCAGGGAGAATGGCCATCCCCCGTGTCTCGATTGGCAATAAGCTCTTTCTTCGAGACGCGGCCGTCCTCAAGGAAGGTATGGTAATGAAACAGATGACGCGTCGCGAATTCGGCCTTTTGGGCGCGGCCGGCGCACTGGCCGCTTGGTCGGGAATTCCTTTTGCGACTTCTGCGGCGAGCGCGCCCTCTCCCTCAGCTGAATTCGATCTGATGCCCTATGTGCATCCCGAGCTGCGGCCGTTTCTAGCGCCGATGAGACAGTACTTGGCGACAACGCCGCCGCTCTCGAGCCAGACGCTCGCCGCTCGACGCAAAGGGAATATGGCTCGACCGCCTCTCGCATCGCCCCCTTATGTGGAACGCACGATCCCTGGAAGGGCGGGGGCGCCCGATGTGCGTGTCTATGTCGTCAATTCAACAGCTGGCGGCGCGCCACGAGCGGCAATCTTGCACACGCACGGCGGTGGCTTCGTGCTGGGCGATGCCAAGGCCTCGTTAAACGCCATTCAGGAAGTCGCGCTGGCGCTCGACTGTGTGATTGTCACCGTAGACTACAGGCTTGCTCCGGAGACTCGCTTCCCTGGCTCGTTGGAAGACAACTATGCAGGCCTGAAGTGGCTTTACCAAAACGCGGATGATCTCGGCGTCGACCGCTCGGGCATCGCGCTGATGGGCGAAAGCGCTGGCGGCGGACATGCTGCCATGCTGGCGATCGCCGCGCGCGATCGTGGTGAGGTTCCGCTGGTCTATCAGGCGCTCATCTATCCCATGCTCGATGATCGGACGGGCAGCACTCGAAAGACCCCGCCTTACATGGGAGCCGTCATCTGGACTCCGGAAGCCAACCGCTTCGGATGGACGTCGCTGCTGGGCGTTCCGGCCGGCTCGGCGCGCGTGCCGTATGGCGCCGTGCCTGCCCGGATCCGAGACTTGCGCGGTCTGCCGCCAGCCTTCATCGGCGTCGGTTCGATTGATCTGTTCGTCGACGAAGACATCGACTATGCGCGCCGGCTCATCGACGCGGGCGTACCTACGGAGCTGAACGTTGTCCCCGGGGCGTTTCACGGTTTCGACTTCGTGGGAACGACATCCATCGCGAAGCAGTTCAAGTCGGCCTTGATTGCGGCTCTCGCGAGCGCGCTCAAGCTCAAAAATCCCGAACAGGGATGACGGTGGAGACAGTCCGAGGGGTGTGCCGCGACGTGTTGTCTCCATATCGTTTCCCCCGAAGCTCGGTTAACCAGTCCAGGCAAGGCCAAATGCTCTACCGGTGGTGCAATCCATAAATTTACCATGCATAATAACTCCGACAAATATCCACCTTGCAATTGCCGGGGCCATGCGAGGCTTGATAACCGCCGGAGGTAAGCAAGGTCGGCCAGCCCTAGCAAGGTGCCATATGCTGAAGCGCCATTTGGTTTTGATTGGATTGCTTTGGGCGCTGCTTGCGGCGCCGAGCATGGCGCAACCGCGCGGGCCCATCAGCGATGAGGCTGTCCGCGCGCGCGCGGATGCACTGTTGGCGCAGATGTCGACGGACGAGAAGGCGGGTCAGCTCGCCTTGTTCTTCTATTTTTCTACAATGGCGCAGCTTAGTACGCCGGCGAACACGGCGCTGCAACAGGGCCGAGCCGGAGGCGTGCTCTTTGTAACGGATCCAGTTGAAGCGAACCGTTTGCAACGGCAAGCGGTCGAAAACACACGCCTGCACATCCCGCTGCTTCTCGGCTTCGACGTGGTTCATGGCCTTCGCACGATCCTGCCCGTTCCGATCGGCATGGCGGCGTCATGGGATCCGCAAATTGTGGAGCAGGCCCAGCGCATGGCGGCGAGCGAGGCCCGCGCTGTGGGCATTCACTGGACCTTTGCGCCTATGGTCGACATTTCTCGCGATGCGCGTTGGGGCCGGATCGTGGAGGGCGCGGGAGAAGACCCGTATCTCGGCTCGGCGATGGCGGCGGCGCAGGTGCGCGGCTTTCAAGGACCGTATCTCGGGAGTCCTGGCGGCGTGATCGCCGGTCCGAAGCATTTTGCCGGTTACGGCGCGGCGCTCGGCGGCCGCGACATTGACGAAGTTAACCTGTCGGACAGCGATTTGTGGAACGTCTATTTGCCACCATTTCATGCCGCAATCGAGGCGGGAGCGGGCAACGTGATGTCCGCCTACATGGGTCTGAACGGCGTGCCAGCGACCGGGAATCGCTGGCTCATGACGGAGGTTTTGCGCAACACTTGGGGTTTTGGAGGTTTCGTAGTGAGCGATGCGGGCGCGGTGAATTCGCTGACCGCGCATGGCTTGACGGACGGACAGCAGAGCGCTGCGGCGCGCGCGCTCAGCGCCGGCGTGGATATGGAAATGGTGCCGCCACTGCAGCCGCCGGCTTATGGCACGCTCCCTGCGGCGATTGCGGCGGGGGAAGTGTCGACGGCCGCTCTGGATGACGCAGTACGCCGCGTGCTTGAAGCGAAGTTCCGTATGGGCTTATTCGACAATCCCTACGTCGATGAAGCGCGCGCCGAGCGCGTGCTCAACGATCCAGCGCACCAGCGCACTGCCCGCATTGCGGCCGAACGGTCAGCGGTCTTGCTGCGCAATGAGAACGGGTTGTTGCCGCTCGACCGCCGGCGCGTTCGTTCGATCGCTTTGATCGGCCCCATAGCGGATAGCGAGCGAGACACGCTGGGGCCGTGGGTTTTCAGGCAAAACCGACCGCGCGGGATGAGCGTGCTGGCGGGCCTGCGGGCGGCGTTGGGCAACGCGGTGCGCATCGACTATTCTGAAGGCGTGCGCATGCCAGAACGCACGTTCGCGTCGCCCTTCGTGCAGCTGGATCCCCGTCCGAGACGGGAGCCGATCGACGAGACGGCGGAGATCGCGCGGGCTGTCGAACTGGCGCGCAATGCTGACGTCGCCGTCCTCGTGCTCGGGGAATCCTATGACATGATAGGCGAAGGTGCTTCGCGCGCCTCGTTCGATCTACCCGGCCGTCAGCAGGACTTGTTGGACGCAGTGGTCGCAACCGGCAAGCCCGTAGTAGTCGTCTTGATGAGCGCGCGTCCGCTCAATTTGAGCGACACAAGGGCGGCGGCGATCATGCAGGCTTGGTATCCCGGTTCGCAGGGTGGGGCCGCGATCGCCAACCTGTTGTTAGGTGACACCAACCCCGGCGGTAAGCTGCCGTTCAGTTGGCCGCGCAGCGCCGCGCATGAGCCGATCATCTATTCGCACCTGCTGTCGCACAATCCAATCGACGCCGATCGCCGCTATTGGGACGGATCGAGCGCTCCAGACTACCCGTTCGGTTTTGGGCTGAGCTATACCACGTTCCAATACGCCAACCTCCGTGTGGAGCGCGAACGTTACGCGCCGGGCGAGCCGGTCGTGCTGTCTGTCGATCTTACCAATACGGGCCGGCGCGCCGGCGACGAGGTGGCGCAGCTTTACATCCATCAGAGATATGGCAGCGCGGCGCGTCCCGTGCGGGAGCTGAAGGGCTTCCAACGTGTTGTGTTGCGTCCTGGCGAAACCCGCAGCCTGCACTTTACGCTGCGTCCCGAAGATCTCCGCTACTGGAGCAGCGCGACCCGCTCCTGGGTGCAGGAGGAAAGTGCATTTGATGTGTGGGTCGGCGGCAGCTCGGCTGCTGACGCGGGCGCCAATTTCGAGGTGCGAAAGAGATGATGGCACCAACGGCGATCGCCGCGCCGGCGGCGAACAGGAGAATGCCGATGGCTCGCCATGACCTGCACGCTCGCGTGAGCCTGTTGGTAGGTGCGATCGCCGCTGCCTCCACATGCTTATGTGCGGCGCCGGCTCTTGCTCAGACTCAGGCGCTGGCTCCCCTGATTGAGCCGATTGCTGCGCCGGATCAGGCCGGTGTCATCGCGCTCGGGCCGGCACCCCATCGCCGCGGGCCGGCGGAGCAGTGGGAAAACTTTCACGGCGAGCGCATCGTGCGCAACGTTACTTCTGCCACGCTGACACCAGTGCTGCCGGATCCGGCGCATGCGACCGGAGCAGCAGTGATCGTCGCGCCCGGCGGCGCCTTCATGTTCTTATCATGGGACAACGAGGGTGACCGGGTCGCACGCTGGCTCGCTGACCACGGCGTTGCCGCTTTCATTCTCAAATACCGAACGCGCGAAACGCCACGCGATTCGCGAGAATTCATGACCTCGCTAGCCACCTTCATGAGCCGCGCCGCTTCGCGTCCAGTCAACCCGCCCACAGACAGCGCAACCAACGAAGCGCCGCGCGGGAGTGCGACTCCCGAGGCGCTGGAGGACGCCCGGGCTGCGGTGCATCTAGTTCGGTCGCGCGCGCAGAGCTGGGGCCTCGATCCCAATCGCGTAGGTTTCGTCGGCTTCTCCGCGGGCGCGATGACAACATTAAGCGTCGGGCTCGCGGATGACGTCGCAGCGCGTCCCAATTTCATCGCGCCGATCTATGGTTTCTTGAATGCACGTCAAGTGCCCGCCGACGCCCCGCCGATGTTCGTGGCGGTCGCGCTGGACGATCCGCTGATGGCGCGTGGTGACGCCTTTGGCCTAGTCGAGTCATACCGAAGCGCGCATCGCCCGGTGGAGGCGCATTTCTATGAACGCGGCGGCCACGGCTTCGGCATGAGCGGATCTTGGCCCGCCAGCGCGATGTGGATCGACGAGTTCTACGCCTGGATGACCGATCGCGGCATCGTCCCTCGTGCGCGTCCATAGACGCCGGCGACACGATCTGTCCGTCCTCGACTAAGATTCCATCGCAACGGTGGCACGGCGCCATCGGCATCACGCACGATGCCGAGAGCTTCATCGGCGCCTGCGCGTGGCGCCGGGCTGCCCGGCGTCAGGGCAGGATCCAGGCGATCCGCAGCGGCCTCCCCCGAGGCGCCCTACCGGCGACCCTTAGTTCACCACACCAGCGGCACAGCAGCGGGGCCCACCACGCCACCGGGCTTGTAGGTGATCTGCGCGCCGGGCTTGACCGCGAACTTTGGGATGCGCTTCAGCCATTCCTGGAGCGCCACCTTCAATTCCAGCCGTGCAAGGTGCCCGCCCATGCAGCTGTGCACGCCGACGGTAAAAGCCAGGATCGTCTTGCGTGGGCGGTTGAAATCCACTTTCAGTGGCTCCGGAAATACGTCCGGATCGAAGTTCGCCGCTGGCAGGCAGGCCTGGATACGATCGCCCTTCTTGAGCTGGACTCCGCGAATCACTACGTCCTGCATGACGATACGCCCCGAAAACGTAACCGAATAGCGGCGCAGCAGCTCCTCGACCACGCTGTCGATGTCCTTCGGGCGGTCGATGATTTCCTGCACCCGGTCTGGATTCTGCGCCAGCCACAACCAGATGTTGTTGAGGGTGGCATAGACTGTGTCGAGACCGCCGATCCACAGGAAGCAGACGAATCCGAAGACTTCCTTGTCGGAGAGCGGCCGACCGTCGATCCGCGCGTTTGCGATCAGGCTGATGACGCCGTTGTCAGGGTTGGATTTTTTTTCCGCGATCGCGCGCTTCAGGTATTCGATGGCCTTGCCGAAGGCGACACCCACCTGCGCCGGGTCCGGCGAATGAATCATGATGTCCGCCCATTCGACAAAAGTGTTACGCATGTCCTGCGGAAGGCCCATGATGTCCAGGAAAACCGATACCGGCAGCGGCCGGCCGAATGCGGTCGTGAACTGGCATTCGCCCTTGCCGGCAAATCCTTCGATCAGGTCGATGGCACGCTGGCGAATGTGCCCCTCCAGCTTGGCGACCCCGGCCGGGCAAAATAGCGGATCGACGATGTTCCGATACTTGCGGTGATGCGGCGGATCGATCTCGATCGGGATGAAGAAGAAGTAATCATTGGGGTCACGCGGGAATGGAGTCGCATCCCTGTTGCTGAAGATATCAGTGTGCCGCAGCACGAACAGACAATCCTCGTGCTTGGTGGCTATCCAGTAATTGATGGATTCTGTGACGTTATAGACGATGGGCGGATATTTCTGGTGCATCGCCGCCATGAAATTATGCGGGGCGGCGAGAAACTCAGTGCCGGTCATCAGGCCGCAATTGAACGCCAGTTCCCTGGGTACGTGTGCGGGGATCTGATCCCAACCGGCAACTTGGGGGAAGTTCGGCGGCCTGGGATTGACGGGATCCTGGACATAGGTGTCGTCGAAAGCGGCGATGGCCATGGAAGCTCTCCAATATCTAATTCAGACTTAAAATTGCATTTCGGGCAGGTGCACGACCAGCCCATCGAGCGCCTCGGTTACCGTGATCTGGCAGGACAAACGACTGCTCGACCTGCCCTCGCTGGCCACGGCCTCGAGCAACTCGGCCTCCACGACACTGGCCGGGCCGCCGACTTTGGCTGTCCAGGCATCGTCGACATAGCAATGACAGGTGCCGCAGGATTCTGCACCTCCACACTCGCCGACGATGCCGTCGATACCGTTATAGAGTGCACCGCGCATGACGTTCTCGCCAGCTGGCACGTCGACCGAAGTCGTTTTCCCGTCATGTGCAATGTATGTGATCTTGGGCATGTATGACTCAACCTCCAGAAAATGAATCTACCGCTATGCAAGCGTTCCGACCGGAAAAAGAAGACCGAAATTGCCGCATAGTGGAGCATCCACACGTGTGTGCAGATGTAGGCGGCGGCGCTGGTCGCAAGCGCCCTACATGGCCACTACCGGACCCCCTGGCAGGTATGCAGCCGCTTGCATCGGAAGCGCTGCTGTTCGACAGCAGAGCGCCCCCCGTTCCAGGCCTGTTCAGAGCGGGGGTCAGACCTGGAACGGGAGTCTTGCGTGCACTCAACGCGAGCCGAACGCGTAACGGACGCTGATTCCGAACTCCCGTGGCGGTGTGGTGCGAATACCAACGTAAGGGCTGGAGTAGGACTGTCCGGCAACTGTCGCGAACGTCGGCGGCTGGAGTGCTTGAACGCCAGTCGCAAGCGCGGTGCCAGTCTCCGACAGAACCCGCAGTGTATTGGTGACGTTCTTGGCGAACAACGTGACATCCCACGCGCCGTCTCCGTTGCGCAGACCGAGGTACATATTGAGAATGGAGTAAGAGCTCACATCGTCAAAGCGATTGATTTCCTGGTTTACGTTAGACGGGTGATAAGACAGCAGTCCCCGGACAAATGCATCGGCGTGGTCAAGGACCGGGAACGAATATTCGGGCTGCAGGATCAGCGACCAGTCGGGAGCAGTCGACAAGCGCTGATTACTGCTACACACGGCAACCGGCTGACCACCGGTGACAGCGAGAATCTGTGCGACAGTCGGCGCGGTAGTCGAGGGCACACCGGATCCAGTGGGGTCGTTGCAGGCAATCGTGCCGTTACTCATCTTGCCCTTGGCGTAGGCGAACGACGCTCCGAGGTCGAAACTCTTGTTCGGCCGGAATGTCGCATCGACTTCAAGGCCATTGATCTTGGCCGGCACGCTCGCGAGGAAGTTAGCCTGGCCAGGCGCTCCAGTAAAGGTGACATAGGTCACGGCATTGGGAGAGTAATAGATGAAGTTCGTGAAGTCCTGGTGGAAAGCCGCGACATTCACGATCAAATGCCGATCGAGCAGGCTCGACTTGAGGCCGATCTCGTAGGACTTTGAAGTCTCCGGCGTTAGCTTAGTGAACTGAGTGATGCGCGGGCCAAAAGCTTGTACGCCGACCGCCTGGGGGCCGTTGCGCCAGCTGCTGCCGGTATTGCCATAGACCAGAAGATCATCGCTGATCTTGTGTGACAACGAGAAATTGTACACAGTGGGGTGATACGTATCATCCTGGTTCTGCAAACTAAGCGGCGCGGGCGGGGACGGTGAGGTCAGATTAAGCACGTTTGTCACGTGGAAGCTGATCCGGCGCGCGCCACCCGACAGCTCAGTGCGATTGCCCAGATGTAGGGTCAGATTTCCGAAGAACGACCGCTCCTCCTGACCTCCGAACCCGTCAATCTCAGCATTAGATTGCGCCACCAGTATGGGAACGCCGGCTGTGCCGCCCAGAAATCCGCCATCGATAGTGATGGCGGAAGGACTGACGATCGGCTGCCCGCCATCCACATCCGAGCGGAAGTAGCCAACCGTGTAGTCCAAGAGATTGAACAGGCGATCAACCGACGACAGCCGGAGTTCGTGCGTTCGCTGATGGAAACGAATCGGGTCGATGATTTCCGTGAGTTCGACGCCTGGGAAAACATTTGCCGAATCCAGTGGCGCGGTAGCGCCTCCATGCCAATCGCCGTAGGAACCGACGTAGCTCAGTTTTTGCCCGGCAAATTGCCAGTCAATATTAGCGATGACGTCGCTGTATTTCTCGTGAGAGGTCTTCGCGCCATCGGTAATGCCCAATCGGTCGCCGGCCGCGATAATCCGGCTGGTGCCAGACGCGGCCCCAGGCTGGGCAAGTGAAAGGGATTCAACCTGATCGAAGCCCAACAGCTTGTGGTTCAGGAGGCTTGCCATAAGATTGATCTGCAGTGACTTGGTCGGCTCGACCCGCAGGCTGACCCGCCCGCCATTGGTATGCGAGTATGGCGAGGCGCCATTGTTGATACTCTTGGTGTAGTCGAGCTCGTTCCGATCAGACAAGCCGGCCACGCGGAGCGCCGCAACGCCCTGCACTAACGGAATGTTGACCGCCGCGTTGGCGTTAAACGCGCTCTTGGACGTGTCGCTGACCAGTGCATAGCCACCAAACTGTTCCAGGTCGGGTTTGCGCGTCGTAATGGTGATCGAGCCGGAGGGCGCCGCGCGTCCGCGCAGCGTGCCCTGCGGTCCACGCAGCACCTCGACCTGCTGAGTGTCGTACATCGACTGAAACAGCAGCATCGGAAAAGTAATGGCGTCGTTCAGATAGAACTCAACCGGCGGCGGAGCACTGCTCGCCGAATCGTAACCAGCGCCGCGCAGCTGCGCAGTGGTGCTAAAGCCGTTATTGCCCGAGCGCAGGTCCAGACCCGGGACCACTGCCTGGACGTCCTGGAATTTGGTTAAATTGAGTTTCTCGAGGGACGTGCCGCTTACGGCGTTAACGGTCTGCGGTACATCCTGAAGGTTTTCCGCGCGTCGGCGCGCGGTGACAACAACTTCTTCGAGGCTTGCGGTTTCCGGAGTGGCAGCTTCAGGGGACGCAGCCGAGGCCACCCCAGTAACTGAGCCGCCCACTGACAGCAACGCTACGGCCATAAACGGCCGGAACTTGCCCAGGCACTTTTTCGAATGCATCGATTCCTCCCCCAATGGCCGACTGAATCCGTGGCCTTCATTATTGCAATGCCTCATTGTCATTGCAAGTACTATCGGCATGGCGAGGGAATCTTTAATTTCGAACGCCGCCGATTTTGGCGTCGTGCAGGCAATCTGGACAGCCCAACACCAGCTCTTGCCTCCGCCGATAGCCACTCCTTCTCTCTCCCTGCTGTCGCCGACCCCGTAGCATCGTCTAATCATTACCCACTGCCTATCGAAATGCCCGTAAGTCGTTGAGCGGGCGACGAGAACTGGCAGGTCACTCCTCATCGTCCCGACCATAGCCTGCGCGGGTCTTCATCAATACGCCGATACAGCTCAAACCAATTGTGTGCTTGGTAATAGCTGGCCGCGTCATTGACGCTTCTAAATACAATGACCGTAGATCATTCGGTTTAAGATAGGGCCGCCGGCGTCCCATAGTGCTGGCTGGCCGCTACCGCAAAACGAATTGACTCGGGGGCATGCGCTTGGATACAGGCAGACAGGAATGGGCGAAGATGTGGCCGCTGCCGCTCATCGCGATGCTCGGAGTGGCAGGCAACGCGACGTTTACCTTTGCAGCCGGTGTGTTCATGGAGCCGATGACTGCCGAGTTTGGCTGGACTCGCTCCCAGTACTACTCCGGGCTGACCGTGCAGATGATCGCCGCTATGGTCCTCGTGCCCGTGGTCGGCTATCTGGTCGATCGATTCGGCTGCCGGCGCATCGCCTTGCCTGGAATCGTGGCCTATGCCGCCGGACTGGGATTGCTGGGCCTAGCCGGTGGTTCACTGTGGCAGTGGTGGCTGCTGTGCCTGCTCGCAGTGCCACTCATGGTTTTTACTACGCAGCCTGTGTGGCTGAGTGCCGTTGCCAGCAGATTCCAGGCATCCAGGGGTTTGGCCATGGCCGTCGCCTTGTCGGGAATGGGCGTAGGCAACATGGTCTGGCCGTTGGCGGCGGCGCTGACCATTCATGCCTTGGGCTGGCGGACAGCCTTCCGCGCGTTACCTCTCGGTTGGGGATTGATCGTCCTGCCGCTGACCTGGGCGTTGTTTTCCGATCGGGGCGGACTCCCCGCGGTTCATGCTGCCCCGCTGGCGAAACCGCGGGTTTTTGCACTGCTCGGGTCGAAACGCTTCGTCTTCCTCGCGGCGGCCGGCGCCTGTTTTGCCGGGCCGATGTTCGCGTTGACCGCACACCTGGTACCCCTGTTGCGCAGCCACGGCTTGGGGGCTACGACAGCAGCCGAGTTAGCCGGGCTTGCAGGGGTGTTCGCGGTCGTCGGCAGAATCGGCGTCGGCTATCTCCTGGATCGGTGGGCAACCCGTCAGGTCGCCATGATTGTGTTTATGACGCCCATCCTCGCTTTTGCGCTGCTGTGGCGATCAGATGGTTCAACGCCGCTGGCGGCACTCGCCGTCGCGCTGCACGGGCTGGCGGCCGGCGCTGAGATCGACATCATTGCCTACATCGCATCGCGGCAGTTCGACAGGCGGGTCTATGGAACGGTTTACGCTGTTGCCCTCTCCGCCTTCAGCCTGACAGCCAGCGTCGGGCCACTGCTGGCGGCGGTCTACTTCGACCTGAGTGGCGGCTACAATTTATTCCTGCTGACGGCCGCGTTTCTGGTGATGCTGGCCACGGTGCTGATCTCGCTGGTGCCGACACAGAATGCCTGTGAATCATGACTACGGCAATGCCAGACGCCAGGCTGAAAGTCGGCATCGTAAGCGCCAACTGGGGCGCGCTCGCTCACCTGCCCGCCTGGCGACTGCTCGGCGACCAGGTTGAGGTCACCGCGATTTGCACGTCGCGCCGCGAAACGGCCGCGCGTGCCGCAGAGATCCAGACCATCATCGAGGCGCTCCATGAGTCCGATCGCCGGCGCGCATGGGTAGACATCGCACCGTTGACGTCTACGGCGCACCGGCCGCCGTCAATGGGGCCCGACGAACGTAACTTGATTGACAATGCCGAAGGAGCAGACCATGACTAAGGAACGATCCAGCGGACTCGATCCCGTCACACACTTCGTAACCAATCTGGAACTCATACCCTCGCGGCGATACTATGATCCGGAGTTCTTTGCACTCGAGCGCGAGCGGCTGTGGCCGTATGTGTGGCAGATGGCCTGCCGGCTCGAGCAGATTCCGACGGTCGGTGACTATGTCGAATACAGCATACTCGGCAAGTCGCTGATCGTTGTCCGAACCAAGAACGGCGTGAAGGCCTTCCACAACGCCTGCCGTCACCGCGGCATGCAGTTGGTGACGACTCCCGGCAACTGTGCTAGACGCGGTCTCACTTGCCGGTTTCATGGCTGGAATTACAACATGGACGGTGAAAACAAGTTCGTGTTCGGCAAGCACATGTTCTCGCCGGAAGTGCTCGCCAGCGCGGAGGTCAATCTCAAGCCTTGCCGCGTCGAGTTATGGGCGGGATGTGCCTTCATCAACTTCGATGACCGTGCGCCCTCGCTGCTGGAAAGCCTGGGTCCTGTCGTCGAGCGCATGAACGCGCGACATGTCGACAAACTCAAAATGGACTGGTGGTACGCGACCACGCTGCCGGTCAACTGGAAGCTCGCGATGGAAGCCTTTATGGAGAGCTATCACGTCATGCGCACGCATCCGCAGCTGTTCACGGCGGCGGCGGCAACCGGAGGCAGCTACGGTCCGGACGCCAGGGGCAAGCTCCTGCATGACAACCTGGATGCCCGACAGACAATCAATTCCACCATCGACGGGCTGGCCAAGGTCAGCGCGGGCATGGCCGGCCTCATCCATCACAACGAAATGAGGGTCATTGAGAAGCTCCGCGACATGGAGGTACCGGAAGACCCCGCGCAAGCAGTGGGCGCGCTGTTCATGCGCGCCATGCAGGAGATTACGAAAGACGGGCTGGCACGCGGAGCACCCATGTTCGACATCGCGAAAGTCAGCGCCGAATTTCCGTCAAAGGGCGTGGAGTTCATGTTCCCGAATTTCTTCCTGCTGCCCTCCTTTTCGGCCATGTCGTCGTATCGTATTCGGCCGCTGACGCCGGAATCCTGCCTGTTCGAAATCTGGTCGCTCGTGTTGCGCCCGGAGAGCGAAGCCTTCGATACACCCAAGCAACCGACTGTGCTCCCCTACGATTCGAAGGAATTTCCGGAGATTCCGCAGCAGGACTATGCGAACCTGCCGCTGCAGCAGCTGGGCCTGCATGCGGGGGGCTTCGACTTCATGCGGTTGTCAAACAGCGTCGAAGGCATGATCAGCAACTACCAGCGGCTGATCGACGGATACCTGGCGGGTCGTGACGCCGAATTGCTGGTGAAAGCTGCTCATGTGGTCAATAGCGGCTATGACTCGCCGATACTCGATATCGGCTTCTGAGGACGGTCTTTGCCCGGCATCATGAGGATCCGATCAAGGAGATTCGCGATGAATGTAAGTCGGCGCGTTGTGATGCTCGCCCGTAACGGTACGCCACAAGACTGCCGGAGTTACGGCGTTTGAGTAGGAACGACTGCCTCAGCTCAAGACGCCCATCCGCTGCTCACGGCCAACGACTGACAATCAGCTGAGAATCCACGCCGGGCGATTCAAGGCTTCTTGCCGTCCGTATTAGATTTTCCGGGCTCCAAGGCGCCCTTTCTGCCGATGGTGACCTTCGTGTGCGAAATCTTCCACGTACCCCCAGCGCGAACCAGTGTCCGGTGGTACCACCCCATGTTCCACTGGTCGCTGTCAGACCCGATGAACAGGTAGTTCTGAACCGTCTCCGCACGATCGCCCTGCAGCTCGACACGTACGGGCCCGCCCAAGTGAACGCCTTTCGGAGCCTGCGACAGCATCGCCGAGACCTGTTCACGGCCACGCAATTCCCGCTTGAAAACCTCATAGACCGTGTCGTCGGTGAACAGATCCATCCACTCTTCAAACGTATTGACCTCAAGCCGGAGGCAATATTCATCCAGCACTTTGCGCACTGCCAGTTCGTCCGCAATGGCATCAAGCTGGTCACTTTGGGGCATTCCACTACTCCTCATAGTATTGATAATGTTTCGCGCTCAGCGCCCTGCGTACCCGTCACCGTGGGGTCACGCCATCCCTTCCTGCCTCTTGAACATCGCCACGATATCCCCGGAGGTCACCGGCCGCTTCTCTCCGGGAGCGAGTGGCGCCGCGCCACCGCTGGATTTCACGGAGACATCGACTCCTTGCCTGCCGGCCAATTCACGCAGCGCGCCGGCCGTAAGTTCGTCCGGGCGGTGATGCTTGAACGGATCAAAGCTGAAGATGCGCATCGCATTCTGATGGGTGACCTTCTTGATCTGCGCGGTAGCCAAGTGCCGTACCGTCTCCCACAGCCGCTCGGGAACCAGGGGCCATAGCGTGTCCGAATGCGGGTAGTCACACTCGTAGCAGACGTTGTCCTCTCCAATCGCGTCGAGATTCTTCAGGCCGAAGGCGTCGTCGATGAAGCAGCTGGTGAAGTGCTCGCGGAACACCGTACTCGGCGGGCGCCCTCGAAAGATGGCTTCCGAATGCGTCCACTCCTTATGCCGGCTGTGACTGAAATCTGCCCGCTCCATGAAATAGGGTATCCAGCCGATTCCGGACTCAGAGAGTGCAATGCGCAGACCCGGGTAACGGTTGAGCGCAGCAAGATTGAGCCAGTCGGCGGCCCCGACGGCCACGGCCATTGGCATCGTCGTGATCCAGGCCTCAATGGGCGTCTCCATGGATGCATGCGGCGACGGATTGCCGCCGCCGATGTGCAAGCACAAGGTTGTGCCAATGTCAGCAGCCGTCGCATACAACGGCTCCCAGTAGCGATTATGGATGCTCGGCAGGCTACGAACCGTGGGATTGTCGTTGAGCGAAACGGCATGACAGCCCTTGCTCTTCAGGCGCTGGAGTTCCGCGACCGTTTCGGCCATGTCCCATACCGGCAGCAGCCCGCACGGGATGAAACGGCCCGGATAAGCACCACACCATTCGTCAATGTGCCAGTCGTTGTAGGCCCGAAGATGCGTCAGCGCGAGCGACTTGTCTTCGGACGTGCTGAACAGCCCCCCGTCGATTCCGGAGAAGCTGGGAAAATTCAATGAAGCAGCGATGCCGTTGATATTCATGTCGGCAACTCTGGCGTGCACGTCGTAGCAGCCGGGGCGAAGCTGCTCAAACGAGGTCGGCTCCATGCCGTACTCTGCCGGAGGCCTGCCGACTACCGCGTTCAGGCCCACGGACGGCATTTTTCGCCCCTGGTATTCCCAGTAGTTGGTGCCGTCCAGCTTTTGGCGCAGCTTGGGCGCGGTAGCCAGCGCTTCGCCGGTCAAGTGCCGGTCAAACATGTTGCCTGGCTCTGTAATGTGATCGTCGACACTGACGATGATCATGTCTGCTAGTTGCATGGCGCCATCTCCGTTTTCTTTGCACCTCAGGCCGAGAGCGCGGCTCAATCCCAGCGCAGTGGCAGTGAATCCATCGCGATGACATTGCCGGCGTGAAATCTGACCGGCCAGGTCTCATCCAAGCGGAACCGGGGCAGCCGTTCAAGCACTTGCTGGTATATTACCTGCAGTTCCACGCGCGCGAGGTGCGAGCCCAGGCACCGGTGGGGCCCTATGCCGAAGGCGACATGGCCGGACTTCTCGCGGTTCAAATCGAACCTCTCAGGATCCTTGAACTCGCGCGGATCCAGGTCGGCTCCCGGCAGGAACAACGCCAACCGATCGTTTGCCTTCATGGAGCAGCCGCTGAACATCACGTCTTTGGTTATCCGGCGCAGCGGCACGGTAAAAGTGTAGCGTCGCAGGATTTCCTCCGCCGCGTCGACAATGAGCTTTGGATTTGCCCGCAATTCATCCTGAACATCCGGATTGGCGGCCAGGTGGCGAATGCCATAGCCCATGCCGTTGATCACCGTATCCAAACCAGCTATGAAAAGCAGGACGCCAAAGTCTTCCATCAGCTCGAAAGTCATTGGCCGGCCGTCGATCTCCGAGCGCCATAGGAGGCTGAGAACGTCGTCCTTTGGCTCAGCACGTCGAGATTCAATTTCGCCCTTCATGGCGTCGGCAACCCTGCGTATCCGCAGTACACCATCGATTGGACTCGAGATTGGCGCCAGGAACTCGTGAACCAGCTCGCGAAATTCAGCCATGCGCCCAATCGGGAGTCCGAGCATCTTCAGGAATACCTGCACCGGCAAGGGCTCGGCAATATCGGCAATGAAGTCGCAGCGCCCCTGATCAACCACCACGTCGATCAACGCATTGGCCAGTCCGCGGATCTCCTCCTTTCTTGCCAGGACAGCCTTGGGAGAGAACGCGGCTTGCAGCGGCGCGCGGTATTTGGTGTGCTCAGGTGGATCCAGATTGATCGGGGTCGGCAGCGGGATATGACCAATGCCCTTTGGAAGCATCGGCCTGATCGACTCCAACGCCGTACGAGGGTTAAGCATGCTGGAAAATGTCTCGGCGTCTCTGGACGCCTCGTAAACCTCCTTATGCCCCAGCGCCACCCAATGCCCGCCGTTGCGTGGCGTCCAGAATACCGGTGGTGCCATCCGAACGAGTTCGCGTACCCGTTCATGAGGGTCGGCCAGCAATGCCGGGTCCTTGAACATGTCGAAATCATAAAAGGTACTGTCGGTGACGTGCTGTGGCCTTACAACCGGTGGCGACAAGTCATTCATTCACGTCGTCCTTCGCTTCTGGATAGCGGCCTGAGACACCGAGCGGCCAAGCAAGCATAACAGTGTCACGAACAGACGTATTTTGCAATAGCGTCGTTGCAATGTATTGCCTTGCGGTGCACCCTCGTCCGCCACGACAGCAGGATCGTTTGTGCAGCAGCGAATAATTACCGGTCAATCAGTCATCTAGGTGCGGCTACCTTTCAAGATAAAGTTGGACCGGTCCAATCAGGCCGGATCGCCTGAGAGCCGCCGCAGGCAGGTAAGTCGGTATGGTCGTATAGGTGACCTTTTGTGCGTCTGGCTGTAGGTCGCCGATCAGGCGGTTAACCCAAAGATTCGCAACGCGAACCTGGAGCACATTGCTCCCCTTCCTGACCAGAGGACCAATGTTGACTCGGTACGGCGCATGCCAGACGGTGCCGGCAACCCGGCCGTTGATGCTCACCTCTGCCAATTCGCGCACTTCCCCAAGATCGAGCCACAGTGCCCGCTCCGGCCTCCAGTCGTCCGGAGTGGCGAATCTGGTGATGTAGGTGGCGACACCTGAAAAGTAGCGGATACCCGAATCCGCATTTTCGTTGAGTGCCGCAAGCTTCGGCATCTGTGTGGATGGCGGCGCCCCGCGCCCCGGTTGAAAGGTTACATTCCAGGTGGTTTCGATCTTTCCCGCGGGCGCCAGCCAAGGCTTTGCCACTTCGAGCGCTCTCGCTAAACTTCGTTTGCGGAACACGACGTGCAGCGAATCTTCGGCCTGCAACGAAAGCGGCACGACGGTTTCCTTGTTTTCAATGCGATAGCTGACGGCTTCGATCGCGGCTGAATCTGCGTGCCACAATTCCGGCCGCTTCCCCGTCACGCGGAAGTGCGCCTCGATCGTTTCGCGGCGCAGCCTGCGGTTCACGACGAAGTAGCTGTCGCCGCCGGCAATGCGGCGGTGTACGAAAGGAATGTCCGTGTCCGGCTGCCCCCCGGTGAAATGAAAGTCCGGGCCCACGCCGATTTGCCGCAGGGCGCCTTCGACGTCCCTGCCCACTATCACCCGTCCCGCGCCCACCACCGTTTCGGTCGTGCCGCTCCACAGCTTGTGGACGAGCGTGGCGAATTCCGCCGGCTCATCGGCGAGGCTGGGACTGTCCACCGGCGCATCGCCCAGTATTGTCGCCCCGCCGTCGGCCAGCACCGCGATCCTGCGCAACGCCGGAACACTCATGCGACGGGACGAGCCGCCAAGATACAGCAGCCGATAGCGCGCGCCGCCTGCTGTCACCAGATCGGCGCCGTCGTTGCGCAGCTGGTTGACCAATGCATCGAAGTTCACGAAGTCATAAGCGCTGGTCTTCGGCGCATCGGGGGCCGGGCCCTGCGCAAACAGGGCGGTCAGCGACGCTTCCTCGCCGAAGAAGTACCCGACGTCGGCAACATTGCGCCCCTGTTGCAACATCAGCGAGTTGCGCGCGATGTAGTCGATCCACGGCTTCGCCATGTCTGCCCAGGTCTCGTTGCGATTGAAGTACTGCCCGAAGATGCCCAACGAGAGGCCGGGCACCTTGTCATCGACCGGCTGCAGCACGGTGGAGGCAATCACGGGCCTGTTGATGCCATTGACGAACTCCAGATCGATCGTCGCCTTGAGATTGGCCGGCGAGTTTCCCCAGGGCGCCAGGGCGGACGTCAGCGACTCCGCGGCCGCGACGTTTTGTCCGTATACATGAGCGACGGAAGCCGCGCCGCGCAGGTCGGCCAGGAATGCCCCCCTCGGAGCAGCGCCGCTGGGCGTGTACCACAGCGCCGCCATTGGGTAGTCGGTAAAACTGCGCATGCTGAGGTCATCGCCAAGTGAAGGCCGCCCGTTCTCCAACGCCTCGCCATATACCTTGAGGCCATTTTCATGGGCGACCTTCGCCACCGTGCCGTAGTGCTCGGAGGCATGTAGATCGGCGATCGTGCGTCGGAAGTCATACAGGAATTTGTCGCTGTCACTGCGCGAGCCGATGATCGCGCCGGTGAGCGTCGGAAGCCACGGCGTGGGATCGTAGCCACGCAGTCGCTTGAACTGATCGACCATGGCCGCCGTCCAGTTGAATGCGCCGACCTCGGTCGAATCGGTCACCAGAGCGCGGACTCCATGCGAGCCGAATAGATCAGCGCCCGTGGCCTCCCGGTACACCGCGAAATGATGTTCGAGATAGCGGCGTACCGCCGCGCCATCCAGCTTGTCGACCTCGAGCCCGGTGGCCTCGGCCGGCGCGGGGTGATTGGTCTTGCCAGTCAGCGACCACCCGATCCGTACGATGCGCCATTCACCCTCAGGCGGCGTCCAGTCGAGTGAGCCGTCTGCCGCCATTCGCCCCGTCAGATTGACGACCTGGCCTGGGGGTGGCCCCTGACCCTCGGTGCCGGCCCAGCCGTCCAGCGCAAAGTAGTCCGGCGACACGGAGAACCCCGCCTTCGTCTCGAACTGGTTCACTTTGGCGTCGGTGAACAGATGCAGGTCGTTGACCCTGATGCCGCGTGTCGTGGGGCCGGAGAAACTGGCCATGGCAGCCATGTCCACGTCCGGCGGCGGCATGAACTGTGGCTGCGCGCCGGATTCCACAGCCGGATTGAAGACCACACGGAACCGGCTCGCTGTCGTTGGCGGAAAGCTGGCCGTCGAGGGGACGTCCGACAGTGCAAATTCGCTGATCCGGCGCCAGTCCACGCCGTTGTCACTGGCCTCCAATCGGGGACGCCTGCCCGCCGATATGACGTCTGGACCACTGCCCGGAGCATAAAGCGTCGCTGTTCGAATCGTCTGCGGACTTGAATAGGTGATATTGATCGTTCCCGGATCGCCTTGCGTCTTCGGGACGATGACGACGCCCGACGCAAGGTCGTCGTCAAGCAGCGCCGCCGCATTGGTCGGTTCGCCGTCACCCGTCGTCATCGTTGGCGTCAGCGGGCTGGCTGCAGTGTGCGCCGGATAGGCCAGTACCAGGACATCGTGATATACATCCAACCGTCCACTGTTCCCGGCGTCGCGGTCGCCGAAATCTCCGCGGATTCGCAGGTTTCCAAACGGGCCGGCTGCAGCCGGGGGCTGCGGCAGTTGCAGCTTGACTTGCTGCCCGCCGCGCACCGTGGTCTCCGTCCAGACAACCTTCTTCATCGCGTCTTCGGGACTGACCCAAGGCCCGCCGGTTTCGGACCAGCCGGCCGCTGAGGTAATCGCCAGCTCCAGCCCGATGCGATCGGCTTCACTGGCTGCAAAGCGAAACACCGGGCCCCATTCCGGTGTCGCGAAGACAACCCGCCGCCGTACGATTTGCGGCGTCTGCTGATTCACGTCGAAAACCTGCGCGCCAGCGATGCCGCTGCGCTTCATCCAAGCCAGGTCCTTTGCGATGCCTGCCTGCGTAACGTTTCCATTCATCCAGTGCCACCAAACACGCGGGCGGGCGCGCGGCGGGGGATCGCGAAATTGCTGTTCGAGCGAATGCCCGTCAACGGATGCGCCGGTGTTCGCTGCATGGTTCTGGACAGCGCCCGCCATGGATATGAGTGGCACCGCCATCGCAATCATCAGCCGCGTCTGAAGTCCGAACTTGGATGCAGTCATCGGTCCCTCTCCTTGCCCGCGAGCCAAGTCGCGACGGGTGATCGCAGCCGTGGCCGTCAACATCGTCGGTCGTGCGGCCAGGGCTCAGGATCTTCAGTCAACCCGCCGGCGGCGAGTCGGTCTGGACACGGCGCCGGCGCTGCGTATCATAGCCCACGACACGGCGGCCATGGCGTTGCAGCAATACGGCTGCGCCAGGGCCTGCATGGATTGCCGGTGTGGGCATCGCAGACCGTGCAACGCCGCGCCAGTGAGACGATCCTTGTCAAACCGAACTGCCTTGGCAAAGCTATAGGCGGCAACCCCTACAAAGAGGATCAACTGATGACCACGACGCCGCACTTGGTAGTCACTGAGGAGGATGGCATTGTCGTCGCCACCTTGAACCGGCCTGAGAAATTAAATGCGCTGAGTCACGAACTGATGGCCAAGCTCGAGGAGACAGTCATTCGGTTCCGCGATGAGCCATTGCTGAAGGTCATGCTGATCCGCTCCACCGGCCGTTACTTCAGCGCCGGCGCCGATCTCCGCGAAGGTGATTCAGGGCCGATCCCGAACTCGGGATCGGGCTTTCGCGAGATGCATCGACTCAGACTCAACGGCATGCAGCGACTGTATGACGAGATGGAACACATTGAGAAGCCATTTGTCGTTGCCCATCAGGGAATGTGCGTGGGCGGTGGCCTGGAACTCTCGTTATCGTGCGACTTCCGCCTCGCATCCAAGAGCGCAGGTTACGCCTTTCCGGAGGGAAAAATGGGCCTCCTGCCCGCGTCGAACGGCGTCAGCCGCTTGACACGCATCATCGGCACACACTGGGCGCGCTACTTGATCATGGGAAACTTCGCCATCGACGCCGACCGAGCGCTGATGATCGGACTTGTTCACGAGGTGTGGCCCGCGGACGAGTTTGACGCCCGCGTCATGGCGTTCTGCCGGCACCTGGCTGCAAACAATACCGAGCAAATGGGCACGGCCAAGCTGGCGATCGAACTTGCCCGCGACGTGGGCCTGGATCAGGCGCGTCATATTGAACGCATGGCCAACAGTGCGCTGATGCTGAATCCGCAGTTTCGGGAACTGCAGCAGCGCCACGTTTCATCGATTGGATCCACGGCCTCCGATCGGAAATAGGATGACTTGCGGGTCAACTGGCAGCATGATGCCGCATTGATTTAATACATCAGCTCAGGAATGAATCCCATGACCGAGAGTCTTGTGAGATACGAAAGTCCGGCGGCAGGTATTGCCCGACTGGTGCTGTCACGTGCCGACAAGCACAATGCGATCAACCCGCAGATGATCTTTGAACTCAATGAGGCCTTCAACCGCGCTCTGTATGACGATGCGGTGAAGGTCATCATACTGGCCGCTGACGGAAAGAATTTCTCGGCGGGGCATGACATCGCCAGTACGGTCGAGGCGTATCAGAGCGACATGCAGCACAACAGTCCGCGCGTCAGTACGTGGAGCGGCTTTCAGGAGGCCGCGACGCACGGCTGGTATGCGTCGGAAAAGGAGGGCTACCTCGAATCAGCGCGCCGGTGGCGCAACATCTCGAAGCCGACCATCTGCGCCGTGCAAGGCAAGTGCATTGCCGGCGCTCTCATATTTGCCTGGGTGTGCGACATCATCATCGCCTCACGGGACGCGCAGTTTTCCGATCCTGTCGTCACTTTCGGAGTCTCAGGCGTCGAGTGGCTGGGCCACCCCTGGGAGCTGGGTGCGCGCAAGGCCAAAGAATTCCTCTTTACGTCCGATGTATGGAACGCCGAAGAGGCCTGGCGACTCGGCATGGTCAACCATGTGGTTGAACGCTCCGAACTTGAAAGCTTCACATTGAGCATGGCCACGAAGATCGCCCAGAAGCCCGGCTTCGCGCTCAAACTCGCCAAGGAAGCCATCAACAAGACTCTCGACATCCAGGGGCAGATGAACGCCATTGACCAGGCATTCTCTCTTCATCACCTTTGCCATACGCAGAACTTCCGGCTCTTTGGCTGGGGCATGGACACAACCAACATCCCGAAGGTGGCAAACGTGCCGAAGGACCGCGCCGAAAGCGGTTGATATTCATCTGCCGCCCATGGATGCGACGTTCCCGTCGTCAAAGGGCGATGACGATCTTCCCGAAGTGATTGCCGCGCTCGAACGCCCGGTACGCCTCCACCGCGTGGTCAAATGAATACACGGTGTCTACGACCGGTTTGATGCGGTATTTCTCGATCATGGCGGTCATGCGTCCGTACATTTCGCGGGAACCAACGGAGACGCCACGAAGAATTGCGTTCTTGCCGACCAGCGCGCGGAACGGCAGCATTTCCTCAGCGCCACCCAGCATCCCGATAATGGCAATGTGCCCTCCGAGCCTGAGAGCGTCCAGACTCTGGGCAAGATTGCCGGCACCGCCTACACCAAGGACAAAATCCACACCGGCCGGTCCAACCAGCCGCTTGACTTCGCTACCCCACATTGGATTCTGGCGATAATTGATGGTGTGCGTTGCACCCAATTGGCGAGCGCGCGCCAGTTTTGCGTCGGATGACGAAGTGATGATCGCCTCCATCCCCATCGCAGCCGCGAACTGCAGCGCAAAGATCGCCACGCCACCTGTGCCCTGAATCAGCACCTTGGCGCTCGGCTCCAAACAGGCATCTTCAAACATAGCGCGCCAGGCAGTCAGCGCGGCACAGGGCAATGTCGAGGCCTCGAGATCAGTCAGCGAGGCAGGCGCCGGGTAGACCCCTTGGGCCAGCAGCGTGACGAACTCGCCCGCTACGCCTTGGTGGGCTTCGCTTGGTACAGTCGCCCAGCGCACGTCCTGCGTGATCGGGCCGGTCATCCATCGTTGAAAAAAGAGCGACGTGACACGGTCGCCCACCTTCGGCTCCGTTACACCCTTTCCAACCGAGTGAACTGTACCTGCACAGTCCGACATCGGCGTGAAAGGCGGCGCCGGCGTACCCGGGGCTTTGAGTTTGACCATCGTGAGATCGCGGTGGTTGAGGCTGGCCGCCGCCACCTTCACTATGACTTCACCGGACTGCGGCTCAGGCACAGGTGCGTCCGCAATGCTGAGGCTGTCAACGCCCCCCTGCCCTGTTACTCGAAGTTGCTTCATATTGTCGCACCGTGTCCGAACGTTACGCAGCGTCGAGCAAAGCTGGCTATCGCCTCGGCAAAGGCTTCCGGTTGCTCCACGCAGGCCAGATGACCGGATTTCAGGACCACCGACTCTGCCCCCGGAATTGTCGCAGCAATGAGATCGCCATGCCCTTCGGGCGGCGTGGCGAGATCGAGTGCCGCGCTCATGACTAATGTCGGTGCGGCGATGGCGCCAATTCTTGGAAGCAAGTCCATGTCACGAATTGCAGCAGCGCAGCCTGCATAGCCATTCGGCGACATTGTCAGCAACCCCCGGCGCAATGTGTCCACAATCCCCCGATTGCGATGCGCAAAGTCCGGCGAGAAAAAGCGGGACACCGCAACATCAGCGATCGCCGCCATTCCCTTGTCGCGAACAGTGGCAATTCTCTGTGCCCAGAACGCGGCATCCATTTGCGCGGATGTACACGCCAGTACGAGGCCATCTATACGTTGCGGAGCATCTAGCGCGAGAGCCATGGCGATCATGGCACCTAAGGACGTGCCGCAGACAACCGCCCTGCTCACTCCTGCCTGGTCCATGACTGCACGCACATCGCCGGCAAGCGTGGCCAAATCGTAGTCGCCCGCCGGGGCATCGGACGCACCGTGCCCCCTGTTATCAATCCTCAGGAGCCGGAACTGATTCGAGAGAAATGGAGCCGCGCGATCGTACAGTCCCTGTTCGGTGCCGATTCCGCATAGCAGTACCAGCACCGGCTGCGCCTCTGCGCCCTGCATTCGCCAGTGGATGCGGGCATAATTACTTTTTGCGAACGGCATCCAGGCGTTCCGCTGCCGATTGAGGGGCCGAGCCTAGATCTGGGGCGGTTTGCGGAGGCGCGGTAAAGGTCATTCGGAACTGGTCAATATCGACGCTGCCATAGACCCCCGCCCGCCGGAAAGGATCATTTTCCACAAACGCTTGAGCCCGGGCGAAGTCCTGTACCTCGATGATCATCAGTGAGCCGACTATCGCGCCTGAATCGTTCACCATGGGTCCGGCCATTCGGACAACTCCGCTACCGCGCACGTGAGCCACGTGTGCTGCACGCTGCTGCTCACGATGAGCAGCAGCGCCTACCACATCGAGACAACGAAGCAGGAACAGCGGCACTCTGCTATCTTTCCAGTAAGGTGAAATGCATCGGGCTATGTTCATTTCATGTCAACCCAATGTCAAGTTCGCGAATCGGCCTGCCTGCGACGGCCCCTGCTGCCGGCCAGCCCCGGGTTTCCCAATCTGCGCTGTGCGTACGCCGGCGGCCGCCGACCTTGAATCGAAGTCATCTATAGGGCCAGGTTTTCCAGCTTGGTCGCCGGCGCCTTTTTCCCGGCCGCACTGCACATGGGCGGCGCTTTTACACGTATAATCATTATTTGGTCGACTTATAGGGGTGTGCTGCCCTATGGCACTGGCCGGCGCAGCTTCGGCTCGACAAAGTGCATTTGCACTGCTGGCGGGGATGCGGCACCGTATAGTGGGCGGATCCCAGACCAAGGTGCGTCGGCGACAATGCGGACGCTCCACTTAGTGTGCCCTGCCGGCGGTGATCTGCCGACCGACTGAGCATAGCTAGCGGAAATGCGATGAGTTTGTTTCTATATCCATGAAGCGAAGGCCGCGATGAACTTGACACCTGACATTGCCACTCGCCTGCCATCCAAGAAGCGGCGTGCGCATCCCCCCAAGAAGCAACAAGCCGGCCGTCCGACTGCAACGGAATTGGAGCGACGCAAGGCAACGGTGTTACAAGTGGCCACCGAGCTGTTCGTCGAGCACGGGTACTCTGCAACATCACTGGTGGATATCGCAAAAAGCGCGGGAGTTGCCACCCGGACTTTGTACCATCACTTCGGCGATAAGGAAGCGATTTTTCGCGATGTGATTTACGCTCGCGACTCGGAAGAAGCTGTTCCACGCCCGATCGTACAATCCGGCGACACGCTATTCAACGCACTTCGCCGCGCCGCGGATTATGCCTACGCCGTAACCTACCGGGCGCGGTCCATTGGGCTCATGCGTTTGATGATTGCCGAAAGCAATCGCTTTCCAGACTTCATGAGTTCAGTAGCAACGTCCATTTTTGCGCGGTTTCGCGCAAATCTACGGGCTGTATTCGATGGTCTGGAGGCCGGCGGCCTCATTCCAGCAGGAGATCATGCCCGCTCTGCCGAGCTATTCTCCGATCTCGTGCTTGGCAGCCACCCGATCATGACTTACACAAACTGGAACGCTACACCGCCAACAGCCGCAGATCTGGATGAGCGCGTCGCGACTTACATACTCGGGCGCTTCGGCTCGATTGCCCATCGTTCCTCACGTAGTCGAGTGGCAAAACTGCCGAAGCAGGTCGGCGCTGCGCCCTGATTCAGATATCCGGTCTACGATTTCCGCGGCGAGCCACAGCCATCAATCCTTGATCCGTACGCCGATCGCCTTCGTCTCCAGATATTCCTCGAACCCGTCCAGCCCCCATTCCTTGCCTATGCCACTCTGCTTGTACCCGCCAAATGGCAAGTCGACATCGATGCAAATTCCACCATTGACCCCGACGCTGCCGGACCGAATGCGCTTCGCGACCTGAATAGCCCGGTCTTCATCGCCTGAGTGGACGCCGCCGGACAGGCCATAGTCACTGCTATTGGCGATTCGCACCGCATCATCATCGTCCTTGAATGGAATAACGACGAGGACCGGGCCGAAGATCTCCTCGCGGGCAATGGTCATGTCGCCAGTTACGTCGACAAAACACGTCGGCTCGAAGAAAAAGCCGGCTCCTCTGTCCGTCGCAGGCTTGCCTCCGGCAATCAGTCGAGCGCCTTCTCGATTGCCAGCCTCCACATAATTCAAAACCCGGTCGCGCTGTCTCGCAGAAATCAGCGGCCCCATGACGTTAGTGGGATCATCCGGATCGCCCCATATCTTTGAAAACGCGCCGTATGCCGCCTGAAGTGCCGCCACGGCTTCAGCATATCGACTAACGGGCACCAGCAGTCGCGTCAATACGGCACAACCCTGGCCGGCGTGAAAGCAAACGATGGATCGCGAAACTGTCTCAGCAAACTGGGGCGTGTCCTCCAGTATGATTGACGCGGACTTTCCGCCCAACTCAAGAAACAGGCGCTTCAGCGTACCGGCACCGTGCTCCATGATCTGCTTCCCCACAGCAGTGGAACCTGTGAATGAAACCAGATCCACCCGTTTGTCCGTCACCAGCATCTCGCCCAGTTTGGCGGGATCCTTGCTGCTGACGACATTGAACACACCCGGCGGCAAGCCGGCCTCGTGTGCATATTCACCCAGAACAGTCGCGATCAGCGGGGTCTCCGGAGCAGGCTTCAGCACCACCGTGCAACCGGCCAGCAGGGCAGGAATGACTTTGCCAACGGTGATGTAGAAGGGGACGTTCCAGGGAATGATCGCGGCGACGACGCCGACTGGCTCCTTGACCAACATGCGGCGGCTCCGCACACCCCAGGTCAGGCTCTCGCCCACCGGGCGCTCCCATTCGACGTGCTCAAAGATCTCGAACAAACGATCGATGAAGGCCAGTGGACCGTCAACCTGAGGACCGCGAATACCCCCCATTGCCGAACCACATTCCTTCCTGGCAAGCTCAGCCAGCTCGTCTCGCCTGCGCTTCATGATCTCGGTAAACCGGCGTAGCAGCTTGACGCGCATGGCGCGGTCGGTTGACCACGTCGTCTCGTCAAATGCCCGACGCGCCGCCGCGATGGCCTCCTCCATGTCTGCAACGGAAGCATCCGGCGCCATTGCGAACACTTCTCCGGTCCATGGATTGATATCCGGATAAGTCGCGCCATTCGCTGCATCGCGCAATTTGCCGTCAATGTACAGACGTGCCTTCGAAAAGTCGGTCATCTCGAAGTCCTCTCCCGCTGAATTGCTCATGCCTCTGTTCCTTCTGACCTACGTCCCTGGTAGCAGACGAAGTCAACGTGCATATCCGACGGAGCATCGATTATCTGCCGGAACACACCGGTGGTCGACTCGTAGTCGGTGCTACCGCGTTCAATGAGGTTGAGGCCCCGTTTCATGGCAACCTCGAAGAATCGGGCAGCGGTCGCCGGGTCCATCTCGCTCGGCGACACAGCCCCGGTCATTTGACCAGCACGAACCGTTGAGACCCGAATGCCCCGGTCTTCCAGCTCCAAATGCAGTGCCTGTGCAAACCGCTCGAGACCTGCCTTGGTAGCCTGGTATACCGCCAGGTGAGGAAATGGCAGTGCGACGGATTCCGAACTGACATTGATGATCAGCCCGCCCCTGCGAAGCATCGGAATGGCGGACCGGGCGCAGAATATCGGGCCCGCCAGGTTGGCCAGGAGACCATCCATGATCTGATCATCGGTTGCCTCCGCGATCAGGAATGGTCTGATGACCGCCGCATTGTTGATCAAGACATCGATGACCCCGCACTGGCGTTCGATATGCGCGAATGCCGTCTGCACCGAGTCGGGAGATCGAACGTCGCAACTCAACGCCAGCGCATTGCCGCCGATTGCGGCGGCGGTCGCTTGCACCTTGGCAAGTGAGCGGCCCAATAGCACGACTTTCTCGCCGTCCCGCACGAAGCGCTTCGCCAACGCCCGCCCCAGGCCACCGCTGGCGCCGGTTATGACAATGACCTTCGCAACCATACTTAACCTCGATCGAACGCTGAAAGACGCCCGCGCGTTCAGCGCCGGGATTCCGCAAGTCCCGTCACTTTGTATTTCCAAACGTGCGTTGCATTAGGCATCCTAAAGCGGACGGCGTCAACTCGTGTACGTGCATCCCGCCAAGGCTCCCATGCCCTCGGGCCTCACGCACTTGCCTGTACCGGGGATACCTCGCTCAGCCGAGCCTCGATCCACCGGACCGCATCGGCCAGAGCCTCGCGTGCGGCGGGCACGGCCGCCGCGGCAGAGAGATAGCCATGGACCATGCCCGCGTCGCACCGCGAAGTCACCGAAACGCCCCCTTCCGCCAACCGCCTCGCATACGACAAGCCATCGTCGCGCAACGGATCCAGACCGCCCACCAGCAAGAATGCCGTGGCCAGGCCTGCAGTTTCGACGACACGCAGCGGGGACACCAGCGGCTGGTTGCGATCCACCTGGGGCGGACAGTAGTGGTCCCAGAACCACCGCATGTCGGCACTGGAAATCAACCAATCCCTGTTCCCGAACTGCCGATAGGATTCCGTACCCAGGTCATGGTCGGTCACCGGGCAGACCAGTAGCTGACCCGCCAATCGCACGCCTGCGCCATCGCGAACTCGGATGGCGCAGGCCGCGGCCAGATTGGCGCCCGCGCTTTCACCGCCAACGATGACACCTCCCGGATAGGTTGCGCTGACCCAGCCCAGCGCCTCCCAGCAGTCGTCCAACGGCTCCGGAAACGGGTGTTCGGGCGCGAGCCGGTAATCAACGCCCACCACCCGGCACTTGGCCCCGCCGGCGAGGCGGCGGCAGGTGCTGTCGCATTGATCCAGGTCGCCCATAACCCATCCGCCGCCGTGAAAAAACACACACGTACCCGCCGTCTCGCCGGCAGGCTGATACACGCGCAGCAGGATCGGACCTCGCCGCCCCTGAATAGTGACGTGCTCGACGCTGTGCAGCATCGGCAGGTCCGCCGGCTTCGGAGCGGCCGCGACAGCAGAACGCAGCAACTCGCGCGCCTGAACCGGCGACACCTGGTGAAACTTCGGCCGCCCCACGGCCTGGTAGGCATCGATGATCGCCTGGTGATACGGATGCGGCGACCGCTCCCGAACGCCAGCCACACCGTGAGTCGCCGGGGAAACGGCTGTCATCACCACATGCCGCCAACAGCCCCGACACCCTGCCGTTCGATACCTACCGGCGCCCACTCCGAAAGCGGGTGCCCGCCGGGCGTATTCCTCGAATAATTAATGCAACCGTTGCAATGCATTCCGTCAATTCCGGTTGACTTGACTCAGCCATGACACAATACTCGGTGGCATATCGAACCGCAATCGTGTCAGGCGATGGGAGACAAAAGGAATGAGCAAGCACAGCTACCAGGGGAAGCGCGTCGTCGTGAGCGGATGCTTCTCGGGGATGGGTGAGGCAGTGGCCCGCAGCCTCGTCGAGCAGGGTGCCGAAGTGCACGGCTTCGATTACAAGGATGTGTCGGCACGGCTAGCTTCGTTCAACAAGGTGGACCTGAGAAACCCGGCAGAAATAGACGCCGCGGCAGACAAGATCCGCGGTCCGGTTGACGCCCTGTTCAACTGCGCCGGACTGCCCCAAACGTTCTCACCACTGGAAGTGATGAAGGTCAATTACCTTGGAACGCGTCGGCTGACTGAGAATCTGATCCCATTCATGCGGGAAGGCAGTGCCATTGCAACCATTTCCTCCACCGCGGGCCTGGGCTGGTCGCAGCACATGGCGCTGTTGTTCGAGCTGATTGCCCAGCCGGATTACGACGCATCGTTGCGGTGGATGACTGAGCATCCGGGCGATATCGCCCAGGCCTACTCCCTGTCAAAGGAGGCCATCATTGTCTGGACGATGCTCTCAGGTGCATCACTGATAAAGAAGGGCATTCGCATCAATTGCACCCTGCCAGGTCCGACGCAGACGCCCATGATGGGCGCGTTCGAGTCGACGACGCCGAAAGCCATACTTGACGCCGCTGCCCAGCCGATTGGCCGTCGGGCGCTGCCGGAAGAACAGGCAGCCCCATTGATCTTTCTCAATGGCGAGGGCGCCTCCTACATCAATGGCGTGGCGCTCCCAGTCGACGGTGGCTTTGTAGGCGCGACGGCGACCGGCCAAATCGACATGGCAGCGATCATTGCACGGGCGACAAGTCGCTGAATCGATCGCATTCGCCGCCTGCTCCACCCTGATATCAGCCCGCGTGCCATGCTCCTCAATCCACACGCCGCCGGTTCAGTACAGAAATAGCTGCAATAGACATGATGTGTTGCATTATCTCGTCGATTGTCGGTACCTTATGCGCGCGCGGCCAAGAACCGGCTCAATGAGCGCCGCAGAATTCATTGGAAAGTCGCGATGCGGGGTCGATAAAGAGGCGAACATGAATCTTGCTCTTGATAGTGACGACCTTCAGATCGCTGATGCCGCCGCAAAATTTGTCGCCGATGTCATGCCAATATCCCGGCTGCACGGGCCGGACGGGATGGACTTGGGCATTGGACTGCGCAAGCAAATCGCCGAAATGGGGTGGTTTGCCATGGCCGTCCCCGAAGCGTCTGGTGGCAGCGAGCTTTCCTCCTTAAAGCAGGCGCTTTTTTTCTGTGAAGCCGGCCGCCAGTGTGCTCCCGTCGATCTACTCGCACAGTGTCTTGCTGCGTCGCTGGTTGCGGAGTCATCGCTGCGACGATCCCTCGTCTCGGGGGACATTGCCGTCAGTCTGTTGGTGCCTGATGCCGAAGGGTGGCGCCTGATCGGCGGCGCCGATGCCAGGCATGGTTTGCTCGTTTCGCGCGACGCAGCGAGCCTGCGTTCGCCTCTGCCGCCTGCCGACAGGGTGTGCTCTCCCCTGGATCCTGCCAATTCGATGCGCTTCGCGGCAGGTGCCGCGGAGTCCGTAGCCGAAGAACAAGGAGACCGCATCTGGCGGCTCGGACAACTCTGCACCGCGTCGATGCTGGTGGGCATTGCCGAGGCGGCGCTCGATATGATCGTCGACTATGCCAAGACACGCGAGACGTTTGGCCGCAAGATCGGATCCTGGCAAGCCGTGCGCCATCCCTGCGCTGACATGGCCGTCCGCGCGGAAGCTGCACGATCCCAGCTGTTCTACGCGGCCGCGGCGCTGGACGATGGCCGCAAGGATGCCGGAGCGCACCTCGATGCTGCGAAGCATCTTGCCAACCAGGCGGCACATGCCAATGCTGATACCAATATCCAGTTGCACGGCGGCATCGGCGTCACGGATGAGCACAATGCACACCTCCTCCTGAAGCACTCGTTGCTGTTGTCGAGACTGTTTGGCTCCAAGCGCGACGTCCTCAGACATCTTCTGAACGCGCAGCTGCTGGACTGAGATGAATCTGCCAAATTGCGAAGACGATCGTGAATTCCGGGCCCGTGCGCGGTCATGGCTCAGTGCGAACGTACCGCGAACGGCCCGGCCGGTCAGCGGCAAACTGGCAGCGCAATTCGACAGGGATTGGCAGCACAAGCTGTATGAACATGGTTGGGCAGGGGTGGCGTGGCCGAAGCAATTCGGCGGCCTTGGCCTCTCCGGTCTGCGGCAGGTGATCTGGTACGAAGAGGCCGCTCGGGCTCGCGCTCCTCATCACATCAATTCGACCTACATCGGAATCATGCATGCGGGGCCCACGCTCATTGCCCGCGGCACGCAGGAGCAGAAATCATTTCATTTGCCTGGCATCTTGAAGGGTGAGCATCTGTGGTGCCAGGGGTTCTCCGAACCTAATGCCGGATCCGACCTGGCGGCACTGAAAACTCGCGGCGTGGTAGACGGTAGCGATCTCGTCGTTACCGGCACCAAGATGTGGACTACCGACGCCCAGAACGCCGACTATCAGGAACTGCTGGTACGCACCGACCCGGGGTCGTCCCGCCATAAGGGGCTGACCTGGGTCATTTGCGACATGAAACTCAAGGGTATACAGATCAAGCCGATCCGCACGATGCTCGGTGACGAGCACGTGAACCAAGTGTTTTATGATGAAGTGCGCATCCCGCTGACAAACGTCGTCGGCGAACTCAACAATGGCTGGTCGACTGCAATGGCAACGCTGTCGTTTGAACGCGGGCTAGGCTTCATTGGCGATCAGCTGGAGCTGTATGAACGCGTCTGCCGCGCCATCGACATGGCCAGGCAATTGCGCCTCGAAGACGGCCGACTCGCCATAGACGACGACGGCATTGCGCAGCGCCTGGCTGCACTTAAGGCCGATACCATCGCCATACGCTCCATGACGCTGGCAGAGATTGCCGAATCGGATCGTACGGGCGACCCCGGCCCCAAGAGCTCGCTGATGAAGCTGATGGTCACGTCGACGCACAAGGCCCTGAGCGAATTGGTGAGTGAGTTTCTCGGGTGGGACTTCCTCGAATTCAACGGGGATCGTACTGCCCACGCCTGGACCTACGAGTATTTGTGGAGCTGGGTATTTACAATTTCGGGCGGCACGAGCGAAATCCAGCGCGAGATCATCGCCGATCGCCTGTTGCAGCTGCCCAGGTCTCGTTAGTTGGCGAGCCAAGCAGCATCGGCAGAGCCGTGAACAGCGCTGCTTGCGGCTGGATGGCAAGTATGGAAGCGGATGCGCAATTGGGACGTGGACGCTGATGCCGTGGGAGACAAGAATCGACGTCGGAGGCTTCCGCATCCGCTGGTCAGATACACAGGCCCGGCGCTATCTCGCGGAAAGACACTGGACGCGGACAACGATGGTCGATGCCGCACGGGCTGCGGTAGCCGCCGAACCGGATAATGTCCTCTTGATCGAAGGTACGCGACGTGTCAGCCGTCGCGAAGCCTGGGACAAGGCACTTCGCGTGGCCGGTTTCTTTGTGGCGCGAGGGCTGCGGCCTGGCGATGTCGTGTCGTTCCAACTGCCAAACTGGTGGGAGAGCGCGATCATTGCGCTCGCTGCCCGTATGTGTGGCCTGGTGATCAATCCGGTGCCGCCCATCTACAGAGAGTCCGAACTGGCCTACATCCTGGCGGACTGCCGGGCGAAGCTGATTTTCGTGCCCGGCATATTCCGACGATTCGATCACAAGGCCATGGTCGCGAAGCTCCGCCACTCATTGCCGGAGTTGCGTGATATTGTTGTGGTGCGCGACGCGGACGAGCTTTCCTGGGAGCAACTGATGGCGTGCTCGCCTGCCGATCCCTCCCGGCTTCCGCCCGTTGATCCCGCCTCGGTGATGATGGTCATGTACACCTCCGGCACCACCGGCAAACCTAAGGGCGTGCTGCACATACATCATGCCTTTGACCACCGTGTGCGAGCCATGGGCGAGGCCTGGCACATCGCTCCGAACGACATCGTGTTCATGCCCTCGCCTGTCACTCATATTACAGGCGCATTCTGGGTGTTTGACATGCCGTGGGAACGGGGATGCACCAGCGTGCTCATGGATGTCTGGACGCCTGAAGATGGATTGCGGACGATCGAGGAACAGCGATGCACGGTGCACGGGGGTGCAACGCCCTTCTTGCAGAAACTGCTCGATCTGGCTAAGGACCGCCCCCCGGCCCTCGCCACGCTGAGACTGTTCTTCTGCGGCGGCACGACCGTGTCGCCCGACCTCATCCGCCGGGCAAGCGCGGAATTTCCTGACTGCCTCTTCTTCCGTTGTTACGGTTCCACGGAGATGACAACCGCGACCTTGGGGATACGCGACCGCTTGCAGGCCGCCCTGGGCGCTGAGACCGACGGCGAGATCGTGTATCCGGTGGAAATCCGCATCGTCGATCCCAATGGGGACGCCCCTGTACCCGACGGCGATGTGGGCGAGATCATCGCCCGCGGTCCGGGACTCTTCGTTGGATACCTCAGCCAGTCAGACAACCAGGAAGTATTCAACGAAGAAGGTTTCTTCCGCATGGGCGATCTTGGCCGAATCGTCCACCACAACTATCTCGTGGTGAGCGGCCGCAAGAAGGACATCATCATTCGCTCCGGCGAGAACATCAGTCCGAAGGAAGTGGAAGACTTGCTGCACACGCACCCGGCTGTGGCCGAGATTGCGATCGTCGCGATGCCAAACAGAACAACGGGCGAACGCGCGTGTGCGTTTGTTGTGCCCCGGCCAGGGCAGAGCATCGATCTCGCGGAGATCCGGAGGTTCCTCGATGAGGTCGGTCTGGCCCGACAGAAGTTCCCTGAACATATCGTGCTAGTCGATGAACTTCCGCATGTTGCGTCCGGGAAAGTCAGCAAAGACGAACTGCGCCGACGTGCCAGACAGCTTGCGGAAGAACAGGAATCCGCAAGCTAACGGCACATTCAGCAAGCTGCCTAACGCCAGCAGAATCCGCCATCCACCGGAAAGTCCGTTCCTGTAGTAAATGCAGAGTCTTCAGTCATGAAAAACAGAGCAGCGCGCGCCACGTCCACCGGATCGCCGAGTCGCTTGAGCGCGACTCTCGCAGCAGCGCGTTCCGAGTATGCCGGATCTTCCCAGATATATCGGGTCATCTCCGTCCTGATAGTGCCGGGGCAGATGTTGTTGACTCGAATTCGGGGACCGAGGTCAAACGCAAGGCCTTTCGTCAGCATGGTGAGTCCCGCCTTGCTGGCCGAATAGCCGGCTGTCCCCGCCATGGGCACCAAAGCACTGATCGACGCCACGTTGACGATCGTTGCCCATTCAGCCTGCAACAGAAATGGTAGCGCCGCCTTCACGATGTTGAACGGTCCGGTCAAGTTGACGGCGATCATTCGGTCCCAGCTATCTGGCGAGAGCTCTCGAAACGGGCGGATATCCAGCACTCCGGCAGCGTTGACCACGCCGTCGAGACCGTTGAGAGTTTCCGCTGCCGCAACCACGATCCGGTCGACTTGCCCTCTGTTGGCAACGTCGCAGGGAAAGCCCGCCGCAGAAAGCGATGCGGCAGACGCCCGGACGCCCGCCTCGTCACGATCCAGAAGCGCGAGCGCAGCGCCTTCGCTCGAAAAAAGCGCGGCAATTTCACGACCTATGCCGCTGGCAGCCCCGGTGACGAGAATTTTGCGACCGATCAGTTTCCGGCTCATGATGCTTGGCTCCTGCGCACGGTGGGGCCGTTAGCGGCTGTGCGCAACATGGACAACCGCCACTTTGAATGAACGATGGTAGTGATGCCAGAAGATAGGTACATGTCGATGCCTTCCATGACAGCGCCCTGCCGTCGCTTGATTAGATTAGTAAGAGACTTACACTCGAAACTCCAAGTGTTGCGGGGCTGAAATTAACATGAGCACACGATCAGCAATAGTTCGAATTCAACATCCCGGCCACGAGACGGCATTGTGGTTTGGTACACACTGGCTGTGTTGATTGCAGCATATACAGGTTATCGACCGGCAGGCATTGACTCTGCTGGTAGGGCCCGTCCGTGCCCGCCTCCGCTCCGCGGCCAGATCGGCGCTTTACCTGCTCTGTCTGAACCTCCTCGGCATCGGCTTTTGGACCCAGCTGGTCGCATTCTTCACCGATCGCATATCGGCCGCGATTGCGCGACCTTGGGTATTCCCTTGGGCAATCATCGGCATTGCCGCACCCTTGATTGCAATACACCATGTGTGTTATAAATGGAGCGTATACTGATGGGAATGCACCATGGAGCAAGCACTCGCCGACCTGCTGGCAAAGCAGGATATATCGGAAGTCATTTACCGCGTTGCCCGCGGGACGGATCGCGGGAACATCGAGCTTTATGCGTCCGGCTTCCATGAAGATGGGACTGACTTCCACGGCATAGCCAATGGTCCTGTTAAGAACATTCTGGCGGTCCTGGCACGGTCACAGCTGCTTTATACTCAGCACGCGGTTTCAAACATCATGGTCGATCTCCATGGCGATGTGGCGACGGTCGAGTCCTGCTTTACGTCCGCTCATCAGAGACGCGATGAACAGGGTCAGTTGTGGGACGAAACGATACGTGGCCGATACCTCGACCGCTTCGAGCGTCGTGCAGACCGTCAATGGAAAATCGCGCGCCGTATCGTGCTGTGGGATTGGTCGCGCGTGGAACCCTCCGCCGGGTCATGGTTTGACATTGCCAGCCGGCGCCCGGGGGCGGAAGATCGTTTCATCTTTGGCCGACGCGACAAGTCGGACTTGGTGTACACGCACGCACTTCCAGCCGGTTTTGAAGAACACTGAAGCCGCCAAGAGCCTGTGTGCGCGTATTCATACTCGATAAGATCTGCGTGAAGCCCGGACTTGCCGCGGAGTATAAGCGGACATACCGCGCTCGCTACATGCCCGCTGCCGAGCGACGCGGCATGCACCTCGAAGGGGCTTGGCAACACCCACCCAGCCAGGATTACGACGAACTGTCGACGACACTCTATTACCTGTGGTCGGTAGAGAGCGTAAGCGCCTGGTGGGCAATGCGCTTCAGCCGCAATGCCAATGGCGACGACGAGCGCTTTGACAAGCTTGCGTGGTGGCAGGAAAGCGACACCATGGCGCTGAGTCGCGAGCGCACGGTGCTGACTGCTCTACAGGACGGCGCTTGATCCATGTTTGTTTCGTTGCGCACCATTTCACTGCCGGCCAACCGCAAGGGCGAATGCGGCCGACTTGTCACGGCGCTGCACCAGGCTGTTGGCAGTCTGGATGGCGTGAAGAGTCACTGGATTGCTCAGCCGTTGTCCGCGGTGTCCCTGAATGCCGGTCAGATTCTGTGGCGGATGACGTTTGGAAGCGAGCGCGAAGCGTACCATGCTCCCCTGCTCCAGGCATGGCGCGAGAACATCGCCCCTCTGCTTGCGGACACACAGGTTACCGGCGTTGGCTATCGCGTCGGCCGCAGCGCGGGGAATCAAGGCGGATCGGGAATATGGCGCGCTCTGGTGTTTCGTGTTGCGGCGGGAAACCGGACTGATCTCGCGCAGCGAATCGACAGCGAGCTGCTGCTGTTCCCGAAATACATCGGAACAATTCGCAGCTGGGCACTCAGCTCGGTTGCAACCGTCGAGGGTCCAAAAGCCTTCACTCACGTGTGGGAGCAGGAATTTGCGTCGATCGATGGCTTTACCGGCGAGTACATGCAGCACCCTCTCCATTGGGGACTGGTCGACTCGTACTTTGATTCCGAATTTCCACACTATGTCGTCGACCCATTCCTCATCCAAATGGTTGGTGAGATCGATGGCCCAGTCATCCGACCGGGTTGACGGCGACCGGTAGACAGGGAGGACCGAACGTCAATGGCTGAATCGATTTCCCGGCCGCTGGTCGGGCGCAGCGCGATCGTCACCGGTGCCAGCCGGGGGATTGGCAAGGCCATTGCGCAGCGCCTCGCCTCGGCCGGTGCGCACGTGGTGATCGGGGCGCGCAGCGTGGATCGCCCTTCCGGCCGCTTTGAAGGCACGATCCACGAAACAGCTGAGGCGATACGTGCCAATGGCGGACACGCGACACCTCTCTCAGTCGACATGACGAGTGATGTCAGCCGTCAGCAGTTCGTCACCGACGCCATCAAGGCAACCGGAGGCATCGACATCCTGGTCAACAACGCCGGTACGGCGCTTTACAAGGAGACGTGGAAATACACCATGGCCGAAGCCATGGATCAGATGCAGGCTTATTTCGTTGGGCCCTGGCAACTGTGCAATCTGATCATCCCGCAGATGATTCAACGCGGACGGGGCTGGATTCTCAACCTGGGATCGAGCGCGGCCGTCAAGACACCGCAGCCGCCCTATGAGGAGCATCTCAGGTACTTCGGCCACCACGTACTCTATGCAAGCCTGAAGGCCGCCATACACCGGTTCACTGTCGGCCTGGCCGCCGAGCTTTACGAACACAATATCGCCGTGAATCTTGTGGCTCCGGTCGGTGGCGTTCTGACTCCCGGCCTGGACAGTCTCGATATGGGCTTCACGGCCGATCACCCCGCATGTGAGATCCCCGAGCAGATGGCCGAGGCGGCATTGGCGCTCGTCTCCTCGGAGCCACGCGAGCTCACCGGAGTCATCGGCTGGTCGCACCGCTACCTCGATGAGATCGGCCGCTCCACCATGTCGCTCGACGGGCGCTCCGTTCTGATCCAACGGCCCAAGCGCTGAGAGCAGTTGTGATGCCCATACGCGTAGGAATCATCGGCGCAAATGCCGAGCGGGGATGGGGACGCGATGCCCATCTGGGTGCTCTGCGCACGCTGCCGCAATACACCATCGCGGCGGTTTCAGCACGCACGCAGGAATTGGCGGATCTCGCCGCCACGACCTTCGGAGCGAAGAAAGCGTTCGGCGATTCCATTGCGCTCGCCCAGGATCCTCAAATCGATCTGGTCGTCGTCACGGTCAAGGTTCCGGAGCATCGCGCCGTGGTTCTGGCTGCGCTCGCCGCCGGCAAACATGTCTATTGCGAATGGCCGCTCGGTCGGGATGTGATGGAAGCGCAAGAGATGTCCGCTGCCGTGCGACCGGGAATTCGCGCGGTCGTCGGCCTGCAGGGATTGCTCGCTCCGGCGATTCGCGGCGCCGTCAGCCTGATTCGAGATGGCGCTATTGGCAAGCCGCGCGTCTTGCGGGTCTTTGGCTCCGCCGGCGCCTGGGGAGAGACAGTGCCGCCGCACTACGCCTATCTCCAGGACAAGCGTAACGGCGCCTCGCTGGAGACGATCGGCGGAGGACACACGCTTGCGGCCGTCGAAGCGCTCGTCGGGCGCTACGTCGAGGTCGATGCGCGCACCAGCATTTTGCGCGCCACCGTGCAGATCCAGGGTACGGGTGAATCCGTGCAACGCACCTGTGCTGATCACATGCTGGTCATCGGAGCACATTCGAGTGGCTGTGTATCCACCACCGAGGTAGTAGGCGGAACCGCCGATCGTCCGGCACTCTTTGAACTTGTCGGCGATCGCGGCTGGCTTCGCTTGACCGGCAAGTCCCCCGGTGCCTATCAGCTGAGCACCCTTGCACTCACCGCAAGCGCACCGGCCAATGCACCAGCCGAGACCACGGCGCCAGCGCTGAAGGGTCCCGCCGCCAACGTGGCGGAGATCTACAGGCACCTCGCCGATGACCTTGCCAGCGGCGCGCAGACAGTTCCAGACTTTGAGCGTGCGGTGCGCCTTACCCGCCTGCTCGATGCCATTGCCACAGCATCGAGCCTTGGCGCCAGACAGCAAGTGGCGCCCGATGTGATTCAAAGCTAGAGACCACAGGCCATCGCAGCAACTTACGAAGAGTCGAGCAAGAGGTAGGACAAGAACCATGAGCAAGGTTATGCAAGGCGTCAGGATGCTGGAAGTGGCGCAATTTACCTTCGTCCCCGCCGCCGGGGCCATTCTCGCCGACTGGGGCGCGGACGTCATCAAGATAGAACACCCCGTTCGCGGTGACACGCAGCGAGGTTTTCTCAACATGGGTGGTGTCCAGTTGAATCCCCTGCGCCACACGCTCGTCGAACACCCCAATCGGGGCAAACGCAGTGTGGGTGTTGACATCTCTACACCAGAAGGCCAGGAGTTGCTCTATGCCCTGGCGAAGACTTGCGATGTCTTCCTCACGAACTACTTGCCGCAGGTTCGTCAGAAGCACAAGTTTGACGTCGAACACATCCGCGCTGCCAATCCAAACATCATCTATGCTCGTGGAAGTGCCTGGGGAAATAAGGGTGCCGAACGCGAAATCGGCGGCTTCGACTCCACGGCGTTTTGGTCGCGCAGCGGCATCGCCGACGCGTTTACGCCCACCGAGTTGGGCGCGCCACTTGGCCAGGGAATTCCCGCCTTTGGCGATTCCATCGGCGGCATGTTCATTGCCGGTGGCATCTCTGCGGCGCTGTATCACCGCGAGAAGACGGGCGAAGCCAAGGTGATCGACGTGTCGCTGCTGAGTTCGGCCTGGTGGGCCTCCGGCGCACTGATCTCTCAGGTGTTGGAAACCGGCATTGGCACGCGCAATGCTATGCCAAAATCCGGAGGTGCTCCGACCAACCCGTTCATCGGCAATTATCAAACGTCCGATGGCCGCACCATCAACCTGTGCATCACCAGCCCGAGCGGTGTGATCGAAGACACGTTCATGCATCTCGGCATTCCCGAGCTGGCCAAGGACCCGCGATTCTCTGAGCCTATCGCGCTATTCTCAAATGCCAAGGCCGCCAGCGATTTGATAGTGGAGGCTCTTGCGCGCAAGCCTTTCGCCTACTGGAGACAGCATCTCAAGACCATGAAGGGCCAATGGGCGCCCATTCTGAGCTTCGCCGAATTAGTCGAGGACGAACAGGCGCTTGCCAATGACATGATCATTGAAGTCGAAGGTGCTGATGGCGGAAAGCCTCTCAGACTGGTGCGCGGGCCGGTGCAATTCGATGATGAACCCCTGCAAACCTCGCGTGCGCCCCAGGCCTCCGAGCACACCGAAATGGTGCTGTTGGAGCTCGGACTCGATTGGGAGCGCATTGCAGCATTGAAGTCCAACGGCACCATCGCCTGACCGCTTCGGCGGCCGAATCGCCGGCTGCGCGGTTCAACGTGCGCCACTCGGACGTTTCAGTCGCCCACTTCGTCTGCGTAGCCCGTATAGCGACACATGTCGGGGGAATAAGGAGCGATACCTGGCGTGGCAGCACCGTAACGAGTAGCTTCCTGCTCCCACAGCCGCTGCATGCGCAGTAGCTGGCCAGGAAAAGCCGCGGACAGATCACGGGTCTCCGCAGGATCAGTATCGGCCCGGAACAACTCCCAGCGATCAGCGGCATGATCGGCGCCACAGGGGTGCATGGCGACAGCCTTCCACTTATCGTCGATGATGGCGCGATTGCCTCGCATCTCGAAATACTGGGCGCGGCGGGTGTTCGCATGTGGGTTGCGGAGCGTCGCCAGAACGGAACGCCCAGCGACAGTGATCTGAACCTGGCCGTTGATAGTCGTTCTAAACGCGCCCCCGGCCGCTTCGAGTATCGTCGGTGCTATGTCGATCACGTCTACCAATTGCGGACGCAACCCGCCTGGATCGGCGATGTGCCCGCTCCACGCCGTGATCAATGGCGTGCGTGTACCGCCTTCAAACGGCCAAAGCTTATAGCGTCGGAAGGGCGTAGAGCCGAGCATGGCCCACGGGCGCTGATAGAGGGGCTGGGTGGTCGGCCCTCCCAATTCAGCTAGACGTGCATCCATCTTGGCCACAGGAGTCGGATCAGAGTAAGGGGTAAAGAAGCCGCCATTCGGGCCGCCTTCCGAAGCCGCCCCATTGTCCGACAGCACGATGATCAAGGTATTTTCATAGCGTCCGGTATCCTTGAGGTGCTGAATCAGGCGAGCGATGTGTTCGTCTGCGTGCGTAAGAAACCCAGCATAAGTGGCCATGAATCGGGAAAATACTCGCTTCTCCAGATCGCTCAAGTCAGCCCAAGCCTTGTCGCCACGATTGCGCGGCGACAGCTCCGCTTTGCGCGGCACGATTCCCATCCGCTTCATCCTGGCAAATCGGGCCGCGCGCAGGGCATCCCAACCTTGCTGATACACGCTGCTGTAGCGTTCGATGTACGATGCCGGAACCTGCAGTGGTGCATGGGCTGCCCCAAGCGCCAGATAGACGAACAATGGCTTGGTAACGTCTGCGGGCGATGTTGAGTCGAATGCCGCGATGGCCTTGTCGACCAGATCCTCCGTGAGGTGATAGCCCGGAATGCTTGGCGGCGGTATCGGCTGGTTGTCGCGCACCAGTTGTGGCCGAAACTGATCAGTCCAACCCTTGATAAAGCCATAGAAATGGTCGAAAGCACGCTGCAGCGGCCAGGAGGTCTTCGCTGTAGCGTCATAGGCGGGCGACAGGTGCCACTTGCCCAATGCCCAGCTGATGTAACCTTGCTCATGCAACGCTTGCGCCAGCGTTTCTGCATTTGCGGGCATCTCTCCGCGAATGGCCGGGTAGTCATTTCGGGCGGCAGGTACCTCGGCGGGCAAGTCCGCCATTCCAAGCGTATGACTGTTGCGTCCCGTGAGGAGCGAAGCACGGGTTGGCGAACACATCGCCTTGGTTTCGAAGCGCGTATAACGGAGACCCTGGGCAGCCAACTGATCCAGTGCCGGCGTTGAAATTTCTGAACCGTAGGACCCTAGATCGGAATAGCCCACGTCATCCAGCACAATGAGCAGTATATCGGGTTTGCGCCCGTGGGAGACTGCAGAATCCGCAGTCCTCTGGCACATGGCAGGCAATGCCATACATGTAGCCGCAATCGCCACCAGAACCTGCATGGGCTTCCGTGCTTCCATATCCCGCGAATCCTCTGATGGCCAAACAGGTGGACTCCGCCTGCCTGGAACAGGCCGATGCAATACTCGGATCAGACACCAATAACGGCGGCGCGACAATCGCCGCTCTTCCCTTACGTGGCAGCCACGTTGCGGCAATGGGCGCATGGATTGACAGTTATTGCATCGCCTTACAGGCATTGCGTTACAAGTGATCCTATCATAGCATTGGGCGTGTCCGCCACCCGACAGGTGATAGGTCCGATCGCGCGACCCTCGCGTTCCGCTGCCGCCTAGATCAGCGCTGAAGTGGATTTGCAGTGTCCTTACGCTGGATCCACTGACAGCCGGGCATACTAGGCGCAACGCCTGATGTCACGCGCCCCTGGCTGCACGAATTATCGCCCGCCCGGGGCTGCGCTGCCGTGGCTAACAGGCGCGTCGACAACAAAAGCCGGGATGGCCTGCACACGATATTGCGTCGAGATTGAGCTGCACCGCCCAGTCTTCGGGTCGCGGTCGCCGTCGGCCAGTTCCTGCATCGCATAGTAGGCCCCATTGCAGGTGTGCCCAAGTACGCGGGACGCTCCAATTGCGGACCCGACGCGAAGCCGCTCATTGGCGGGCTTGCCGGTCTCGTCGGTCGCATTCCGGAATCCGTAGGACATGTCGTACATGGCGTCGAGCGGCGTATAGCCGGCCAGAATTCCGTCCAGAGTCTTGTCGGCCTTGATCGTCATGCGCAGTCGGGCACGGTCCAGCGGACGTTCAAGAAACATTCCATTGACAACGTAGTGGAATCGGACGCTGACTGGATCCGTTGTCAGAACCCCGTGAACGATGCGTCCATGCGTGACCGCGCGGAATCGCGGATCCTGATCTGCCGCGTACGTTGCATACGTCAGCGGCTCCCGCGTCGGACTCAGCTGTATTGGGTCAGCGCTGGCGTAGATGCCAACCTCAACATCTGCGTCATTTGTAAGATCGTCAACGCCTCGCAACGTAATCAAGATGCCCCATTCACCTGCATACATTGACGTGTCGAGCCCGCCGACGTTGCCGGTCGGCTGATAGGCATTGCTGCATCCGACAAGTCGGAAGAACTGGTTGTCGATGCCCTCCTCGCCGTTCATCCCGCGAAAATCATCGTGTGGGCACGTGCCGGGCGCCGCCGGGCCGCCCAGGTGCGAAACCTGACCATCGAGGTCTATGCCTTCAGCCGGCGCGTTGCGTCCCGTAACTGTGTGGAAACTCGGATCTGGACCGCCGGACTCCGGGTTGTTGCACAGGCTCTTGCCGTTGCGAAAGATGACCGAGAGCGCGCCTCGCTCGATCCTGCTGGAGTAATCAGCGTCGCTCTCGCCTTCGCGCCTCTGCCCTTCCGGAGTGGCCGCAAATATCTGCGCGGGACCGAGCGTCATTCCCCGCGGGCAGGCTCCCGTCTCGCTGGCCGCGCGCGAGAGCGCCATGCGAAAGTGTGAGACGACAAAGCCGAGCCGACTGTCGTTCGTCCCAGACTGCCCTTCCGCGTGCGTCGCACGACTGGGAGCTAACTGAACCGCCATACCCGCAATCAGGCAGGCAAGAGCGCGAAGTGAAATGGTGCTGGAAACACATCGGCGACTCATTGATGCTCCTTTATGGGCAAGAGAACAAGATGCTGTGAGGCGGCTAGTGCGCGGCACTATCGGACATCGACGTAACGCTCACAAATGCATAACCACGCGGCGCCACGCGATTCTTCCACTGCAGCAGCCAGGTTCTCTCAGGGGCGCCGGTGTCGCAGGTCGACGTTCATGTCGACACCGCCGCACTATCGCCCGCCGTGGTGCGCTGCAATCTCTTGGCCAGCGACCAGAGATGTACCTCCGACGGGCCGTCATAGACGCGAAAAGCCCGCATTTCCTGGAAGATGAGACCGATCGGCGTTTCATGCGAAACACCCTGACTGCCGAGGACCTGCACGCAGCGATCGACCACCGCGTAGAGGGTCTCGGCGCAGGCGTACTTGGCCATCGACGATTCAGCGCTTGCCTTGCCGCCCTGATCCAGCGTCCACGCGACATAGTCAATCAGCACCTGGGTCTGCAGCAGATCCACTTCGTTGCGTGCCAGTGCGAAGCCGATGCCCTCGTGCTCCACGATCGGCTTGCCGAAGGCGCGCCGCGTCACTGCGTACTGAGTGGCAATGTCATGGGCGCGTTTCGCCGCGCCCCACCAGCGCATACAGTGCGTGAGCCGCGCCGGCGCCAGCCGCACTTGCGCATAGCGGAAACCCTGGTCGACCTCGCCCAGGATCATGTCTTCATGGACTCGCACGCCGTCCAGTCTCACGACGGCGTGACCGCCCGCCATGGCATCGCCGAGCGTGTTGATCTGCCGTTCGATGGTCACCCCGGGCGCGGCCATGTTGATCAGAAACATGGTCGCGCCGCTGGAGGTGCGTGCCATGACGATGCCGAACGACGCCAGCGCTGCCCCCGTGATGAACCACTTTCGCCCATTGATGATCCAGTCAGTGCCTTCTCGCGTCGCCGTCGTGGCGAGCAATTCGGGGTCCGATCCCGCGCCCGGATGCGGCTCCGTCATCAGGAACGCCGATCGGCATCGCCCCGCGACAAGCTCACGCAAGAAGCGCTCCTTCTGCTCGCGCGAAGCGGCGACCTCCAGGAGGTGCATGTTGCCTTCGTCCGGAGCCATGCAGTTCATCGCCACCGGTCCCAGCAGTGAGTAACCCGAGGCGCGGAACACCGTGGCCACCTCGCGATAATTGAGGCCAAGACCACCCCATTCACGACCGACATGCGGCGCCAGCAGCCCGGTAGCGCGGGCCTTGTCCTGAAGCTCGCGAATCAGGTCTGCTGACGGACCGTGGGTCGCGGAGTGGCAGCGCGGGTCAGTCTCAAACGGAATGACCACGTTGCGTATGAATTCCTGGGTCCGCCGCTCGAGCTCGAGCTCTTGGGTACCGCGCTTGAAGTCGACCATGATCCTGCTCCTTGCCCAACGCCTCGCTGGCGTCAGTGATAACTTTTCCAAGTATCGGTGAATGCGCGCTCACACCACGACCTGCCTATGACTTCGCGCGCCGGTCCAGCAGCTTCAGGCTCCTCAGCCAGTTCTCCAGAAGCTCAGGCCAGCGTGCCAGTGCCGGGTCTGCGCCACCAAATCCCGTCCCATGTTCCCCGGTACCGAAAACGTGAAGCTCCACCGGCACCCGGTTTGCCCGCAGCGCCTGATAGAAGCGAAGGCTCCCCTCGACGGGCACCAGACTGTCGGTGGTGGTGTGATAGATGAACGTGGGCGGCATGCGGTCGGTGACGAACCGGACTGGCATGAACCGCTCGTAATCGCCAGGATTGCAATCAGTCCTGGCGAACATGCAGTACTGGGACTGTCCGCCGGCATTGACTGCCGTGCCTTCGAGCCACGGGTAGCCAAGTACTAGAAAGTCGGGTCGACTGCTCTGCCGATCGGCGGGATCCGTCGCGTCGGCCTTGCCGTCCACCGCCTGAACGGCAGTCATGGCGCTCAGGTGTCCGCCTGCCGAAAAGCCGATCATGCCGACACGCATTGGATCGATACGAAACCGCTTGGCCTGGGCCCGGACCCATTGCACCGCCCGTCGGCCATCGCTCAACGGAATGGGCAGATGTGCGGTCGGCCCGACTCGGTAATGCAGGACGAACGCCGTGATGCCGCGGGATGCGAACCAATCCGCGACCTGCCTTCCTTCGAGATTCGCGGCAAGTCCAACATAGCCACCACCCGGTGCGACGATCACCACTGTTCCATTGGCGAGGCCGGGCTGCGGATAGAAAACGGTAATCGTGGGTGTCTCCGCCGGACCATCGCCGCTGGCGCCTTCGGCGCGACCGGGCCAGAGTCGGTAGGTCTCGAGACCGAGCACCGGATCGCTGCGCAAGCCCGATTGCTCGCCAGACCAGGCGGCCTCGTCGGTAGGTTGCATCTGGGTTCTGCCTTCCATACACACGAGCGCACATATCCAGGCGATCAACCATCGCTTCACAGTATTCCCCATCAAGGCTGCGATTGACGAGCGTGTGCCACGTTACCCTCACCCATACCGACGACTACCGGTTTGACCGAGTTCTGAATGCATCTGCCAGCGCGTTACGCTGAGCCAGCTGAAAGTCACGTACGATGTTGGTCTCGGGCGCCGCTACGTCAAATCCGTGGAACGCGCCGGGAACCACATACAGCACAGTGGGCACCTCCGCCTCGATCAGACGGTTGGCGTACTGCGTATCTTCAGTGACGAACAGATCAATCGAGCCCACGCCAATGAAGGTATGCGGAAGTCCGGCAAGCGTGGCCGCGCGAGCGGGCACTGCGCCAGCAGGTACACCCTTGCCCCCGGCGGACTGGCCAAGAAATGCCGTCCACGCAGCTTGATTGAGCGGTCCCGACCAGGCCATGTGACCAACGGGGAACGGCGTCGGGCTTGTGCCCGTGCGGTCGTCCAGCATTGGATAGATCAGCGACTGGTGCACCAGGCGCACTTCGCCGCGGTCACGTGCCGCGAGCGCCAGCAAGGCCGCCAATCCACCGCCAGCGCTTTCGCCCTGGACGGCCAACAGGTTCCGGTCGCCGCCAAGCGAATCGCAGTGACGGTAGGTCCAGGTAAGCGCCGCATACGCGTCCTGGAGCGGCGCAGGAAACGGCGCTTCAGGCGCAAGACGATAGTCGACCGTGACGATGATGCAGTCGAGTGCCGCCGCTTCGGACTGCAATGCAGGGAGGTTTCCATCCGCGCGCCCCATGACGAAGCCGCCGCCGTGCAGGTGCACGATCAACGGGCGAGATTCGCCGGAGCGCGCGTTGATGACGTAGATTGGCACGTCTGGAGCCGCGTCTCGGCCCGAGACCATGATTTTCTCGACCGCTGGATCCGCCAGCGGAGGTTGCGTGGGCATCAGCGAGCGATAGCCCACGAGTTGCGCAATCTCAGTCTTGCCTTCGGTCGGGACAGGAAAGTTCAGCATTTGCTGCCCGGCCGCGCGCAGCTCGGGGTGTACGTGCGCGAGTATGGCGGAATTCGGCATAGGGGCGCTTGGTCTGTCGGACAGGCGTGATTCCATTTCAGACCCTACACGCCTTTCTGCCGGATATGCACGGCAATAGTCGCAGACGAAGTCGCGTATACAGTGCGTCCAGCCGTACTGGCCAAGAGCTTGAGCCGGCCCGCATTCACCTGGATCTGATCGGCGCTGGCAGGAAGGACGACTTCGGCAGAAACCCCACCGGGCAGCGTCGCCTCCAGTGTCAACACTGCTGCCGCACGGTGCCACGACACCGAGACTACACCTCGCGGCGTGGTGACTTTCGCCGCGGCGTGGTCCAGCCCCTCGGCAAACACGGGAGCAAGCTGGATCTTCGTGTATCCAGGCGCCGCGGCCTGGATGCCGGCCAGATGCTGAAACAGCCATTCGTCGAATGTGCCCAGGAACGGGTGGTCCAGCGTCTGGTCCGGTCCTTCAAGGCGCCAGGTCTCCCGGGACGCGGTCGCGCCCTGCATAACCCAATAGCCCCAACTCGGGTACTCCGTCTGCGTGGCAACGGCATATGCCAGATCGCCGCGACCGAAGCGGGTCAGCACCGGCAGGATCTGCTTGGTACCCAACGCGCCCGTGTTCAGCCGCCGTCCGCGCTGCTCGACGTCGCGGACCAGATTGCCAAACACCGCCTCACGGCGACCCGCTGGCACCATGTCGAACGCCAGCGGCAACAGATTGGAGGTCTGCCGGTAGCCCCCCAGGGAGGGTGTCCGGTATGAATTGGCCGCCGCATCGAAGAATGCCGCGTGGAAGGCTTTCAGCACCCGCTGCCCCATCGCCTCGTAACGGATCGATTCGGCCCGGTGACCCAGAAGCGCCGCGATTCTGGACAAGGTGCGCGCTTCCTCGAAGAGATGGGCGTTCCGCGTCAGTGCCGCGCCCTCGGGGGAACTGAGCTGCAACGTCCCGCCGGCTTCCGAACCCGGCGAGGAATGATCTCCAGGCGACGCGCCGTCATAGAGATCGCCGGTCATGACGATCTTGCGATCCATCAGGTCCATCCACCGGGCCATCGCCGGATAATTCGCGGCGAGCACCGCGACCTCGCCGAAGTGACGGTACAGGGTCCAGGGAATCATGATCAGCATGCCGGACCACGACGGATCGTTGAACATCGGGAATGCGAACGCGTCCGGCGCGTAGCTCGACACACTGCCATCGGCTTGCTGCGTGTCGCGCAGGCTTTGCAGCCAGTCCATGTAGACGTCTTTTAACCCCGAGAAGTTGAGCAGCGCCGAATCCATGTAGAGCGCGCTGTCGGCAGTCCATCCCTGCCGGTCGCGCCAGCTGGTGTCCGTGGGGAAGCCCCAGTGGTTGAGAACGATGCTGCGTCGCTGGTTCTCGTGCATCTTGTTCAACAGCGCATTGGAGCACTCGAATGAACCCGTGCTGCTGACTGGCGTGTGGCATTCCCGCGCTTCAATCTCGGGTGCTTGGAGGGAACCACCGGAATTGGTGACCTGTACGTACTGGTACCCGTGGCGCGTGAAGCATGGCTCCCACTCTTCCGGCTGCGATCCCTTCAAAACGTAGGTATCGACATGCATCGGCTTACCGTCCGTCGATCCCCACGGTGCAGCCAACACCACACTTCCGTCGGCCCGGAGTTGCTGGCCGTAGGCGAGCCGCACCTTGGCGCCCGCGGCGCCCTGCACCCGGATCCGTACCCACCCCGCCGTGATCTTGCCAAAGTCATAAACCGTGTCGCCCGATGGCAGTCCGGCGCTCTTCACCGGCGGAAACGAATCAACCACCTTCACCGGCGGCGCGCGCAGGGCAACGATCTTCCTGGTTGGAACCGGCTGAACCGGGGCAGAAGCCCATCCCGAATCGTCGAAGGCCGGCAGTGTCCAGCCCGGAATTTCCTGCCGCGCATCGTATTCCTCACCATAGTACATCCAGTCGCGAATCGGACCGCCCGCCATCTTCCAGCTGCCATCGCTGACCAGGCGCTGCGTCTGCCCGTCGGCGAAGGTCACGTCGAGCTGCAGCAGCAGTCTCGGCTCGGAAGTCCAGGGACCACCGGGACCGGCCACTCCGGAGACGTACGATCGGCCGAGCATGACGCCTATGGCATTGGCTCCCGAGCGCAGTAGAGAAGTCACGTCGATCGTGCGACAGAAAGCCGTCTGGTCGTACTGCGAAGGGGGCGGATCCAAGACAGCGTCCGACACGGGCGCACCATTGATCCGCGCCGAGTAGTAGCCGTATCCCACGATCTGGAGCTGAGCGTGCGCTGGCGAATGCCGCAACTCGAAAGTGCGACGCAGCAGCGGCGCCGGTGGCTGACTGCCATGGACCGCGGGTTTCGGCGCGCGGTCTCGCCCGATCCAACGCGCGGCGCCGTCAAATTCGACTGCACCCGGCGCTGTGGCCTTACTCATAGGCTGTGCGCCAGCCATCGCAATCCTGGCGGTGCCCGTCGCCGAAACACCGATAAGTGCGCCGCCGGCGGCAAGAAATCTGCGTCGGCTGGAACGATTTCTCAGCAACCCAGTCTCCTGAGTACTCCCTGCTCCGACGCTCGCGCATCACCCATGCCATCACGACTGCCACCCCTGCGAGGATTGGTGGAACCCCACCGGGACAATGCACCAGTGTAACTAATCGTCATTACAATAACAGTGTAGCATTTCTTTATCACGCACGATGGCTCGATGCAGACTGATTCCGCGTTGGCGGGGAACTGGACGACATTCTGAAGGCGAACGCGCCGCTGACGGCGTACCAAGGGCGCGCTGACAACCCCTCTTACCGTGTAAAATGACGACGTGCAATGGCCAGGGGGCAGTTTGAAGAGCTTCATTGTTTGCGCGGCTTTGACGGGCATATTTTCGAGATGTGTTTGCGCTGAAGAGACCCTTCCCAAGTACGTTTCAATGGGAAGCTCATATGCGGCAGGTCCCGGGATTACGCCTACCTCCAACGCCGTAGAATCCACCTGCGGGCGATCAACAGAAAACTACGCGCACAAACTCGCGAGGCGACGCAATTTAGCGCTTACCGATGTGAGCTGCGGCGGTGCAACCACTGCCGACGTCCTCGACAAGGAACAGTTTGGTCTCAAGCCGCAAATCGAGGCGGTCACTGCAGACACAATGTTGGTGACGGTAACCATTGGCGGAAACGATCTGCAATACATCGGGACGATGGTAGCGATGGCTTGTCAACAGGAGCCGTCCATCGACGCAGAGTCCCGCTCCAGATATTGTGTTACTCCGGCACGCGAGCGAACCAAGGAGGGCGTTTCGCTGCTCAAAACGAATTTATTCCGCATCGCCTCACAAGTAAATCAGCAGGCCCCGAGGTCTCAGCTCGTTTTCGTGAGCTACTTACCGGTGTTACCTAAAAGCGGCACTTGCAGCCGACTTAAACTTACGAGCGAGGAAGCAGACTGGCTTCGCTGGATTATAATTCAGCTCAATGAAATCACACAAAGTGTCGCGGCCGACACCCATTCGCAATTCCTAAATGCCTTGGAACTGGGTCGGAGCCATGATGCGTGCGCAGTTGATCCTTGGACAAATGGATTCTCTGTTCCGAAAAAGAATGTCGCTCTTCAACCTGCCCCGTTTCACCCTAACGAGGCGGGTATGTCGGCGATAGCAACCGAACTCGATACCATGCTGACTAAATAGTAACTCGCACACCATGTCGAAAGTTGACCTCGACAATCGCGGACATCACTCTTTGCTCGTCATCATAGTCATCGTCATGGCAAACGGGTCCTGTTTCACGTCAGACGGATGGTCGTTGAAGCGAGGCGCAATCCCTCGCTGACCGCTTTGACGTCAACGGTCCCCGGTCGTCCCACGGATTTCAGGATTGCCAGGGCCCGGCCGTCATGAGTTTCAGCCTCCGTCGACTGGAAGCTGCCCGTTGCCAACGCGCCCCCGTTGCCGAACGCGATGAGTCTCCCCGGCCCGTTGACGGCAAGCTGGATCTTCTTGACGGCGTCCGGCACAATTCGGCCTTCGCCGTCAATCACTTCGACCCATATATAGGACAGGCTGTTCTGACGCGCGTGGCCGCCGGGCCGCTCAGGCGTGAGCCTGAGCGCGACCGGTGCGCCCACGGTGTCGAATCCGCGCCGCCCGATTTCCTTGCCATCGCGGTACGCGATGGCTTGCAGCGAACCCGGTGCATAGGGCACACGGAACTCCAACGGCAGCTTGTCGGCGCCTGTAAGTGTTTGCGATTGCACCAACTGCCCGTTGAGGCGCAACTCCACCCGGTCGGCCCGGGCGTAGATACGTACCGCGAGCGGCTTGCCTTCGGCACCCGGCCAACTCCAGCTTTGGCATTCGTCCGACCAGCCCCACAATCCCGGGATTTCGAACAGGTCCTCGGGCAGCGGGCGCTGAACGGCCATTTCGAGGGGGCTCACCCCCCATTCGACGTCTCGCGCACGAGACTGGGGTTTCGGCCGCCCGGTCAGATCGAGATCGCCGCAGTTGGAAACGGTCCAGGGCCAACTGGGAAACATCACTCCCATCTTGGACTTGGTCCGCAGCGCATTGCCGACGCCGGCCTCGCCGAGATAGTCCATGGCGGACCAGACGAAGTCGCCGATAACGTAGGGATGGGCGTCGACGAAGGACCAGATGTCGAACAGCTCCTTCGGAAAGCTTTCCGATCCGAACATGATCCGCTTCGGAAATTGGACATGATCGGCCTCATAGCGGTCGAGCTTGTAGTTGTAGCCGACCACGTCGAGAAACATGGCGGCCGATTCGTCGGGAATCCCGGCGAAGCCCCTGCGCGCTGTCGCCTCGTCGGCGACCAGCGGACGTCCGGCGAAAGAGTTGACGGCGGCGGTTACGGGGCGCGAGGGGTCAAGGCGGTGCACCTCGTTGGCCAGATTCCACTCGATTTCCACGCCCTCGGGCGTTGAGCGGTTCGGGATCTCATTGCCGATACTCCACATGATGACCGAAGGATGGTTGCGCGCGCTCAAGACCATCGCAGTAAGATCGGCTTTCCAGTTCTCGTCGAAATGGGTGGAGTAGTCCTGCGGGTTCTTCGGCCAGCGCCACATGTCGAAGGCTTCTTCGATCAGCAGCATGCCGTGCCGGTCGCAGGCATCGGCAAAGGCGCGCGAGGTGGGGTTGTGCGAACTGCGAATGGCATTGAAGCCGCGCGCCTTCAACAGCAGGATGCGGCGTTCCTCTGCGTCTCCAAATGCCGCCGCTCCCAGGAGGCCATTGTCATGGTGCACGCAGCCGCCTCGCAGCTTCACCGCGGCGCCATTGATCTGCAGGCCTTGCCCGGCGTCGAAGCTGACGATGCGTACGCCGAAGGGCGTCGATACCTTGTCGATTGTGCGTGTGCCGCGCCGCAGCTCCGTCTCCAGCGTGTAGAGCACGGGCGTATCGGGAGACCACAGCTGCGGCGAAGCAAGCGTGATCGACTGCCTGACAATGTCCGCGGCTGCAGACGAGGTCTCGGCGACGATCGCGCCCGCGGCATTTTTGATGCGCGTGGCAAGGACAAGCTCAGGCGCCGCCTGCGCCAGGCGTGTTTCGATTTCGATCTCCGCTTCGCTGTCGGTGATGCGGCGGGTTACGACACCCACGCCCCAGCGCGCGACCTGCGCGGCGTCAGGCAGCACATCGAGCGTCACGCTGCGGTAGATGCCGGAGCCGGAATACCAGCGGCTGTTCTTGCCGAGGTTGCGCACGCGCACGGCCAGGACGTTGTCGCCGTCCGCGCGTAGATGCGGCGTGAGATCAAAAGCGAAGGGCGTGTAGCCATGCACACGGCTGCCCAGATGCCGGCCATTGAGCCAGACATCGCTTTCCATGTAGACGCCCTCGAACAGCACTTCGACGCGCCCTTCCGCCGGCATCCTCTCCATCCGAAAGTGCCTGCGGTACCAGCCCTCACCGCCGACCGTGAAACCGGTCGCGGTGCCCCCCGCGCTCTTCTTGTCGAAAGGCCCAATCCGTTCGGTACCCTCCTCCGTCGGCAGGTCTTCGATGCTCCAGTCGTGAGGTAGGTCCAGAGTTCGCCAGGCACTGTCATCGAGGCCCGATGCTTCGAAGCCTTCGTCGGAGCTCTTGAAGAACTTCCAGCCGAGGTCGAACGGCTGATTGCGACCCAGTTGCACCGCTCCATGCTCCCGCGGCCTGGATCCGCCGATGGCGCAGCCCGGGATCAGCGGCACGCTGATCGACGCCGCAGAAGCCTGTATAAATTCTCGCCGGTTAAGCCAGGTTTCCATATTACTGGACATTGCGCGGCCACTCCGATTTCGATAATTGCTTCAGAGCGGCGTCGATATCCGCAAGCGATATGGATCGGCCACCGGGGATAAAGGACGTCATGTCGAGCAGAGTCATATTGAATCGCTGGGGTTTGAACTGCTCCGACTGGTACATGCTCACCGCCCACGCCGCATGCTTAGTGACGATCTCGCAATTGTATAGTCCTCGCCTGCGGGCTTTCCTGCCCCGTCATTTCCGTTGGTTGATGTCGCCATAACCCTCACTTGGGCTCGCTCCAATGATTGCCATCGGTCCGCATAAGTTATATTGTCTGAGTTATTAGTTCAAATGTCGAGAGGCGTCGGATTGGAATTGAGACAAGATATGAGGTGCAGATCGATTTCAACGAGCCTCCGGAACCGATAGGTGTCGTTTTTATTTAGTTCCTAGTCATTCTCGTTTGGAGAATTCTCATGACTCGCTTGTTGGCTAACATCGCCATAGTCATCGTTGTAGGCGTTGCATTGGGCGCAGGTGTCAGAATGACGTTGTCTCGCTGGACGCAGCATGTTTCGGCTCCTTCAAAGCCCCGAATCATCGAGGGCGACGGCGTTCACGGCCCCCGCGGCATGATGTGGATTCCCGGCGGCGAATTCGTGATGGGCAGCACGGATCGGCTGGCTAAACCTAACGAGCGACCTGTGCATCCGGTGCGAGTTCACGGGTTCTGGATGGATCGCACTCCGGTAACGAATGCGCAATTCGCTGCGTTCGTCGCCGCCACTGGTTACAGAACAACGGCCGAGCGACCGCCCGATTGCGAGACACTGAAAGCGCAATTGCCGGCCGGCACACCCAAGCCGCCGGATGACGTGCTGGCTCCTGGCGCGATGGTGTTCGTCGGCACTGAGCAACCAGTGGATCTGAACGACTACGCCCAGTGGTGGCGATTTGTGCCAGGCACGGACTGGAAGCATCCGCAAGGTCCGGGCAGCTCCATTGTCGGCAAGGAGGAAGACTATCCGGTCGTTCAGGTCTCCTACGAGGACGCGCAGGCCTATGCGCGCTGGGCCGGCAAACGCTTGCCAACCGAGGCCGAGTGGGAATTTGCAGCGCGCGGCGGTCTCGAGCATGCCACCTACGCGTGGGGTAACGAATTCGCCCCGCAGGGGCGGAAAATGGCGAATGTCTGGGAGGGGTCCGCGCAGCCCTTCCCCGTCATCAGTTCGCAAGACGGGAGTGCTCATCATACGAGCCGTGTGTGCGCGTTTCTGCCCAACGGCTATGGTCTCTGCGACATGACCGGGAATGTCTGGCAATGGGTGGCCGACTGGTATCGAGCCGATGCCTTCGCGCTCGAGTCGCGAGGCCCAGAGCCCATCGATCCGCAAGGTCCCCACGACAGCTATGACCCGGACGAGCCCGGTGTGCCTGAAAACGCTCCAAAGCGCGTCATCCGTGGCGGTTCGTTTCTGTGCAGCCAGGACTATTGCCTGAGCTATCGACCCAGCGCGCGACGCGGCAACGATCCCTACACAAGCATGTCGCACATTGGTTTTCGGTTCGTTTCGGATGATGGCTCGCGTTGACGGACAGTCATGAGCGCCGATGATCCCACATTTTTGAGAAGGCAAATCGAGCGGCAAAGAGAGGTGTGAGCGGACCCAAGCTGTAGGTCTGAGTGTCGCGGCGCCAATGCTCTGAGATTACAAATTTGAAAATCGAGGTCACATGAAACCAGCATATGCAGATTTATCGCCGGCTGCTCAGCAGCGGATTGACGCGCGCATTGCGGCGACCGGGCGGGGTTTTTAAGCCTTCGGACGATGACTATCGCTGATCACACGATTATTCGGATTCGCTTTGATCCTTCAGCAGCCAATACACGGCACCCAGTACGAGAGTCACCGCGGCGAGGGCGGCGATTGTGGCAGCAGGCGTCACACTCGCGTCCAGAATGACGAATTTGCGGCTCATTGCCAACAAGGCGATCAGCACGACCGTGCGAACCTGGATGATGCGGTCGCGCCGCATTGCCGCTTTGACAATCGAATGCTTGAATTCCATGGCAATGAGCACGGTGAAAATCGATCCGAAGAGCGCTTGAAAGACTTCGTGGTCGAGTGGATCCAGAGCCCCGCCCAGTACCAAAGGCAAGACGCGCTTATAAAGTTGAACCAGGGCAATGAGGATCAAGACTGCGATGATCAGACTCAGCGCGATCGCCACCAGCTGCTCGAAGCGCTCATAGAGGGTCATCAGAGCCCAGCGACTGCGGACGCTCCGCAATGTCGAGCTGATCTGCCTAATGACGGGATTATCTGAAGAGACCATACGTTCGCCCGGATTATTGAGGAGAACTCCTGAGACGCGGAGATGGGGCTTCCGCGTCTCAGGCAGCAGCTTTCATCCTCTTATGTGTTAGGCGGCGATCTGAATGCGTCGCGGCATGGCCTTCGCCTGTTTTGGGATGGTGACCGTAAGCACGCCATTCTTTCCGGTCGCATTCACCTTGTCACTGTCCACCGTATCCGGCAATACGAAACGTCGATAGAAGTGACCCACGCCCCGCTCGGTGCGCCGGTACTGCGCCTCATCTCTTTGCTTGTCGCTACTGGGCTCGTTCCGCCGGCCGGATAGCGTCAGTACACCGCCCTGCAGCGTCAGCTCGACATTGTTTGGATCGACGCCGGGCACATCGACATAAAACTCGAACCGATCGGCATACTCGTAGATATCGACGGGTGGCACCCAGGTCGCGGTCGCCGAGCTGCTGTCGCTTTGATTTGCGTTGCCGAAGAGCCGGTTGATCTCCTCCTGAAGGCGCGGCATCAGGCTCCACGGGTCTTGTCTTACCAGACTGTTCATGGCGGATTCTCCTTGTGTTAGCTAAATGTCACGAAATCGCGCCGGGAAGGTCCCGACGCGTCCGGGAAATTAGTTAAGGACGCCGAGAAATAATTCAAGGCCGGGATAAGTGGCGCGATATTGTTGTGATCAGTCTCACGTCGTATCCGGTGCCGCAGTGATCGGCAAGGACGAGGTTCCCGAGATTGCAGGCGTTTGATGGGACAAGGTCCAAGGCGGCTCAAACTGTCGGGTTCGTCGGCCTGAAGCGCGAACGGAGTCGACTCGTCAGGACGTCGGTTGCCTCCCCACCGGGCCACCGCATCTGAACCGCACAACCGCCAACCCACCGAGGCCCCAGTGCGCAATCCGATGCTTTTTGCGCCGCATCATGACGGCCTGCGAGTTGAGAAAAATTCTGAATCTAGGACTCTTGAAAGCCGCCGGCGATGCTCTATATGGCCCTCGTCAAAGGTCCCATTTTTAGGAGGTAACGACCATGAATGTTCGAGATCTAGTCCCCTGGTCTCGGGGCGATCGTGAGCGCAATCCGAGTACGCGATCGGAGCCCATGAGTCCAGTGGTCAGTTTGCATAGGGAAATGAATCGACTGTTTGACGACGTGTTCCGCAGCCTCGAGGGCTCTCATTCTTGGGGAGCTCGCGGCGCGTGGCCGAGTGTGGATGTGGAGGAAACTGACAAGGAGTATCGGGTCACCGCCGAACTGCCCGGCCTGGAGGAACGCGACGTCGAGGTTCTCCTGCAAGACGGCGTCCTCACCGTGCGCGGAGAAAAGCGAGTTGAGAAGCAAGGCGGAAGTCGCACGTTCAGTGAGCGCTATTTCGGGCACTTCGAGCGCCAGATTTCGCTCGATCGTGACATCGATGAGGGCGCGATTAGCGCCACGTTCCGAAATGGCATTCTGACCGTGACCGTGCCGAAGTCGACCCAGGCGGTTGAGCGGACCAAGCGGATTGCCATCAACGCGGGAGGTAAGTCGCACTAAGGTGACAGGAGTCTGCGGGGCAATGGTGCCCCGCAGACCTTTGCGCACTTCGCAAACCAGTAGCCAGACTCGACGAGCACGACTCGTGCTCTCTATTTAAGGCAATTCACTCACCGGTGGTTCTATGAATATCCGACCACTGCATGACCGATTGATCGTGAAACGCGAAGCCGAAGAGCGAAAATCCCCGGGAGGAATCGTGATCCCGGACAACGCCACCGAGAAGCCGGCCTTCGGAAAAGTCATTGCCGTCGGAAAGGGCAAGATCTTGGACAACGGTCAAGTCCGCGCACCAGATAAGCTCTCCGGCGGTGTTGCCGTGATCAAAGTCGGTGCCGCGACCGAAATCGAAATGAAAGAGAAAAAAGCGCGCGTCGAAGACGCGCTGCATGCAACTCGTGCGGCCGTCGAAGAAGGCGTGGTGCCGGGCGGCGGTGTCGCCCTGGTGCGGTCGTTGAATGCCATCGCTAACCTGCAGGGGGCGAATGACGATCAGACCACCGGCATCAAGATCCTCGCTCGGGCTATCGAGGAGCCCCTGCGCCAAATCGTCACCAACGCAGGCGAAGACGCCGCTGTGGTGCTCAACCGAGTTCGCGAGGGCAAGGGCACGTTCGGCTATAACGCCGCGACGGGTGAGTACGGCGACGTGATCGAACTCGGCATCTTGAACCCCACCAAGGTGACGCGTCTGGCGCTGCAGAACTCGGCGTCCGTAGCGGCCCTTTTCCTGGCGACCGAGGCGTCCATCGCCGAGTTGCCAAAAGAGGAGTCCCACACGCACGCAGTCCCGGGCGGCGGTATGGACATGTAGGGACCATCGTGGCGGGCGAAAGCCCGCCACGACTTTGCGATGACCCGGCGGCTTGGATAATCGGTAACAGGCCGAACCGGACCTCGACCATCAGACTCCGATACCTCGAGCAAGTTGCTGCTTCGCAGTCTGCTCGCCGCGACTGCGGAACCTTTCGCCGCCAATTCATGTTCGCCTAAGCCCATCGATCTCTAGCCGATCGTAACGATCGGGCAGCTATAGAACGATCCAAGTCTTGAAAATGACACGATGGCCTCTAGTTTTCGGTCGCCGATCATCACGACAGAGTCCGCAGGACTCGGCCTTTTATTGGGTGGAGCCACCGGCGCAATCTTGGGTTCCGTGGCGGATGCTAACGCACAGACACAAGCGCAGCAGACGCCAGACGTCTCGCTGCGGCTGCGCCAATGCCTCGCGAGCCGCCAAAGACAATGGCAATCTTTCCCGTAAGTCCGCGATTCACTGGTATCTCCGTTGTTGACAGATCAGTCCATAAACGGATGCGCATCAGCCGCGCTAGGCTTTCCTTGCCTAGCGGGATCGAAAGCGGTCGATAGCAAATCTGGCTAGTGCCCCCAGACTCTTGGCGTCGCCCCCCGCACGGGCGCCGAGCTGAATGCCTTGCATCGTCATCTGCAAAAAGGCGGCGGCTTCGCGGGCGTCGATGGCGAGGTCGACTTCTCCGCATGCCTGCCCCTCGCGGATGCGTTCAACCAAGCGCCTGAAAAGCCTTGGGCCCACTTTGCTCCGC